>SMTZ1_10001585_pt1 | contig 40180 bp, 32 predicted proteins | sample DeeMarSWOR136_30_FD_25667 | JGI IMG/M metagenome (IMG submission 25667)
TCTCAAATAGACTGGAAAAAAGCAAAAGCCCTCAGAGATATTATATCACACCAGTATTTTGACGTGAATGCCGAAGCAATCTTCGATGTCTGCCAGACCAAAATTAAACTTTTACACGACACCATAACCCAGATCATTGAGGATATAAAATAACAGGGAACTTATAAATAACGCGACGTTTTTCGTCGCATCAATATCGATTAGCCCCGCCACCTGTGGGCGGGGCCGTCTTTTAATATTGCACCAACATTTTTCCTTTTGACAAACAGGCATTTTTGCTTGTTTTAATAGTATTTGTATGTTATTATGAGACAGAAGTTGAGATGTTTTCGTTAGCGCTCTGTAATAATTAAAAATTTTTTAGGAGGTAGAGTGATGAAAAATGCAGTTGCTTCTGGAGTAATAGTTCTACTTGTATTTTGCCTTTTAAAGCCACAGGCGGTTTTTTCTGGTTATCTCTATGGAACGGACAGTAGCACCCAGATGTGGAAAATTGATCCTACAGATGGAAGTAAAAATCTGATTTCCGGTCTTGGTTTCTACGTTAACGGATTGACTTATAACAACGACGATGGTTATCTCTATGGAACGGACAGTAGCGCCCAGATGTGGAAAATTGATCCTACAGATGGTAGTAAAAGTCTGATTTCCTGTCTTGGTTTCTACTTTAACGGATTGGCTTATAACAACGATGATGTATGGAGCAGACAGTGGCGCCCAGATGTGGAAAATTGATCCTACAAATGGAAATAAAAGTTTTATTTCCAGTCTTGGTTACGACTTTTACGGATTAGCTTATGTCCCCGAACCCACCACGCTTTTACTGCTCGGCTTTGGTGCGATGATGTTTAGGAAAATGGATTAATAAAATGTTTCTCTTCTACGACAAGTGCGTTTTTAACATTCTATGGCCGGTTTTGCTTTTGGCGAACTGCCCCATGTCGTTCGAGAAATTAAAACAGGTGAAACATTTGATTAAGTCTTGACTATTTTATTTAATCAATCGCAAGAAGATCTTGAACTCCTTTATCGTCGTCGTCGTCTTGATAATCTTCTATTGGTGCAAGATTGTTGTATATGTTTTGGGACTCAAATATAACTTTGCATTTAAGACATTTCACCTGTCCTCCTGTCGTATGAGCAACAATCCGAATAGTATCTTGGTCGGTATCAAAACATTTTGTACAAAAAGGGCCATCGATAATTTTACCTTTATCATCTGTGAGATAATATGCAGAATCCTTACAAACCATTTTTCCTTTAACCTTTAGAGCTTTTTTGAGCTTATCAATTTTTTCATCTTTTAGTTTAGATTGCTCTATCAGTTCAAATGCTTCTGCCTGAAGGTCAAGAATCTTACGGTATAATTCGATATTGTCGATTTTTTGAACAAGTTTAACAGCATCTTTAGCATTTTCGATTATTCCCATTTTTAACCTCTAAGAATCAAAGCTTTTTACAAGTCTTGCCTCTTATAAACAAACGATTCAATTTTCTCTAAAGCTGCGTAGACATGTTTATGTCCTTCATCAGGTCGTGAGCAAATTTGATAGTAGTTGAATCGGGGCGGTCTTTTTTTATCTTTTCTATGATTATTTTTAATTGATTCAGTTCATGCTTCATTCCCTTACTGTCTATTGCAACGGGAAGATATACTTTCATTAAATTTAATTTTATGCCAAGATCAAATGCCCAACGTTCTAATGCATCTAAATATTCATCCCAAGTAAGCGTGTTTTTATTTACATCGGACAATTTTACTTTCTTGGTTATCTGATTGTGCAACTCTTGAAATCCAAACTCAGCATAATAATCCCTCCCACCAGCCTTTTTCAAACGGCCCAGTAAAGCGGTCATAGACACACGAAACCAGTATAAAACGATCAATACCACTATAGGCCAAGCCGCATAATGTACAATTTGAATTATGGTCTCCGAAATTAACTTTATCCATTCCATTTTCTAGCCTTTCAAGACTTTTAGCCATTCTGAGTAACAAAACTTTATATCTTATCTTTGTAAATTGTACGAGTTTGTGGATAAAACCGCAAAGATTGATTTTATCAAGCTTCCAGCATAAAGCTGAAGACTAAAGATTTTGGATTCCTCCCCGCCCTCTGACTTCTGTCTTAAGGCGCCTTTAAGACGGTGGTATTTATTATAAAATACTTTTTTGGACATTTTTTTCTTTACTTTTGTGCATTTTGTGCCTTTTCTTGTCTGAAAAAATCACCCCTTTCAACAGTCACAAATAAAAATCCGCCCGAAGGGCATCAACTGGCGATTCGCTCTTTGCGATTCGCTATATGCTCTTATGCCTTTTTTCTTTCTGCCCCTTTGTATCTTTGTGCCTTTGTCTCTTTGCATCTAATTTTTCCAAAAAAAGTTAGATTTTTCTTGAACTTTTTAGGCCTGTCTGGTATAATACAAACGACAATTGAGAATTGAGCTTGCCCCGTGAGTTTACCCTGTGGGATAGTTAAGCGTTATCTAACCGGGGATTTATGAATGTAAAATTAAAAATACAAAGTTGAGCAGTCAGGAGCCTTAAGTCCTTAGCCGATAACCAATTACCAATAACCAGTTACCAGTAACATTCGGGGCCAGCAGGCAATAGTATGGAAATAAACACGTTTTACATTTTGAGTTGTTGTTTTGCACTTTTCACCTTGATTTTTACATTTTCCTATCCGCTATACGCTGTACGCTATCCGCTATATAAGCTTCTGTCCTCTGTTATCTGTCTTCTGTCCTCTACACTTGTAGAGGGCGCACTACAAATTCACCCTTTTTTAACAAACAAAGCCAATTTCCAAAAAAGTCAAGTGAACTTAACTAACGCTATAACAAGGGAATATGAACAAATGGACACTTGGTCACGTGGGAAAAACAAAGCCAAAACAAAGCCAATTCAAACCCAATTCAAAGCCAATACGAACCCAATACAAACCCAATTCAAAGCCAAACAAACCCAATTTATAGTGAGCTTGCCGAACCAATTTCATACGATCCTTGCCTGCTTTTCAAGCAGGCCAAAAAATGCCGCTCTCCGGCTTTTTACTGTGGGATTCGTAAGGACAAGACTATGTTATTTAAGAATGTATATGAAAAATGCCGTTTATAAGATTATACTTGAAATGTACCCTATAATATGGTATGATAATGACTTACAATAAAGAACATAACAAGTCAGACGTGCTTAAGGGGTGGGTGGTGAAGAAAAACCTTCCAGCATTACTAACTGCTATTTTGCTCTTGTGCCTTGCCGAAACCGGCTTTGCCGGCCTTGATATTAGCTCTGCCGCATCGCCGGATACCGATTTGTCATTCCTACGAAGGCAGGAACCAAAGTGGGTCCCGAACGAAATCATCGTAAAATTCAAAAATGGCGCCTCCAAAGAGCAATTCGAACAGGTAAATCGACGACACGGGGCCCTCGTGCTATACACCAATCCCATTGCAAGCTTTAAAAAATTGAAGATTCCCGCCGGCAGAACACCCCAACAGTTAGTTGAAATCTATAATCGCGAGCCTGACATAGAGTACGCCGAACTAAACTATTACGCATACGCCCATTTTGTGCCTGACGATCCACTCTATTCTTACCAGTGGAACTTCAACGACCCTTGTTCTGGAATAAATATCGAGCCCGTCTGGGACATTACTGCTGGCGATCCAAATGTTATTGTGGCAGTTGTGGACACTGGAGTCGCCTATGAAGAATACGGCGGACGTTTTGGACTGGCCCCCGATTTGGCCAATACCAACTTCGTTGCGGGCTACAATTTTGTCAAAGATAATGAGCATGCCAACGATGATGACGGCCACGGAACCCACGTTACCGGCACAATCGCACAGAGCACAAACAATGGTATTGGCCTGGCAGGCATAGCCTTTAATTGCTCTATTATGCCGGTAAAGGTGTTAGCCAACCGCGGCCAGGTCAGCTCCGGCAGCCACGCAGATATTGCCGCTGGCATTTATTTCGCCGCTGACAACGGCGCAGACGTTATTAACATGAGCCTCGGCGGCCCCAGCGGTTCAAATACCTTACGAGATGCGGTTGCCTACGCATATAACCAGGGTGTTACTATTGTCTGTTCGGCAGGAAACGACGGACCCGGTGCCTCGGCGAGTTACCCCGCCGCCTACGATGAATACTGCATTGCAGTCGCTGCCACAAGATATGACAAGACCAGGGCATACTATTCCACTACCGGCAGCTTCGTGGATATAGCAGCACCGGGAGGAGATATCGAAGTCGACCAAAATCAAGATGGTTACCGTGACGGCATCCTGCAACAAACCTTCGGCAGGAATCCCAAAGACTGGGGCTATTGGTTCTATCAGGGCACTTCTATGGCCGCACCACACGTAAGCGGTGTTGCAGCCTTGTTAATATCTACCGGAGTGACCGGCCCTGATGCTGTCAGAGAAGCCCTGGAAGCTACTGCTGAAGACCTTGGTACACCCGGCAAAGATGCAGAATACGGCTGGGGACTCGTTGATGCCCATGCCGCTCTGAATTATTATCGTATCCCGTGCGATTTCAATTACGACGGCTCGGTTGATTTCAAGGATTTGAGAATCCTCGTAAGCTCATGGCTGGCAGATGACCTAATAATAGATATTGCTCCAACCGGAGGTGACGGCATCATCAACTTCCTGGATTTCGCAAAATGTGCCAACTCCTGGAACTAATACAGATAATTAAAGCTCATTTCAAATCCTTTGCTAAGGCGGAATTGCATTTGTTCCAGGCATTATTACAGGTTAGCGAACTTTATCAATACCTCAAATGTATGGAGAAAAACATATGCATATGACTATTATCACTGATTTCATTGTTTTGTTCTTCATAATATTTGCATGCCTGATTATTCTATCTATACTCATCCCTCTGTTCCTTCTCTTTGTCTGGCGAATTAAGAGAGGCAGGCTGGGTATAAAAATTTGGCTGATCACCTCCGTCATATTAGCTATTATGGTGACTACTGTGGCTACTCCAATCGCTTTGAACATACTTTTCTTCCACCTCAGACGCAGATCCTACATCAATATGCTCAAATCGTATGTGCCGGCAGAACTTCAGGAGGAGGTTCCTCGCTGGTTCTTCAATGATTCAGGCTGGATTGACTCATTCAATTTCGCCCTGGTTTATCCATATAGAATTCGCATGGGAGACGATCCAAAAACTGGTTGGTTGGACAACGTCCGAGACGATGATCCGGAAATTGAAGGTAGACTGACCCACCTAACTTTTGATGCTAACCTTCTTGTAGCACGTGTATCTTTCGTTGATACCTGGGTTGAAAAAGAGATTGAGCCCTTCTGGATAGTTTTCGAATTCTCCTCCGGTAAATTCGACAAATTCACTACAGAAAAACTGGCCCTTGCTGAAGCCAATAGGCGGGGATTTTCCGGAAAACAGGTATTGGAAAAACTTAAGACCCACTATGATCGATTCGTCGGGGATATTAAATAAATGCTATTTCACTGCTGCATACAGCTAAGCTTAGTATAAAGCAAATCAACAACAATATGTTAAAATCGCTTGACCGAATCGACACTATCGGGTACTGATATATATTCGTAAGTCAGTTTCCCCTGTTGGAGATTAGACAATATGGACTTAGTTGTCACAGTTCACAAGATAAAAGGTAACTGCCCGACATATAAGGTGGGAGATTCCTTTACCCTGAAGGCAGGCTATCAGCTCGTCACTGAAATTCCGGTTTGTATGCACGCTTTGGCATCTTTGCTGCCTTATTACAACGCTCTACGAGTTTCAGAGCCAGAAGAATGGGGTCTGGAAGGCAAGGACGATAAGACAAAGGCCTATCTTCACTGCCCTGATGCTCACTCAGATACAGGCGGCGGAACGGTAATTTTCGAGATAACTAAAGTTTTTTAGCCCACAATTGTGATGTTTTGCTCGATATTTCTTTCTTTCCGCTGTTTCAGGGATCTTTTTTTGAAACGTAGTCGGGATTGGGTGATGGCATTTTTGCATCCACGGCCTTTCGCCAGGTATGCAGCATTTTTCGCAGTTCAGCGGCCTTTTCAGGCAACTTGTCGGCAAGGTTTTTCTTCTCGCCGACGTCTTCTTTGAGGTTGTAAAGTTCGACGCGGTTGTCTTCATAAAATTCGATAAGCTTATAGTCGCCTATCCGAACCGCCCCGCCGGGGCTGCCGCCCTGATTGCCGTAATGGGGATAGTGCCAGAAAATCGCCTTGCGCTGGAGTTTCCGGTTACCCTTGAGCAGCGGTACCAAACTTACACCATCGATATGCTGTTTTGGTTTGAGTGGGAGACCTGCAATTTCGAGCATCGTCGGGTAAAAGTCAGTGCTGGTGACCGGCACGGCACAGACGCTATTAGGTTTAACGATACCGGGCCATTTGATAATCATCGGCTCACGAATGCCACCCTCATACAGCCAGCCCTTGCCCGCACGTAAAGGCAGGTTCGATGTGGGAAAGCCTTCAGCGGTGGACAGTCCTCCGTTGTCGGACATAAATATTACAACGGTATTATCCGCCATACCCAGATCCTCAAGTTTGCTCATCACCCTTCCGACGCTTTCATCAACGCTCTCTACCATACCTGCATAAACGGGATGGTCCTGAACCTGGCGCGCCTTGCTTTTGCCCTCCGGCAGGAAACGCGGTTCCTTGGCCGGCTGCTTTGCGGATTTTGTCTTATATTTTTCTATCATGTCCTTTTTGGCCTGCAGCGGGATATGCACTGCATAGTGCGACAGATACAAAAGGAAAGGCTTGTCTTTTTTGGATTCGAGGAACTTCAGGGCCTCGTCGGTAAGACGGTCAGTTAGGTACTCACCGTCACGGCCCTCAATCGGGGGATTTCCACGCCACTGCGGCCAAAAGTAGTTCCGCGGCATCCCGCTCTGGGTTCCGCCGATATTAATATCGAAACCCTGATTCTCGGGCCAGTATGGCTTGTTACCGAGGTGCCATTTTCCTATAAAGCAGGTGGTATAGCCGGCCTGCTTCAATGCCTCGGCAATTGTGACCTCTTCGAGCGGCATCTGGTGAATGTATTCAGCAGGTATGAGTTTTCCGCGTCGTCTGCCGACGAGGTAGTCGGTAAGGTTCAGCCTGGCGGGATACTTGCCCGTCATAATACTGGCACGCGTCGGCGAGCATACGGGGCAGGCTGCATAAGCATCTGTGAAGCGCATGCCCTCAGCAGCGAGCCTATCGATATTCGGCGTTTCGTAAAAGCTGCTGCTATAACAGCTTAGGTCGCTATGACCGAGGTCGTCAATGAGAAAGAAAACAAAGTTCGGTTGTCTTTCAGAACTCTTGGCCGCGAACAGTGATCCGGGCATAGCCAGTGTCGCAGCTCCAAAACCAGCCATTTTAATAAAGTCCCGTCGGTTCAAAAATTTATCAGCCACAATCGTTCCCTTTCCAACAGTTTTTCTGAAATGTCGTATTTTAGCCAGCAGGCTGCCTCTACTACAATACCAATTCGGCTGTTTAGCCTGTTATCCTTCATATACCCCTTATATTTTAACCGCCAGCCTGCAGGACAGCACTTATCTTTTCGTAAGGATCCATGTATTGGCTCAGTTATAAATCCAGATGCGCATACTGTCTTGTCTTGACCGATTATGAACCGCCATCGGCTGTTTGTTCTCGTTATCTTGGACCAATTACAATGAATGTAAATGGAGCATCTACTACAGAACCGGAAGATATTTGTCTTGTTTGAACGGAAAAAGAGTTTGCATTGAAACCGGTCAATGAGCTTACAGATCCGCCTCCAAAGGTTGTGGTTACAACAGTAGGTACAGATGAAAATGGATTGTCAAATGTTACAGAGTATGCACCAGTGCCGGTCCTTTGGGAAGTTACTCCTTCACTCCACATTGCAGTGCCATCACCTAAAATATAGCCGCGCAGTATTTTCGAATTAGAAGGTGTGCCGGGGGCATAAAGGTCTTCGCCCGTGCCGAGTTTGATATTTCCGGTAACTTCCAGCTTTTCATCCGGGCTTGATGTGCCGATGCCAACATTACCGGTTGCTTCCACCTTGACAAGTGTAGATGCAATCCCTTCATCTCGGTAAACCTGAAAGGCCCCTTCTGACCCTGAACTGCCAACTCTGACGGAAAGTCCATGTCCTGTGGCGGATTCATTCTCAATGCTGGTTGCAAAGATATTATCCGCAGTTGTCCTCACTTCCAGTGGATAGAGCGGGTTTGTTGTGCCGACGCCAACTTTACCTTGTACTATCATCCCATTAGCCGGCGCTGCGCTGCTCCCCGAATAGCTTGTACCTACTGCCATACCACCCTCTATGTCAAGTCTGTTCTTGGGTGTCGTCGTCCCGATCCCGACATTATCAGAACTGTTTTCGATCGTGAACTGGACGTTTCCATAGCCACTTTTAGATATGGAAAAGTCATCATCACCCAACATCCCTGTACCGATACTCCAGTTAATTGTACCTCCGGTCATGAAATTAAGTGTGGACATCCATGAACTACTTGCCCGTGATATGTCTGTTTTTGCGTGTCCTACTGTTGATCCTAAGTGCAAAGTTGCGTAGTCTGCCTCAACGTGAACCGGATAGCTCGGGCTTTCCGTACCAATCCCGACGTTGCCGGATACTGAAGAGTACATATCTTGCCCATCAACTGTCCATCCGGAATCTATAGGTAGATTAGTCAGTCCGTTACCGTCTCCGATGAATGCAACGGCCTTAACTGTTCCATCTACATCCAAAGCCTCGGTCGGACTGTTTGTCCCTATCCCAACACCTCCAGAGGCACGGATCAGAAACTGGTCATTTCCCGTTGAGACGAATTCTGTGGAATAGTCAGAATCCGCCCAGACAAAACTCCCTTCATGGCGGGCCTTTGCACTAGCACCGGCTGCGAAACTCCAGTTACCGTCCGCTTCGTTCAAGTAGCCCCCTGGGATTATGCTGTAAGAGCCTCTGGCCGAGTTATCCCAGCCGCCCCCCACAGAAGATGAATGGCCTGAGGCACTGTTCGAGTGGCCTCCGCTTACCGTCGAGTGTGTACTTGCCGTATAATTGTCATCGCCACCGCCAATGGCGCTTTCATGTCCGGAAGCAAGGTTGTTATCACCACCGGATATTGTAGAATACCGCCCCTGGGCAGTGTTGGAGTGACCCCCAGCGACCGTGGAATGGTCTTCATCCGCCCCGTTCAATTCGCCTCCACCGACACTCCCATAGCTCCCTGTGGCACCGTTGTATTTACCACCACCCACTGTAGAATGATCGCCATCGGCGTAATTGTCGTATCCCCCACCCACAGTTGCGTACCTTTCCATTGCCCTGTTACCGAGTCCACCCCCAACAACAGTGGCGTACGCTGTAGCTTGAATGGCGAAACCACCGCCAACAGTTGATAGCTTACCACTGGCGCGATTCCCGTAACCTCCTCCCACCGTTGCATAACTTGCATCGTCTACAGTCCCGCTGTCATCACCGGCCTTGTTGTAACGCCCGCCGCCAATGGTACTGAAATTATCAGTAACACTATGAACAAATCCGTTTTCTCCTCCACCACCTATCACCGCGCCAACAACACCTTTTGTCACCGTATTTCCCCTGTAGCCGCCGATCAGATTCGTGCTCATCTCATTCTGCTCTGTCCTCAGGCCCGGCAGCGATAGAGCGTACGGCACAGGTCTGATCTCCATCCGCCAATCAAGTGTGGCATAAGCATTGGGGTCCCCCAATTCCCCCGGCCGAATACCGATCTCCAGCCACCGACGCTCACCGTTGAATGCGTTAACATCATTGAAGTCCAGATCTACAGTGAAGTAACCGTCAATCACATCCAAGTCCGCAATATTCAGGTTTTCTCCAATTTTATATACCTCATTCACGTCACACGGATCACTCCATAAGCTGAAGTTGAAGTCATACAAACCATCCGCCGGCTCGTTGGTATCCATCAAACGCCCTTGGTAGGTCCAGGCCGTGCCCATTGGCGCTGCCTCGATGACCTGAACCAAACAGAACATCAGGCCCAAAACCAAAATTTTTAAAATTTTTGTAGTTTTCATTGTTTTTCTCCTTTTCAAAAAAGGTTGATATTTCCTTGTGCACTATGTGTGCACCTATAACTTCTCGTGAAATTTAGCGAAATCCTCATTATGATGTCGCATTTATCACCCAACCTCCTTCTATTTAAGCTAATAAAGGTGACATAACTATACCCATTTCAAGCAAAAAGTCAAGGAGAAACACCCGTAAACAGCGGCAGACATGAAAGATAGGGACAGGCCGTATAAATGATTAATGATGAGTGATTACTGATTAATTCTTTATAAAACCATCCCCAAGCACTTTGGGCTTGAGGCTGCCACCCGTACCGTGCAAAAAAACCACAAATGTGCGGTGTGATAGAGTATAATCAGGCATTATGGGTTTGGCTGAAGACATAAAGGCAAAGGCACTGGAATCAGGTTTCGATCTGGTCGGAATAACAGGAGCCGGACCATTAGATAACGAGCAGTACAAAGTGTTTGCTGATTGGCTGGCCCTTGGTTATGCCGGCCGAATGAACTATATGCGCGAGAACGTTGATAAACGTACAAATCCAGCGAAACTGCTTGAAAATGCCCGGTCGGTCATAAGCGTAGGCTTAAATTACACACCGCCATCATCCCGGGGGACGAGGGATGAGGGAAGAGGGATGAAGGACGAGGGACGAGAGATGACGGGCAGAGTGGCAAACTATGCACAATACGAAGATTATCACCTGTTCATAAAAAAACAACTACATAAGCTGATTGATTTTATTCGTTCTATAGCCGGCACGGATCATAAGTTTAAGATTTGTGTTGATTCGGTACCTCTGGCTGAGAGGGAATTGGCGGTCAGAGCAGGTCTGGGTTTTATTGGGAAAAATCATATGCTCATCAATCCCGAATTCGGGCCGCAGATATTTTTAGGTGAAATCGTAACAAGTGTGAAACTGCAAACTGATGAGCTGATAGCGCATGGCTGCCAGAATTGCAATAAGTGTATCGAAGCCTGCCCGACCGGAGCCTTGAGAACTGACGGACAATTTGACTCCAATAAGTGTATCAGCTATTTGACAATCGAGTACAAAGGTGAGTTTCCTGACAATTTGGCTGAAAGAACAGGCGACCGGCTCTTCGGCTGTGACGAATGCGTCCTGGCCTGTCCCTATCAGGAAGATGCACCTGTATGTAAAAACAAGCAATTCAAATTCTATAGTGACCGGGCCAGACTTGAGCTACAAGGGATTTTGAATCTGACGGAAGCAGAATTCGAAATAGAGTTCGCGGATTCTCCAATTAAGCGCTTGGGGCTTGAAACATTAAAAAGAAATGCAAAAATTTGTCTTGCGAATGCAACAGGTGGAGAGATTTGAGAATCAGGGTGCGATGAAAGAATCATTTTCGCGGGAAGGCCGCTCGGTGCCATTGTAATTGAGAACGTTCATCAGGGTATATATATCATCCCGTGTGATGCCGATACGGCGCTTGTTGCTAAATCTGACACTGCCGTTGCCAGATAACAAGTTCTGGCCACGCCAGTTATGATTGATACTATTAAGATTTAACAGGTCTTCGTCCACTCGAATATCCAAGGGCTCGGAAAAGTCCTGCGGCAAATCTTCAAAAAGCGGGCTCAAATCCGCCATTAACACTTTCTGGGCAAGCATCTCCACAGTAGGTTCCTTGCAGCATATTCTTATGCTATATGTTATGCGCTGTCTACCGGGAAAATCATTATAGCTTTGTATTTGTGAGGGCTCAAATCGGATTACAAGTTTCTGCTTTCTGCCGGGGCAGACAAAGTTAGCCGGGTCCACGTAATCACCTTTTACCAATAGCCACATGCAACGTGTATTGGAGTGATTCTCCTTTCCCTGATAACCCACCTTCCACCACGGTGAGCCCTTTGCAGATGCAACGACAGGCAGTTTGCCATTGTTGTCAGCGACGTAACCGCTTAAGCCACGAAATACATTGCCTAACTGGGCCTGACAGCGGTTTTGATAGTAGCGCTGACGGGCGAAGTTAGATGATGTTTGAAATGTTCCGATGGCAATCAGGATCACTGCCGCGGCCGCTGCTATTTTACCTACGTTACGCCAGAAGGGACTCCTAATTGTAACTTTCCTATCCTGTTCACCGGCAAGCAGCTGCTGGAGCTGAAGCCGGCTTGAACGTTCAAGATTATGAATTCTAAAAATAGTGCGTTCTACCAGTTCATCAGGGCAGGTTTCAGGCTTTAGAGAATCAAGCGGTGAAAGAGCGTTCTTGAGCTTTGCATGAACTTGGGCAGCATCATTATCGGAGGATATAAGTGCCTGGGCCTGGGCGTTCTGTTCTTTTGATGTTAAACCGATGCAATAGTCAAATAGCAGTTGTTTTTGCTGATTGTTTAGCGGACTCATTTAGTTTTTTTGCTCCCGGCCGATGCTTTTCCACTCCTTTGCGAAGCGGCCAACGGCTGTATGCAGTCTACTCTTAACAGTCCCTATTGGTATACTTAATATTTGGGCCATTTGTTTGTAAGAAAATTTGTTAAAATACGCTAAAATTAAAATTTCCCGCAGATTTTCCGGCATATCCGCTATAACCTTCCCTACCTGCGTAGAAAGCTCGTTTTCCTGAAGTTTTTCGTAAGGCATTGTGCTGTCAGCAGTAAGGGCGTTCAGGACCTCATCGAACGACATTTCCTGCGAGTCAGCTATCGTTCCTATAGGGATTGCAGCGGTTCTCTGCCGTTTGCGAAGGGCGTCTTTGGCTTTATTGGCGGCTATAGTGAACAACCACGGACGTAAAGGCCGGCTGGTATCAAAGCTTTCTCTGCTGGTAAATAATTGCAGGAAGGTCTCCTGAAAAGCGTCTTCGACCATATCCTGTTGATTTAGAAACTGCTTCAGGAACGCGTAAAGCCCGTTTTTATAACGATTTACGAGTTCGCGAAATGCAGCCTCATCGCCGTCTGCAAAGCAGGCGAGAAGTTCTGCATCGGTTTGTTTTTTCGAACCAGCTTTCATAATACGGGCTTCTTAAAGAACTCGCGAAATAATCTATATTATAAGCATTATAAGCGATTTGTAAGTAAATCGAAAACCTTTATTAACTAAAGATTTTTGGATATGTCAGCAGAGTTTTTGAGATTGCTCCAAAGTGCCACATCCAAAATAACCTTTGAAATAGTAATGGATTACTTTAACGAGAACACGGAGAAGAATGCGGTCAAACCAGCTCGACGCTGATAGGCTTTTCGGGTGGAGGCGTTTCGGTTAAGACTAATTCACGGCCGAGGCGGAAGGCTTCGTCCATTGCGGAAGGATGCTCTTCTATCTCGCCGGCGGCATCAACCTTGTTGACAAAAAGATTGGCAACGTAGGCCATGTCCAAAACATCAAAAAAATATTTGGCTGTCAGCCGGATACTCTCGAACATCTTCTTACTTTTCGTGCCCCCTACTGCGATGACCATCGCACGACGGTCGCGGCCGGTGGTTATCAGAGGCTGTTTGAGGATATACTTGTGGGCCCAAAGACACTGACAGCGGTCAATAAGGGTCTTTGCCTGAGCGCAGACGGTCATAAAAAATATGGGCGTTGCGAAAATCAGCCGGTCGGCCTCTAAAATCTTCGAAGACAGCATCTGGTAATCATCCTCGACTACACAGGCGCCTTTTTTGTAGCAGGAATTACACTCGATACAGGGAGCAATATTCAGTCCACGAAGACGTATGTACTCAGTTTCTGCGCCTGCGGCCTCGGCACCGGCCAGAGCCTGGCGCAAAAGTGTATCGCTGTTGCCTTTCAGCCGGGGGCTTGTTGAAATGCCAAGAACTTTGATGTTCACGAAAAGACCTCTCTTGTTGACGAGATATAATAATATTCAGTCGTTGCCAAGGAACGACATTGTAATTGATTATCTATCCCGAACTCAAACTGGAACTCAGACATACTCGACAGTTGCAGGCGGCTTCGGCGTTAGATCATACAGGCAACGATTGACACCATCAATCTGAGTGATTCGCTCAGAAATCTTCTTTAACTTATCCCAGGGAAGCTCGGTAACAGTGGCAGTTCGTGCGTCAGTGCTCTCAATGCAGCGAACAACAATAATCTGGCCGAATTCCCGTTTATTCTCCCGTATGCCCGTTGCACAGTCGTTTAGCAAGACCGCCAGATACTGAAACGCCCCGCTATCGGCAAGCTCTTCTTCAACGATTGCAGTGGCTGCGCGAACGGTTTCGAGGCGCTTTGGTGTAACCTCACCGACAATCCTGGCAGCCAAAGCCGGGCCCGGGAATGGTATCCTATGTGTAATTTCGGGTGGTAATTCCATAAACTTACAGACCTCGCGGACACCATCTTTTCTGAGGGTTTTTAGCGGCTCAATGACCGAATAGCCATAAGTTGCCTGTGTGTCAATGCCGAGTTGAGCGAGAATATTATGCTGACGTTTGATTCCGGCTACTGTTTCTTCAATGTCGGTGAGAATAGTGCCATGCAGCAAAAACTTTGCATCCGACTCCTTAACAAGCCGCCCGAAAACCTTCGAATAGAAGGTATCCGTAACAGCCTGGCGTTTTTCTTCGGGATCCGTCAAGCCGGCCAGTGCAGAGAGGAACTCTTCTTGAGCGTCGACCAGTTCGACCGGTATGTTAAGTGAGGCAAAGACATCCACAACCCGCTGTGGCTCACCTTCGCGCATCAGAGCACTATCAATAAAGACCGTTCTCAACTGGTCGCCCAGGGCACGATGACCGAGTACCGTTACAAGAGAGCTGTCCACGCCGCCGCTAAGGGCGTTGATGGCCTTTGAATCACCTACTGTCTGCTTGATTTCAGCGACTTGTTCTTCGACGAATTTTTTGCAATCCATTACCAGTCTCCTATTAATTGATCGGAAGTATCGTGGTTTAACGGCGGAAATCTAACAGTTTTGGCAAGAACTGTCAAGAATTGCCTCAAAATTGCTGGTGGCAAAGAACAAGTACCGTATCTGGGAAAAATTGTTGCAATTTCCTGGCTCGGGTGTTAGGATGCGGCCGAGGTCTTGGAAAATGACTAAGCAGGTCGGAAATACTGATAAAGGCAGTGAGGCCGCTGTCAGTAAGGTCGTCAGCGATTTCGTTAACGGCTTGAGCGACGAGCACCGTATGCTTGTTATTCTAAAAACTCAATTGTACGATAACACGTGGGAACCGATGCTCGATGACCTGCAAAACCGCCTGGCCGGTAAACCATATATATTTAAGCTGGTCAACCGAATACAGGACGATATCAGACGCATTGGAGAAATGCAGGAATTCGAGTCCGAACATAATATTGACCTGGCTGACTATATAAAAGAATAAAGGTAAGTAAATAACAGGAAATATAATTCCTCAGTTTTGCATTTTTCGCTTTTATCTTGTACAGGAATGGATGGTGTAATAATGCCGAGAATACATAGATACAGATTTCTTTTGTTGGCAAACCTTTTGGTTATATGCAATGCAGCCATGAACGCAACTGCAGTGGATGATTCGTGGTGGCTTGTTTCGCCGGAACTACTTAAACATGCCCGATTGGAAATAGTGTGGCAGACGGATCTGCTCTGGGAAAAGGGTGAAAGTTTAAAGGATTTGCGTATTCTTGGTAACCGTGTCTATGCGACTTCGAATCGTAATTACATTATTTCTCTGGACAGGGGAAAAGGGAGCGTTATTTTTGAAAGGGCTTTAGCTCCGGTCGGTTTTCGTATTATCGGGCTGGACCTCCATAATAATGAGCTTTTTTCCACATTCGGTAATGAGCTTGTCCAGATTAATCCGGAATTCGGCACAAATCGCAGCACGACGCCTCTGGAGTTCAGTGTAGTTTGTCCCGCGGCCCGCAACAGCTCTTATTTTTATCTGAGCGGGACTGATAATCGTATACATACATTACGTGCCGAGGATAAAGTCCAGGTTTTTGAGGTTGCCGCCGACAACGATTCTACGATTACCTCGATTATCGCTGACGAGGATTTTGTTATTTTCGGCACCGAGGGGGGCAATGTAGTAAGTATCACACCGGATGGGCCGAGACGCCTGTGGCAATTTGATGCAGCCGGAGGTATTGCCGGGCCAATCGTCAGAGATAAAGATTCGTTGTTTTTTGCCAGCAAGGATACAAACGTCTATAGAGTTGATATAGTTGACGTACAGGATAAAGAATTTATCTGGAAGCATCAGACGGAAGCAGTGCTTGACAGACCACCGCGAGTCGGAGAAAAGGTAGTATACCAGCACGTACTCTATAAGGGCCTGGAAGCGATAAATAAGGAAAACGGCAAACTTGTTTGGGAAGTGCCGGGAGGGATCGATTTGTTAATGGAGGCGGCAGAAAAGGCTTATGTAATCGCCAAGGGCCGGCTGGTGGTGATGGACAATAAGAAGGCAAAACGACTGTATTCGGTGAACTTTGCAGGCGTTTCAATATATACAACCAACCTGGCGGATTCGAAAATCTATATTGCCAATAAGGCCGGGCGAATCGCCTGCTTAAAACCGGTCGAATAGTCTACAATCGAACGTGTGGCGTCGATGCGTTATTGCGAGCGGGATGCGAGGGGTAATGTGCGAGGCCAGGGTAAATCAGTATTAAAACTTTTTCAAAGGGAGAAAGTACGAATGGATGTGAAAATTAAGACGGCGCTGGTAAGTGTTTCGGACAAGAATGGAGTGGTTGATTTTGCCAAAGCCCTCAGCAAAATGGGTGTCAGGATAATCAGCACCGGTGGCACGGCAAAAGCCCTGAGCCAAGCGGGGATTAAGGTGGTTGGTATTGAGTCGGTCACCGGTTTTCCGGAGATGATGAACGGCAGAGTAAAAACACTTCATCCCAAGATACACGGCGGGCTGCTGGGGCTTCGGGACAAAAAGGAACATAAGGCGGCAATGGAAGAACATAACATTGAGCCGATTGATTTGGTATGTGTGAATCTTTACCCATTTGAAGCTACAATCGCCAAGCCGGACTGCACTTTGGAAGAGGCGATTGAAAATATTGATATCGGCGGGCCGAGCATGATTCGCTCGGCCGCAAAGAACCACAAGTATGTTACTGTTGTTACAGAACCGGGACAGTACCAGCAGGTTATCGAGCAGATGCAGAAAAACGACGGTGCCGTAAGCGGGGAGCTGCGCAGCGATTTTGCGCGGATTGCATTCGGGCTGACGGCTTCTTATGATGCCGCAATATCGAAATACCTGAATGTGGAGAGATGTCAGTCAGCAGCGCCTCTTTGTTAGAGGGCGGCACGGCCATCAGTTTTAATAATCTTTTGGATACCAATGCGGCGTTCGAGCTTGTTAAGGAATTCGAGCAGCCGGCGGCCGTTGTTGTCAAGCACCTGAACCCCTGCGGCTGTGCGGTTGATGAGGACATTCTCGAGGCATACAGGAAGGCTTACGAAGGCGATGTAGTCAGTGCGTTCGGAAGCATTATCGCTTTGAACAGGAAAGTGGATGTTGAGCTTGCCAGGACGATTATGGAATCTTACAGCCGATTCGGCAAGGCAAGAGGGGCCAGCGGCTTCTTTGCCGAGGTGATTATCGCCCCGGGATTTGATGCCGATGCGCTTGAGATAATCAGGACTTTGAAGGCGTGGGGCGGCAGGGTTCGGTTAATGGAGGCCGGAGCAATCGAGCGGGCCAAGATAGATGGAGCCGAGTATGACGCTCGCTGTGTCGTTGGCGGGATGCTCCTGCAAAAAAGAGACTTGGTCGGCTGGGAACCATCCGAGCTAAAATATCCGACGAAGGCCAAACCAAACAAGGAACAACTTGAGGATTTAAGGATTGCCTGGCTTGTAGCCAAGCACACCAAGAGCAATACTATCGTTTTGGTCAAGAACAGAAAGGTATTGGGAGTAGGGGCTGGACAGATGAATCGGGTAGAATCCGGGCTGATTGCTTTCAAGCGTGCCGGTGACGAGGCGAAGGGCTGTGCGATGGCCTCGGATGCTTTCTTCCCGTTCCCGGATAACGTAGAAAATGCTTCCAAGGCAGGTGTGGCCTGTATAGTCCAGCCGGGCGGCTCGAACAAAGATGATGAAGTAATCGCCACTGCCGACAAACACGGGATTGCGATGGTGTTTACGGGCAAAAGGCATTTCAAGCATTAATCAGAGAAAACTAAAAAAACGTATCCCGTATTTAAGCGCGGAGGTGGTTAATAAGCCGCCTCCGCTCTTTTGTGCTATCGTTACCCTATGGGCAAGTCTGGGCAAAACAGGGCCATACTATTTTTGCTTGAAACATACAATTTTTATGATTAAATGGTATGCTGAAGAACAATAAGACAGCTAATTGGGAATACAAACTTCTATATAATGCAGGACAGGGGATAATAGTCATGGACAAACTTTATGAAGAATCAGAAACGGGGTGCTGTTTGCGATTCAATCCTGAGCCGTGGGATGAAAAAGAGGTAACTTTTCAAGACAGGTTATTCGTCAAGGACCACGTTAGAAGTTTCTTTCACATTCCGCTGAACTTCGGTAGGGTAATGGTAAGAAATATGGCCAAGATTGCAGAAGCCAAGGCTCTTCCAGAGGAGCCCTTGCTGCTTTCGGATGAAAAATCACTCTGGGGAGCGGATGTGTATATTGCGGTGGCCAAGGAAATTCCAGATGCGGAAATGGTAAGGATTTCAGGTACTTTTCTGACCAAGGTCTTTGAAGGACCATACAAGAACGTTCGGCAGTGGGTCCAGGAGATGAAGACCTATGTCGATTCGAAGGCAAAGGCGATGAAAAAGATGTACTTTTTCTATACGACCTGTCCCAAGTGCGCCAAGTTCTACGGCAAAAACTATACTGTCATATTGGCCGAGATTTGAGGTCTGCTTAAAATTGTCGGTTTTTTGGGTATCAAATCTCTTCTAAAGAAGTGAGATTCGTGTGACCGTATTCGGCGCCCGTCGGAGAATTATAATAACGGGCGCCGTGGTATCTTTATTATAAGGTGCCTTATTCTGCGCCGATAACCGTCACATCCGGCGGCTGGATAGAGCGAATATTGCGACCTAAGCGGGCATGCCATAAAAGAGTCTCCTCAAGGCTCTGTTTGGCGATGTCGGCCTTCAGTGAAAGCAATTCATAACTGTCTGCTCTTTTAAGCAACTCTTCAGCTTCTTTGAGTTGTTCTTCTAAACTGCTAATTTCCTGCCGGGCCAGAGCCATTTTTGTCGAGAGGTCAGCCAGATCATTATTGAGAGAGCTTAAAACAATACCGCCTGGAGGATTGCTTACCTCTTCCTGCCTTTTTGCAAGCTCTATCCTGGCTCTTATGATTTTTTCCTTGACGTCTTCCAGGTCGGCCGCGGAAGCACTGCCGGATTCGTAGAGTTTTTGAGTATCTTTCAAGCGTTTTTCATGCACATCGAGTATCAACTTCAATTCTCTGGTAATCGGGTCGTCTTCGACCAGTTTTTTCCGCCTGGCTTGTTCTTCTGCTATCCTCTCGGCTGTTGCTTCATAGAGCGTTTCATCTGAGGCCCGATTCATTATGGCGGTCTGGAGTTTTTGGCGCAGGCTGCTGATATCTCTGAGAATAGCATACCTTGAAAGGTCCCGGGAAACTGAGAAATCTCTGAGTTCCGCCTGCATACGAACTAATTCTTCCTCTGCAAGCTGGGCTTCCCCGTAAGCGAGTCGGAGTTGCTTATTGAGTTTAGCGCTATACTGCTCAAAGGCACCACTAAGGGCACTACGCAGGTTATCGATGAGGGCCATCATAAACTCTTCTGCCGCGGGTTTGATGGGCTCTTCGGTAGAGGCTTGTGAGAAGTCAACTTGCAGGCGGAACAGGATGGTTTGCTCGGTTGTGGAGGGCAGTGGCTGTGTAACTGTCGGGGTTGTGCGCGTTCGGGGACGGCGCGTTGTGGGGCGGACGGCCGCTGGCCTTGGAGTGGTGGGTCCGGAGGCACTCGTCGTGGGTGTTGGAGGGCGGCTTGGAGTTCTTGCAGCGGTTGGTGTCGTTCTTCTGGCCGAACGGGTAGCGGGAGTGGTCCCCAATGTAGCTGCCCCGGGTGTGGATGCCCCGGGTGTGGCATTCGCTGGCAGGCCCATTCCCATTCCACCGCCGTAGACACCATATCCGCCACCGCCGTAACCGCCATAGTCATCGTAGCCACCGTAGCCACAGAGAGGTGAATCCACACTAGAAATTTCCTCGATTTCGATTAACTCAGAAGCGATGTCCGGCGAGATTTCCAGTACTTCACGGGCGGCCTTTCCGGTAACGCCGGAGCTGCGCAACAAGTAGTCAACAGCGAATTCATTCAGTGGCAGGACAGCCTCGTCGGAGGTAATCTTGACCAGGCAGCTTGCGGTGCGAGTGTTTGAAATCTCAGGTTTTTCCATGGCTCCGACTGGTTGGATTGCGGTTAGAAGGACCAGGGCTAACAGGATAACAGCAGTTTTTGTGGTTTTCATATCAAGTCTCCTTTCGAATTATTAGTTTGTTCGTTTTGGATTTCTGATATCCTTTGTTGGGCTTCTTCTGCCCAACGGCTTTGAGGAAAAAATTCAATAACGCGGTTGTATGCCTGGATAGCGGCGTCTTTTTGGTCAAGCTCACGATACATACGGTTGGCCTGGTAAACGAGGATAAAGGCGGTTTTGTCGACCTGCTTTTTGATTTCTTCGAGCGGATCGGTGTAGCTGGCGAGCTGGGCCTGTAATTCGTTAAGACGGCGCTGCTTTCTATCCTCATCGAGTACCTCCCGAATAAGCCTCAACGTTGCATCAGTCTGTGCGCGAAGCTGTTCTATCTGCATTTCGAGCGCGACGATTCTCTGCCGGTCTCTGGTTTTCTTGGCGCTGAAGCTCCAAATGCCAAGAGCGATTACGACGACAGCAGCGGCGACGATGCGGACAGCTAAATTTATGGTTTGCCTGCGATTGGCATTACGGCGAACGGCGGAGAGGTCGATAGAAACGAGTGCAGGTTCCCCTGCCGCCCGGTCGGCTTGTTGAAGCAGATTTTTTATTGTGTCTTCTGTCATAGTGTATTACCCAATCAGTTCAGCCAGGTCCCGCTTCAGCCGTTCCCTGGCCCGGCTTAATCGAACCTGCAGGACATTTTTGGATATATCAAGTATTCGTGCGGTCTCATCTGTCGAAAGCTCCTGCAGATACCTTAGTATAACCGGCTCCCGATATTTTAGAGGTAAAGCCTGTACTGCATGGCGGACCTTGCGGAAAGTCTCATCATCTACCAGTGTCTTACCCACATCGCTGGCCCCGGTAGCAGATGTTGTAGCGGCAGGTTTTGAAAAGAATCTTAGGTTAAGCATTTGCCTGTAACGGTAGCTGCGGCATTTGTTTATTGTTATGGTAAAGAGCCATGTTTTGAGGCTGCATTCGCAACGAAATTTTTTCAGGCCGAGAAACGCGGCGAGAAAGACATCCTGAACGATATCCTCGACCTCGCCGGGCCAGCCGAGCAGCCGGTTGGCCAGGACCGCAATATCAGCGGAGTATCCTTCGACAATCCTGTCAAAAGCAGTCTCGTCTCCCCGGCTGAATTTCTCGACCAGGAGTTCATCATCAATGGTCTTGGCCATAACCACTATATTAGACAGGAGAATTTGTGAAAACTTACAAAAAATCCGGAGAAATTGGGAAAAATGCTACGAGAGAGCGACAAAAATCAAAAAGCCCGGCTGATTACCGGGCTTTCTGCAACTTCTGGTTTGTATAAAGAACTCATTTCTTTTTTGGTTTTAAGCCGGCGGCTTTTCGAAGCTTGGCCGCCATATCCGTTTTTTCCCAGGTGAAGTTGGCCCCCTTTCGACCGAAATGTCCGCCATAAGAGGTTTCGGCATAGATTGGGCGATCAAGTTTCAAGTATGCGATCATTTTCTTGGGAGTCAAGGGAAAGAGTTTCCGTACAATCTGACTTATCTTTCGCTCGCTGATTTTTGCAGTCCCTTCGGAATCTATCAACACCGAGATAGGCTCTGCTAATCCAATAGCGTACGACAACTGTACTTCACAAGCATCGGCCAGGCCCGCGGCAACGACGTTTTTGGCAATATATCGGGCCATATAGCTTGCGGTTCTGTCGACTTTTGTGGGATCTTTTCCGCTGAAGCAGCCGCCGCCGTGGCTGCCCCTGCCGCCGTAGGTATCAACGATGATCTTTCGACCCGTAAGTCCACAATCTCCTTTTGGGCCGCCTATCACAAAACGGCCGGTCGGATTGATGTGGTATACAATGTCCTTGTCAACAAGACGCTTCGGAAGAACGGGAAGGATGACTTTTTCTATAATTTGTTTTCGCAATTGTCTATAGCCGACAGATGGTGCGTGCTGGGCGGATACTACGATCGTGTGAACGCGCTTTGGCTTGCTGTCTTCGTATTCGACCGTCACCTGGCTTTTGCCATCGGGCCGCAGCCACGCAAGCACTTTATTGCGACGTACTTTTTCCAGTTGAGTTGTTATTGCGTGTGCAAGCTGAATCGGCATCGGCATCAGGGCCGGTGTCTCCCTGCAGGCAAATCCGAACATCAGGCCCTGGTCTCCGGCCCCCTGCTCTTTATGTAGCCCTGCGCCTTCGGTTACACCCTGTGAAATATCGGGACTCTGCTTGTCGACGGTGACCATAACAGCACAGCTTTCGTAATCAAAGCCCATCGCCGGATCGGTGTAGCCAATCTCTTTGATAGTGTCGCGAACTACCACAGGAATATCAACGACCGCCTTCGTTGTTATTTCGCCAGCAACCATCACCATGTTGTTTTTTACGAGAGTCTCACAGGCCACCCGGCTTTTGGGGTCCTGTGCAAGCATTGCGTCGAGTATTGCATCGGATATGTGGTCGGCAACTTTATCGGGATGGCCCATTGTTACGGACTCACTGGTGAAGAGATATTTATTGGTGTCACAATGAGAATTGCCATAAATCGATTTTTTTGCCATTTGTGAATTATCCTTTCAGCGGCTGATTGAAATTTTTACTAAAGACCAAAACAAGATATGATAGTGATTGTGTAAGGAAAGTCAAACTAAAAATAATTGAAGTAAAATGGATGTTTTTTCACTTTATGGATTATTAATTTCTGAGCTATCATTGAGCCTCCAGTTATACCTCATATATTCAACGGTATAATTCTCTACTTCGAGAAAATTTTTATCCTGCTCTGAGATATAATTGGTAATAACACTCAAGACGGCCCGAACGGCCGGCTGCTGGTCTTTAAATTTCTTGTCCGTACCATATTTATCGAGAAACTCACTGCCGAACCAGGTTGGCTGAAGCATGGGGGAAAGATATACTTTTTGCCTGTTCCTGTCTATTTTGAATGCCAAGGGATTGGAAAAGAATTTTTCGGCCTGGTCGTCCAACTGATGAATTAGCTTTCTTCCATAATAGGGCTCATTACGCATAGTTGGACCGGAGAGATTGGAGTGGGACATAGCAAAAAATGCCCGCGGTTCGTCAAACTGTTTTCTGAAAAACCGCTGTTCAATCTCCTGAAGAGTAAACTCCTCGTCCATCACAATAAATTTTTGTTTATTGATTCCACCAATACGTTTGTTAATGTGCCTGATACTGTCAGGTTCCCATCCCGGGAAAGGGAGGAGCCACCGATACACTTCGACAGGATAATTTTCGATAATTATCTGCAGCAAATGGAGATTGTACGCGTTAATCCAGAAGGCGATTTTGTCTTCTTTCGGCCAGGATTTATATTCACCGGGATTAAGTTCTGCAAATTCATCCAAGAGCTTTTTCAACTTCAACCTTCTTTGCTTTAATTTCCTATAGCCAACCATCCCCTTATCATCTACAAAGCTGGTTAGAATATCGGCGCATTTATCGTGGAAAGTCACTTTTTGAGGCGGCTTGAGGTCATTCGGCTCGACCTTAACGGTTTTGACCTCGTTAGGCTCGGCTTTAGGGGTTTCAACCTTATTAGGTTCGGCTTCAGTGGTTCCAACTTCTTCATTAGGTTCGACTAACGGAGGCTCGACCTTGTTGGGCTCAATATCTCTGGGGCCGACCTCATTAGGCTCTGTCTCCACAGGTTCAACTTTATTGGGTTCGACTTGAACAGGCTCAAACACATTAGGTTCGGTCTCATGAGATTCAATCTTAGGCTCATCAGTTGTCGGAGAATCAATGGATTCACGCTCTGCAGGCGGACAACCGGTGATAAAGGCTAATACTGTTAACAAAGAGATGATAACAATACGATGTTTAATCATTCCAACACTTGATAACCGAATAGACAGTTCTTTTAGCAATAAAGTAACTCACTCTATTAGCATAGGAAATTTGCCAGTAAATGCAATGATTTGTTATTGGTTTTATCGTATTTTTGTGGAGCAATCTCAATTTTATCCTAAACGCTTTTATGAGGATTCAGGTGTAATACAAAATTTTAGCCCTTTAAAACGGCCAACGGAACCATCCGGGCGACGGCTTTTGCCCAGCCACACTCGACTACAATTCGGACTACCTCGTCAATATCTTTGTAGGCATCAGGGGCTTCTTCCTTTATCTTGTGCCTGTTACCGGCGATAAGTTTTACTCCTTGCATACTGCGTTTGAACTGGTCATCGCTGATTTTGGCTGGTGTAATAATTCTTCCTCTGCGAGCCTTCCCAAGAGCGGCGGTACGACTCATCACTCTGCCCGCGCCGTGGTTGACCGAGCATAAAGATTCATCAGAATTACCGGTTCCGACCATCAGATAGCTTGCAGTTCCCATTGAGCCGGGCGTAATTATCGGCTGACCAATTTTTGAGAAGATAGTGTCGGCCATACGATCCCGGCCGAAAGCACGGGTGGCACCCTTGCGGTGCACCCAAAGCCTCTTTCCATTATGGTCTTCGAGCTTTGCCATATTATGGGTGACATCGTACACCATTTTCAGCGGCGTCGGACCAAACATCCTGTTAAAGCAACGTCTTACAAGCAGGGCCATAATGTGGCGATTCGTAAATGCAAAATTTGCAGCAGCGCCCATCGCGTTGATATAACTCCTGCCGGCATCACTTCCAGTCGGCAAATACGAAAGCATTTTCCTTCTTTCGACCATGTCAGGTCTTTTGGCGGCGATACTCATATACGCATCGGCGATTTCATAACCGAACCGTCGTGAACCGGAGTGTATCATGACAACAATCTGATTCTCAAAAAGACCGAACGCCCCGGCCAAATCCCGGTCGAGGACCTTCTGGACGTACTGAATTTCTATAAAATGATTTCCGCCGCCGAGTGTGCCGAGCTGTCCGGAACCTTTTTGTATCGCGGCGTTTGGTACTGTGGCAAGATCCGCGGGCATGCAACCATTCTCTTCGATCCTTTTTAGGTCCTCGGAAAACTCAGCCGGATCGAAGGCCTCCCAGGCCTGGTGCCTGATTCGTTCTGCGAGGGTAGGTATGGAAGCGACTCCGCTATTTATGACAGCTTCGATGCCGACTTTGTCCAACGGCAAATTGGCCCTGCCCTCACCAAGCGGGACATCACGGGCAATAGAGGCGGCAATCTTTTCGGTATCGATATCACCTTTCTTAAAGGGTGTTTGTAAAAGGCGCATACCACAATTAATATCATACCCGACGGCAGCCGGCATGATAGCGTTATCCAATCCTACTACGGCCCCGATTGGCACCCCAAAACCAACGTGGATATCAGCGGTGGCCAGGACCTTCTTGGCCGGAGGCAAAGAAGCGGCATCACAAAGCTGGCGGACAGCCTCTGGTTCGAGGTTGATGGCCTTAGAGGCAAATATAGTAGCGTCCGTAACCATTTCACCGCTGCGTCCCATATGCAGGCGAAGCGGATCGAGACGAACAAGATTTGGTGACGATTCGGACATAAAAACACCTTTTTTTATGCTTATGGGTTCTCGTACTATAATTATACCGGCTTTCGCAATCTATGGATAGAAACTTTCGTGAAAATGCTTAAGAAAAACTGATTATTGGACGAGTGTAGAATAGTAGTTTACGACGGATATACGGATATAATGTCCGATTTTACTTGACCTAAGTCGATTAAAAAAGTATGCTTAAGAATACTGAGTGGACATATAAACAGGAGACTAAATTGTTTTTGAGGGTGTCGACATAATGAAGAAAAAATGGGTAATTTCAGCCGTTTTGGCGGCATTTTTTGTTTTAGTGGCCCATCCGGATTCAAAAGCCGTCAATACCAGGGATATTGACACTGTACGGAACAAGCCTGTGCTTGAGAGCGCGGATTTTCAGATTATCGACGATTTTCTCAATGATGCAGTGCGGGAATTAGTGAACACCAGGGATTTTTCGTCTATATCGAAGATTCGTTCCACCATCCTGGCGCGAAACGAAAGTAAAAAGAGCAGTGCTCAGACCCAATACGCAGAGCAGTTTTCGCAGTCCGCTCATAAATACCTCTCCGAAGGCTTTAAGCTGGCTGAAGAGTTGACACCGGAAGACCGCAGATTCAAAGCGATTCTTAACCTTTTAATCCTGACAGACCGCCTGGAAGATATCCGGTTGGCCGATTTGGCCGTAGCATTCCTAAATGACGAGAATACGGTAATTCGCTACTGGGCGGTTCATTCTGTAACTTCTCCCGGCTTCACAAAAAAATTAAATGCTTCAATAGCAACCAGTTCTCAATTAGCACGCCGTATCGTAGAGCAGCTTCAGAGATTAGTTGAGCGTTCCGGTCCCGAGATATTATCTTATGTTGCCGAATTTGCAGCGGAGGTGGTCATTCCGCAAGGTGAAGATTTATTGGGCCAGATAGCCGATACGAGAATGAAAAAGTACGTGGCCTGGACAGTGGATTACGAGCTCCTGGATGCTGCTATCCTGAGACTGCTCCACCAAAGGATATCTTCCGGGGCGGTGAATAAGGCTGCTGTTGCACGCCGTTTTGGGCAATTGTATTCTTACGTGATTCAAAGATATGTTCAGGGCAGGGATTCTTTAAATGCCACTCAAAAGAATCAACTCGCTTCGGTACTGGTCGAAACTGAAAAATCGTGTATCAGCAAGTTCCTGGGAACGCCACAAACAGTAATCTTGAGGTCGGTTGAGCGGGCTGATTATACCCGTCTTATGCTGGAGCACAATAATTTGCTCGGTGACGTCACAAAAGCCGGCCTTTTACCGACGAAGCTGAACTTCGACTATGGCAGAAATCCGAACGGCACCGTCCGAACCGCACCACTCACCCTGCCAGAACCACCCCAAAAACCAACTACCGAAGAATAATCTACAATGATTGAACCGCCCCCCGAAAAGCACACCCATGTGAAATAAAGCAAAGCAGTACCGAAAATAGAATTTATCTTTTCTCACCCTTTAACCATCCACCCGTCTAACCGTTTCTCCCTTTTCGGCTGCTGGTACCTGTGTAAAGAAGGTCCCCCTTTTCTCCGCTCTATCGATCAACTGTTCTCCTGCTCAAATCCTCCAATTAAAGGAAAGACGTGATAATAAGGGGCATTTTGTTGCCTGTTGGAAATGTTAAAAAATTGACTATTGACAAATATATTATGATAAGCGAGAATTTGAGTGATGTTTGTAAATTTGTGCTAACGAGCTAAACTTATATTTTGATAAGGAAGATGCATCAGTTGCCATGAATGAGATAGTTGACGTTAATATAACCAGTGAGGATAGCATTGTAGTAGTGGCTTTCAAGGCTGCCTCTGTAAGTGATGTAGAAGGGATAGCAACCGCTTCTAAACGAATAAAGGATTTTGTTGATGAGAAACATCCCGACAAACTAATATTCGATTTCAGGGGTGTAAAGTTTTTCTCTTCCCTGGTTTTGGGGGTGCTTCTGGAGGTCAGGTCTAAACTGGCTGCATACAACGGCGAAGTTGCGATAAGCGCGATAAATCCGCAATTACACAAGGTCTTCAGAATAACCAACCTTGATAAGATTTTCAAATTTTTCCCGGACAGGGAAAGTGCTGTCAGGGCGGTCAGTTATTAATGTGCTAATTCTAAAGATTGCCCGTTATAACTGAAATGAATTGTGAGATGATTACTTGAAGGGCCAGAGTTATGTATGTTGCGCCGCAATTTTCCATTTTTATGGTCAATAAGCCGGGTGCGCTTGCTCAGGTGCTCGGCGAATTTGCCAGAGCCAAGATTAATGTCATCGCCATGACGATGACCGATTCCGTGGAACACGGAGTTATGAGGGTAGTTTTTGCCGAACCGGAGAGGGCAAAAGAAGTGCTATCAAAACTAAATATGCCCTATAACCAGACAGAGGTATTGTGTGTGACCCTGGCCAACAAAGCCGGAGCGTTCGCGGCAGTGGCGGAAAAGCTTGCCAAGAACCACATAAACATTTCGTATGCATATTGCACAGCAGGCGCGAAAGGCGGCCGGACGACCGGCGTCTTGAAGATTGCCGATGTGAAAAAGGCGATGAGGATTTTGGAGCAAAGTCATAAAAAAAACAGCAAGTCACAACCGGTGGTTAGACGCTCACAATCTACGAGAAAATAGTGCTTACATATGAGGGCCACATCAACCATAGTGACAAACTGTAGCCAAGAATTGAGATGTCATTTTTACCTGGATGTTAGCTTTTTGAAGTTTCTTTTCAAATCGGAATGCATATCAAAAAGAATAAATCCTCTTTATTGTCCGTATATGCTTCGTTGGTGTAATTTTTCATGGACGAGCGATTTCGTATAAAAAAAGTTGACATTAAAATGCTTGTACTGGTATACTGCGATTTGTGATTAAGATACGGGGCCGTAGCTCAACTGGTTAGAGCATCGGACTGTCGATCCGAAGGTTGCGCGTTCGAGTCGCGTCGGCCTCGTTTTCGTAAGTGACGGGCCATCAGGCATTTATGCTTGGTAGCCTTTTTACTTTTCATCGCAAAATCCCTCATTTTTGGCAAAGTGGGTCAGTCTGACCGTTCTTCAGGATTTCGGCTTGAACTCCTTTAGCTCTTTCCAGGTCATTCTCCTGGACGGCAAGGTAATACCGCCGTGTGGTTCTGATGACGCTGTGGCCAGCCAGTTTTTGAACAACATGGATCGGAAGAACTACCGCCCAATTGGCGATACACGAGCGGCGAAGGTCGTGTAGCGTACACTTAGACACTCCTGCTCGTTTCATGAGGGTTCGAAATCATCTGTGCAAATTATTCAGAAGTGCCTGATTGTCATTCCAGCTTCCCGCTGTTTTGGCTTGCCGGATATGTTTGCCTTTTCTATCTGTGTGAATTGGATTATGATACTTTCTGTATATTCCAACTTTCTCAGTCGCTATGACCAAACCTCCTGGCCCAGCGGGCCTTACAGGCCATCACGGACGACCAACCCGGTTCACCAATATACAGGCTAAATTGTAAAGCAGACCGCCCCAGGGAGCCCCTGTGCGTAAAATCCAGAGGATACCATTGAGGACTGCTCGCGTCCCTTGCGGTTGTCGTCCCGATTTTCCGGAGCGGGCTTTTGGTTTTGGAACAAACTGTTTGATTCTTTGCCATTTTTTGTCTATAAGGCCTATAGACCTTAACTCGGCTTATAAAACGACTTAACATTGGGTTTTGGGACAGGTTCCAAGAGAAAAAGGGCTGTGAGTGCCGGACTCACAGCCCTTAAATCTGCATCGGCTATTATGCAGTCTCAATGTGGAAATTTTATTGGTTCGGCTTAAACTCATCGGTACCCATATCCACATCAACAATCCCATCACCTTTACCGGCAATGTCAATCAACCGGTCGTCGCCGTCGATATCTACCTGACCGCTATATGTACCATTCGGGTTTCCCACATCAATGCACGGTGAATTCGGTTCTATGTGGTAATTGTAATTGTTAGGGTCAGCAAAGAGCGGATCGGCGTCGATATTGCCGGTACCAGACCATCCTCCCTCCACGTCACAGTAGGAAACATACAGGGTGCCAAAATAGGTCTCGATTTCATCCGGCTCTCCGTTTAGGGTGTCACCCCAGAGGATAGAGTTTGTCAGCATCATGTAATCGCCATACATGTGGCATATAGCCCCGCCATAGGACTTAGCCGTATTCCCACTGAAGGTACAGTTAGTGATGGTCATATCGTCGTAGTTGTCAATCGCGCCGCCATTGTAACCCGCATCATTCTTGACGAACATGCAATTGGTTACCGTTACGTTACCGTGGTAGTTGTACAATCCACCGCCATCCATATAGGACTCATTGTCACGGAAGATGCAGCGGCTTAGGGTGGGATTACCGTAGTTGTTATACAGTCCACCAGCACGGTTTGCCCCATAGTTGTCACGAATGATGCAATTGTGAATTGTTGGGCTGGCACCATAAATGTAAATTCCACCACCGTAACTACTATTGCCGTTGGCGATCGTAAAGCCGTCAAGAATGCTGGTTGACGTTTCTCCGTTGTTGAACGTCACGACCGTTCCTGAGCTGTTAGCATCAATCACGGTTGCTTCTACAACATTCCAGTCGAGAGGATCTGTACTCAGGACCGTGATGTCCTTACCGTTGAAATTGATGTTCTCGTAGTATGTGCCCTTGGCAACACCTATGATGTCATTGTTACTTGCTTCGCTAATCGCATGTGAAATGGTCGCGAAGGCGGTATCCCAGGATTTCCCATCATCCGTATCATTGCCATCGGGTTTGACATGCCAATCGTACGCTATCTCATAGTACGTTTTCTCATCCGCTCCCATATCCACATCAACAATCCCATCACCTTTACCGACAATATCAATAATGCGCTCTTCACCGTCAATATCCACCTCGCCGGTATAATCACCAGCCGGGTTTCCTACATCAATACATGGCGAATTCGGTTCTATGTGGTAATCGTAATTGTTAGGGTCAACAAAGAGCGGATCGGCGTCGATATTGCCTGTACCGTACCATCCTCCCTCCACATCACAATAGGAAACATACGGGGAGCCCCCTATTTCATCCGGCTGACCGTTTAGGGTGTCACCCCAGAGGATAGAGTTTGTCAGCGTCATGTAATTGCCATACATGTGGCATATAGCACCGCCATAGGACTTAGCCGTATTCCCACTGAACGTGCAGTTAGTGATGGTCATATCGTCGTAGTTGTCAATCGCACCACCATTGTAACCCGCATCATTTTGAACGAACATGCAATTGGTTACCGTTACGTTGCCGTGGTAATTGTACAATCCACCGCCATCCATATAGGACTCATTGTCACGGAAGATGCAGCGGCTTAGCGTGGGATTACCGTAGTTGTTATACAGTCCACCAGCACGGCTTCCCGCATAATTGTCACGAATGATGCAATTGCGAATTATTGCGTCGCAACTATATGGAGGTGAAGAAGAGATGTAGATTCCGCCACCGTAGCTATTATTACCTTCTGCGATTGTAAGACCCTCAAGAACAGGTGCATATGTTCCCCCAATGTTGAAGGTTACAACCGCTCCAGAGTCACTGCCATTGATCACGGTTGCTTCCACAACACTCCAGTCATTCGGATCAGTGCTTCGCAGGGTGATGTTACCAGAATAGTAAAGGTAGATGTTTTCATAATACGTGCCTTGATTAATCTCAAGCACTTCGTAATTAAGAGCACCGTTTATGGCTTGCTGGATACCGAAATACCAGTTGTCCTGGGTGATGTTGTGTACCTTTCCAGCAACCTCATCGGCGCCCATATCCACATCAACAGTCCCATTACCTTTACTGGCAATATCAATAACGCGTTCGTCACCGTCGATATCTACCTGACCGTTATATGTACCATACTGGTCACCCACATCGATGCATGGTGAACTTGTGGTCAGGTGATAGTCATAATTATAATAATCCACAAACTGAGGATTGGAGTTGATATTGCCGGTACCGGACCATCCTCCCTGTACGTCACAATATGTAACTACAATATTGTTACCATTATAGATTTCATCCGGCTCACCGTTCAAGTAGTCGCCCCAGAGGATAGAGTTTTTCAGGGTCATGTCACCACCGTTGTATATAGCGCCGCCGTAAGACGTTGCCGTGTTCCCACTAAACGTACAATTAGTGATGGTCATATCGTCGTAATTATCAATAGCGCCACCATTGTAGCCCGCATCATTTTTGACCAACATGCAATTTGATAGCGTTACGTCACCGTTGTTGTTTAGTATCCCGGCACCATCATTATAGGACTCGTTGTCGCGGAAGATGCAGTGGCTCAGCATCGGGTTTCCATAGTTGTTATACATTCCTGCGCCATGTTGTTCCGCATAGTTGTCACGAATGATGCAATTGCGAATTGTTGGGCTGGAATTATAGATGTTGATTCCGCCACCGTAAGTACTATCGCCGTTGGCGATTGTAAAGCCGTTAAGAACACTGGCTGGCGTTTCTCCGCTGTTGAACGTCACGACCGTTTCTGAGTTGTCACCATCAATCACGGTTGCTTCTACAACACTCAAGTTGAGAGGGTCTGTACTCCGGAGCATGATGGCCTTGCCGTTGAAATTGATACTTTCATAGTATGTTCCCACGTTAACATCTATTATGTCCCCGTCACTGGCGGCGTTAATCGCCTCCTGGATGCTCCCCATGGCAGTCTCCCAGGTTCGTCCGTCGCTACCGCCACCGACTTTGACATATAAGTGCCCATTATTGGGTGTCTCATCTGCTCCGATATCAACGCATCCCTCTTGTTTGCGGGGTTCGCCGTCAATATCCGTCTCACCTGCTTCCACGTTATTATAACCGGCATCAGTACATGGTGAGCCAGGCCTTAGGTGATAATTGTGGTTTTGAGCATCAACAAAGCACGGATTGACTTCTATGTTTCTATACCCCGGGTCCCCGTCCTCAATGCAGCTATATGTCGCACTGCAGTTCTGCAAGTCATCGGTGTTACCCCACAGAATACAATTAGTAATAGTCGGTGCTGCTGCGGAACTAGACTTCCATACACCAACACCGTTGTCCACTATTGTATTGCCGATGACTTCCGGCGAACCCGAGCCGTAATTCTCTACACCCCAGTCACAATCATAAATCAAGTTGTTCCTAATCTTTGCAGGAGAGTTGCCAAGCATAAGTATACCCTGGAAGTGATTAACAATCCAATTGTTCTTAATTTTTGCAGCAGAACTGGAGCACCATACACCGTACCGGTCATTCCTGATGACACAATTTCTTGTCTCTAATGTAGAGTTGTAACAGTAGATACCATAATAAGCGTCTTCGATGGTACAATTCCTTATCGTTGGGCTCGAGCTGAGACAATATATCCCGTATGGATAATTTGCTACACCACCACTCCGTATGGTAAAGCCGGTCAATATCGAGTTAGCATTTTCACTGGTCACAAACTTAACCACCTTTGAATAATTCCCATCATAATAGTAAATTACCGTCTTATCCACTGTATCCGGGTCTTCCGGGTCGGTGCTGGTAACGATAACACTTTTGCCGCTGAAATCGATGCTCTCGTTGTATGTACCCTCGGCCACCTCTATCAGGTCGCCGCTGGAACCGGCGGTGTTAATCCCTTTCTGAATGGTCTTAAAGGCATTAGCCCAGGATAGCCCATCGTTACCGGTATCACTGCCGTTCACACCATCGACATAGTAGTGCGCTCCATCATGCAGCAGGGTGAAAACGTCGATTTTGCCTCCGCTTATGTCTCGGGTTCTGCAGCGAAGGACCTTGTCGCGGACATAGATCTCGCAGAAATGATAATACTTACCTGAGAGCGTAACATAATCGTTACCCGGATCAGGATAGTCGTCATAATCATCATCGCAAGAGGCCAGGGGCGCACAACCGCCACCGCTGGTGATGTGCACAACATAGTCTTCACTGGTTTGTTCTTCTGGTTCACAGCGAGCATAGTAGTGATTGTGACCGGCGAAAACGACGTCTACGTAATCAGTGATATCCAGAGATCCGCCATCATCTTTGAAGAAAGCCATCATCTCGTCCTCGAGTTCTTCACATCCGTCACCTGCGATAGTGTGGTTCCCAGCGCTATATAAGGGTTGATGTAGCAGAAGGATATTCCACTCCGTAGCACGGTCATCTAATTTGTCTTTTATCCACTTCATCTGGACGTTCGTATCGGGATTAAATGGTACATTCTCACCCATTCTATTAGTATGATAGTTGTCCCATTGCCCAAATGCATATTGGTCAGCAGACACAACACGAACCGGCCCGTAGTCAAAATAATAGTACCGGTTCGCCTGGAAATCATACGGTAAATACTCGGAGAAGCGAGTCAACATTCCCTGGAATTCGTGATTCCCTGTACAGCCCTGGATCGCCAGGTTCGCCAGCATCTGCCTCGTATTCAACTGCGTACGCCCGAAAAACTGGTTGTTCCATTGATCCTCCATATAGCCATTGCCCACCCAGTCTCCCGCGTGCAGCACGAAGGTCTGGTAACCAGGGTCGGTGGAAACGGTCTCGGCCATGCCCTTAAAAACAAGATCGTGGGTCACTGAATCATTGCGCGTATCGCCATACGCGAGGAACTTAACATTCTTTACGGCGTTGGCTCCTTGATCCTCAGGGGCCGTATAAAAATTGCCGGTATATTCCCAATTATTACCACCATCTTTTGTAATCTGATAGTAATATCTTGTTCCTTTTTCCAAGGGATTAACACTGCCAATTTCGTAAATAACTCGCTTGTCTGCGACATTAGGCGTGAGCGTTTTACTTCCGATGGAATAGCTTTTGTCTGTTCCCCACTTGAGTTTACAATCACCTGTCCATGTGTCCACCATCCGCCACACAATCTTCATCTTTGTGGGATCATTCGTATATAACAGATAGGGACCATTGAGTAAAAAATCAGTTGTTTCATTATCAACAATCGTGACTTTTACCGGAGGGACCCAGGCATCATCGAAGTCCAAATCATCACTGGAGACCGTAAAATAAATCATCGCTGTCTCATTACGTTCCACTTCAAAGTCGTCTTGCGCACTGATAGTGATCTCCCTGTAACTATTCCAGTTTGAATTAGTGAACGAAAGTTCGAAAACGGGCTGACCGCTTTCTTCCAAGACAATATCCTGCCAGTTTTCAATGGGACCGAAGGTAACAGTTACCTCAGTTCCGGGATCCGGTGCCTCAGAGAGTTTCACCCTAAAGTTATCTCCACTTCCTATTTCTATGACCTGTGCTTCTCTGAAGGGAGCTGTTCCACCAAGTTCATGGACATCTACCATTACGTCGAGAGTCTCGAAATAGGTATTGTCGGCAGCTCCAACAGTGTTATAGAAGTTTTTGTATGCGGGCCACATATAGCCACTCGCATCTCCATCGAAGTAATCCGTATCCGGTGTCAGATTCGATGGCAACTGGCCGGTGTCAGCAATAGACCCACGTGTAATCAAAGCGTCGGGATCGCCACTGGAATCCAGCAACCATAATTCAACATTGATTCTGGCCGACGTATCGGTCAATTTGAGAAATTCTGCCTGGAGTCGATACCATCCTCCTGATATGAGTTCCGGAACTTCCGGAATATCACAAATAAACGGCCTTGCGTCATCCACAGTAGGACTATCCCAGTAACCCTCGATTACCAAGTTTTCGGAATGCTCCGCTTCTGATGGGTCCAGTTGTACCCCGAAAAAATTGCTTGAACCGGTAGCAGAATTTGTGATCATCCAACCGACTCGGTCGTCGTCGAACTTATAGTCATCATTAATCTCGTCATCGCTGGCCTGAAAATCCATCGCAATGATAACACCGGCCAAATTATCATCCTGCCAACGAAACCTGTGAGTATTATCTTCCCATATAAATATCTGCCCTCCCTTCGTCAGACCCCAGGTACCACCAATCCCAACTGTGTCATCGGTTTTCACTGGCGAACTACCGTCAGTGAACCACTGAGGATCGCTAGTCGGTTGTCCGTTAAGTGATTGATTGTCCTGATAGCCGTTTTCGAAATTTTCGAGGTAAGCAGTGGCATTTGCCGCGCTTGCGGCCAGGCCGAATACTAGCGCCGCCGGCAATACTAAGCTCACACATATATTACTTCCGATTTTTTTTGTTATTGCTTTCATGACAAAACCCCCATTTTAGATTTAGCATAAAACATATACAATAAATACAAATTTCAATCATTAGGCTTGCTTCATAAACAACCTCCTTTCTAAATTTTATTACTCCAAAATAAAAATCTATTGACTGCCTAATACCATCCGATATAAGCCTTAAAGCGATGCTCCAACTGAACTGCCACCTCGGAAAGAAAATTACCCCCCGGAACTACCGGAACAAAGAGAATTCTTTCAGACCATGCTATAACCTCAGATAAACATGAATTTAATTTTGTCTGGCTTCCCTGCTCCTGAACCCCCTCCTTGGGGAGGGAATTACCGATTCCCTCAGGTCTATTTATGCCGTAACTTCTGTTTAACTTTACTACATCGCTCATTAAAATCTATTGTGGAAACTACGTAATTTTGCACCACTCACCCGTTTTTTTCGTTCAAAATAAGACAAGTGTAAAAAAATATTTCTCTCAGGTAATGAAAAGGCAAAAAGAAAAAAAGGATTAGAGTAAAAACGAAACCGGCGATAACGAATTGGATTAATATCTGCTGATAGGCAGTTCAATGAGCCTCATCGCAATAGATTTTTCGACAAGGTGGACTACATTGTTAACGCCGAGTTTTCGCATGATATGACTGCGGTGTACTTCAATAGTCCTCACAGAACGATGGAGTAAATGAGCTATTTCCTTGTTGCTCTTACCATCCAGAATTAAACGCAAGATTCCCATCTCGGTTTTGGTCAGCAACGTGTTCTCAAGTGGGTGAGTTCTGTTTTCTCCCTTCAGCGTCAACTCAACAGTGGATAGAAGACTCTTCCTGTTTAGAGGCTTTTCGATAATATCTGATGCCCCTGTCTTGAGGGCCGTGACTGCCATTGGCAAATCGCCTGAGCGGATTATAACCAGAACCGGCAGCGACGGGATAATAAGCTTCGCCTTCTGTAATGGCTCTATGCCATTTACTCCAGTAGTTTTCACATCAATAATAAGTAAATCACACAGTCTTGAACGTAGTTGTTCAAGGCAATCGGATGTGCGGGAAAAATAGCTTACCTTAAAGCCAACCTGCTCAAGGATCCTGCCGACCGGCTTCCGTACCTTCGGTTCATCTTCAACAAAAAAGATATGTTTCTTCGCATTGTTTGCCATTGCTGTCGGTTATGTCATCCTACGTCCATTAATGGGCAGGGTAATGAATAAATTGAACTTTTGTTATGTCTGCTTTCATTGTGAACCTTGATGCTGGCTGGGATATGATCCGAAATACGACGCAAAGGACTAGACCTGTTCCTATGCCTGTGGGCTTGGTAGTAAAAAAGACTAAAAAGTGCCATCCACATTTCCCACCCCAATGACTCAGCACTTATCGGAAAATGACTTAGTACCAATTACATTCCCTTTATAACGCCGTTTCCAAACCAGAAAATGTTGACTAAAAAATACTGCTTTTGGTTAACTTTTTACATTTTTCCCCTTAACCACCCATCCTTCCTATTTTTACATTGAGGAAGCACTTGTATGAAATCCATATCAACGCCTTGATAATCTGCTTATAACGTATTGCTTAGTTCAGATGAAACTTTGACAATTCCAGACAAGCCGGAGGACAGGTCTTGTGGCAGGATTTAGCTATTTTTGTGGGGAGCGAGGAGATGATGATATTTTTGCAGATCAGCCTTGAAAACTTCAGAGAAGATGTGAAATCTAAAACTTTATTATTCCGGTAATGATTTCATCTACAGTCTCAGATGTCCTCTATATACAGAGATAGCCATTCTCAAGCGTTCCTCAAGAGCTTGCAAATTCCGTCCTTTCCCTGTGGGCCTTCCCCTATATATCCAGCGTTTGATCTTTTCATAAAGCTCTTCATACTGTCTTTCGACCTTCAGCGGGTACCCGATACCTCCAAACCTTGCAAGGCGCGGTTCGTTTCCACTCTCATAAGAGAGGTCGTAGCAGTGCCGATAGCCAAAGTAGTTCGCACCGGGTGCAAGGTTAAGCTTAGCGACTCTCCGGCCACAACAAACACCGTTCCTGCTCAGCGGGCAGATAAACCGGTATCGAACTCCACCGAAATTACAGGGCGTAGCGGTCAGTTGAACCTCATAGTCATAATCGGTTTTTTCTCCCCTGGGTTACGGTCTGTAACCGTATAGTTGAATCGAACGTAGTTTTCACCTTCAAGTGTTGATACAACTATCCCGATACTTCCGATTTCCTCACCGAAGCTGTTTGTCCAAAAAACCACGCCCGACATATAACACGGTTCTGAGAAGTATCCCTTTTTGTTCAGAAACGATATGCTAACGCCCCTGCAATCCTCAACCGTGTCCTTCTTATCCCAATAATATTCGCCCATTTTCGGAGTTCCGTTGCCGAAATCATTAAGGATTCGACACATATTTTTGACACCTTGATCTGCTCAGAATCGGCCTTTCGATGGAGAATTCGTTAGTTATTGGCTGTTTTGACTTATACGATAATCGTACCTAATTGACTCCAATAATTCCGGCCAAGCTGCTCTTTTTCGTTACACCCATTTTTGCCGCTACTTTCTGGTTTTTTAGCCTAAAAACGAGGATTTGAGGTAAAGCTCTCCTGAAAAAATCCCCTTTTTTATGGCGTCGCAAAAGTCTGCAAAACGGCATTTTTAAGTGGCGACATTTGCTTGTTTAACAATATCCTCTTCGCTGTCAAAATCTTCGTTTCTTTAGGCGTCTTTTGACCCATTCGTAGATCCACGATGGACAGCGTCTGACCACACTAACACAGCAAATGTACCTAATCCCAACAAGCTGAACAACAAACCAGGATATTTAGATGCGGAACTTGCTGAAATAGTGTATGGAGGGGGCAAAAATCAATTGACAATTCCGGGTCAAATTTGGTAATCTTAATATATTGGAGTGCTGGGAACTATTGATGAGCAACATAGATGGCAAATCCACGATAATAAAAGCTGGGCAGCAATGTACATTTTACTTTTCTGCTTGAGTGAAAATCTACGGTTTTTTCGCTGGAGGTTATTTAAGGCGGACACAAAAAAATATCAGGGATGAGGATTTTAGGTACCTGGTGAAAACAATAAAATGTTTCAGTGCGCGGCGGAAGCATTGTTATTTTAACTTTATTTTAAGGAGGAATTTATAATGTATAAAAAACCGATTTTGTTAATTACTTTTGCTGTGGTGCTGGGCTTGGTTCTGATGAACACAGCCGAAGCTGCTGACCCTACTCTTGTCGGGTGGTGGATGCTTGACGAGGATTCCGGCACTACTGCTTTTGACTCAAGCGGCAACGGCAATCACGGGACACTCTTAGGTGGCCCCGTCTGGCAGCCCGCTGGCGGCCAATTAGGCGGTGCACTCCAATTCGACGGAACTGACGATTACGTTGATTTTGGTAATCCGCAAGATTGGCCGTCCGGTCTATCTGACCGCAGCATGTGCGGGTGGGGTAAGACCAATATAGTTACTGGTGGTTATGCCTGGATTGCAGCTTATGGTTCGCCCGCGATGGGTCAGGCTATGTTCATCGGTTTGAACGCCGATGATCTCATTGGTGGAGGCTATTGGGGCGATGACGTCTTCCATTACAATTTTTGGCAGACGGGCGTCTGGCATCACATCGGCCTGACCTATGACGGGACCACAGCCAGATTATATGCTGACGGCATCGAGGTAGCCTCAGCAGCGAAAAACTGGAATTTGGTTTTAAGCCGTGCTCACCTCGGACGACAGGTTAATGACGCGGCTGAATTCTGGGACGGTATAGTCGATGACGTTCGGATTTACAGCCGTGTACTGACGGAGGCCGAGATTAAGGATATTATGTTGGGTAAAGGATTGATGAAAGCCCACAATCCGAGCCCGGCTAATAATGCCGTGGATGTTCCCGTAGATGCTATTCTTAGCTGGAAGACGGGAGACGGTGCCGTTACTGAGTATGTGTACTTCGGCACAGACCCCTGTGCCCTGCCCTTAGTTGACACCATAACAGTACCGGCGACCCCCCAGTATGATCCGCCGGGAAACCTGATTCCCAGCAGGACTTACTACTGGCAGGTTATTGATGTCAATGTTCTCGACCCGTGTTCGCCGTACCCGGGCCCCATCTGGAGTTTTTC
>SMTZ1_10000401_pt1 | contig 40174 bp, 33 predicted proteins | sample DeeMarSWOR136_30_FD_25667 | JGI IMG/M metagenome (IMG submission 25667)
GCTTACCAGCTTCCTGCCCTGGCTAATGATGAGGAGAACCTATACGGTTTCACGGCAGAGTGGCGTTATTCTTCTCTTCTGCTACGTGGGATATATTGCATATCTCATTGTGAAGGCATAACGGTATCCTCCTCCCTATAATAAGCAAAGGCCCCTGGGGAATCGATGAACAAAAATGAAAACAAAGAAGGTAGACGAAATTATCCTTCCTTATAAAGAAGGTACCCCGCTTAAGCCATCGGTAACTATAAGCGACAAAATCATAAATGCCGTTGAGTTGATGGTGAATTACAATCTGACGAGCATTGCTGTTATCAGAAACAGGCGGCCCATCGGTTTGGTTCGTCTTGAAGACGCATTTGAGAAGTTGGGACTTACACTTCCAAACAAAGGGTAAATTTCCCTTGTCAGAGCGCAACCTCACATAATGTATCGCTTCAGTTGATGTAGATTTTACTGGGATGTGAATGGGGCGGGGTCCGTTCAGCGAAGAAGGGTGTCGAGCCTATTCAGACTTTCTCTTAAAATCTTCGGCATTTACTCCGGTTTCTTTCATGAGCCTGTGTAGATATTGCCTTCGAATCCCAGCTACTTCAGCGGCCTTGCTCACATTTCCCTCGTTATCCCGTAGCAGTGATTGTATGTACTGCCCATGAAAGGACCTAATTGCCCTCTCTTTGGCCTCTTTAAAGGATAAAAGGGATACATTTTGACTCAAGTCTGGATAAAACAACCGCTGTCCATTATTCAGGAACAGATCATGCCATTCCAGGGTGTCGGTTTTGCAATAGATCACACCTCGCTCAATAGTATTTTCCAGTTCTCTCACATTACCTGGATATTCCTGTGAAAGAAGGGTTTCCATAGCCGTTGGAGAAATATTCTGGACATCCTTTTGGTGTATTCGGGCATATTTCTTCAAGAGATGAAAAGCCAGGAGAGGAATGTCTTGCTTCCTCTCCTTGAGCGGGGGCAGTTGGATATTCACAACGTTCAAGCGGTAGTAAAGGTCTTCCCTAAAATACTTTTCTCTTATGTCTTCCTTCAAATCATGATTCGTGGCAGCTATGAAGCGCACGTCCGCCTTTTTTGTGACCACACTTCCCACTGGCTTATATTCCCCTTCCTGGAGAAGTCGAAGGATTTTGGTTTGCATAGAGGGGCTCAGATCGCCTATTTCATCCAAAAAGAGTGTCCCCTCATTGGCCTCTTCAACCAATCCCCTTTTGTCTTTCCAGGCCCCGGTGAAGGCCCCCCTAACATGACCAAAAAGTTCACTTTCTATGACCTGCTCGGGAATTGCGGAACAGTTGACGGTAATTAATTTCTTGGAACTCCTTAAACTATTTTGATGAATGGCCCTGGCAACCAATTCTTTCCCGGTGCCGCTGGCGCCAGTTATTAACACTGTTGCCGTGGTGGGGGCCACTTGCCTGATGCACTCAAATATTTCCTTCATTACCTGCGTTGCCCCGACCAGAGGGAAAAGATCACTCTTCTCAGCGAGGGCCTGTCGTAAGGCCATATTTTCCTTGACCATCTCCTGCCACTTCATGACTTTGTCTATGGTCAGCAGAATCCGTTCCCGCCTGAATGGTTTGGTTATATAGTCGTATGCCCCTTTTTGAATCGCCTCGACCGCAGTCTCAATGGTGGCATAGGCCGTCAGGATAACAACAGATACTTTGGGGCTGATTTTTTTTGCCTCCTCAAGGATTTTTATACCATTTATCTTGGGCATCTTTAGATCGGCTATCACCAGATCAAATGGACGTCTTTTGAACAATTCCAAGGCCTTGATTGGACAATCGGAAGTAATCACCTCATAATCTGTCTCTTCAGAAATAATCCTCTGCAAGAGAACTAGCATGTCCTTTTCGTCATCCACTATCAAAATCTTTCGGGCCATTACTCTCCTAGGGTGCTCATGGGCAATTTTATTGTAAAGGTCGTGCCCCTGGGTTTGGATGATGAGAAGGTATGGCTTACACAGTCTATGGTGCCTCCATATTTGGAGACAATGCCGTAACTGACAAATAAACCTAACCCGGTCCCTTCCCCTTCATGCTTGGTGGTAAAAAAGGGTTCGAATATATGGTCCATATCCTCTTTTCTTATGCCAATGCCATCGTCCTGAAATTCAACTATGACTTTTCCGCTGCTTCTTTCCCGCTTTGTGCGAATTGTCAAGGTGCCACCATCATCCATGGCCGCCACCGCATTATTGATCAAGTTTAGAAATACCTGCTGTAGCTGTCGGGAATCTCCCTTAACTAGAGGTATATTTTCTTTTAACTCCACTCCTAGCTCGATATTATTTATCCCTAGGGTATGCTTTACCACTTTTATAATTTCCTCCAGACACTGGTTCACATTGGAATACTCAGAGTTCCCTTCACCAAGCCGAGCAAAGCTTAGAAGATTTTCCACAATCTGTTTGCAGTGGAGTCCATGTCTTTCGATTGTCTTCAAGTCTTCAAATTCCTGCATATTCTTATCTGCTTTTCGCAACAAAATGTCGCAGAAACCCAGGATCACTCCCAAAGGATTGTTAATCTCATGGGCGACACCGGCTGCCAAGGTGCCCATGGAGGCCAATTTTTCTGCGTTGATGAGCTGCCTCTCTAGATCCTTGTTCTCTGTGATGTCCCGGGCAATGCACAGCACATCCCTTACCAGCCCTTTCTCATCTCTTAGGGGCATGAAATTGGCGCTGATCCAGATATGGTGTTCCCCTATTTCCACCTCAAATTCATCGCGCACGCTCTTTCCGAATTTATGAACAAGCCTGACTAGCTTCAATTGTTCTCGAGCAATTTTCTCTGGAAACATGTCGGAAAGATTTTTGCCCAGGAAATCATCAGGAGGTCCACCGAAGAAATTGGCTGTAAAGCTATTTAGGGATTGAAACTTCCCCTCCGAATCGACGACAAAAATAAAGTCCTCGGCACTTTCCACTAAAGAGCGGTATTTATCTTCTGACTTTTTGAGCTCTTCTGTTCTTTGCGTGACTTTTTTTTCCAGAAGGCTAGACCATCGCATTTCAAAGAACAGAATGGCCAATGCGCCCAGTAAAATGACCATAATGGCCAGTCCCTGCAATAGGAATTGCCTTGTCTGTCCTATTTGAACAGCCTCTTGTATCTCGGATACGGGCGCCACCACCGCCACTGACCATTTCTGGGGAGGATTCTCGGAGATGACGATGGGGCAGTAGGCAATCAGCTTCTTGATTTTTCCCGTGATACCCCGGTGCCATGCAGCAAAATACCAGCCCGAGCCCAACTGGCCCTTGAGCATCTTTTCCTTCTGAATAAATCTGACTTCTTCGTAGGAAACGTCAGGATATTTTTCTTCCCGGGCCTTGAAGGCGCTTTTTCCGACAAAATCAGCATCAGGATGAAAAAGAAAAATCCCCTCACCATCAATGATCCAGGCGTAGCCTGTCTTTCCCGAGCGGATATTTTTCAAAAAAGGGGTCAGAAACCAGGCTACATTGATATTGAAGACAAGTAGTTTTCGAGAATCACCCGCCAGAGATACGGCCAACACAAGACCTATTCCGGAAGGTTTGATCTGTGGTTGAGAAGTCCAAACACTCTTGTCCCCAACTATCCTGGCAGCCTGTAAATCACGCAGTCGTCTAGGGGGCGTTTTCCCCAGGGTGGAATGTTGGTAAGGCATGTGGACAGAGGTCTTTCCGCTCTCCAGTTCAACTATTTCTATCCTCCAAACGCCACTCCCCGAGACACGGGAAAAACTTTTTTGAATATTCTTATGTTCATCTTCGGGTTTAAGCGCTTCTGTGGACACCTCTTTTCCGAGCAAGATTATCTCTTTTTTTATGAGGTTGAGCTCCAGTTCAATGTGGTCGGAAACACTGCGGGCAATAGCAAGCTGTTGCTGGTTAAACTGCCGCGTCACCTGTTCTCTCATTTCCCTGGCAGACCACAGACCCAAGAGGGCACCTGTGGCCAGGAAAATGAGAGCCGCTACCGACACAATCACAATGACATTTCTTCTTGTTCCTGAGCGTTTTTTCTTATCCATCCCAATATCTCGTTACTCGCGGGAGCAGAATATGTTTTACGCTTCTCCCATCGGATCCAACAGGATGACACCCCCACCCTGCCCTCTGCGAGGCACAGGCTCTACGAGGCGCAAGCCGGTCTGGAGGTGCTCCCCTAGGGGGCAAAGTCGGAAATCTCGAAGAGGAGGGTTAGGGTGGCAAGGATCTGGTGGCTAGCATAAGAATTCTTTGATGACCTTGGATCTCACTCCCTTTGTATCCTCTCCATTTCAAAGAACAGATCTTGCTCCCGTATTACACCTACGACTTTACCAGAGCTTAAAACGGCCAACCGTCTCACCCCATTTTTGATCATCATATACGCAGCTTCTAAGAGATTAGATTCTCCATCGATCGTGAGGGGGGCTGGAGACATGATCTCTCTGATTTTCTTCTTGCCCAGTTCTTTAACCTCTCTTGTGTACATCCCCTTCCAGAACATGGGTGAATATTGGATACTGTCTGCCGTTGATGGTTTAGGAGCACTGAGATATTTGGGCATAATCCCTTGAAGCAAGTCTCTAATGGTTAGAATACCCTGTACCCTTCCTTTATCATCTAAAACAAGAACAGAACGGTGCCCCGTTTCCATGATCCGGCTGGTGGATACCCTCGAAGTGAAAGACTCTTTCAACTCCTTCATAGCCTCTTTGATAGTTCGTTCTCCGCTTAAAGTGGTATAATCCTCAAGGGGGATCATTACGTCCATCACTCTCTTTTCTTCAGCAACAGCCTTCTTTTCCCCTCGCTCATAAGCATCAGTGATTTTTGAAGCCAGGAGATCCATATCGCAGGGTTTGGCAAGGTAGTCAAATGCCCCTTCCTCGAGGGCCTCCCTGGCAGATGGTGTTGCGCCATGTCCTGTGAGCATGATCACGGGAACAGCTGGAGACAGTTTTCTGATCTCCCTGAGGGCCTCGTGACCGTCCATCCCCGGCATTTTGATGTCTAAAATGATCACATCCGGATTCTCTGTCAGCTTTTCAATGGCCTCTTCACCATTCTCGGCTAAAATCGTCTCAAACCCCCTTCTGTTGAGAAGTTTTTTGGTGGTTTCTCGAAACTGGGCCTCATCATCCACCATCAAAACTCTTATTTTCTTGTTCATTCCCAAGGCCTCCTTTTTCAACCTGCACTTAAGTGCTATAACTCATCCCTGTTTGAAGATGTAAAGTAATAACTGAATCAATAGAACTAGGATCCCAGCCGTGGCCACAAGAACGATAAAGGCTTTGGAGCCCTTGATGGGACCTATTTTGACCATTCCAAGGCCGATCAAATAGAACTTCCAGATCCCCGTTATCCACGAAAGACCTGGTATCCAGGCGATCAAGAGCGTCACATTGGCATATGCCGTGATGGCGAACAGTCTCTGATAGCTAAATACGCTTTTACATAGAAGGAGGGTCACAACATACAGAAGGAGTGCCGTGAAAAATGGCATGAAGAATGCGTTTAGAAAATAGATAAAGGCCAAGACCGCCCTTTTCTCGCCCAAAGAGAAAATTCCTAGAACACTGGAAAGAACGCTGCACGTGAGAAGAAATGCCATCGCAGATAGGTACCTGCTTTCTGAAGGGAGTTGTTCATAGAAAGTTCCCGGACGAAGTACCAAGTTATAAACGACTCTGAAGAATTGACCTAAAGGTCCCCACCGTTTCACGTTTTCATTCGTATGGACCATCGGTTCTGCCTTTTTTTCTAACTTTAGTCTCGATTCACTAAAATCCCCTTAGCCCGGGCCATCCCAACCCTCTCCAGTAGGTGGATGCTAATAGCATGAGTCCGGCCATGTTTGTAAACCAAAGAATCACGCCTACCCTCAAATAGTCTTTTGATTCCAGGTAACCGCTCGCATACACAATAGCGTTTGGGGGCGTGCCGATGACAAGACAATAGGCGAAGGATGAAGCGATAGCAGTTCCCATAGCCATAAACGGAATCATAGAGGTTCCAGGATGGACAATGCCTGCCATAGCCAGTGTGACGGGACCCACCGCTGCGCAAGCCGGCCCGTCTGCCATCAGCTGTGTGAGCATGGCTGTAATGGCATTTCCTGTCAACATAAGACCCAGACCTTGTCCCAATCCCAATGGTATGGTGAGGTCAACCAAAGATCGCGCGATCCAGTAGGCCCCACCTGTCTTTACAAGCACACGGCCAAAGATAATAGCTCCTGCATAGAGCCAGACCACGCCCCAGTCCACCCTCGTCTGATAGTCTCGCCAGTTCACCACACCCGCAAAGATGTATGCAACGGCACCCATCACAGCTATTACCCCGATCCCAAATCGTATGCCCGTCAATTTCAAAATGAGGTTCTTTTCTGTGATCCAGCAAAAGAGCATGATCAGAAAGATGATGACCGCCACCTTTTGTTGGCGAGTCCATTTCTCTCCCGCTCTCATTGTTTCTTCCTTCACGACAGCCAATCCCTCTCCAAGATTTCTTATGGATGGCCTAAATCTCCAATTGATCACGAACCATGTGATGGGAACTACGAAAATCAGAAAAGGAACACAGTAGACGCACCATTGCCCAAATCCCATTCCAATGCCAAACATATCCTCCGCGTACCCCATCATGATAATGTTCCGGGCAGCGCCAGAAGGGGCTAAGGAGCCACCGAGGTTACAGGCCATGGCAATGGTGATCATGAGCATTTTGGCCAATTCAGGATCCTCTTTTCCTGTAGCCGCCGTGGAGGCGCTGTAAAGAAGAATGCCGATGGGTAAGAACATAGCAGCAAGGGCATGGTCGGACATGAACATGGTCAATGGCGCCGTGATGCACACGATGATGAGGGTTACCCATTTGATGTCTGGATTCTTGAGTTTCCCGAACATCATCATGGCGATGCGTTTATCCACACCTGTTTTCACAAAGGCGGTCGCAAACATGAGGCTCCCCATAATGAACCATGTGGCATCCGACCAGTAAAGGCCTGCAACGGCCTTCCTGGTGACAATACCGCCTAACATGGCGATAATACCTATGCAGAAGGCCACCATGGGTAAGGGCATGGCCTCTGTCACAAAGCAAAGGACCACAAAGAGAACGATCCCGACCGCCACTTTGACATGGAATCCCGCTTTTAGAGCCTTGGCTTTTTCATGATCTTCCAAATTGTCATAGCTTAGTTTTTCCGCCCTTAGCTGGTACCCTTGTTTCAACATCTGCTGAAACTCATCAGGTGCTATTTGCCTTGCAAACTGCGTCACCTGGTCCAAGTGTTCCTTGGTGGTCGGTATGTCGTTCGACTTACACCATTTTTCGGTTCTTTTTACAAAAGAGGCATGGGAGAAGGATGACCTTTGGACACTTGCCTCCATCATCCTGACCATCTGGATCTCCCATTGGGAAAGCTCTGTGGTTCCTTTTCCAAATAGCTCCTTAGCAAAGAACTCCTTGACATATTTGGGGCCGAAGGCATATTCCACCCCCACATCCAGCATGCTTTTGGGAGTGGGCATAATGAGCAACAGGATGAGTAGGGCCAAGGGAATAATAAACACCTTCCAGTTGATATACTTGTCATAGCCTGAAGCCTTTGGCTTTTGCTCCGCCATCATTTTCTCCTCTTCAAGAACATAAATTGAGCGCCGGAGGCCCAGATTCCTTTTTCGTGGCAGCCGAGCCTATTTCCAATGAGATCAACCCCCCAAAAGTTTCAAACAGCCATAAAAGATAAACATGGCTATGGTGGCGTAGAAAAAGAACGTGCGCTCCGCTTGTCTCGAGTATCTCAGAATGCCCTTTTTGCGGTTTCTTGTTTCCTGGATCATGATATTCCTTCCCCCACTCTTTCAAATGGTTCTGAGCCTATTCCGTCTCTCGAATGATTTCTCTGGGAGACTTCATGAAAAGCCTAGTCTGAGCCACGCGTATCTTTTCTTCCAGCCTTTGTCTCTTCTCAAAGGCTTCTTCTGCCCTCTCAATCAGTTCTTTGATATCTGTTGGTTTCATCAAATAATCGGTTGCACCGGATTTTAGGCCTTCTACAGCAGACTCCACTGTTGCATGTCCTGTAAGCATGATGACCTCTACCAATGGAAAGAGCCTCTTAATCTCCTTCAACGTGGCAATGCCATCCATACCTGGCATTTTCACATCCAGGATCACCACGTGAATGTTGTGGGCCCTCAATTTTTCTAAGGCTTCAGACCCACTCGTTGCGGTTATGGCCTCAACTCCTTTTCTTGAAAGTAGCTTTTTTGTGGTGGATAGAAATCTCTCTTCGTCATCCACTACCATGAGTTTCATTTTTTCCATTTTCTGACCCTCTCTTATTTTTGTCGGAATAATCACATTTAGACTTTGCAGATACGAACGGACCGGTAATCCCCTATCAAATGGACGCCGCGAGATGAATGGTGAAGGTTGTACCCATGCCCATTTCACTGCTCACTCTCATAACGCCACCCATGTTCTCGATGATGCCGTAACAGACCGATAGCCCCAGTCCTGTGCCCTTCCCGACCGGCTTTGTGGTAAAAAACGGGGTAAACACCTTTTTTAGATTATCAGGACTTATCCCACATCCATTGTCACTGACCGAGATCGTGACCTTTCCATCGTCCTCAGGCCCCGCCACGACCACTATTTCCCCCCCTTCAGAACCATGCTTGCTGAGAGTTGCGTCTATCGCATTGTTAAGGAGGTTGATTAAAACTTGTTGAAGTTGGGATGGATCAGCGTGGATGGGCGGGGTATCTGATGAAATCTCCTGCCTCAGGGTAATACCGTGTACGCTCGCCTTTTTGGCAACCATCTGGGTCACAGCTGGAATGAAATTTCGAAGGTCCACATCCTTGGACGCAGGTTCTCCCTTTCTTCCAAACTTTAGGATAGCTTGTGTGATTTCCGCACAACGGTCGGTTTGCATCTTGATTTGATTGACGGAATCTTCAAGTTCTGAAAGATCTTTTGATTCCTTCAATTTTCCCTCCTCCTTTAGGTCACCCAGGATAGTCTCTATAAGGGCCTGCTCTGATTTCATGATCTGGAGGGGATTGTTGATCTCATGGGCGAAACCTGCCGCCATCTCGCCCAGTTCTGCCAAACGGCTTGCCCTGATGAGTTGATCGCTTAGCTCCTCTTTCTGCGCATCCATCCGTTCCATACGCCTAACAATGCGATTGGTCAGATAAAAAGCGACTCCGATGATAGCTGCGCCCCCAACGATGGTGATTAGGACGATTAAATAGGTGGCTGAATGAAGCGCCCTAAATGCATCGGATTTCTCCTGCCTAACAATCAGCAACCATTTTTTCTCCTTTAGCCAGGTGGCGGCGGAAAGATATTCAATCCCTTTCACATCTTTTCTAATAAAGGTTGCCATGCCCTCCTGGAGGGGGTAATAGTTTATATTATCCAATTCACTATCCATTATATTCCCACCTGAACGGCGCTCTGTTTGAAAAATCCCCTTTTCATTGAGGATGTAAGCTTCGCCAGTTTTACCTATACGAACTTTCTTCACCAGATCATTAAACATATAAGTATCGATGGTGGCACGAATCATCCACTTCTCCCCTTCTTCTTCTTTTGTGAGGGCAATAATAAAATGGGGACTTCGGCGAAACCCTAAGAAAATATCGCTAATAAAATAGCCTTTTTTGAGGACCTCCTTGAACCATTCTTGCCTGCTATAATTTATGCCTGCTAATTTGTAGGGGCCCTGGTATGCCACATGAAGACCTTCTTCATTAAAAACCCCCAGATCTAAGAATGCGTTGGATTGCTTTTGTAAACGATCAAGTACGTTGCGCAAGTTCATGGGCTCGGTGAGAGATTCAAAACTATAGGATTGAATGACAAATTCAAGATTAGCTTTCCGCTCCCTGAGAAAAGAGTCGATCATCTGTCGATGATCCTCCACGATTTTTTCCATACTTGAAATGGTGCTGGTCTCCAGGGAGGTTGTGAAATAATAATAGCCGATGCCCAAGATAAAAATGAATGGGATAACGGGTACGAGGATCATACAAGCCAAGATGAGTCTTCTCATTGCCCCATAAGGATTCTGTTTCATTGTCGCAGACCTGCTCCGGATATAATTAATGATGGCCCTCTCATGAAAATTAATCCTTGCGTTTACCCTTTAGGGATGTTTTTTTCAGATACAAGGAATGTAAGGGCAAACTCAAAGGCACATATATAAGTCAAGGAGACTACTTTTTTTCTTCCTTTTCCTGTTGGAGCACTCTTCCTGGAAAACGCAGTAATTCTTTGATCTTGGCTTTTCGAATTTTTTGATCATGGGTATCCTTTTTTTCGAACGCCTCAGCCAATTTTATCATGAGGTCTTCCAGTTTTATGGGCTTCATGAGGTAATCAAACGCCCCCAACTTCATCCCCTCAATGCTCGTCTCCACAGACGCATGGCCCGTAAGAAGAATAACTTCTGTAATAGGCTGAATCCTCTTGATCTCCCTCAAACATTCGATACCATCCATCCCGCCTGGCATCTTGATATCCAGGATGACCACATCAAAGAGTTTTTCGTTCATCATTTTAATGGCTTCCTCACCGCTGGGAACACCAGTTGCATCAATATTTCTTTTCGCCAAGCGATTGACAAGTGTCTCCAAGAAGTCCTTTTCGTCATCTACGACCAAAACTCTAAAAGAATCCATGTAATCCTCCTTAACCTTGGGGCTATGCCCCGATTGGCCTCCGGCCCGCAGGGCCTGCGATCCGGAGGGCATATTGGAATAGTGTTAAATTTGAAAGATGTAATGAGCCACTAGCATCTTGTTTATTTAAGCACATATCTTTGAATTCAGAAAATGCGAAGTTATTTCTTTTCTGGGACCACAATGGGTATCTCCACAGTAAAAATAGAGCCTTTGCCAACCTCGCTATTCAAGGTGATAGACCCCCCCATTTTTTCTATGATACTGTAGCTTATCCACAAGCCCAGACCCGTTCCCTTTCCAGTCTGTTTTGTGGTGAAGAAGGGATCAAAGATTTTCTTTTGCTGGTCTTTGGGAATGCCCGCACCGTTGTCAGTTATGACAACGCTTATATGCGAATTGGCCTTCTTGCTTTTTATCTCAATTAATCCATCCTCTCCGATGGCATCCATGGCATTATTTAGTAGATTCAAGAAGACTTGCTGGAGTTGGGCCTGATCGCACGAAATAATGGGCAGGTCAGATGCGAGGTCCGTCTCGATTGTGATGTTATTTATACGAGCATAGTTATTCAGTAATACTATTGTCTGATTTAAGGTCTCATTTACATCAACATCCTCTAAACGGGGTTCCATTCTGCGCGCATAACCAAGCATATTGTGGACCACTTTTCGGGCTCGTTCCACATGCTCTTCTATTTTTCTGAGCGAAGTTTTGTATTCTTCAAGATTTTCGCTTCTCTGAAATTCCTCTTCAGTTAATAGGTCCTCCATCCATCCTGTCTTTTGGATAATGACAGCTAGAGGATTATTGATCTCGTGTGCCACCCCTGCTGCCATTTTACCCAGTGCGGCCAGTTTATCTGATTGGATAAGCTGTGCATTTAGTTCGTTCATCTTCGTGTCTGCCTCCTTCAGTCGGTTCACGGTTGTTCGGACAGTCAAGATCGTTGTGAAAATGATCGCTAAGATCCCGCAGACAATGATGGCAATTGCAACTTTGCGAGTTGCAAATAGCCCGCTCATCTCTTCGGCGGCATCCTGCGCAATAATCAAGAGCCACTTGTTGTCTTTCAACCAGCTCCCAGCATATAGAAGCTTACTGCCATAAGCATTTTCCTGTTCCACAACTGTGGTTTCCCTCCCAAAGAGAGACGTATTCAAATCCGATTTTTTCAGTATATCTCCTGCAAAACGCTGAGCCGTCTGGTAAATGCTTTCTCTGTTAATGATGTATGCGTCCCCCGTCTTTCCCACCTGGGCTGCCCGCACTATTCCCCCAAAAACATCCGGATCAATAGTGGCTCGCAATATCCAAATTTGTTGACCTTCCTGGCGTCGAACAGCAATGATAAAATGTGGCAATTGCCGGTAGCCCATGTAGACATCACTGATATAAACACCCTTGGTCATCACTTCTCCAAACCAGGGCTGCACATAGTAGTTTAACCCTCTCAGATCGTAGGGCCCGATATAGGCGACATGCTGACCTGCACAATCAATCACGCCCAGGTCAACGAAAGCGCCGGCCCTGAGATTCATAACCTCAAATATCTCTGAGAGATTCTTCTCTTGGATCATGTATTGGAAGGTATGCGTATCGGCCATGGCCGAGAGAACGGCGGTCCGTTCCTTCAAAAAGAGATCCACGGCTTCTGCTTGTGCCCTTGCCCGGTATCTTATTTGTTCCTCGATCTTAAGCTGGTACATTCGGACAAACTGGTAGTATATGGTTGCACCAAGAATAATAAGAGGCGCAAGAGAAACGAGTAACGTGATGGAAATGATCTTTCTTTGAAAGCCTGAATATTTCACGTCAGATCCATCTCCTTGGCCTTCTGCGGCCCAGGACCTTTATTGGGGCCATGAAATAAGACGCCAGTAGCCAAGAATGGTCCAGAACCAGAGAACGAGCCATGCAAGGATGGTAACCGGCAGACCATACTTCACAAAATCAAATACGTCTAATAACCTCTCTCCCGTCTCAGGATCCCTCCCCATACCGAAAGCGATAGCATTGTTGGGGGTCCCTACCACCAAGAAGTTGGCAAAGGAAGAGGAAAAGGCACAGGCTAGGCCCAGTTTCCAAACATGAACATCAGCTAAACTGGACATGGGAAGGATGATAGGCCCCAGGGCAGCAACCGTTGCGCCATCGCTCATGAAGTTGGTCATGGTTCCCGTTAGCAAACTAATGCCCACAACCAAACTGTCGCCCCGGGCCATAGAATCTGGTAAAAAATCAACAAACGTATTGGCCAACCAGAGCGCCCCACCGGTGAATTTTAGGCCGACGCCCATGGCACATGCCGCTGCGTACAAACCCACCACATCCAGGGCGACACCTTCCTGGATATCATCCCAGGTGATAATGCGACAGAGGAACATGGCCATCACTGCGTAAAGGGTGGGCCCCCCCAAACCAGAATGCTCTCCCAAGATAATCCAGGCTGCCACCAAAACGATCAAAATGACAGCCATCATGGCCTCCTTACCACCAAACTTGGGCATTCTGGCCACCTCTGCCTTGACGATCTCACTGGGATTCATACCCTGCACTTTGAACCTGGGTTTACAGCGAAGATACATATATGCCCCTATGACCACAGCCATCAAGGGAACAAAGGGCATACCATATTTCATCCACTCCAGAAAGGTGATCGTTGCGCCATATTCCATAAGGTAGCCCACCATAATAGCATTTCTACCCCCCGCAGCGGGTGATCCGGGGCCTCCGTGGTTGGCAGCAAAGCAGACACCCAATAAGAGAAAGACAGCCAAAGCCCGGTCTTTTTCAATGCCATGCATCCTACAGGTCACCTTATAAACGCCCATAAGAACGGGAATAAGGAGAGCCACAAGGGCATGTTCGGACAAAAAGCTCGCTGCCATGGCGAGAAGGGGGAGGAATACAAAGGCAAAGGCCCTAGCGTTCTTGATGCGACTTAGGAGAATCAAGCCTATCCGTTTATCAAGACCTGTTTTGCCGACGCCCACGGCCACCGCCAAGATGCCGAAAATGAAAAAGACAGCGTCCTTCATGTACGCCTTGGAGATTTCTTCGATGGGAAGGATACTGAACAGATACAGCATCACGCCCACAAGGATATCGGTGGCGCCCAAGGGTAGCGCCTCCGTCCCCCAGAAAAAAACGGCCAGAGCAAAGATGGCGAGCATGACCTTTGCTAACTGGGCGGCTTCTCTGGGTGTGAATAGCGATTCCGAATTTCCGTGCTCCTGACTTGAGGGTTTTCTCTCTGCCTTAAAAGCGTTCGGATGGAATTTTCTGTTGATATTGTCAGTAATTGTATTACACCCCCTCGAAAGCGCATATCCGGGAGGGTTCACCTGGCTTGCCAGATCGACCATGCTCTGGGGAGGCGGGACTATGATCAAACCAGCAAACAGAATCAAGGCAGTTAGTAGCAACTTCGGTTTATATCCTGGCCTGCTTGCCCATATACTTGTAGTAGGGTTGGTGCCAGGTGCTGGATAATGTTTCATTGTTTCCTCCTCGACTCAAACCGCTTGGGGTAAGTTTTTCTCAGGAGCTCAAGAACAACCGCCTTAAGGCGGTCAATGTTAGTTCCTTCCTTTTCAACGAACGCTGTCGTGCTCAATCGACCTTGATGATTGGTATACTCTTCTAGGAAACAATGTATGACTACGGGAATAGCGGGAATTCGATCCCCCAGCTTTTCCATTATGGATAGTTCCTTCACTTCTGGAAGGTCTAGGTCCAAGATAAGAAGGTCAAGCGACTCATGATTGAAAACCTCCTTCAGAACCTCTCTACCGGTTCTTGCCAACTTGACCCGGTAGCCCTGCGCCGTGAGCTCGCGCTTTAGAAACTCTCGCACGTAGCGATTCCGATCCGACACGAGAATTGTAAAATCCTTTTGCATAAAGTTTCTCTGGTCAAGGTTTCGCCAAATCTTAATAGCAAGGCACATGCCATGAACTTCTACTCATGGGGAGGGTCTAAGTCTTTAGAAATAATGCCTATTGCTTGCGATCCATAATGGAAGATAGGGGGAAATAAGGGGAAGTGATGTCAACTTTCTTTACATATTGTTAAAGGATCTGGTGTCGTGTCCCAAAAGTTCTTCTTCAATGATATCCACTTGTCACCCTTTGTGAACATCTCTATTCAACTGAGCGAGCAATGACGAGTGCTGAAAATCGTTTTTCGCAATGAGATTCCAATTCGTGCTTTTTGTATCAAAGCTTTGGCCCTAAATCCATTGGGATGGATACATAAAAGGTGGTCCCTCTACCGCCCCCGTTGTCCACCCAGGCATTACCACCATGCCTGGCTGCCACTTCCCTGACTATGGCCAGACCCAAACCTGATCCCGCTGTCCCCTTTGATGTTTCATTTCTTTGGAAGACCTCAAAAATCTTCTCCCTGTCTCCTTCTCTTATGCCGACCCCGTCATCACCAAACGAAAAGATGTGGAATGAATCACTCTCTTTGTAACCTATTTTGATTTCACGCAACTTTTCTCCACCATACTTCAACGCATTATCGACCAAGTTTCTAAAGGCCCTTGACAGAGCCAATCTGTCTCCGAAGATTTCGGGCAAGCGCTCTGGTTGGACCCACTTGATTCCGCGTTGCAGCAGTATGGTTGAAAATCCTTCTCTGATTCCTTCTGTGATCTCTTTCACGTCGATTCTTTCAATATTCAAAGCAACTTCTCTTGTTGTGATATACGCATTAATATCTTCCACGAGGGAAACCATCTGCTCTGAGGTCTTTAGGATTTGATCGCAGTATGCCCTGCCGCTCCCGTCTAGACTGCCTTCGTACTTTTCTTGAAGGCGTTTTGCAAGCCCGTAGACGCTGGTGGCCGGGCTCTTCAGATCGTGCGAAATAGAATAGGCAAAGAATTTTATCATCTCCTTTTTTTCTCTGATGGTTTCAATGTTGTTTTTAAGTTCTTCAAAAAGCTTTGCGTTCGTGGCAGCCACCGCAATCTGGTTACCCATTGCCCGAAGAAGATCTATTTTAAACGGGTCGAGCTCAATCATCTTATCTGCGGCTAAGTTCATGACACCGACTGTTTTGTCCATGGTGATGAGAGGCACACAAATGACACCTTTAATTCCTTTGCTTAAAAGAAAGGCTGCCCTCATTTTATCTTCCAGTTCCGAAACATGCTGACCGATAAAAGACTTAGTTCTGGCGGACTTGCCCGTAAAGCCTTCACTAATATGCACCTTTTCCAGACCTTCTGGCACCACCCCTTGATGAGCAGCGAGATGTAAGTATTGCTCCTCTTCATCCATCAAATATATTCTGCCGGCTTCCAGATCAAAGTATTCCAAAACCTTGGATAAAGCGAATGCCAGAAGATCTTTCAGGTTGATGGAGTTGGATGTCAGGTCGCTCATCTCCAGGAGGATGGAAAGCTCCTTGTTTCTTTCCTTCAGTTCCGATTTGCTGAACCTGACGGATATATACTTTTTATTCGTTGGCATTCCCCAATCTTCTCCTCTAGAGCTTGATCCCTGGGCAGCTTATCGCTTTTCATCTCCCTACCCAGACGCCTCTTTTTTGGGGGTTTGTGAAGAGGAGGCTCCCTATCCAGGATTCCTCTAAAAAGGGAATGGAGCAAAAGATATGCCAAATATGAATCGCTTATGTTGTGCTCTAATAGATTGTAAGTATTGGGAAATGAAATATATGAATGGGAAGGCTCTCTAGATGATCATGGATAGGGTCTGTCAAGTATTTTTACATATTGCAAAAAAGTTTTCTTTGATATTTAAGGACAAGGCCCCTATAATGCCCCGGTGAGAGGCGATTGCAGCGAGTTATGGAGGTTCTCCAACCCCATGTCCTTTCTTTTTATTGGTTCCACAGGAAATCATGCTGGCCAGAGCTTGTTAACCTGGGCTATAGCCCGAAGACTTCTGGAAAAAGATCTCAGCGTGGGTTTCTTAAAGCCCTTAGGAACCCAGCCCGTCCGTATAAAGAGCTTCTGGACGGACCAGGATGCTTTTTTGTTAAAACAGGTATTGAATCTTCCAGAGCCCTTAGAACGGATCTGTCCTTATTTAATTTCCGAGGAGGCGTGGAGAGAAAAGGGGAAGGAGGAGATCCTGGAGGAATTTAAGGTCCTGGCCCAGGAACTGTCCGTGGGAAAAGATGTTCTCCTCATCATGGGCTCACAGCACATTTTCTTCGACGAAACCCCCTGGCCTGTGCCTGATACTTCTATCATTGCCGCGCTGAAGACTGATGTGGTCCTTGTTGATAGGTTTGTGCAGGCTTCCACATCCATCTATTCCATTGCTTCTGTTTATTCTCTCCTCAAAGATTCCATGAAGGGAATCATCCTCAACCGGGTGCCCCCTGCAAAACTCAAAGAAATCAGAGATCAAATCATCCCTTCCCTTGCACAAAAGGGAATTCCTATCACCACAGCACTTCCCGAAGATCCTCTCCTTTCCTTTCAGACCCTTCGGGATATAAGAGAAATACTGGATGGTGAGCTCCTCTGGGGGGAGGAAAGCCTCGGGAGACCTGTAGGGGGAATGACCGTCGGATCGGCCGATTTAAAGGGGGAGCTTCTCATCTTCAAAAGGGTCTATAACAAAATCATCCTCACGGAGCCCTCCTCTCTTGACGCGGGAATCAAAGGGGCCCCAGCTCCTCAATCCATTGCAGGGATCCTCTTGACCGGTGGTAGAAATCCAGCTCCCCAGGTCCTAAAGGCGGTCAAGAAAGCCAAAATTCCCATTATACGGGTGAAGGATGACACCTTTGCAGCCTTGGAGCGGTTGGAAAATAGTACGCCCTCTTTGTCTCCGGAGGATAAGATCAAAGTCCGTCATTTCACAGAACTGATGGATCGCGATTCCGCGCTCGACACCCTACTCCAATCCTTGGGGCTTATTCTTTAATAAGCTCTCTTAGCCGATCGTGTCCGTGATGATCTTCAGGAGTTTGTCGGGTGAGATGGGCTTGGATATAAACAGGTTGGCTCCCGCCTCGAGGCCTTGAACCCTGTCTTCATCGCGGCTTTTGGCCGTCAAAAAGAGAATGGGCCTTTCTCCATAATCTTCCCTTTGTCGGATCCTCTTACAGAGCTCGAAGCCGTCCATCTCAGGCATGATGATATCGAGCACCAAGAGATCATAGTCTTCCTGATCCAGGCTCTTCAGGGCGTCGTTACCACTGGAGACAGTCCGCACTTCATATCCCTCCGGCCTCAGGAGTTCATCGAGCGCCATGAGGACCATTTCATCATCATCCACGACAAGAATACGTTTTGCCATTCCGTTACTCCTTTTCCGATCCTTTAACTGGGAGCAAAACCCTTACCTGTGTCCCTTTACCGTGCTGGCTCTTAATCTCAATTCTGCCCCCGTGAGCCTCTATGATACTGAAACATAGGGATAGCCCTAAGCCGGTTCCCCTCCCCACCTTTTTCGTGGTGAAGAAAGGCTCAAAGACTTTGTTGAGGTTTTCTTCAGGAATGCCCACACCCGTATCCTCCACTGATACAGCTACTGAGGGAGATCCGCCATGCTCGGTGAGGTAGGAATGAATGGTCAACTCTTTTCTCCCTCTTACCACATCCATGGCGTCTCTTGCATTGGAAATCAGATTGAGAAAGACCTGCTCGAGCTGATTGGAATCCCCCAGAACCTTTGGCAGATCTCCGGAGAGTCTCCGCACGATAGTGATATTGTGGTCGAGGAGTTGTTGTCCTGTGATCATCAGGGCATTCTCTATAGGCTGGTTGATATCAAGCGCCTGAAACTGGGGCTTCGTCTGCCTAGAAAACTCTCTAAGATGCTCAACGATCTTCTCGATACGATCGTTGCATTTACGAATGAGTTCCAGTCGCTCCTGGTTCGGGCAATTTTCATGTAGATTCTTGAAGATCACATGCAGAATAGTTTGAGAGGCCATGAGGGGGTTGTTCAGTTCGTGTGCAACGCCAGCGACCAGTTCTCCGAGGGCCCGCATTTTGGAGGCCTCAACGAGATGGGCCTGGGCTTCTTTGAGTTCGGTCTCCAAACGCTTTTGCTCTGTAACGTCTTTGAAAATTCCAGCAGTGCCTATAACCTGGTCATCCTCATTGAGTAGCAGAAAAAGGGATGTCAAAATCGTCAGCACTTTCCCGTTTTTTGTCATCACCTCCATCCCGTAATCTTCGGCCCTATCTCCTCTTTTCAGGAGAGCCATGATATCCCTGGCACCTTGGATGCCCCTGACGTAAAATCGCGAGATATGTGTTCCCAACACTTCCTCTCTTCGGTATTCCAGCAATTCCTCCATGGCCCGGTTCAAGTATGTTACTTTCCCTTTGAGATCGGTGGTCACGATTCCGTCAACAGAACTCTCCATGATATTTTCAAGAAACTCCTTGGTCTCTCGAAGTTCTCTTTCCAGAACCCTTCTGCGTGTGATGTCACGAACTATCTCCACAAAGCCCGTTGCTTTACCCGACTGATCTGTAATGGCCGTAACTATAGTATGGGCAGGGAATATATCCCCATTTTTCCTGACCCGATCCATCTCCAATTCGCACACGCCTTCGGTCCGTGTCCTTTTTGACATCTCTTTTTGAATGTCTCTGTCACGGTCCTTCGGGAGGATGGTGACGCCGATATTCACTTTATGAAGCACCTCCTCTTTTTTCCAGCCAAAAAGCCTTTCCGCTCCTTTATTAAACTCGATGATCTTTCCATAGAAGTCCAGTGCCATGATGGCATATTCCGTGGCGCTATCCAGGATGCTGTTCAGAAATCGGGAGAGATCACGATACCTCTCCCTGGATTCCTCAAGATCCTGTGTCCTGGCCTCTACCATCTTTTCCAGATTTGTGGTGTAAATCTGGATCTGACCTATCATCCGGTTGAAGGCACTTCCCAGCATTCCAATCTCATCAGCGCTGCGGACCCTGACCCTTTGAGAGAGATCCCCATCTACCATCCTAGTGGTTACCTGAGTCAGTTCCTGAATGGGGCTCGTCAGCACCTTTGATAGGGTGATGGTCAAGAAAAAGACCAGGGAGAGGCCCACAAGAACCACAATAAGGATGAATCGTTCCGTTTCGCGAAGGGAATGATAGACTTCCTCCTCATAGGTGCCTGCCGCAATAACCCAGTCCCAGGGTCTGAAATATGTGTACTTGTTAATCTTCTCTCTCGGTTTTGTCTCCCCCAACTCCGGGTTCACCCAGGGGTAGCGGATGGTGCCCACTTCACCCTCCAGGAGTGTCAAGGAGTCCTCTATCATGGCACGGATGTATTCAAAACCTGCCGAATCTTTTGAGTCAATGACATTTTCCCCTTCCTTGGCCGGATGGACCTTCAAAGTGCCTTTACTATCCATGATGTAAACATAACCGGTATCTCCGACCCTGATCTTCTTTATCTCATCCTTGAAGGAGTAAGCGCTTTCCTCCTTGACGCCCACATAAAGGGCGCCCATCACAGAACCATCCGCTGCCTTGATGGGTTCATAGGCCGTGACATACCAATCATCCACCACGTAGGCTCGTCCTTTATAAGAACGCCCAGCCAAAATAGCCCGCACCACAGGACTATCCGGAGGAATAAATGTCCCAATGGCCCTTTTGCCATCTTTCCCCACCACATTGGTTGAGATACGTAGCAGGCGATCCCCCTCAATTCTTTGAAAAATAGTGCACGTCCCGCCCACGAGGCTCTGGACCTCATCGACAAGATGATTGTCTCTGCTTAGAGGGGTGTCCCCAACCTTCCAAAGAGGAACCGTGACGAGATAACGCTCGTGGGTAAACTGATTAATGGCATCGAAGTGGATTCTTTTACCTGGGACGGTTGCGATTTCTTTACCATGGCGATAAAGCATTTCCCGGGCCACATTCAAGTCAGAGACCACTTTCATCTGCACCATCTCTTGCTGAACCTTGCACATGGAATAGATGTTCCTGACCAGGTGTCCCAGATCTTCCTCGGCTGCATCTCGAAGGGCTTTACCGAAACGATCCATGGAGAGGTATGCAACGCAGACAAGAGGGAGCAGGACCAGCAGGAGGGTGACGCTGATAAGCTTTGTACGGATTCTCAAATTCCCAAAGGTTGGTATCATCATGAGGGCGCTTTCCAGGGCTGTTGAAGCATTGCTGTGGGCTTACATACGCATTAGATCACAAATCCCTTTTTGATGCAAAAGCAATTTCCATGCCACCTAAGAACTGTGCAGTATAAAGACAGGCTTTAATAAATTGGATTGGGGAATGTGACCATGGCTCTTGGTTTTCCTACCATCTGATACATCACAGGAGAGACCCAGCCTTCATCGAGCAGATCATCCTCGATCTCATTGAGGATGCCATCGTGAATGGCCCAGCTCCTACCCCTTACGGTGAGAGCAAATTCAGACTTGCGAAAAGGCGTGCTGTTATCCATTTTTTTGAAAAGAACTCCACCAGGTTGAAAAAGTTCATGGATCCTCTTCATCTGGCGATATCCAGTAAAGTAATTGAAAGCGTATCTCTCGTAAGTAATCGCATTGTGATAAAAGAGGGCTTCCAGTCGAATGCTCTTGATATCGAACGTCTGGCAGAAAAACTGCAGCACCTGAATCACTTCCCGAGTCAACCCCAGGCCCTTTCTGACCTGCCCGGGAAAGAGCCCAGCCTCCACGGCCCGTTCCTCCTCGGGAAGGTTCCTGGAGGCCCACCCGAATAGTGTATCTCTTCCCTGCTGATCCATATGTGTGTTAAACCTGGAGGAGGCGGGGTCATTGACAACCAGAAAATCCCAATCAATTTGGGTGAAATCGTTCGAATCTGAGAGCTGAATAGAGTATAAGGGGTCCTCCATGCCTGAAAGCTTGATTTCCACCAGACATGTTCTGTCCCCCCGGGGAAAAAAGAAGCGCACCACCTTTTCCCCTTTGTCATTGCATAGAGAAAGGGGGTCGATCCCGAAACGATGATAAAGGGAAGGGGGGATGAGAATCCGGTAAAGGCCTTCCTTTTCAGGGCGCGAAAAATGGCTAATTCTACGAATCCAGGTCACCTTTGTTCACCTCTAGTTCCCCTGTCCTTAGACCATTTTCATGTTGATGTCAAAACAAAGGATAGAGGGTTTTGCGGATTTCCTCCATCATCGATGCCCCAGAGCTATAGAAGCTTGACCACCCTTTTCTCTTGATTGGATTCCCCTTCCTGTTATACTTCCGCAAAGAAGAAGTCCCCCGCACGCTTTACGAACCAGTAACCTACATGAGAGCTTGAGAGTTGACCCTTGGATCAAGAAGACGTTCAGACGGTAGGATCAATCTTTGTCTATTCAAATGAGATGTGCCGATTCGAGTTTGGACCGGATCACCCGTTCAAACCAGAGAGGGCGGCCAAGACGTATGATCTGTGCACCCGATACGGGGTCATGAATCATCCCTGGATGAAAATTTTCGAACCTGAAGCCCTAGCCAGGCCCCTCCTTATGCTCTTTCATGAGCCTATTTATGTCCGTCTTTTGGAGGAGGCGAGCAGAGGAAAAGTACGTCTTGAGATGCTTGAACGCGGCTTAGGAACAGCAGACAACCCCATCCTTTCCGGAATCTACGAGTGGTCTTTATTGGCAGCAGGTGGTACGCATGAGGCCATGAACCATCTTACTCATGGAGATACCCTCGTTGCGTTCAACCCTTTAGGGGGGTTTCACCATGCCATGCCAGGGCATGCAGAGGGCTTCTGTTACATCAATGATATCGCCATTGCCATTCGATCCGCCTTGAAAAAATCACCAGAGTTGAAGATCGCTTTTTTGGATCTTGATGCCCACCATGGTAATGGTGTCCAGGAGGCCTTCTATGAAGACCCTAGGGTTCTTTTTATTTCTCTTCACGAAACAGGAAGGATCCTTTACCCCTGGGCGGGGAATGAGATAGAGATGGGGGAGGGAGAGGGTAAGGGCTTTACCGTCAACTTTCCCCTGGAGCCAGGCAGTGATGATGAAGTTTTTGATTTTGCCCTTGATGAAGTAGTCTTTCCTCTGGTCAGATCCTTTTTCCCCCATATTGTCGTTGCTCTGCTCGGAGCTGACATGCTTATTTCTGACCCCCTTACCCATCTTAAACTCACCAACAACAGTTATCAGAGGGCCGTTAAGGGAGTCAGAGAGCTCTGTCCCAAGGTCCTTGCCCTTGGTGGCGGAGGTTACGACCTTTACCGAACCGCGCGATGCTGGACTTTGGCCTGGTCTATACTGAACCGCGTGGAGCCGACGGACGAGTTTGCCGGCCTCGTGGGGGGCATGATGTTCGGGCCGGAAATGGAGGTGGGCAGCCTCTACGATCACCCTTACCAAAGCAAAGGTGAAGTCAAAGAAAAGGCCCTTGAGGAGGCTCGAAGAGTGGCGTCCTACATCCAGAAGGAAATCTTTCCCATCCATGGGATATAGGCCAAATTGAATTTTTTACTAGAATATACCAAAATGCGCCGTCCTCTCCGGCTCACGCCAGAGGGGCTTCAGCGCGACAGAGATGGCATCCCTTACCGGGGGTGATGCACCGCCCTTTAGGGCGAGGAGCTTAACGAAAAGGCCTGCGCGGTTACCGATGTTCTTGAACCTCGCTGTTTCACATAACGGACAAAACGACCTTAAGATGTCGTTATCACGGGCAGAAGAATTTTGAAGGTGGTCCCTTTATCTACAACACTTTCCACATCAATGCGACCATGATGGGCCTCAACGATACCTTTCACAATTGCGAGGCCCAGTCCTGTGCCCGTAACCTTACGGGTTTTGGGGTGTTTAACTCGATAAAATTTATCAAAAATCTTCGGCACCTCTTCAGGAGGGATCCCCACCCCAGTATCCTGCACCTTAATCTCGAGATATTGGCCCAGCCCTTGTGCGGTGACTGTGACCGTACCGCCGTCAGGAGAATAATTGATGGCATTCGTAATAAGGTTATTCAAAAGCTCTTCCATGTTTTTTGGGTCAGCCTGAACAGGCTTCAGGTCTCTGCAAGAATAGCTTAGGGAGATGGCCTGCTCTTTAGCCCTTGGCTCTAGTAAAGCAACAATCTCTTCTATAATCTGACCCATATCGGTGGGGACCCGGCGCTGGACATATTTTCCCGCATCCATCTTGGCCACATCGAGCAGGTCGTTAATCAAGTTCAGGAGAGCATCTATCCTTCTTGTCCCTCTACTCAGCAGCTCATGCTGTTTCTTTTCCAAGGGCCCTGCCAGCCCCTCCAGGATAACACTGTTAAATGATTTCATTGAAACAAGGGGACTTCGAAGCTCGTGGGCGACCATATTTATAAAGTCTGATTTCATCTGATCCAGCTGCTTGAACGTTGTGATGTTTTCGAACACGGTCACGGTTCCTACTACGGTCCAAATTTCGTCTTTATCCGGTGCAAGGGCTGGCGCTGAAATGGCCCTCAGGATATTATTCCCCACTTGGATTTCCTGGGAAATGAGTTCATTTTTCCGGGATTTTCCGTTTAGAATTTGCTTGAGCGTCTCAATGAGGGAATCATCCTTGATGATCTTGCTGACCGGGACAGGAAATGTTGCCTCCTCTGATATTTCCGTCAGTCCCATGAAAGCGGGATTGTGGAGGACCACTTCCAGATTCCGGTTAGTCACGATGAGCCCATTGGCCATGCAATTGAAAATGGTTTTCAGGCGACTCTTTTCAAAGTTGAGATCATAGAGATTTTGAATATTTTGATCTTCGAGTAGCCTCGCCTTTTGTTCCAGCTTTCTCTTTTCAGCGGCCCTTCTACTGACGAACAAGACCTGATCTAGGTCAAATGGTTTGGTGATAAAGTCATAAGCGCCTTTTTTCATGCATTCTACTGCAATATCAATGGTCCCATGGCCCGTGATAATAATAACCGGGATGTCCGGGTACTTTGTACGCGTTATCTCAAGAACCTCTTCTCCTCCCATGACGGGCATTTTCAAATCAAGGAGCATCGTGTCCACGGGAGTTTTGGAAAGGATGTCCAGGGCCACTTGGCCGTCTTCCGCCGTGAATACATCATATCCCCTACTACTCAACAGTTGGTGGAAAGTGTCCCTAAGCCGCTTTTCATCATCCACGAACAGAATTCTGGTTGCCTCATTCATAATTCATCCGAAATCAAAAGATTGGATTTCCTTTGTTATTTTAGTCCACCGTAAGAAAAAGCCGACGGCTCTTTGGCAGCCTCCTCCATTGCTTTTCTACCCTTCAATGTAAAGGTAAGGGCAGCACCGATGATCAACAGGGCTGCCGCAGCTAAAAAGGAAGACGTATAACTGCCGGTACTGGCAAACAACATCTGTGAGAGCCTGCCCATGACGAATCCACCCACCCCCCAGGCAGTAAAAACGATGCCGTAATTAATGCCAAAGTTTTTTAACCCCCAGTTGTCCTTTGTCAGAGACGGGAACAGTGAAAGATTGGTCCCGTAATTGAAGCCGATAAAGGTGGCTAACAGGACCAGAAGGATGGCGTTTGACCGTTCGGACCCTACAATAGGAATGGCAACAAGCATGAGAATAGTCTGGAAGCCAAGCATGCTCATAAGAGTGGCACGACGGCCAATTTTGTCCGAAAGGATTCCGGCGATGATCCGGCCACCCGCATTTCCAATGGCCAGAATCGCCACCGCCAGAAAAGCCAATTCCCCCATACTTCCCTTGGCCATTCCGGCCACACTCGCTATCACCATCAGTCCTGCACCGGCGCCTATAAAATAAACGAACCATATGGTATAGAAGGCGCGTGTTTTCATCATCTCGGATGGGTTGAAGTCAGTCTGTGCCCGAACTGGAGGAGCCGTTTGACCCGCTTCGGCCGCAATACCCGCTCTGGTGGGGATAGAACCCAAGGCTTTCTGGAGAGAATAAGCCGTTTGGTCGTCTTCTGCAGCGATAGGTTCTAGGACATACCCTGCCGGTGGATTCACAAGCAACATGGAAAGTCCGCACACAACACCCAAGAAAGCTACCCCAAAGAACAACATGGCCTTTTGCAATCCCCAAATTCCTAGAAGATATTGTGACAAAGGCGCGATATAGACAGAGGCCAGACCAAAACCAGAGACCACCAACCCTGCGATCAATCCGGTTTTCGCAGGAGAAAACCACTTGAGCGCTGGGGGCGTGGCTGCTGAATACCCGAAACCTATGCCCGCGCCTACCAGCACGCCGAATCCAAGGACCCAGCTCACATAACCTGTTGTTTGTGAAACCCAAACAAAGCCCAGTCCAACCAGAACACCTCCGATAAAAGCGGTCAACCTGGGGCCAAACTTGTCCTGACACTTTCCTGACAAAATCATTGTGAAAGCAAAAACGATACAGCAAACAGCGTATGGGTCATTCAATGAGGCAAGATTCCAGTTAAAGGCCCCCTCGCCCCCTTTTTTTATAGATTCTTTGATAGCGCCCTTAAAGATACTCCATGTATAAAGAATGCCGAGGGCCAAGTTGATTCCTGTTCCAGCAAAGGTCACAACCCAGCCCTTGTTCCCTGATGATTTTGACATATTTTCCTCCTTTGCTTAGACCCGCTATTACTCTCTTCCAGCCACCAGTTTGTCCACCACCTCGGGCTCGGCCAGTGTGGATGTATCTCCCAGGTCGTCAATCCGCCCTTCAGCGATCTTCCTCAAGATCCTTCGCATGATTTTCCCACTCCGGGTCTTTGGAAGGGCCTCTGCAAAGTGGAGCTTGTCTGGAGAGGCAATCGGGCCGATCTCCGTTCTCACATGTTGAACGAGCTGCTTTTTGAGCTCCTCTGTAGGCTTGAACCCCTCCTTCAGGGTTACAAAGGCATAGATCCCTTGTCCCTTTATATCGTGGGGATAGCCGACCACCGCAGATTCGGCCACCGCCTTATGGGCCACAAGGGCGCTTTCTACTTCCGCTGTCCCCAGTCGGTGGCCTGAGATATTGAGGACGTCGTCCACCCGCCCCATCAAAAAGTAATAACCCTCCTCATCCTTTCTGGCGCCATCACCCGTGAAATAGAAGCCCGGATATTGGACAAAGTAGACTTCCTTAAATCGATCTGGATCCCCATAAACCGTACGCATAAAACCGGGCCAAGGCTTCCTAATACACAAGTACCCCCCTTCGTTCACCTCTGCTTCCGTTCCGTCCTCCCGGAGAATCACAGGATCCACCCCAAAAAAGGGGAGCGCGGCCGAACCCGGCTTCATAGGCATAGCCCCGGGAATGGGCGTGATCAAGAAACCACCCGTTTCTGTCTGCCACCAAGTATCTACAATAGGACAGCGCTCCTTACCGATCACCCTGTAGTACCAGAGCCAGGCCTCAGGATTGATGGGCTCTCCGACAGTCCCCAAGAGTCGTAAGGTGCTTAGGTCCCTTTTGTTCGCCCACTCATCCCCATTTCTCATGATCGCCCGAATCGCCGTCGGTGCCGTATAAAAGATGTTGACCCCGTACTTTTCTACAACCTCCCAGAAACGATCAGGTTCCGGATAGTTGGGAACACCCTCAAACATTAAGGAGGTCGCTCCTAAAGCCAGCGGCCCATAAACAATATAGCTGTGCCCGGTGACCCACCCGATGTCGGCCGTGCACCACCAGACATCCTCATCCTTGTAATCGAAGCAATATTTTAGGCTCAGAGCCGTATAAAGCAGATACCCGGCCGTCGTGTGAAGGACGCCTTTCGGTTTTCCCGTGCTGCCACTCGTATATAAAATAAACAGAGGGTCCTCCGCATCCATGGGCTCTGCATCACATTGATGAGAGACATCTTTCATTAATTCATGCCACCAGTAGTCCCGGCCCTCTTTCATCTCCGTCTCCTTCTCTATTCTATTGACCACAATGCATGTCTTGACATCAGGGCAGGACTCCAAGGCCTTATCGGCATTTTTCTTACTCTCCAATATGCGCCCCGAACGGTATCCGTAATTGCAGGTAATGAGAATCTCCGACTTGCAGTCCAGGATCCTTTCCCTCAAGGCCTCTGCGCTAAAGCCCCCGAATACAACGCTGTGAATGGCCCCAATCCGTGCACATGCCAGCATGGCAATGGGAAGCTCCGGAATCATGGGAAGGTAGATAGTGACCCGATCTCCCTTTTTCACGCCCAGGTCTTTGAGCACATTGGCAAACTTGCAGACCTGACGATGAAGCTCCTGGTAAGTATAAGTCCTTGATTCCTCTAGGGGCTCTCCCTGCCAGATAAGGGCGGCCTTGTTCTTTCTCCACGTCTTCAGATGGCGATCAAGGCAGTTGTAAGAGGTATTCAGCTTTCCCCCAACGAAATAGCGAAGATAGACACCATCTTTAAAACTGTATTCTTCCACCGGCCCGTCCCATTTCTTGACCCAATCGAGGTATTCCGTAGCCATCTCGGCCCAGAAGTTTTGAGGATCCTCGATAGACCTCCTGTAAAGAGCCTTGTACTCTTCCATACTCCTTATATGGGCCTCTTCCACGAACTCCTTAGGGGGTTCAAAGACCCTCTTTTCCATATAAACCGATTCAACCTGGCCAGCTTTTGCCTCCATCACTGTATACCTCCTTTCAAGTGACAAAATCTTTGAATATCACCCAAACCCATTAAGAAACACTTTGCAAAATGCGTGAAAAGCCTTTTCGAGCCATAAGCCTTTTAGACTCTATGATAAGCAAATGGTGTACCAAATGTGAAAAAAATCACATGAAATACTTTAACGACCTGTAAATATAAGGAAAATTAAGGTTATCCTGAGAAAGACTTTCCAGCAAGTAAGAAGAGACTCTGTCGATTATTTTTCCAAAGTGTAAAGGAAGCCAGACATTGGGCTCTATTTGAGCCTATGGTAGGAAGGGAGAACGGTGGGAAAAGCTTTCCGTTGGCACAACAATTGCTCCTTTCAAGGATAGTCACTTGCAGCTTTATGATCCCCGGGGTCACATGCACTGAGGTTTAAGAAAGGAGATGAGTCATGGGCAAAAAGGAAGATGAGTGGGAGGATCTAGAGAAGGGATATGGAAAGTTGAAATGGATAGCCAATGTTGAGAAAGATGATATGAGCGTCAATGTAAAAGGACATATGGTCGGCCCACCAAAAGCCCCGGATCCATATTCGGCTGAAGAATGGGATGAAACCGGAGTCGTGGGCATCTACGTGCGGGTTCGAAAAGAGAAGAAACCCCGATGAATACTGTCCGGTATGCTTGAATAGGCCTCTCAGTTGGCCTTTTACGATCTGTAAAAGTTTCTGACATATCTCTCCCCAATCCAATATCCCGAGCCCTTACTTCATCTGTTAAAACCCCTTGAGTTTCTATGTGGTTAGCTCAACTTCTCAATCCGTAATGCCTTGGTATGCTGCTTGCACCTTGATCGGTAGGTTCAGTAAGATATCCTTTGGAAAAATTGAGTTGAAGATGAATGCTGGCTCCCAAAATTAAGGTTGTGCGATCATTCTAGTGCCCTAGCATTCATCTGGCCATCGTAATCAGGATTGCATTAAACGCATTCCACTGAGCACTCTCTTTAGAAAGGAGGGGCGATAATGAAAGCGGCCATTGTTTTTACTGGAGGAGGTCCTGCCCTTTTCTTAACTTCATATGAATCTCTCCAGCACCCAGGCTTTATAGAAAAGCTTTCAGGTAGAGGTATTCACAAGTTTATTGCTTACGAAGTAGATATTGCTGGAGTAAAGCAAAAGTACAGGGAGCATTTTGAGGCCATGAAGAAGGATCTAAAAGAGACAGAAGATGTAAGATGTTTAGACTATAACGGATTTAATGTGTTCCATAGTTTCTCTTTCAATGAACTCCGTATTCCCATTTATCATGAACTATGATTAATCATTGGAACATAGGTTTTAATCCCAACACCTATAAATATAAGCGGGAGGTATTGATTCATGAGAATCGTAAATTGCCCTAAGGGGGGTAGAGTCCCCGAAGGATATTGCCGGTATTCCTGCTTAAATTACCATGGGAAGGCTCAAATCCAAAAATGGTGTCCACTCCGAACATCAAAAGGGGGCCTTTCCAAGGAAGCCACATCCTTAGATTCTCTAAGAGCAAGTGGAGCCCGTGTTTAAAGCCATCTTCAGGAAGATGACTCCCGATTGCCAACCATGGATCTTGGAACAGCCCATCGCATTGGCCGTGTAGATTTCCCGGGAAGGCCTTACACCTCACCGGTCTTTATCAAGTTGCAGACTTCAGTAAAGCAGACTCATGGCTTAGGGTACCACCCAAACGGCTCTTTCTCTCGCCAAGTGAATCACCTTCCTGCTGACCCTCCCCATGACAAATTCCTCTACTTCAGACAATCCCCTTCTGCCCACCACAATAGTCCCATACCCCCCATCTCTAGCCTCTTGAACGATTGCACCTGCTCGACTGCTCACATGTGTGATCAACTTGGTGCGGACACGCTTCGGTTCAAAGCATGCTTCTATCAGACGGTTTCTGGATTCGTCCGATACGGATGCCATTTCCACTTTCTCCACTTCTAAGCATTCCTCCACTAAGCGTTTTTCCTCCTCCGAGAGGAAGAAATCTTCGTCTTCTTGTGGGCGAACATAAATGCTTTTTATTACATGCAATAGCGTCACCTCGCAATTCGGTCTGCAAAACATGCTTCCCACATAATCCACAGCCCGCATAGCACCTTCTGATCTATCCAATGCCACCAGGATATTCTCCGGACTGGGCCCTCCTCCCACCACACAAACGGCAACATGGTTAAGCCCTTCAATGAGCTTATTGGCAACACTGCCAATTAGAGAATTATTAAATCCACTCATCTCGCCCTGTCCCACCACCACCGCAACATATCCCTCATAAGATTCGAGGATAATATCCCTTGCAATCCCTCCTTCTCTTTTTCGGATCTTAATGGTTATCCACTCTTCAGGAACATCAGAATCAATAAGGATTTGACGTGCTTCACCCATGAAATCATTCATTGATGTCTCTAATATCCCCTGCCATCCGGGAATGCTTTCAATGGTTCGCCGGTATTCTCTCTCTTTTCCCAAATCGTAGAGGAACTCAGGCAAGTCGTTGTAAACATGGAATAAGACAACTTCTATTTCTTGAGAAGAGAGAAGTTTGCTCACATAACGGACCCCTTCAAGCGATTGATTTGACACATCCACTGCAACTAAAATTTTTTTTCGATTCGGATTCACTAGCCCAAAATCTCCTCTCTCCAGGCACAGAGGCAGCGAGCCCTGAGCATGTGTCATCAATGTCTTTTAATGGAAATATAGCAATAAAGATGCCGAACAGGAAAGTGTGCACAGGATTCTTTTAACTGGGTGTAAATATTAAAAGATAATGGGAATGATGGGGTGTGCAATCTGTGGGAGAAAGACCCTGCCCCGTCAAATATCTTTACAAACTGTAAAGGGAAAGTGGCATAAGGCCCTTTTATTCACTTAAAATCTGTATCTCATTTTAGGAATAAGCCTTCCCAACTTCAAATTTTAACCAGATTATGAGGAAAGTCCCCCTTGGCACAATCCTTGCTGATTTCTTATTAGAAAAACATTATTCCCTCGTGCTAAGGCCACCCTTCAAGACGTCCTCCGTAAAGAAGGGATGGATGGAGAGGTAGCGGAGAATTTGATTTGCGAAGGGAATCCTTTCCTTGGGATCACTAAGGAGAACAGCCAAAGTGCCGGTGGCATAATCATCATGGGAAGCCGCGGTAACTCAGGAGGCACGAAAAATATCCTCTTCAGCGGCACCGCTGACAGGGTTTTAAGATTCTTAAAACGACCAGAGCTTTGTATCCCCCTGGATGGAACTCATAGTGCGAAATAAAGTGTATAAGCCTTTACTGAAATGCCTTATTGCCATTTGGGCAACGATATGGCCTTTGGTCTTGTGTCCCGCCTCACCCACTCAAGGTCTCACATATAATCTCAAAATACCGGAAGATAAGAGAGTCCACAAAATAATAATAACGACCATTTCTGTTGATGACGAAAGACGGGGAGGAAAGTTCAAAAACAACAGAATAGAGGCCATTCTTGATGATGGATCTAAAATCACAGAAATAGATAGGGATATGGATGGCATCATAGATGATAGGATAATCGAAACAACCATTGATAGAACGAAGATCATAGAGACGGATCTGAATAACAATGGCAAATTAGATGAAAGACTTACCATAAAAATAGTTGATGGAAAGACAATAACAGAGGTCGATTGGTATGCCGACGGCGTTATCAATCATAGGAAAACTGAGAGGATCGCTGATGGAGCAAAGATAACAGAGTATGATGATTTTGCAGATGGTAAAATAGAGAAAAAATACATTGAAAGCGTGGTTGGTGAAACTAAAATAAGGAAAATCGATTTGGGAGGTGATGGCACCATTGATAGAATACGAACAGAGAGAATAATCAATGGAGTTAAAATAATAGAAATAGATAATGGGCCTGATGGGAGAATAAATAAAAGGTATTTTGAAAGGATAGTGGATGGAACCGAAGTTACGGAGATCGATTATGATGCTAACGGCAAGATAGACAACAGGAAAACCGAGAAAATAATCGATGGCACCCAATTAATAGAAACGGATAGAAATGTGGATGGTATAATAGATGGAAGAGAAATGAGGAGTGTGATTGAGATTAATTTATTGACCCCCTAATATCCCTAAGGGTAGAAAAATTCTGGTATTTTGCGCAAAACATGGAAAATGATGACTCTCTGAACCCCATCTCATAATGATCGCCTATTATCAATGGGTGAATCGCCGCGTCAAGGAATACCTCCTCTTCGACGTACTCACCCTCGGATGCCCTATGCATCAGTTGGATATTTGGTTTTTGCCAGTGCACTGCTCAGCGCCATGACAAATCTTTCAAACAGGTCTGTAGTGCTCTTCCTCATTAAACGTGAAATATCATTAAACATCAAGCAGCGGAGATGCATGGTGATTTCAATTTGTACCCCCTGGCGTGATCGACTTCGGTTGCAGATGTTCAATGGGCTTTTTCCTGGAAATCGAGGATGTTCTTGAACTGAAAAATCGGCATTTTCCAGAGCATCTTTGACTTTTTCTCTGAGAATCTTGTCCCGACCACCGATATAAACCACCCTCTCTTTACCCCTGCAACCATGAATAGCCAGAATAGTCTCTGAATCCTTTGCCATACGTACCCCTACAGGTTCATCGAAGCGTCTGCTCGTGATGTGAAGCCTTAGATTATCGCGCCGTTTTAATCCTTCAAAACTGTAAAAGCTATGCTCATCACCAGCGATCGCATCAGCTATTTCTGTGGTGCCGGGCTCTATTCCCCCACCATGGGGTGCCATAACCAAAATTCCCGATATCCCACGTCTGACATGAACGCGATAGTCCTCTCCCTCCTTTTCATTCTCTTTCAGCTGCCAATAATTGCTATACCTTTCCATTATTCCTCTCGCAATCCTCCAAATAGAAGCTGAATAGGGGACCCATTTCATAAAGCTAGTTGCAGACATCAGTGCAGGAAATGCCAATTATAAGCAAGAATGATGCGGCCCGTACGCATCAGATGGGCGTTTTCCCACAGCTTCTTTATGAATAGGGAGAGCAAACAGTGTGCCAGGAGAGACACGATCCGTGAACACGAGCCAACTCCCTGAATATAGAAAATTATGGTTGGATAGCTCATACATTCTAGGAGAGGATCTTTATGTAGGTCATTGTCGGCCTTTTTTGCAGACTGTAAAGGGAGGACGAAAAAATCGAAATACGGGTTTATTGAGGTTTATCTTTTTTACATACTGTGAAGATTCCTGACAGCTTCTGTTCTGGGTCTTTCAGTGCGGTTTGGATAACTATTTGGGATCTAAACATTTTTCATGGCCTGACAATGTGGCACGGGGTTTGCTCTTCTTAGGAATAGAAACAGCTCTTGAGAGTCTGTTCTTTGGAGAAATCATGAACCAGCGTTACAAGCGCTGCATCAGATGAGGAGGAAATGCTATGTATTTTATGAATATTTGCACATGGGAGCCAAAGGACGAAATGGAGGTGAGGGAGAGGAGAGAGCAGTGGAAATGGCCAGATGAGGTAAAAGTTGTTTTCGAGTTCGTTGATCTCCAGGGCTGCAGGGTTATCAATGTCTTAGATACAGATACCAAGGGTTTGATCGGAACTCGTTCAGCATGGGTGGACCTTGTCAAGTTTGAGACTTTTCCCGTATATCCAATCGGTTCCAGCAAAGGATTATTAAAGAAATAACCCGCACGAGAAAGCAGCATTTCGAGCCAGATACTTAGACGGTTTTATCCTCAAAACCCAAAAAAGAACGAATTCATCAGAACATGAGACCCTTTAGCCGCTTGTCTATCATGGCCAATGTTATGGTTTTCTGTTCCTATTCTCGGGCCATGAAAAGGTAATGGTAGCCGCTTAATGACGTATAATTGGATTTTGGGGGGATTGTTATGAATGAAGACAGGGTTAGTGTGAAGTACATCTCTGGCGCCTATTCCAAGCTGAGACCTAGCGCGACGAAGTTGGCTGATAGGTACATCCGCGAATGGTAAGAAAAACGGCTCCAAATGGAGCAGAAAGAACCACAACCAGAGTTGCCGCCTACCGTCTGCATTTCACGGAAAATAGGCATCGGGGCGCTGGAGATTGCAGATATTTTAGCGGAAAAAATTGGGTCCCGCGTCATCGACAGAGAAATCCTGGAGCACATAGCCGGTCAAGCCAAGCTGAGTCAAAAAACGGTCGCCCTTTTTGATGAACAGTATCCAGGGGAAATAGGTGAATTACTCTCCCTCGCCTTCCGTGAAAAGGCCTTTATAAAAAGTGATTATACCAGACATCTGTTTAGCACTATTCTGTCTGTGGCCGGTTTAGGGCCTGCCATTTTTGTGGGCAGGGGGGTGCACATGTTGCTCCCGCGGGACCGAGTGCTGGCCGTGAGATTCATCGCGTCAAAAGAACATCGGATCAAGCAACTGGCCAGGATTTTAGATATTGAAAGGGAGATGGCTGAAAGGAAATTAGAGCAAATCGACAGAGAACAAAAAGATTTTTTCAAAAAGGTCTATGGTAAGAGAGACGCATCTCCTTATGAGTTTGATCTGGTCATTAATTGTGACTACATAACAGACCCGCAATGGGCCTCTGAGATTGTTGCACTGACCTTTAGAACTAAATTCTGTGCTGAGACTAGGCCAAGCGATTGAAAAGGCCCTCTTTGCCTGGAAAAAGAAAGATCCATTCAACTAACTCGCAAGCTGGCAAGCTTTACTGCACCTCAATGACCAACAGGGAAAAGCTCCTAAAAATAAGACCTCCTTGGCCCTGCACCAAGCTGAGAAAACTTTCCAAATGACATGTTAAAGCTCTTCTTGATAGATCTCTCTGCTATTCTCCCGATGATCCACCATGTAAAGTAGAGAGGCCTTCTCTTTGAGTTCTTCTTTCAGTTGCGGGAGTGTGGCGCGATCAATGTTATACGCACGGATGTAGACTTCACGATAGCCCTCTGTGACACCGTCATAAGAGCCCAGGATGCTCGCCATTCGGCCATCATATTTCCGAATTATGTCGGCCACCTGCTTGATAGATCCGGGACGATCCTCCAGCTTAAAAGCGAATAAGATCCCTCTTTTGCTTAGACCCGTCAACGATAGTATGGCCTTGAATATGTCTGTTTGTGTTATTGTACCCTCTATCTGTCCCTTATAATCTACCACGGGAGCTCCAGATATCTTATTTTTCAAAAGAATCTCTGCTGTCTCCTCAATGGTGTAGTCAAAAGGCACAGTAATGGGATTTTTCGTCATTATCTCCTCAACTTTGAGATTGTTTAGGAGATAAAGAAGCTCATGAATTTCCAGCATGGTGGCGTCAGAAGCTGATGCCCTTTTCAAATCCCTGTCTGTGACAATGCCCACCAGTTTACCCTTTTTCGTGACGGGCAGCATGCGGATATTATGTTCTTTCAACCGCTTTATGGCATCCTGCATGGAATCATTTACATCTACGGTGATGACTTCTTTGCTCATCCAGTTCTTGACTAACATGGTTCCTTCCTCCTCTCTCTTCACATTGAATTTACACAAATGTTTAAGAGGGATAGCCCGGACGTATTTTCCGACAAAAGCCAAATGAATGGGCTAGTCCTTCAACATACATTCTAAAATTCGATGGCCCTTGGATCTGCTCGTTATAGAGACTGTTTCACATTCCTGTTTTTGTCATTTCGAGAAGCCAAAGCGGCAATCTATTTATTTCCAGTGCCTTATGAAACTGCATCCGTCGTGCAACGCCCTCGCCTGGACATTAAGACAGAGCCTGTTCGTGGAAGGGATTCCCGATAGCAGGTAAAGCAACCCGTATGCCAAGATGTGAGCGGAAAGAGCACAAGATCTAATACTTTGAAAGGATTGGGTTATTTCGGTTTGAGTTGTGCTTGAGGTGAAGGACTTGGGAAAAATATTTGTCGGGCTTTTTTACAGGCTGTAAAGGGATAGCCTTTGAGCTAAGGGAGGAATAATGTTTTTGGACTGCGTGTTATTCCTCTTTCACTGATGTCTCAAGCTTAAGGCGGTACTTTTCAATCTTGGAGTGAAGGGTAGGTCGTGAAAGGCCGAGGAGTTTGGCTGCCTGGGAGCGGTTACCTCCCGTGATGTTAAGTGCCTCGCTGATCAGCATCGTCGCGAAACGGTCCATGCTCGAATCAAATATATTATCCCCGGCACCACTGGCGAGTGCTTCGCGTGCCCATTGACGGATCGCCTGATCACCGAGTTCTTCCGCGCCCTTTTTCTCCATATCTTTGTCCATAAGGGCAGGGGTAATATCATCAGGGGAGATCGGGGCGCCACGGTTGAATATCAATGACTTCTGGATGATATTGGCTAGCTCACGGACGTTGCCAGGCCACGCGTAGTTGCTGAGCATATCTTTTGCTTCCTTTGTAATTCCAGGGTTATCCATGCCCAACTCTGCTGTGTAACGCGAGATGTAATACTCCGCAAGGAGAGGGATATCGCCTTTGCGTTCTCGAAGTGGGGGGAGCCATATGGTGACGACCTTGAGACGATAATAGAGGTCTTCGCGGAACTGATTCCCTCCAATGGCGGTCTCCAGCTCACGGTTGGTGGACGCGATAATTCTCACATCCACGGATATGGTTTCCCGGCCCCCAAGACGCTCGATTTTTCTTTCTTGGAGCAACCGCAAAATCTTGGCCTGTATGCTCATAGGCATGTCGCCGATTTCATCGAGGAAAACCGTGCCCCTGTTAGCCTGTTCCACTTTTCCCACGCGACGATGTGTCGCTCCAGTAAAGGCCCCTTTTTCGTAACCGAAGAGTTCGCTTTCGAGCAAAGTCTCTGGAATGGCGACGCAGTTTATCACATGAAAAGGCCTGTCTGCCCGAAGGCTGTGATGATAGATGGCTCGGGCCACAAGTTCCTTTCCCGTGCCGGACTCACCACGAATAAGCACGGTAGCATCCGTTGAGGCTACCCTTCCGATCGCCTTATAGACCTCCTGCATCTGCTCACTCCGGCCAACGATGGCTTCACCAGATGCCTCATCAGGTACCGCGTCCATATTCACGGGCGAGCGCATAAAACGACCCGCCTCAAGGCCTTGCTCGATGACCTTCAACATATCGGGAATGTCAAAAGGCTTGAGTACGTAATCAAAAGCTCCCATCTTGGTGGCTTCTATGGCCGTTTCGGTTGTACCGTAGGCCGTCATAATAATGACAGGGAGCTTAGGCTCGATCTCATGGATGCTCTGAAAGGTCTCAAATCCATTCATGCCCGGAAGGCGCATGTCAAGCACGACCAGATCTGGCACTTTCTTGTGCACCAACTCAAGAGCCGCTTCGCCAGAGGCGGCGCTCTCCACTGAATAGCCCTCTTCGCCCAAAAGCTTCACAAAACTCTTTCGCAGTTGATCATCATCATCGATGATAAGTATGTTGCTCACGATCCGATTACCTCCAGGATGGTATGATGGAAGGTTGGCCCGCCCTGGCGCGACTTCTTCTTATACTCGAAGGAGGCCCTTCCAGAAAAAAATATTAGAGTATCACCACACAGGTCTCGTGAACCAGGTCTGGGCCAGGGAGTAATGGAATAGTGGGGATAAAAACAGAAATACTTATCATTCTTGACCTTGAATATTCCTTCAAACCCATCCTTCTACCATTCCGGTATTCCATTTCGTACCGAAACGCGGTTAAGTCTTATCGGGATTAATCGGGAGGGTGATGCGAAATGTGGATCCTTGTCCTTCCTCTGATAAAAGATCCATCTTCCCGCCGTGCTCTTCCACAATTCGGACGGCGATACTTAAACCCAACCCTGACCCCTCCTCTTTAGTTGTGAAAAAGGGTTCAAAAACCTTCTCTCTAATTGATTCAGGTATACCTGGGCCGTTATCAGACAATCGAATCACCACGGCCTCACCCATGGGCTGTACAAAAGACTCTTCTTCGTGGATGGCAATGGAACCACCGCCGTCCATGGCCTCGCATGCATTAACAATGAGGTTGACAAGGACTTCCTTCAATTGCTCGGGATCCACCTGGATTTCCGGAAGCGCCTGCTTTCGGTGGACTTCTATGTCCACCTCGTAGGATTCCAGGCGATGCTCCAACAGTTGAATGACCAAGTCCACCACTTCAGACGGACTCACCTTCTGTATTTTGAGCTTGGGGGGACGAGAGAACTCGAGGAAATTTTGAACAATGGTGTCAATGTGTCCGATTTCCTCTGAGATCACGCCAAAGTCCTCCTTGTGGGTGGGGGACAGATCAAGGGTTCGACCCAAAGAAAACAAGCGCATCTTCACCGATGTGAGAGGATTCCGAATGCTGTGGGCCACACCTGCGGCCAATTTGCCTACCATGGCCATCTTTTCCGCCTGCAAGAGGTGTTCTCGGCTCTTTTCGAGTTCGTCCTGTGTCTGGCCTATATTTTCAATCAGACCCCGCACACTGCGACCAAGGGCTTTGACCTCGTCCCCTGATCTGCTCACGCCACCTTCTCCATCAACCGCCAAGGCCAGTCGGCGGACAGGGCCCAGAATCTGTTTGACTAAGACAAAAGCCAAGAGTGCGGCCAGTGCTATGACAGACAAAATAGCAACCCCGGCGGTGATCCTGAGTTCTCTGGCCTCGGCATGGCTTTTGTCCATGGCAAGATCGATTCTTTGCTTGTGAAGGGTCTTATAATTTTCGCACAGCTCCAGGGTCTCGAAAAAAGATGTGCGCACTTTCTTGTGTAGCTCGGCTCCCTCTTCCATTTGTCCTGTTCTATAATATGTAATAACCTGGTCTTTTCCTGCAACATATTGATTATACTCGATCTCAATGCGGTCAACGGCTTTCTCTTGCTGTTCCGTTTCAGCCAGACTGCGGACCTCTTTAAGCCTCTCTTTGAAAATTTGGCGGTACTCCCCCAATTGCCTGAGCCAGTCTGGATTACCATCCATTAAATAGTAGGAAACGAACCCTTTCTGATTCACCAGCGCCGTTCCCAATGCTTCGGCTGCCTGGAAAGCGGCCACATTTCTGTGAACCATGTTGGTCAAAAGCCCTTCCATCATGTAGGTGTACCATACTGTGACCAGAGCCCCTATAAATGTGACAAACACCAGGGCTGTCAAAATCAGGTATATACGGCCACGTAGGCTAATTCGTTTCCACATTTTCTAATTTCTTTTTTAAAGGATGATCTCGCCGATCCTACTCCCTAACGATGCCATATTACGATATAATTGTGTTGCGTGCAAGATTGCATTTTTTCTCTTGACCGTTTGGTCGTTTTGCTCCAAAGGTTATTCTCATCTTCCTAATAAACCCCTTGACACGGGTGATATATTCGCTGCACGACTTTATAGAACGTCCCCCCACATTATAGGCGGGACTCTAAAAAAGGGAAATCCCTAAGCAATCAAGTTATCCCGAGCCTAAAATTTCATTATGAAGCTATAGCCTCTATTGCTTATCTATGGGATAATGAAATTGAGAGTGGATTGACCTAATACCATGACCATCTTAATCGTCTCCTTAATTCTGTGCTTCGCGCTGATCTTGTTGATCACAGAAAGGATCCCCATTGATCTCACGGCCATTGGGATCATGATTGCACTCATTTTGGCCAGGATTCTGACCCCTACAGAAGCAGTGGCTGGTTTCGCAAACCCAGCAGTCATAACAGTGGGAGCCATGTTTCTCATCAGCAGGGCCATGATCCGAACGGGAGCCGTGGGTTTCGTGGCGCAGAAGGTCATACAGGTCTCTCGCGGCAAGGCGAAACTCGCCATGCTCTTCACCCTGTTGATCGTCGGCATAGCCTCCGCTTTCATCAACAACACCCCTGTAGTGGTCCTTTTCATCCCGATCATTCTCAATTTGAGCTGCGAATACGATCTCAGTCCCTCAAAATTCCTCATTCCCGTCTCTTACGCTTCAATCCTTGCTGGCACCTGCACACTGATCGGCACTTCCACAAATATCATTG
>SMTZ1_10003444_pt1 | contig 40144 bp, 37 predicted proteins | sample DeeMarSWOR136_30_FD_25667 | JGI IMG/M metagenome (IMG submission 25667)
CATCCTTATACTTTTTGTAATCAGGGTCATTCCAGAAGTAGATTGGCATAGAAGGCGAAGGAGCCTCACAAACAAGCTCTGCTTTCTGATTCACTACTGAATTCCCTTCAGCATCATACGCTTTAACTTTCATCCCTAAAGCTGGACCCTGCAATTCACCAGCATAAACAGGTTGAATAGGGGTTCCAGCAGCAAAACAACCGTTAATATCCGTTCCACCAGAAATAGAATTAAAATGTAGGTCTCCTTTAATTTTCTGATAAATGTATTTGAATCCTTCAGAAGAAAGAGGAGAACCAGTCTGGGAAATCTCCCGCAACGAAGACAAATCATATTTCTTTCCAGGCTCAGCTCCAACGCTTTCAAGATAATTGATGTAGCTTGCACTGCAACCAAAAATGGTTATCTTCTCATCCTGAACTAATTTCCATATGGCATCCCAATCAGGATAAAGGGGGTTACCATCGTATAATACGACAGTGGCTCCTACGGCTAAAGAACTCAGCAACCAATTCCACATCATCCAGCTAGGGGTCGAAACATAGAAAATTCTGTCCTTCCGTTTTAGATCAGTATGAAGTATCAGTTCTTTCAAGTGATTGATGAGGATTCCACAGGCTCCCTGAACCATACATTTCGGCTTACCGGTTGTTCCTGAAGAGAACATAATATACACGGGATGATCAGAAGGCAACTGTTCAAACTGAATATCCCCTGATTTTTTATCAGACAGGAAGTCAGCATACAGAATAGAGTTGGGAAGATGCTTGATGTCAGGTTTATCAATAACGTATGGAACTACAACAATTTTCTTCAGCGAAGGTATTCCCTTAGCAATCCTAGCTAATCGAGGTAAAACATTAAAAACCTTCCCTTTATAGGGATATCCACCAACAGTGAACAAGACCTTCGGCTTAATTTGACCAAGACGATCTACTACCGCCACTGGACCTAATTCGATACCACAAGAAGACCATGTAGCCCCAATACTTGTGGCCGCAAGCATAGCAACAGCCGTTTCCATAAGGTTAGGCATATAAGCAGCTACACGATCTCCAGAAACAACTCCTAACTTCCGCAGCGACTTAGCCAAACATTTTACAGAATCGTACAGTTCCGCGTAAGTCATCCTAGATTGCTTCTGAGTTTCCCCTCTGAACACAAAGGCAACCCTGCTATCCTTAAATCTCAGAAGGTTCTCAGCAAAATTCGACCTAGCTCCAACAAACCATTTCGCACCCGGAAACTTGTTCATATCGTCAACTACAGTATCATATCTGCGGGAAGCCTTTATCTCTCCGAAATCCCACATAGCCCCCCAGAATTCTGGCAAATTTTCAATTGACCATTTATGCAGTTCATCATAAGAATCAATTTTGAGACCAAATTTTTTGTTGACCGATTTGATGAACCGGGTAACATTAGCTTGCTTTATGCGTTCTTCAGAAGGTATCCAAAGTGGTTTCCTCATTATTTTCACCAGTTTATAACATTGATTTTAGGTTGTTATTGTTAAGATAAGGTTTATGATGGTCTTTCTTCCGTCCAACGTACGTGTACTGCTAAAATTGCGGGGGGTTCCAGGTTTTATTCAGTTTGGTTTTTGAGTTTTGGCATGAGTTTAGGCTTCTGTTTTGTGACTTGTTCAACGATTTTCCAGAAGTCTTCTTCCGTTAAACCTCTTTGCATTTCCCTCATTAACTTTTTAATTTGGTAAAAAGTCATTAACATTTCGCCTTTGTCTAAGCTTTCTTGTTGTCTACTTATCCTTCTAACGATCTCATCTACTTGCCTAGGGGTTGCTTTGATTCCTGCCAGTGTCAAGCGGTTCTCAACTAGATGTCTTCCTATCTGCTTGCCAAGATAAAACATTGTTTCTCTTCCAATTTTTTTCGGTAGAAATGGTTCATATATAAGGGGGTGAGCTAACATGCCGTGAATATGCTTCTCCGATGCGTGTGAAAATGCGTTTTCACCAATTATTGACTTGTGAAATGCTATGGGCGACACGAAGCTTTTCTCAGCCAGTTGACCAAGCCTGTAGAGTCTCTTCGGATTTATGTCAGTGTCTATCATGTAGAGCATTTCTAACGACATGACTACTTCTTCCATGGGTGCAAGTCCTGCTCTTTCTCCGAATCCGGCTACACTTGTCTGCGGATAGTTGACACCTTCCTCCAAGGCTGTCAAGGTGTTTGCTGTCGCTAAACCAAAGTCATTATGGCATCTCACAGAGAATTGCACATCCTTTTTAGTTAGTTGGGAGAGGCTTTGTTTAATACGGGTGATGAGGTAATGCATCGACAAAGGTCTGAGGAAGCCAACAGTGTCTGCAATTACTAGACGATCTGCTCCAGTTTGAATTGCCGCTTTAAAAATTTGCGAGATCTCCTCAAGAGGCGTTCTTGAAGCATCCTCTAAAACGAAGTTTACAGTCAATCCATGATTTTTAGCATATTCGACACAGTTGACGGTTTTCTCTAAAACATCTTTCTTAGTCGTTTTCAACACATATTGCAAGTTTAATTCATTGAAAGGTGTAAAGATTGAAATTTCTCTTGTATCACATCGCAAGCAAGCATCTATATCACTTATGATTGCACGGGCGGAAGTAACTATCTTTACTTGCTCAAACCCCTCATTCGATATTCTACTGATAGTTTTCTCCTCTTCTTCTGAAATACCAGGAAAACCAATATTTATCATGGATACGCCTATATCATCTAACATCTTGGCGAGCTTAACCTTTTCAACATAAGTCAAGAAAACTATTGGAGCTTGTTCACCTTCATTCAGGGTTTCATCCCAAATGAAGACCTTTTCAGGAAGGTTTCGAGACAAATTCTTTCTAAAACGGTTATAATTCTCTATTAATCCCCGAATCCTGAGCTTTCTATATATGGTTTTTCTCATCCAACATACTCTCCCATAAAACATTAGAGTACATTTTGTTATCTTCTGTTCAACAATATATAACTTGACACATTTCAACTATTTGCAATGTCAATCGATACTGCGCTCGTGTGCGTATTAATATTGGTAGCTGAGAAAAATCAGGTAGTTGCTGTTTTCACGTGTGCACCTGGCTTATTGTAGGATAAAGGAGGATTTGACTTCTGAAACGTTGCCGCGAGAATTCACTGTAGCAAAAAGATTTTATGGCAAAAGAAGATTGTACATTTGCAGATGATGAGAAGAGCAGGGATTAGAACATCCGGCTGTGATGATATAAACTGGTAACTGATGATAAAAACAAGCAAAGAAGCATGTCATTACACTAGATAAAAATGTTACAAACTTCATGGTGTATACAGTTTTTCAGTGCTGTTTCTCATGGCTCTAAAAGAATATTCTTTTTCTATCTTAAAACTTGTTGCGCAGTTGCAGTGCAGTCGGGTTGCTACCTCTGAGCAAGTTGTAGGCATAGATTTTCGCACCTAGACATTTTTCAAGGGAGATTAGTTGTGTTTCCTATAGAGTTATTAGCACGAGCGCTATCTTCTACCCGAGTCTGTTCGCGGCTCCCTAGAGCTTCTTCATCAAGTCCAATTCGTAGTTTTCCGGATACACACCCCTCTTGGAGCGCGCATGTTTTTTTGGTAGAAAGATGTGATCAATTACTTGGTCACTGTTTTACAGAACACCTAATTGCTGTGACCAGCATTTTATTGTTTTAAGGATGTGACATGAGAGCAATGAATGTTCTATTATGGAGTGATATGGAAGGGCCGTCGGGTATAGATGACCATGAAATGTTTGCAGATGCAGCGATGTATAAAACCGCTAGGAGTTATGCAACTCAAGATGTTAATGCAGCGATTCAAGGAATCAGAAAAGCAGATGCTCAAGCAGAGATCGACATTTTTGACGGGCACGGTATGGGTGAAAATCTACTAAAAGAAGAACTAGAATCTGGTTGCAATTTACTTGGAGGTGGATGGATGACGCGCTTTTATAGGATGGTCAAGTCTCGAGAAGTGGCGAAGTATGATGCTGTATTACTGCTGGGTCAACATGCTGCTGAAGGTACTGTTGATGGTTTTATGAGTCATACAAATACAGGTGATGCTGCTCTGCGTGTAAACGGAAAAGACGCAGGAGAAGCACCCCAGCTAGCATGGCTCTTCGGACATTTCAACGTACCTGTTGTGCTGTTGGTTGGAGATGAAGCAGTTGTTAGAGAAGCAAATGCTTTGTTGCCTGGGATAGAAACGGTTTCAGTTAAGAAAGCAATAGCAAGAGACAAAGCAGAAAGCATTCCATTAGAAGCAGCACATAAGCTTATTTATGAAGCTTCATGCAAAGTAATAAGTAACTTGGAGGCATTCAAACCTCAAAAGGTATCCTCTCCAGTTAGAATAGACATTTTGTATTCTGAAAAGCAGATGGCTTCTACAGCAGCTCAGTTCCCAAGGACTGAAAGAACAGGAGAGAATGAAGTTACTTACATCGCAGATGATTACTTGGAAGGCTGGTTAGCCTACAATACGTGCAGAGTTGTATCACGTATGCATATTCTTGAAGATCTTTTAATGTTTATGGTCAAAGCCTTAACGGACGATATGCAGCAGGTGAAAGAAAGAAAAAGAGAATGGGAGGAACAAAGAAGGAAGAGGATAAAAAGAGAACAACCTTTTCCACCTGTAAAGTACTAACAGTGATAATAACACTCTAAAAGGCATGCATGCTTTGACACGTTGGTGGTCGTTGAGTTCAAATCCCACCCCACATATACAGCTTTGCTTATTTGCATGGGAAGGAGGTGACTCGTTCGCTCTTATCTAGCGTTTAGATGTATGCTGGGCGTTTTTCGTCAATTGGTCAACATTGTGAAAAATTACTTTGTCATGCAAAGCTTTTTATATCGCAATGTAGTTTATAGATTAATGGTGATAATAAGGATGAATGACAAAATGAGTTTGAGGGAAGTCGAGAAAAGGACTTACATGTCTTATCATCAAGACGGTTTGATCGACATCTTTGTCGGTATCTACGTTCTATTGTTTGGTTCAGACATCTTACTTAGCACAGTGACAGAATTTAGCACGTGGTTTGTAATTCCAGCAGTTTTTCCTGCAATCATGGTACCCATTTGGATTTCGGTTAAGAAGAGAATAACAATGCCAAGGATTGGCTATGTAAAATTCGGAAGCAGAGGCACAAACAAATTAATGGCAATCCTTCTTGGACTAACGATAGCAGGTTTGGGAGCATTTATGGTTTTTTCTTTCGCATCAAGAAGTCAAGTTTGGGCATTAACGCTGAGGAATCTGATCGTTCCAAACGGTATGATCATCATTGGTATTTCAGCGGCTGCGATATCAAGCTTATTCGCATACACCATGGGTTTAAAGCGGCTTTACGTATATGGACTAGTGACTCTAGCATTATTTTTGACAGGGCATTTCATTACTATCCCATTCGCGTATTTTCTTCTAACCATTGGACTTGTGATTATCATCAATGGCTTTGTTCTTCTGATTGGATTCATAAGAAAATACCCACTTCTACAAGGTGACGAGACCAATGTCAAAAAATCCCTCTAACCTGAAGAACATCAATCGATTAATCCACGAACCAACTAGATTGATGATCGTGACCCAACTCTACGTCGTTGAAAGCGCAGATTTCCTCTTCCTCCAACATCAACTTCAGATGACTCCGGGCAATCTGTCATCTCATTTAAGCAAGCTTGAAGAAGCAGGTTATGTGGAGATAGTGAAGGAATTCATTGAGCGAAAACCTCACACAGCACTAAAACTTACAAAGAAAGGACGCGCAGCTTTCAACAAATATCGAAAAAACATAAAAAAAGTATTGGAAGACTTGCCGTCACAACCTCCTTATCTTTAGCGCGAGCCACATACTCACACTTCTATGATGCCCACGCATGTGAAAGAGATAGTGCTGTAATCTGAATCCCGAATTTAGATTACAGTTTAGAAAGAGAAATAAGTGTTTCATCGGATGCTATTTATTTCACAAAGCGCGAGTGAATTGGAAGTGCTTTGTTTGGATGATAAGTCCCAATATCACACCCTCCTTCGAAATCCTACCCGTCGAAAGATAATTGAGATTCTTGGTGAGCAGGAAAAAATCGGGTTTAAAGAATTGAAGGAAACTCTTGGATTGGGTGTTGGCACTGTTTATTATCATCTTGACATGCTATCGGACTACCTGTCGCAAGATAAACAACGCAAATACAGACTCAACGATAAAGGCCGTTTCTTACATAAATCGCTGAAGGGAACCGTTCCTCCTTCAACATTGGACATAAGTGAGACAATTGGCCACCAATTGACTAGATGGCTTTTTCTAGCTTCCGTCTTTGCAAAAACCGCTCAACCTTTAAAGCTGCTACCAATCGCATTACTGATTTTGTTTTCTGGTGCCTTTGGATCGGCTCTTGCTTCTTCCCAATCACTACTATTTTTCTATCTACCTTACACCAATTATCAATTCGAAACAACGAGTCTACTCTACCTATTTAATTGGATCAGTCTCTTCTTCTTCTCAGATTTGATTTTGTACGCCTTTTTCAAAAGGGTTGGTGGTGATTTGCAGTTGTTTGTCTGCATAAGCATAGCGTCTTTCCCTATGGCAATGTTTCCATACATTTTCATATTTTTTTCTTACGAGATCGCTCAATACTTGCTTTTGGCATTAATGATCTGGAGTTCGATGCTGTTATCATCAGCATACTCCTTTAGTAAAGGAATACGATTGGACCGATCCATTATGTTAAGCTTACTAATGCTTTTCCTGAACACGGCAGTCTTACTTTTCACTGGGCACTTAACGTAAATTCCATAGATTTCACGTGGAAAACGTGAAGTTCTAGGTTTCTAGAACTGTTCTATGCGGATGTTCGAGTTTTCTCGAAACGATTTTCTTAAAAGGAGCGCTGTGGTAGTTTATTTTGGTGAAAAAGCTTGAAAACAAGGAAAAACGTGTTAGGAACAACAGTTTTAACGGTTTTGGTGATATCCATAGTGCTACCCTTCATAACTCATACAGTCGCAGCCCAGACCAAAGAAAAACCTGAAGTTCTACCTCACGGACCCTATGGCAACAGCGACTGGACTTGGATAAAAACAGACACAGTCAATATTATCTTTCCTGCTGGAGGAAAGAAGCCTACATTCTTATGGTGGTATACTGAGGACACAAGCAACGTTTACGTGTTGAAGTATAAAGGGTTAATCGAATTCATGACTTTCCATGCTCCTTACTATCAGCATGTGTATGAAGCGACTGAGTTTAGGCTCAGGACAATGCTTAATGATGAATACTTTGAACCGGGACAACAGATGTTCCGGCAACAAGCTCGTCTCAGAATTCAACAGAGATTGATGCAGCTTGCTTCTTTTTATGGACTTCACAGATCATACTTACCATTCAGTGCATGTGAGTGGAATCTTACTGGACCAGTAGAAGTTCCAAGTGACGACCCGAATTACTTGTCCTTTAACTTTACACTGGTCAGTGTGCCTTTTCCGAATCTAATATTCGCTGAAGACAATATCATCATAAGATGCAGGTTTTACTATTCTGAAACAACAGAAGATGTTGAAGGATTATATACTTATTCTGTAGGTGCGGGCGAGCTCAAAATGGATTTAATTATTAAAAATTGGACATGGAATCTTGACCTTATTCGACCACTACTTGATGAGTTTGCGGAGAATGGCATTGATGTCCCGGTTAACAAGGCAGGATTAGCTCTCTGGATCAACCTTGCATCTATACCAATAAGGCAAGTTGACCTTGCTGAACAAGATGTAGAAACACAAAATGGGTTATTAGAGACTCAATCGATGACTCAAAACATGTATGTAGAAGGATCTCAAGTAGGCGTTGTTCAAAATAGAACGCAGACCAGTTTAGAACAACCCTTAAGAGCACAGGCAAATCAGAGGGAACGCTACAAGTTACGTTTTGCCACGCCAAACACAACCTTGACGGGATTCTTCAAATACGTGCCTAATGCCCTTATTCGTGAAGGTGATATGACGACCGTGGTTGATGTAAGTGCCTCATACGTACCAGCAGGAAATCATATGAGATTGTTCCTAGCTTATCCATACTTTGGAGACAAAACACTGGAGCATGATCCGTCTATAGGCTTAGAGACAATGCAGACTCTGGTGACTTCTGAGACGCTTCTAGTGTTAGTAGGCATTACTTCAATAATGGCAGTGGTTGTTTTAGCCTATAAATGGAAAAGAAAAACAATAAACATAGTGGGACCAAACTAATCCCTCTTCTTTTTCTGTTTTCGTGTGCCTAATTTCCTGTTAGCGCGCTTAAGAAGGCCTTTAGAAAGATGATACATGTGCTCTCATGTGATTATCACTTATGAAACGTACCGATTTGTCTTTGATTGCCATATTAGCGCGCGCTGTAGCAATAATCAGAGAAGACGTTAACACGTATGCCGCTGAACTCATGACTTCACAGTTGACATGTGAGACATAGGTGCCATAGCCAGAAAATTCGGTTGACCAGCACAAGATCGCTTTCAAGCGTTAGTCTTTCCCTTTTCTTGGTATTTGCATCTTGCAATTTAGATATAGATCTGATCTCCTAAGAAGCTCGTACAACGTTTAGGTTCAAGATTTCTCTTTTGGAGAACGTTTTTATGTCTCTGGTGATAATCGTGAGCGTTGAAACCCATTCCAACAAGTGATGTTAGGATTATTTTTTGTTAGTATTGAGGTTTTTTCTACAGTACTCTTATATGACTTGACAATTTATCTGCATAGGGGGAACATATGATGAGTGTAGCAATTGTGGGGGTTGGTCAAACCTCTTTTTCTAGGAATTGTGGTGTAAGCATCCGCGAGTTATGTTTTGAAGCTTTCAGAGATTCTCTGGAAGACATTAATCTGATGGTTAAAGAGATAGATGCGTCTATAGTTTGTTCGGCTCCAGAGTATGACAAGCAGAGAAGCCCAGCTGGATTGATATCTGAATATGTTGGTTTAACACCTAAGCCAACTTTTTATGCTGAGTCCATTTGCTCTTCAAGCAGTATTGGAGTGAAAGTTGGGTACAGCTTCATAAAATCTGGGCTTCACGATATAGTTGCAGTGATTGGTTTTCAGAAGATGTCAGAAATTTCCTCTGCGGAAGTTCAAGAGAGGATGGGTAGAGGCGCAGACATACAGTGGGAATCTCCTTTTGGTACTATGATGCCAGCTGGATATGCAATGTTTGCCCGTGCCCATATGCAGAAATATGGAACCACAGGAGAGCAATTAGCAAAGGTTAAGGTTAAAAGCGGAAAATACTCGCTTCTGAATCCTTTAGCCATGTATCGAAGAGAAGTAACATTGGAAGAATGTTTAAAAGCTAGAGTTATAGCAAGCCCGTTAAAAATGTTTGATTGTTGTGCAAACGCTGATGGTGCTTCATGTGTAATTATGGCAAGTGAAGAGAAAGCTAAGAAGATAACAGATACACCAGTCTGGGTGGCAGGAATAGGCGCTGCAAGCGATACCCTATCCACTACGGGTAGAACCAATTTAACAGGTCTTGATTGTGCAATTGAAGCTGGAAGACAAGCTTACAAAATGGCTCGCATAGAACCAGAGGATGTGGATGTGGCCGAAGTGCATGATTGCTTCACAATAGCAGAGATAATGGCATATGAAAACCTAGGATTCTGCAAGCCCGGTGAAGGCGGCAAGTTGATAGAAGAGTCACAGACATACATAGGTGGAAAAATCCCTGTAAATGTTGACGGAGGATTACTGTCCAAAGGTCATCCAATAGGTGCAACTGGGGGTTCACAGATCAGAACGATTATGCTTCAATTGCAAGGAAACGCTGGCAAGACCCAAGTTGACGGTGCCGAAGTCGGTTTAATTCATAATATCGGCGGGATTGGATTGTACGGAAACGTAACGATACTGCGAAGGTGACCTCTATGAGTTTTGACAAGTTCGGGAAGATAAGTTATATTTCAGAAAGCAAGGTAGCTGATTTCGTGAAGTACTTAAATGAAGGGAAGATCATGGCGACCAGATGCAACAAATGTGGGAAGCTTCACTTTCCTCCTAGAGCTGATTGTCCAGATGATTTGTCAACGGATATGAAGTGGGAGGAATTGAGTGGACGCTGCAAACTACTAACGTATACTACTGCTCATTTCGCACCAACAGGCTTCAAAGATGACGTACCTTACACAATAGCCTTAGCACAATGTGAGGAAGGTGTGAAAGCATATGCACTTCTAAGCAAAGACATTGACGAAAACGAAATACGCATCGGCATGAAACTCCAACTCATTCCCATCCGATTACCCGATAACCGAATCACATACGAGCTGCAAAAAGCTTGAATTTCAACAAGTTAAAGTCAGATCAGGTGTTCACATGAGTACGCACGGATCAATAAAATTCGGTATCGAAGGACCTAACTATCCCTGGGAAGCCATACGAGAAACCGCCTTATTAGCAGAAAAGATCGGATTCAACTCTTACTGGATGCCTGACCACCTAGTGGCTACAGGAGTAAAACGTTGGAACGCTCTACATGCATGGAATGCCCTTTGTGCTCTGGCAATTCAAACAAAGAAGATCAAACTGGCTACAGGTGTAAGCGACACTTTCCGACATCATCCAGCTGCTTTAGCTCAGATGGCAGCGACTTGTGATGTCTTATCAAATGGACGAACAATTCTTGGGATAGGTATAGGTGAAGCGATGAACCTAGTACCTTTCGGCATCCCTTATGACAAACCAGTAGGAAGAACAATCGAGGCCATCCGAATCATTCGAAAATTGTTCACTGAAGACTTTGTTGATTTCGAAGGCAAATATTACACGTTGAAGAACGCTTTTCTACGTCCTATGCCTGCAGTACCTATCTCGGAAACCAAATATCGGTCCACAGTTCCGATTTTCATTGCTGCAAGTTCACCGAGAACTATGGAAGTGACAGCTCATTACGGTGACGGATGGCTACCAGCGAACCTAGTGCCTGAAGAATACAGGAACAACTTGGAAAAGATACGACAAAACGCAAAGAAGCATCAAAGGAACCCTACAAGCATAGAGCCAGCCCATTTCATGTACATAGTAGTTGCCAAGGACAGGGAAACAGCTAGAAAGACCATGATGTTAACTGGAAAAATGATGTTACTGTCAAGGCCGAGAATACTTGAAAAAATCGGATTTGAACCTCCCACATACGACTTTGAAATGACGTTCAAACTCGTATTTCCACGAGATGGAGAATCATGGCTAGAAAAATCCAAGCAGCTACCCGACGAAGTCGTTGAGAAATCTCCATTTCTCTTTGGAACGCCTGATGACATCATAGAAAAACTTGACGAATTCGCTGAAGCCGGTTGCCGCCACTTCGTAATGAATTTTCAGGTTTCACCAAGAATTCTTAAAGAAACTTGCGAGCTCTTCGCGAAAAAAGTCATGCCCTACTTCAAAGAGAAATAAGCTCTTAGGAAGAAGAGCAATCAACAGAACTATTAGCGTATAAAACCAGTTCTGGCAATTTCTTTAGTATTGCCTTTAACGCGCGCTAACTTGCCTATTCAAGTTTGGAGCCGCATTGTAGACAGTATTCAGATTTTTCTGGGAGGTATTCTGCACCGCACTTTTTGCAACTTCGCATGTATGGTCCGTGGGGAATCCTCGGGTCTCCGCCTTTGGCGATGAAGTCACGGATTTTCTCCATTTCCACTTTTCTCTTTTGTTTGAACGCCCACAAGCCTTCGGTGGGCTCCATTGATCCGATGTTGAGGGCAAACCAAGCTTTTCCGTGTTCCCATGTGAGACGCCAAACAAGTTCTTTCCACCAGTTATGATGAACTTTGTAGTACCAGAGGCTGGAAGGTGAAAGATTTTTCATTCTATCAATGTATTCTTTTACTTTGTCGTCTAGTTTGTCTTTAGGTACTATATCGTTCACTACACCGTACTTGAGGGCTTCTTCCGCATTTATCTGTAAACTTAGAAGAACCATCTCTGCCGATTTCTTAATGCTCATATGTAATGGAAGCCATTGAGACAGCCCTCCAACACTGGTCATACCAACTCTAGGACCGGGAGAGATGAATCTTGCGTGGTCAGCTGCAACGGCGAGGTCACAACAAGAAACAAATTCCCAACCACCTCCTGCTACTGCACCGTTCACTCGGGCGATAACAGGCTTCCCACAATGCATTATCATGTCAAAGACTCTGCCGTAGAATTCTCCCCAAGCCCAGAACTTCCAAGGCTTTCTATTATATACTTCGGCATATTCGTTCACGTTTCCTCCAGTACAGAAAGCTCTATCTTCTACTCCAGTCATCACTATAAACTGGACGGCAGCATCTCCCATAGCTTTTTCATAACCAGCACAAATCTCTTTGAGGGTTCCCAAGACATACGAATTCATCTCTTTTGGATTGTTAATGGCAATACACGCAGTTCGATAATACCAATTAGGATCATATTTGACAGTTCGCCAATCTTCTGGATCCTCAGCAGGATGCCAATCGTATTGCTTCTTCTCCATGTTTACCACATCAACCGCAATTAGCTTTCGAATATATTTAAGACTTATTGAAGCTCAATGACTATCAGCACGCGCTAGAAAACTGTCAGAGTACGAGTGGAGAGTATGGATCTAATCATATGGGTTTTTTCAGGTATGATTAGCTAGGTCAGACTCCTATAATTCTCTGTACGAATCTCAATTCTTGATATCAGAAGCTGGGAAAAACTCGTCTAAGAGCTCGCACACGACCTGAATGCAATCGATACAATACCATTTGTCAAGTTGTGAAATGTAGATCACATAATCATTGTTTCGGCAAGTATCACACTTATGCCAAGAAACTGGAGTCCTAGCAAGAGTATTTCCTGGTGTTTTGTCCATTCTCCTCCTCTTCATTTTTACGAGAAAGTAAGCATTCAAATAAAGTTTACTTAACAAACTTTAGCTGGAACGTGGCAAATGTAAAGAAAGAGTGCAAGTTCTATTTTAGCTAATATTGGAAAGACGTTTTTATGATATATCTCTTTTCTTCTATGTGCTGTGAAACAACGGGAATAATTGCAAATGCTGCATTCTTCAATAGCTTTTTGTCGTCGCTTAAACTGAAGAGAGTTTATATTGAAAACCATTCTTAAAGTGGAGACATGGACACGCAACAAGTGGTTAAACATATAAAACAAATAGTGAAACTAGAACAGATCCTGACAGATAACGAAGACCTTTATGTATATTCTTTTGAAAAAATCGTTGAAAAACAAAATCCATTACCAGAAATTGTCATCAAAACCCTCTCATCAAAAGAAATCCAAAAAATCCGCGAACTCGCTAGCGCAGAAGGCTTTACAGTTGTCACGAGAGACGGAACGATCAAACGTCAAAACAATAGGAGACCATTTGTCTTACTGGACAATGTTCCACTTGCAAAACTAAAAAAGGTTCCATCAAAAACAGACGAGATAATCGAAATCTTAAAGGAAATTCGCAAGAGAGGACCCGGAAGCCTCCAAAACCCCGCTTTTGCCCTAAAAACCTTGTTTTTGGAGAAAAATCTTGCCAAGTGCGAACAATGCGAAATCTGCAGTGGCTACTGTACAGTTGCTTCATCCTTTGAAGGAGTTGAAACATGGTCGTCTAAAGGACGAATCCTCACAATAAGGGGTCTTCAAAACAAAGAGCTACGTTTCAGTAAGAAGGTTATAGATATACTGTATACATGCACTGAATGTGGTCTGTGTTTCGCTCAATGCTATGAAGACCTTGAAGTCGATAAAGCAATACTTACTACTCGACATCAAATCGCTGAAAAAGGACTGGCTCCAGAAGTTTTTCGCCAAACATCAAAAAACATCATAGGAACCGGAGATCCGGGAGCGATTGCTATTGAGCGTCGCCTTTCATGGCTGAAAAACTTTTCTTATCAACGCTTGCCAAAAAAAGCTGAAATTTTATATTGGGTTGGATGTATGGTAGCAAATAGAACTCCGAAGACCGCAGAGGCTTTTCTGAAAATTCTGAATCACGCAAACATTGATTATACAATGCTTAAGGAAAGTGAGGGCTGCTGTGGATATGTCCTATTGACCACAGGGTTCTGGAATGACGCAAAAAGGGTTGCAGAAGAGGTATTATCAAAAATAAACAGAACAGAAGTCAAAACTCTTGTTACACCTTGTTCAGGATGTTACTACACCTTCACGAAACTTTACCCAGAAATTCTAGGAGTTTCACTTCCATGCAAGGTTCTCCACTCATCACACTTGATCGAAAACTTGATAAAAAACGGAAAACTCAAGTTGAAAAATCTGAATCTGAAGGTCAGCTATCACGATCCTTGCTCCCTAGGTAGACACAGCAAGGTCTTCGATGCCCCACGTAATGTCCTGAAAGCAATACCCGATCTGACACTTACTGAAATGCCACTGAATAGACAACTTGCAAAGTGCTGCGGTGGTGGCGGAGGATTATGGTCATTCAACCATCAGGTCAGCATGAACTCAGCCTATTCAAGACTGAAGGATTTACAGCCACTTAATGTTGACATGTTGACAACAGCGTGTCCGCTTTGTCAAATGAATTTCCGTTACACTTCTGTTAGAAAATCTGTCCCCACAAAAGTGCGGGACATAACTGAAATTGTCGCACTCTCCTGTGACAACTTATGATGATTCTTGTAGTTCGACCTAGTTCTTTGGCGCGTGCTGCTCATTCTCTTGGGTTCCAGTCGATGGCGAAGTCTTTTCTGTGTTTTTCCAGTCATTCCTCAATAGCCATTTGGCCTAATTTGGTTTTGAGAAGCAATCTGGAAATGGAGCTTCCACCAAATGAAGGGAGCAAACGACGTTTCCAGAGTTCGAAGAGTGTTAATCTTGGCAAGGTTGAAATATTCGTGTGTGTTAGTGACCTGTCTCTTTGAGGGATAGGGTGTGATGGTGATGCAGAAGAGGAGGCTTGGAAGGACGGGTTTGCAAGTTTCAGTTGTTGGGTTTGGAGGTATTCCGATTATTGCTCTTTCCAGGAGTCAAGCAGCGGAAGTGGTGAGGTACGCCTTTGAGAGGGGCATCAACTATTTTGATACGGCGAGAGCGTATGGGGATAGTGAGGAAAAGATTGGAGCGGCCTTGAAGGACGTGAGAGATGAAGTTGTGATAGCTACGAAGACTCATCAGAAGACGAAGGAGTCTGCTGCCAGGGCTGGTCTCAAGCAGAGTCTCAGAAACCTTCAGACGGATCGAATAGACCTGGTTCAGTTGCATGGTATTGATTCTGAGGAAATTCTGAGGAAGGCGTTAGGTTCTGAGGGATCTCTGGCTGCTCTTGAAGACGCTAAAAAGCAGGGCAAGATTGATTACATAGGACTCAGCGGCCACAATCCTTACGTGCTGGAGAAGGCTTTGAAAACAGGGAGATTTGATGCTGTTCTTGTGCCTTTGAACGTTTTGGACAGAAAGGCTGCTGAGAAGCTTATTCCTTTTGCGAATGAACTTGACGTAGGCGTTGTCATCATGAAGCCATTGGGAGGATGCGAAGGTCCTTTAACGTATCCTCAGTGGGGTGCGCGGCTTTTGGGTAAACCTGAGAAAGACTGGCCTGATACATCAGAGTTTGTTGCGCATTTCGGAAGGGAAGGTTTGGAGAGGGCTAGACGGTCGCTAAGATTTGTTCTGGCTCACGAGATAGACACGGTCATTCCGGGTCTGCGTTCTGTGGAACAGGTGGACTACGCTGTTGAGGTTGCGGAAGGTTTTGAGGGTCTTTCTGCTGAAGAAGAGAAAGCCTATAGTTTTGGGAAGCTGCCGCCTGAACCTTTCTGTCGGGAATGCCAGTTGTGCAAGCCGTGTCCTGATGGGGTGGAGATACCGACAATTCTGAAGTGGGACCTTTACAACACGTTTACGATATAAAGAAATGGACAAGAGAGCAGTACCCAAAGCTGAGGACAAGAGCGAACAGCTGCACAGAATGCGGCGAATGCGAAGAAAAATGTCCCTATCACCTTCCAGTAATCAGCATGCTCAAACAAGCCGAAAAAAGACTCAACCCCACATCTTAGCGCGCGCTCTTTCAGTTTTTATGATTTGCGAAAGAATCTCCAATTGCGGCGCGCTTGATAAAATTCATTAAATGTATTGATGTTGAACAGATATACGAAAAGGTTTATTACGTGATATGTATCGTAAATCTAGATATAAAAGATATGATATCGAGGAATAATCACATGCACAGAAAGACGCGGCATAAAAGGCAGGGTTTTGAAGTTAACACAGAGGCTATAAGAATCTTAAGGACATTGAAGGAAGAAGAATCCTTCTATTTCTACGATTCCATTGGGAAACCAACTGGAGAAAACGCTGGAAGTCTTTTTGATTTCCATGAAAAAATAAAATCTGCCAAGTTAGAAAGCTTAGTATTTCATCTTCAAAGAAAAGACTTCAAAAACTGGGTTAATAAAACTCTTGGCGACTCTAAGCTCGCGAGAAGAATTGGAAGGATACACCCTTCATGCGATGATAACCTTAGAGGAAAGATGTGCTCAACTATTGAAAAGCGCATCAAAGAATTAAGAGAAGCATCCTAAACATTATCGGTCAGCGAAAACGCGCGCATTGTAATTCTGTAGAATTCACCCAATAACCATACATACCTATAGCCTACAAAAGCGCGCGCTAGTGTTACATTACTGAAATTGTAGAATTGGCTATAAGCTGATTGATCAGACTGATGGAAGCATTTTCTTTATAAGGTCGGAGAACTTTTCTGCGGCTGCCCTCCTCTTTCTGAGGTTTATCGCGGTAGCATTCAGATATTGCAAAGCTTGAGATTCGCAAAACATTACGCAGAGGGGCTCTCCGCCGCAGAGGTCACATTTCAAAACTTTCCCCGTTTTTGTATCTAAGTTTATTCCGCCGAAGGGACAGAACATCACGCAAAGCCTGCATCCGACACACAAGTCATAATCTATCAGCATTGCACCAGTTTCACCGTCCCTCTTTATAGCATGCATTGGACAGACAACTTCACAAAGAGGGATTTCGCATTGTTGGCATACCATTGGGACGTAAAGACCAGCTGTCTCCCATTTCACAATGTGAATTCGGCCACGTGCTGGGTTGCAAACTTTCTCATGATATAATGAACAGACAGACTCGCAGATTCGACATCCAGAGCATTTCTCTTGGTCTATAAAAAGGATTTTCTGCATAATTTCTCCTCTCAAATTTTGTGGGAAGGCTCTTTGTCAAGTCCTAATTTTTCAAGCGTTTCCTTTTTTGGGCGTCCTTTTTCATCCCAGCCATGTAATGTGTAGTATTCATTCAACATTTCTTCGAATTTGTTTTTGTCAATTTTTTTTCCTTTGGCTATCGGAAGCCCTGTCAATGTTGGCTCCTTGAAATAACGTTCTGGCAATGTGTCATCCTTCCTCGAAAAACCCTCGCGTAAATTGAACATTCTTTCAATTGTGTAAATTCTCTCCCCTATCTCCATCAGTTGGGCCTCTGTGATTCTCATGTCAGTAGTAAGCTGAATCAATTTTGCGAACTCCCTCCATTTTGGTGCATGTACAGCGCAGAAGACTGTTTGGAACTTGCAGATTCCTATAGAATCAGTGACAGCATAAAGCAGCTCTTGCCACCACACCATTCGGCTCTTTCCTTCATAAGACGTGTAATCTGAAGATACTGGAGCGCCATAAATTTCTTGAAGAAGTTCTTCTGGTAGGCCATAAAGATCTATTGCTGGTCTGCTTCTCAGATGATCTGCGCCTCGTGTAGATGTAGCAATACCTAAAGCGAGACTTGGTGTAGGTCGCTCGTCTGAGTGAAGGTTACTCATCCCTTTAATTTGTATGGCATAATATTCTGAACCTTTACCGATTTTTGCTATTGCAGTCTTGAAGCCATCAGCTAGTAGGTTTCCAAAATCTTTTCTATGGGCTATCTGCGTTATCAGCTCGAAAAGAACCTCTTCGTTTCCCCACTCAAGTTTCAATCCAGCCGTGCGCTTCTCGTCAATTATTCCTTTTTCATATAATTCCATGGCCCAAGCGATGAGGCCTCCCGTTTCCAGAGTGTCCAATCCATACTTGTTTACTAAATGGTTGGCGGCAAGAACCGTTTCCATTTTTTTACAGTCAACCATAGTTCCGAAGGCACCTAGAGACGTGTATTCAGGTCCTTCCGCGAAGATTGGCGCGTATGGTCCTTCCCTTAGAATGTATCGGTGTCTACAATGAACAGTGCAGCCATAGCATCCAGACATTCCAACCGTGTATTTATCCATGCTCTCAGGTTCCAAGTCTTCACCTTCTTCAAGTCGGTTTAGCTGAAAATTCCTAGTTCGGACAAGACCTGTTGTATTTGTATTGCTGTAAATGATTAAGGTTCCCCACCTTGACTGAGCCCTCGTCCATCGAGTCTTCATAATCATCTTATTCATTTCCCTGCAATAATCAAGCAGTTCATCAGGATGACTGAATTCGATGTCCATCGTCCCATGTGCCGCAATAGCCTTCAGATTCTTCGAACCCATTACGCATCCCATACCGGTTCGGCCAGCAGAATTTTTCATACCAGTCCTTACGTTTGCGAAACGAACCAGATTTTCACCAGCAACGCCAATAACCAAGCATTTGACTTCCTCATCCTCATTATCCTTTCTGATTATATCTTGAGTTTCAAAAGTGTCTTTTCCCCAAAGATGGCTTGCATCGCGAATTTCAATGTTTCCGTTATCTATCCACAAATAGACAGGTTTTTCAGCCTTTCCAGAAACAGCTAAATGGTCAAAACCAGCTAATCTAAGTTCTGGTGCAAAGAAACCGCCAATATTTGAATCGCCAACACCTCCAGTTATTGGAGATTTGGCAGCGATGTCGCATCGTCCAGAACCGAGGGCTGGAATTCCACAAAGAAGTCCGGTCCCAACAAACAAACAGTTCTCAGGGCTCAGCGGATCTACTTCAGGCTTAACATGGTTATATAAAAGGTACATGTTTATGCCTCTCCCGCCGAGATACAATTGTCTAACTTCTTTCGGAATAGGCTTTACAACTATCTTTCCAGTTGTCAAATTTATGTAAGCAATTCTTCTCTTCCAAACCATAGTTTAACCAGCTACTCTTTTGCTAAACCACGGATTTTAGGTTGGTCTTGGCGGGGCCATGAAATGCGATACTTGGTTTTACAGTGAGGACATGCAGCTTTGTCAGCACCTGCATTTACTGGAAACCTTTTGAGGCAATTAAGACACCTAACCTCACCCAAATATTATCCTCCACCAGCTGGAATTGTAATCATTATAATGTCGCCATTATTTAACCTGATGTTCGGATCTCTTATATTTCGCCCATTTATTGAAACGAGAAACTCCGAAGAAATAACGCTCATATTCGGTTCAACTATTTGTTTGAAGTCTCTTCCATATTTCTTGGCTAGTTTTTCCAGAATATGCCTCAGTCTTGAGTTGGAGTCGATTTCTTCAGTAATCTCTCTTTTTCCAACTATCTCCCTAAAATTCGCATGCAACAGCACCCTTATGCGGATACTCATAGTTTCCACCATGCAACATATCTATCAGAGTGTAGGGAGTTTACAAATATAAGCAATATTATTAAGTTTTAAATTCTATAATTTATATAGGAAAACATCATGAAAGCCAGAAAGCTGCAACACATAAAAGGTGGAAGCTTCACGTTATCTTTACCTAAAGAATGGGTTGAGAAACGGAAGCTTAAGCAGGGAGAGGAAATAGCGGTTTTCGAGGAAGAAGATGGCTCGCTAAAGCTTTACCCCCTAAAAATGGAACGCGAAGAACCTGCAGAAGTTGTTTTGACCTTAAAAGATTTTCCGAGGATTAAAGCCCTCGAATACTGCATTGGAACATACTATATTCAAGGCGGCAACGAAATCAGCATAATATCTGAGGCAATGATTCCAGCGAATGTGAAGAAGAGACTGAAACATCTACGAATGGACTTGCCTGGAGTTGAAGTTGCGGAAGAGAGGGCGGATACAATAAGTTTTCAGGTAATAGTTGACCCTGCAGCCTTCTCACTGGAGTCTCTTGTAGAAAAAACTTCTTCCTTTTCACTTCACTTACAAGAGGACGCCATTAAATCTCTTCTTAACAACGATTACAAGCTTGCCAGCGAAGTGATTGAGAGAAGCAAAGAAGCATTGCGACATTATAGAATGACAATAAGGCAGGTTGCCTTAGCAAGCCTTAGCAAACCCATCGCGAGAAAAGTCGGAATAAAAAACTGCCGTGAATGTGTAACTTTCGCCTTAATTGCTCGAGACCTCAACAGACTTGTCTATCACTCCACATCAATCGCAATGCATTTTCTTACTCTAAAGAGTAAAACAAAGATAGATAGTGAAACATTACACACAATAGACGGTATGTCACAGACAATTTTTAAGATGCAGAAAGATGCAGTACAAGCTTTTCTAAAGAAGGATACCATGTTGGCAATAGCAACTATGGAAAAAATGGACGACATTAGACGGAAGGAAAAAATGCTTCTGACAACTATCTTGAAGAAGGTTAAAGACACTGACCTTATAGTGGCTCTTAGTCACATCGCCCGTGACTTAAGGCGGATTGCAGGTTATTCAGTTGCTATAGCTGACGATGCTATGAACAGAACTCTGGCTCCCGCACCCTAAATCTTATATTTCGTAGGGAAGAATGAACTGCAATTAAGAGGAGAAATAGTATGAAAGCTGCAGTTTTTTATGGTCCTGAACAACCATTACGAATAGAGGATATGCCCATTCCCGAAATCAATCCGCAGGAAGCTTTAATCAAGGTGGCTGCCTGTGGAGTTTGTCATACAGATCTCCACTATTTGGAAGGAGTTCCAACCTTCAAAAAACCACCGTTGATTTTAGGTCACGAAGCCTCTGGAATAATAACGAAAGTGGGGGAAAAGGTAATCAATGTTAAAAAGGACGACAGGGTACTCATCCCACCAGTCTTGACTTGCGGATCTTGCTATAATTGTCGAATCGGCCGTGAAAACCTCTGCAAAAACATCATTATGATTGGCAACAGCATTGATGGAGCCTATGCAGAATATACTAAGATTCCAGCCAAAGACTTAATCAAGCTACCAGCAGAAATCGCCCTCGAAGAAGCTTCTATAATTTCTGATGCTATGTCCACCCCATTCCACGCACTGAAAAATCGAGGTAATGTCCGACCTGGCGATTCTGTGGTCATCTATGGTGTCGGTGGAGTCGGTTTAAATGCTGTTCAGATAGCTGCTGCACTGGGAGCTTATGTTATTGCTGTTGACAAGATTGATGAGAAACTGGAACATGCGAAAGAGTTAGGAGCTTCTGAAACAATCAATTCGGATAAAGAGAATCCAGTGAAGGCTGTTAGAAGGATCACGGGTGGCGGAGCCGATGTTGCTGTTGAAGCTATTGGTATTCCACAGGTTATGCGTATGGCTTATGACAGTGTCAAATGGGGAGGTCGCACAGTGATAGTTGGGTACAGCCACAAAGACCTTACCATAAGTGCAGCACGTCTGATGTTTAGAGAGATAGAAGTTCGTGGTTCTCTAGGTTGCAGAATTGTTGATTTCCCGCCACTTGTTGACATGGTTCGCAGAGGGAAACTAAAACTCCTTGTTTCAGACAAGATGCCGCTTGATCAGATTAATGAAGCCTTAAAAATGTTGAAAGAGGGAAAAATCAAAACTAGGGCAATAGTCATTCCTTGAGCTACTTACCTTTCCACACAGGTTTTCGTTTCTCCAAGAAGGATCTTAAACCTTCAACAGCATCCTCAGTCTTAATTAGTTTATTAAGATAGATAGCAGTTACACCGTCCAATGCTTCTTTGAATTTTTTGTTCAAGCTTTCATAGACAGCCATCCTGACTAATTTAAGGACAATAGAACTCTTCTTTTTTAGATTTTCAACTAATCTATTGACGGCTTCTTCAAGTTCGGTTGCAGGGAAAAAGTTATTAATTAGACCTATTTGCTTTGCTTCTGCCGCTGTTATAGTGTCTCCTGTGAAAATCATTTCTAAAGCTTTTTTCCTGCCAATTATCCTTGGTAAGAGTACTGTGGCAACAGTTGGAATTGCCCCAACCTTGACTTCCTGTTGTCCAAATTGTGCGTCTTCAGAAGCATAAACTATGTCGCAAGCAGAGGCTAGCTCGCATCCTCCTCCATAAGCGAATCCTCGTACTACTGCTACCGTTGGTTGATTGATTTCAGCAAGTAGGTGGAAAACTCTGTGAAAAGCTTCTAAAGTTTCTTCGATTTTGTCGGGGAGATGATCTGCTATTTCTACACCCGCTGAGAAAGCCTTTTCTCCAACTCCAGTTATCACCAAAACTTTGATGCTGTCCTCTTTTCCAACATTTTCTAAGACTTTGGCGATTTCCGTCAGAGTTTTAACATTCAAAATATTAAATGGTGGACGATTTATGATTATTCTTGCAACATCGTCGTCTTCCTCATAAATTATATTCTTAAACTCCTCCAATGCTCATTCACCTTAGAGTCTGCATTTTCGTTTTCTGCGATATATAAATTTGCATTGGTCAGATTCAGTCTGAAACCCTAGTGCACGTATTTCTCATTGTTCACGTACTCAAAACTTATGATTCTCTCTTTCACTTCTGAACATTTCCATTGTTAGCGCGCGCGCGCACACACAATAAATGTCAGAACCATTATAGTCGACGATTGCAGATCCAGTGTAAAACTGGTAAGAGAGGACTATGATGAGGCGCACACTAAATCTACTATAGATTCTTATGGATCTGTCATTCCGAAGTGTCTGGCTATTGATGCTATGTCTCTCATATCTACTTCATTGTCTGGCACTAAGTATTCTATTCCTGTTATGTCTGCATTCATATTCCACCTTGAATGACCTGGATAAGTGCCAAAGGCTTGGGCTGCCACTCCTATGTCTCTCATGTCAACTATACCATCAGGCCAACCGTCTGGACCTGTTAAGTCGCCAACCGTAGAGACGATAATCCAGCAAGTATCATTGTTGTCTGCTGTCTCTGTTTCCCCTGGAACTGGAGTTGCTGTACATTTTATGGTGTAGTTGCCCTTGGCAAAACCTGTAGTGCTCCATGTGAAGGTTAAGGTTGAGGTGTTCATTCTGGCTAAGGTTACTTCCGTCTGATCAATTATGGTTGTGTTTGCATGGACGGTGAGGTTGAAAATCTCGTTGAAACGACCATAATTGGAGATGCCCACATCCATCTTTACAGTCACGCCTTGTCCAACGACGGTTCTACCCAGCCACACATACGCCACAGCTATGGCATGAGTATACGCGTATGGCTCCATAAGAGGATACATATCAGTACTGTTCTCATCAATAACGTATGGAACGTCCCCTATTCCATCGCTTCCAGTAACGTTTTGGAAAGGCCCTTGATAAATGTCAGAACCATTGTAACTGCTCCAATAGTTACCGCCACTGGGATAACCATTATCCCACGCGTTCGGGAATGAAACACGACTTGGAGGAATCGGATAAGTATTGTCAATGAAGTTGTTATGATAAACCGTGTTACCAGAAGATCTCCCCGCAGGATCGATTGCAACTACGTTTCTAGTTATGTTGTTTTGGCACATAACGATTCTACTGGAATCACTCAACAAAACGGCATAGCTTTCGTGTTTGATGATTCCGTTACCGAAGACGGAAATGTCGTGACTATTGAATATTACCACGCCCATACGACCTTCGGCCAAGATGTTACCCAAAACACAATTGTCATAAGTGGCGCTTAGGAATATACCGCATTGAATGGCATGATCTATATTGTTGCGAAGAACGTGAGTTTTTGGAGAACGATATACAAGTATCCCAAGAATGGGAGTGTGAATATTATTACCTGAAATGCGATAGCGTTCCAATTGTAAACGAAACTATTGTTGAACACAACACTGTCAGATGCACCATGTAGATTGACACCGTGGTGAAACATAGAGTAGCGGTTATACTTCATTGTGAAACCACTTACAACTGTGTCGCCAACTTTCACAGTTATGATATCTTTCTCTCTATTGCCACCATAAATAATCGTCGTATCCTTATCCTATAAGCGACAAAGACTTGTCGATAACTATGTTCTCATCGTAGACTCCTGCTTCAACAAAGATTGTGTGCCCATCAAATGTTTCAGCCGCGTCTATTGCTTCCTGGATGGAAGCATAGCTTAAACCAGTATCAACATTGTGAACAGTAAGATTTGCTGCAAAAACAACATTGCCATAGAACAGCGGGAAAACTAGCAGAAACAAACAAATGAGAAAAGCTGAAGAATGCCGCTTCACCTCTAATACCTAATATATAATTGGAAGAACAACTATAAAAACTAATCTTCGAAACGAGAACAGTTTTTGAGATATGGAAATAAATGTATGGTACAAGAATTTTAGTTTTGGAACATGAATTGGAACGCTTTTTGTTCCATAATCATTTTACAGGTAATGTTATGTGTATTGCACGCGCCTTTGTATGTCAGATTATTCGGAGATTCTATGGTTAATTCATAGAATAATCACTCATTTCTTAGAGGTATTGGTTGATGTGCTGTTAATGTGTGTAAACAGCAAGTAATAAATACAAAGGTCGAATTATTTATATTTGTGAGGAGAAAATTATATAGGGAATAGAGGGCGGAGATTTGGTCGAAGAAGTATTTGAAACATTTAGGAGATGGATAGATAATAGGCATGATTATGCAAAAGCTTGGAAAGAAAAGACTGGAAGCAGAATTGTAGGTTATTTCTGCACTTATGTGCCTGAGGAGATATTATATGCGGTCAACATTTTACCAGTGAGAATTCTGGGCAGTCACGAACCACCTACAGTGACAGAACCCTACATCTTTGCGATGTTTTGCCACCTCTGTAGAGATTGTCTAGCTCAAGGGCTTAAAGGAAGGTTTGATTATATCGATGGGATCGTAGAGGGGCAATCATGTCTGCATCTGAGGCAAGCTTTCAACGCTTGGAGACTACATATTCCTATAAACTTCGCATATTACATTCACATCCCACATGGAATTCAAAATCCTCATGCAATTCCATATCTCACTCAAGAACTTGCCAAATTCAAAAAGAACCTTGAAGATTGGACAGGAAAGAAGATAACCAACGAAGACTTGGACAAAGGAATAAGAATTATGAATAGAAACAGGGAGTTAATGCGAAGAGTTTACGAGTACAGAAAGCCTGATAATCCCAAGATCACTGGTTTAGAAGCTATGGAAATGGTTCTTTCAAGCCAAATGGTAGACAAAGAGGAACACAGCAAACTATTAAAGAAATTGTTAGAGGAATTGCCAAGTCGTAACCTTAACCGTAACTCTGGAGTAAGACTGATGATTATTGGAAGTGAGGATGATGACAGAGTCTTCATGAAAAATGTTGAAGATTTAGGCGCAACCTTCGTGGTTGATGAGCACTGCACAGGTTCAAGATACATCTGGGATGACGTGGCTCCCCATGAAGACAAATTGTTCGCCATAGCTTCCCGCTACGTCAAAAGGGTTCCATGCCCTAGTAAGGATTGGCCAGAATTTACAAGGGTTAACCATTCTGTGAAACTTGCCAAGGAATTTAATGTTCAAGGAGCATTAGTGATTCAAAACAAGTTCTGTGACCCACATGGAATTGAGATTCCACCATTAAGGGAAGCCTTAAAGCAAATTGGTGTTCAAACATATCCCTTCGAGTTTGACGTTACTGTCCCCTGGGGACAATTTCGAACTAGAGTTGAAGCCTTCCTTGAAACCTTAACAGGATTGGAGGAGCTCTTCTGATGATGTTGAAGAAAATGACTCAAACTAAAGAATATCCAACAGAACCACTGAAGATTTGGAATGAAGGCAAACAGCTGAGAAGAAGATATTATGAGGATTACTTAAATGCCAATGAACATGGAGGTCTCCGATGGGCTGGAGGAGCATGGTCCTTCAGTGCTATACCTGCTGGCCTTGGCGATGACGTTTACTGTATTACTGGAGAACCTCATGGAGCAACAATAGCTTTCTTCAAAGATTTCACAGCAAAATGTCACGAAGCCGTCGAGGCAGCTGGCTTTCCACGCACGTTATGTGCTTACATGAGAAACTATTGGGGCTCAATCTTACTTGACAAGTATATCCTTGCCGACGGAACAGTGATCGACAATCATCCAACACCAGATTTCATATGGCAAGACCACATCTGCTGCAGCCACGGAAAATGGTATCAGGTTGCCAAGTGGCTTGAGGAAAAAAAGGGTAAAAGAGTACCAATGTATTGTGTAGACGTTTCAGTTGGATATCCCATGGATAAACCTCTCGAAGACTACAAGATAAACTATATTATCAATCAACTGGACGACGGAATTGAATGGCTAAAGAAAGTGACAGGAAGGGAATACAATGATGTTTTGCTTTGTGAGGCTGTTTGGAATGAGGTGAAAGCAACAAAGCTTTGGGCTGAAATTTGCGCTTTAAACCAGGCTGTCCCAGCTCCCTTAGACGAAAAAACCATGTATTCACTATATGTAATGGGAACCCTTATGAAACATCGCCCCGAATGCGTTGCTTTTTATGAAAAATTGAAAGCTGAGGTTGAAGATAGAGTCAGAAGAGGAATAGCGGCAGTTGGCAACGAAAGATTTAGAGTGATCACCGACACTCAGCCTCCTTGGGGGTTCCTAAAGATTTTCAGAGAAATGGAGAAATATGGAGTTGTTTCTCTAGGCTCCCTATACACTTATGGACTGATTGGAATGTGGAAGTATCGTCCAGACGGATCATGGATTCCCAAAGATCTTCCGCCAGCAAAGCCGAAAACAAGGGAAGAAGCATTAAAATTGATTGTTGAATGGACCGTTGATCGACCTGAGTGGGCTCATTTCTACCTACCGGAAGCAAAGACAAAGATGATTCTAAGCATTGTCAAGCAGTGGAAAGCTGACGCAGTTCTGCTCCACTATAACAGGGGATGCGAAGGCCTAAGCGTTCACATAGCTGAAAACCGTCTAGGCATACAAAAAGCTGGTGTCCCTGTTTTCCCCTTCGAAGGAAATATGGGTGACGAAAGGGAGTTCGATTTTACAGGAACACTAGCACGTCTAACCACTTTCTTCGAGAGTATGGGATTAAAAAAAATGAAGAAATAGGAGAAAATTGAAAATGATAACAGCTGGAGTAGATGTTGGCGCGAAATATGCAAAAATAGTCTTGCTGGAAAACGGAAAAACCGTTATGACAAGGGTTAACAGCACAGTCGGATTCGACCTCTTGAAATCAGCAAATACTGTTTTCAAAAAAGCCTTGACCAAAGCCAATCTAGAACGCGACCAGATTACTCAAGTAGTGGCAACAGGAATGGGAAGAAAAACCATACATAAAAAACCTCCAATAAACACTCAAGAAATAATTCCGGAAGTCATCGCTGACGCAAAAGGAGCTTACCATCTAATCCCAACAGTTAAGACAGTTATTGATGTTGGGGCTGAAGAAGGAAGAGGAGTAAAAGTGGCTGAAGATGGAAAAGTAAGAGATTTCGTCATAAATGAAAGATGCGCTGCAGGCGCTGGAACATTCATAGAAACAATGGCAAGGGCTTTAGAGGTCGGTGTTAAAGACATGGGTCCTCTTGCACTAAAATCCACAAACGCCATACCTATGAATGCTCAATGTTGCGTTTTTGCCGAGTCAGAGGTTGTGGGTCTCATCCACTCAAAAGTTTCGAAGCAAGATATAGCGAAGGCAATCCACGACGCCATGGCAGGCAGAATAGCTTCAATGGTCTTGAGAGTAGGTGTAGAAAAAGATGTAGCTCTAATCGGAGGAGTAGCCCGAAACCCAGGATTTTTGCCACCGTTGAGGAAAGAGTTAAACACAGAAATACTTGTTCCTGAATACCCCGAATACGTCGGCGCTCTTGGGGCAGCTTTACTTGCATTTGAAATGGAGGGAAAGAAATGACTGAACAATCAGAAGAGTTTTGGCGTTGGCGAGAGTATAGGCACACGGATCCTGACAAAGATTGGCATGATGCAAAAATAGTTACAGCTGGAGTTGACATAGGTTCCGTAGGCAGCAAAGCTGTGGTCACCCTTGACGGAGAACTCTACGCTTACTCAGTCATGAGAACAGGTGGAGTAAGTGAAGAAACAGCAATTGAAGCGATGAATCGGGCTCTTGAAGGAACAGGCTTAAAGACAGACAATGTTCATTATGTCGTTGGCACAGGCTATGGCCGAGTAAATGTACCTTTTGCCAAAAGAACGATAACTGAAATCGCTTGCCACGCAAGAGGAGCCCATTACATTTATGGACCAACAGTTCGCACAGTCCTTGACATCGGAGGACAAGACTGCAAAGCCATCAGATGCGACGAGAAAGGGAAGGTCATGTCCTTCCTCATGAACGATAAATGTGCAGCTGGAACAGGAAGAGGGCTTGAAGTTTTCGCTGACCTGATTAGAGTCCCTATTGAAAAACTTGGAAAAACCTCATTAAACGTCGAAGAAGAACCGCCACCAGTAAGCAACACCTGTGTTATCTTTGCAAAAGCTGAATCCGTAGCTCTACTACGTCAAGGATGGCTGAAAGAAAAGGTTGCAGCAGCTTACCATCTTGCCATGGTTAACCGAATAGTCGACTTGCTAACAAGAGTCGGAATCGAAAAAGACTTTGTAGTCACAGGAGGAGTTGCAAAGAACACAGGCATAATTTTCAGACTTGAGAAAAGCCTTGGAATTAGACCCCTTGAGCCAAAGCTCGACCCAATTCTAGCAGGAGCCATAGGCGCTGCATTATTCGCGAAGGCACTCTACGAGAAGCAGATAGGTTTACGATGAAAGGAAGAAGACAAGATGCTAGCCCATTATGGATATAAAGATGGCTCTGGAGACTACTTCATCATCATCGACACCGACAAATGCAACGGCTGCGGAAAATGTGTTGAAACATGTCCCCCAAGAGTTCTTGAACTCATCGATGACGAATATGATATTGAGGGAGGATTGATGGCCGCAGTAACCGACGAGCATCGGAAAAAAATCAAATATAGCTGTGGACCCTGTAAACCAGTAAGTGGAGAACGGAAGCTTCCTTGCGTCTTGATATGTGAGACTAAAGCAATAACTCACTCATGGTAGGGAAAAACCATCCCGAAAACTGTCAAACTCTTCATCAACAGCGTAAACGTTGAGGTTGAAGAAGGCAGTACTATTCTTGAAGCAGCCAAGAAAATAGATGTGTATATTCCAACTCTCTGTTATCATCCCGACCTTCCACCACCTAACAAGGTTGAATCTTCCGAGGCTGTTTACCGTGGAAACATAAAAATTGTGAACGAGTCTTCTGAGAAAGAATTTGAAGGTTGTAAATTATGCTTGGTCCAAGTTGATGGTCAAGAAGAACTTGCTCTTGCATGTTGTACGCCGGTTTCTGATGGGATGAAAATTTATACTGAGACTGATAGTGTTAAGGAAGCAAGAAAAGCTCAGCTAATGCATATTCTAGCTAAGCACCCTCATGCATGTCTTATCTGTGCCCAAAAAGAAGGGTGTACAACAGAGCCTTGCTCGACAAATGTTCCAATCGAGGAACGTTGCTGTCCACAATTTGGAAACTGTGAACTGGAGACTGTTGCTGAATATATAGGAATTAGAGAGGATACTCCTCGATATACACCGCAAAATTTGCCTGTCGTGGAAAATGAGCCTCTTTTCCTGCGAGACTACAATCTTTGCATTGGTTGTACCCGTTGTGTCCGGGCATGTCAAGAGCTTCGTGGTGTTGGAGCCTTAAGTTTTGTGCGTAATGATGGAGAAGTCGTAGTTGGAACAGTTGCACAGACTCTTATGGATTCAGATTGCAGATTCTGTGGAGCTTGTGTAGAAGTATGTCCAACTGGAGCTTTGAGAGATAAAGAACTGAAGACTGCAAAGCGAGAGGTTGACTTGGTGCCTTGCAAATTTGCCTGTCCTGCGGAGATCGACGTTCCAAGATACGTTCAACTTGTCGCTGAGGGAAGATTTTCTGAGGCTGCTGCTGTCATAAGAGAAAAGCTACCTTTACCAAATGTTGTAGCGTATACCTGTTTCCGTCCATGTGAACGAGTATGCAGGCGCCTAGAGGTCAACGAATCTGTATCGATTTGCGCCTTAAAGCGTTTCGTAATAGAAAATGAAACTGAAATATGGAAACAAAAGTTGAAGATTGCAGAACCGACAGGAAAGAAAGTTGCCATAATCGGGTCTGGTCCAGCAGGACTGAGTGCTGCCTACTACCTAGCTAGATTAGGTCATTCTGTTACCGTTTTCGAGGCTATGCCTGAATTAGGAGGAATGATGCGATACGGAGTTCAAGAATACCGTTTACCTAGAGAAATTGTTGAAAAAGACGTTCAAGAAATCGTCAATCTAGGTGTTGAGATCAAGACAAACAATGTTTTTGAAAATAATCTAATAATTAAAGCACTTGAGAAGGAAGATTTCGACGCTGTTCTTGTCGCTGTAGGTTTGCAGGTTAGTAGGAAGTTGGCGGTTGAAGGTTCAGACCTTGACGGTATAATTGGTGGACTTGACTTTTTGAGAGATGTTAGACCTTGACAGCCTTGAGGCTTGAAGCTAGTGATGTGCAAGTTGTTTGTTTGGAGAAACCTGAAGAAATGCCTGCTTTTCCATGGGAAATCCAGCAAGCGCTTGAAGAGGGAGTGGAAATCCACAACTCCTATGGAGTCAAGAGGATTCTAGGTAAGGAAGGTAGAGTAGTGGCAGTTGAGCTCATGCATTGTCTCTCAGTTTTTGATAAGGAAGGAAAATTCAATCCAACCTTCGACGAAACCAAAACGACCACAATTGAAACTGACAGGCTTATCGTTGCAATAGGGCAAGCCCCCGATGTATCATGGCGTACAATAAGTCAACCAGAAGTATCGAAATCGAAATTGGTTGATGTGAACGCATCCAAGATGGAAACCAACATTCCAGGTGTTTTTGCATGTGGAGACATTGTAAATGGTGCAACTTCAATTGTTGAAGCATTGGTTTCTGGCAGGCAAGCTGCTTTCGCCATAGACAAATATCTTGGAGGAATTGGAATCGTTGAGGATAGATTTGCAGAGGTTGAGAAACCGAAGCCATGGCTTGGAAAAATGGAGAAGTTCGCTTACAAAAAAGCCGTTAAGATGCCTAGTTTGCCTGTTGAAAAACGGAAAGGAAACTTCTACAATGTTGAACTCGGATACGACGAGGAAATGGCACAAGAAGAGGCAAACCGTTGTCTAAGATGCGATTTAAGATTGAGCATTAACCCTGCTCCTCAGCCTCCAGAAAAATGGTTACCTCTGAATGAAGAAAATCTAACCGTTGTTCCGGAAACAGAAGGTGTGTATCAACTCTTAAACGAAAAGAAAGAAACCGTTTACATAAAGGGAACAATGAATCTTAGAAAGGAGCTTGCGCAACAAATCGTAACAAACTCTATGGCAAAATACTTCATCTACGAAGAGGCGAAGATGTATACTATCAGGGAGAGTGAACTGCTTCAACAATACACAAAACGGCATGGAAAGATGCCTACGCAAAACATAGAAATTGATGAAGACCTATACTAGCTTCGCGACTAAGACAGTTTTAACGGAATAGTCAAACGTCTGGGTAAATAATGATGAATAAGAAACGTCTAGAAAACAGACATGTGGATGCTAAGTTTAGAACTCAAGGTTGGATGAGGCGGTTTGTAACAGATGAACCGAGGCTAAGCGAGGCTGTAGAACTCTACAAATCTCTTGGTTACGAAGTTAGATTGGAACCAGCCATTATTGATAATGTTGGAGAATGCAAAAAATGCTTATTACACAAAGATTGTGGTGACTACAAAACAATTTATGTAAGGCCTAAAGAGAAAAAACGGAAAGAAAAGTAAAGAACTATTTTTCCTTATCCTTGAAGAACCGATAGAACACCCTTTCGTCTTCCAGCTCAACTATTTTGAGCTTAACCTTGTCTCCGATTTTGAGATCTTCATATTTCGCATTGTCTATTCTGGCTGAAATCAGCAAACCACCAGTTTTTACTAAGCCGATGCAGAACGGTGCATCTTCAGCAAAACCGAGTGGAGCACCAAGTTTCACTTCAGTGAAAGCATATAATTCGCCTTCCACACCTAAATCGGTCCATTCAAGGTCTTCAGACAGGCATTCAGAACATATGATTCTTGGAGGCCACAGAAGTTTTCCGCATTTCTTACATTTCGTTGTTGTTAAGCGTCCTTCCTTAAGATTCTTGAAGAATTGACTGATCCTCGTGTTTTTCTCGTCTTGCAGTGGATAAAAATCCAGCATGAATGGGAGGGCTATCTTTTGCGGACGTTTGATCTTCTCAAATTTTGTTGAATTCATCTTGGTTCCCTCGAATAGACTATAATAGAATGTTGATTTGCTGCACCACTTAAACTATGTTGGATTCCTATGTTGGCGTCTTTAACATATCTTCCATCATCAACATCCCCTCTGAATTGTTTGAGTATTTCAATAGTGTGATAAATTGAGGTTGCGCCCAGTGGATGCCCGCAGCCCATGATTCCGCCGCTTGGATTTACTGCCACCTTTCCTCCGATGTATGGTTCTCCGTCTTCGATGAACTTTCCACCCTTGCCAGTTTCGCAAAATCCAAGTCCCTCATACTCCATTATTTCGGATATTGTAAAGCAGTCATGTACTTCAGCAATTTCAACGTCATCTTCAGTTATTTTTGCAGTTCTCCACGCTTCTTTTGCGGCTAGTTTAAGTGGAACCCATTCAGTTAGACTTGCCAGATTATTAATCACGTTTCCTATGGCGCATTGTCCAGATCCGATGGGATACATCGGAGTATCTGTATATTTTTTTGCATCTTCAGCTGGAACCAGTATTACACCGGCGGATCCATCCGTCATAGGACAACAGTCGAAAAGGTTGAGTGGAGGCGCTACAACTGGCGATCGAAGTACAGCTTCAACAGTGACTTCCTTTCTAAGATGTGCAATCGGATTCATGGATGAGTAATGATGATTTTTTACTGATACCAACGCCATCTGTTCTTCAGTTGTTCCAAACTCGTACATGTGTCTTTGGGCTGTAACGGCGAAGAATGGAGGAGCTGAAAAAGCATTGATTCCATCCCATTCTCGATCCAACACGCAAGCCATGCTTGTCTGAGCTTCAGCCATATCAGGCGGATACATCTTTTCCACTCCAATAGCAACAGCTATATCTGACATACCTGTTGCAACGCAGTTCCATGCGTATCTAACTGCTGCTTGCCCAGATACACAAGCAAGTTCTGTTCTGGCAAGAACTTTCCTCGGAATTACACCGATGTGTTCAGCAACTAAGGCAGCTACATATGATAAAAACGCGAATCTTTCGGGTTGAGCTGCCCCAACAAAGATGGAGTCAACGTCTTTAGGCGACATATTATCTGCGTCCTCAAACATTGCTTTTCCTGCTTCCTGCACCAAGTCTCTCCAACTAGCCGCTCTTTTACCAGCTTTTGCCTCTCCTCCGGCAACGATGGCAACTTTTCTCATGAATATCACCAATAGACGATGGTTTACTTTCCTTTATATTGCGGTTTTCTCTTCTCCAGAAATGCTGATACTCCTTCTCTGAAGTCTTCGGTTGAAGCTAGTACGCCAAAGGCTTCTGCCTCATGTATTAACCCTATCCTCGGATCTGTTTCAATGCTACTATCAATCAATTCTTTGACTAGTTTTATGGCTATTGGAGATTTGCTCATTATCTCCTTGGCAAGTTCATTAACAGCTGATTTGAACTTCTCTGGAGGTACAACTATGTTGATCAATCCGATTCTTTCAGCGGTCTTAGCATCAATCATCTTTCCAGTGAATATCATTTCTTTAGCTATTCCCTTTCCAACTAAGCGTGGTAGACGTTGAGTTCCTCCCCAACCAGGAAGCAGTCCAACATTTACTTCTGGCTGACCAACTCGCGCCTTCTCCGAAGCTATTCGAATGTCACAAGCCATTGCAAGCTCTAAACCTCCACCGAGACCGTAGCCATTTATGGCTGCAATCACAGGTTTTCCCAGTTCCTCAACCGCCAGAGTCAATTTTTGTCCAAGTCTTGATGTCTCCACAGATTCTATCACGCTAATATCCTTCATCGTTTTCAGGTCTAAACCAGCGCAAAAAGCTTTTTCACCAGCTCCAGTAATCACGACAACTTTGACTTCCTTGTCTTTTTCCGCATCTTCAAGTCTTGAAAGAAGCTCATGAATAGTCTCCACGTTCATTGCGTTCAAAGCTTGAGGTCGATTTATGGTTATGGTTGCTATTCCATCTTTCTTCTGATAAAGAGTGTTTTTGAATTCCATCATCTTTCACCGTTTTTTCCAGTCATAAAAGCCTTCACCTGTCTTTCTTCCGAGAAGACCAGCTCGAACCATCTGTCTGAGCAATGGACTTGGACTGTACTTCGGGTCAAGGTCGTCTCGTAAAACTTCAGCTATAGATAGAGTCGTGTCTAATCCTAGGTAGTCAAGCAATTTCAGTGGACCCATAGGCCAGTTTAATCCAAGCCTTATCGCCTTGTCTATGTCTTCTGGGCTAGCTATTCCCTCCCAAACGAGTGAGATAGCCTCATTCAATGCTGGAACTAAGATTCTGTTTACAATGAAGCCAGCACAATCCTTCTTGACCACAACTGATTCCTTCTCCATTTTCTTGGCAACATCAACTATCGCAGTCACAGTTTCATTCGAAGTTCTTGCTCCCCTTATTATTTCTATGAGTTTCATCAGTTGCGGTGGATTAAAGAAGTGCACTCCACAAAATTTGTCGGGTCGACTTGTGGCTGAGGCAAGCTCGGTTATGCTTATTGAAGAGGTGTTTGAGGCTAAAAGGGCATCAGGCTTTGCTAGTTTGTCAACTTCGGAGAGTACGCCTTTTTTCAACTCCAGTTTTTCCGGGACAGCCTCAATTATAAGGTCTGCATCGTCAACCGCTTCTTTCAGGTCCAGAATTGGATGAATCCTCCTCAGAGTCTCGTTAACTTCGCTCTCTGTGATCATTTCTTTCCTCTTGAATATTTGTAGGCTGTTATTTATCATTGACATTCCTTTGTCAAGAAACTCTTGGTTGATGTCTCGAAGATTGACTTCAAACTTCGCTACTTGAGCTGAGACTTGGGCTATGCCGTGTCCCATTAACCCTGCTCCAAGGACAGCTACTTTTTGAATTTCCATTCTTAAATCCTCCTTTCATGGGATAAACAAGAAATAGATAGAAGTATATATTTTCTTGGATTAGTAATATTTTAAAGTTCCAAGAGAACTCTTCATTAATGTTCGAAGGTGAAACATGTCATGGCTTGGTTGAACTTGGGAGAAATTTTGGACGTTCACGCTAAGAATCACCCGACTAAACTGGCTGTCAAAGACTGGCATGGCAAGAAATGGACTTATTCAGAACTGAATGTTAGAACTAACAAACTGGCTAATGGTCTACTGAATATGGGGTTGCATAAAGGTGACCGTGTCGCCGTCATGCTTCACAACTGTACTGAATTTGTCGAGATTTACTGCGCATTTGGTAAAGCTGGACTGGTAGTTACACCAGTTAGCTGGCGATATGTTGGAAAAGAAATAGAGTATGTCGTTGATAATTCAGATGCAAAAGCTATAATCGTGGATGAACAATTTGTTGAAACAATCAATCAGCTCCGTCCAAGATTTGATAAGATTAACAGTAAAAACTACATATGTGTCAGTGAAACAACCCTTGAAGGCTACGTAAAATATGAAGATTTGATTGTGAACTCTTCCGACCACAAGCCTGATGTGAAGATTGATAGTAGGGAAGCATGGGCTCAAATCTACACTTCTGGAACTACTGGCTTTCCAAAAGGTGTTGTTCGCTCCCACGAGTCTTACGCTTCATTCTTCTTGATAAATGCTGTAGAATTCTGTTTTTCAGAGAAGGATTATGGAATGATCATCATGCCTCTCTTTCACGTGAACTCAACATTTTATGGACTTCTATTCTTGTACATCGGTGCTTCCTTATTCGTTGGAAGAGACAAAGGTTTCGATCCAGTTAAACTGTTAGATATTGTGAACAGAGAGAAAATCACGTTTGTCTCGCTGATTCCAACTCACTATAGCCTGATTTTGGAGATTCCAGAAGAAAACCTTAGGCGTTTTGATACAAGTTCACTACGCAAGTTGTTGTGCTCCTCTGCTCCGGTTAGAAGCAAGATAAAACGGGGAATCCTGAATTGTTTTCCAGGGGTTCAATTGTATGAAGCCTACGGTTCTACTGAAGCGGGATTGGTCACTATACTCAAGCCTGAAGATCAGCTTGAAAAGATTGGTTCAATGGGTAGAGAATGCTTGGGAGTGGATTTGATTAAACTTTTGGATGAGAATGGTCGCGAAGTTGGAATCGGAGAAATAGGAGAACTCTACTCTAGGGGTTCGATGATGTTTGACGAATACTACAAGATGGCAGAAAAGACTGAAGCTTCGTTTAGAGGGGAATTTTTCACCGCTGGCGACTTAGTTAAACGTGACGAGGAAGGCTATTATTACATTGTTGACCGCAAAGACAACATGATAATCACAGGAGGCGAACATGTGTATCCCTCAGAGGTTGAAGAAGTAATACGAAACCATAACAGACAAAGAAATCATCGAATGGTGTAGAGGCAAACTGACTGGATATAAAAAGCCAAAGAGAGTACTATTCATCAATTACCATGAGATGCCTAGAACTGCAACAGGTAAGATTTTACATAGGGAGCTTAGAGAACGCTATGCTAAATCCCCTTAGATTGTGAAGTGATTATTTCAAAGTTTTTAGGTAAGTTTCCAGTTTTGTTTTCACTCGGTATTCGTCGAAGCTTCTCCAGTCTGTTGAATCTACATCAAGTATCAAGCTTGAAACATCAGCCATCTCCTGAAGTTTCTTCTTCATTAATGTCTCTCCTATCGTCATCATTCTGCAACCCCAATTTGTTGGCAAGATAACACCATCTGCATGAAAATCCTTCACTAGACCCATGATCAATTCTATTCTTCTCTCAATGGTGCAGTTTGACATGTTCAGCAAGTGTTTTCGGGCTAAACTCTCATACGGTTCTGAAGGATCTAGGGTTCCAGCCCAAACATGTGAAAAAGTTTCTGCAACCACAACTGCTCCTAGGCTTCTCATATATTGAAACATTTGAAGGTTGAACCATAAGGGAAGGTTGTCCCAAACCAAACGATACTTCTCGTCTTCAACAATTCCTATGCCCTGCCTTACCCTCTGTTCAAGCTCGTCTTCAAGCCTTTCGTAAAAGTCCACAGCTTCTTCTGTGCCGGGAATACATAGCATGAAATAAACCGCGGAGAAGGCTTCCCTAGCTCCCATGGGAGCTGGAATGTTCTTTCTATGATCCTGAATCTTAAGCCAGAGATTGCTTGATTTGTTCGAAAGCTCTAGGGTTCTTCTAAGTTTGTCTTCATCAAGTCTTGTTCCAGAATGTTCTTCGAGAAGACTAACCATGTCTTCAACCTGAGAAACGTAATGCTTGATATGGTAGTCCTTTAAATCTTCTGGACTTGTGCTTTCAACATTGTAGGGGACATCCAGTAGAAGCAAAGGTTTTTTGAAGATTCGATTGGCAACTTGAAACCATTTCAGATGTGTATCGCAAGCACATGTTGAAACAGCTAAAATATCTGGTTTCGGAATTCCTCCCTCAGGCAGATTCTCTCCATCAAAGAGGGAACCAAGAACACACCTTGCGTAGGAGCATATATCCTTCGAAAAACCTTTTCTTTCAGCCTTTTCGCATAGGGGAACTGAAACTTTTCTTGCAGCACATAAAGAAGCATAATTTTCAGGCCACACAGGAATTATGTCCATTGCAAGGAGGATTTCAACAGGAAAGGTGGAAGCCACCCATGCCACAAGTTTGCCTTCATCTTTCGCTTTATGCGCCGTCTTATAGAAAGGTTTAACATAATTCTGATAGAAGCCTTTAAGTATTTCAAGTCTCCTCTCGCTCATCTCAGTTTTCACTCCAACATCTCAATAAATGCTTCAATCCTTGTTCTAAGCTGTGCAATTCCGCTTAAAGAGTGCTCCCACTCAAGACATATAACTGGCAAGTTCTCGTTGTTTTTCAGTTCTTCAGCTAGTAATGGCGCATCAAAAGAATGAACATCACAGGACTTTAGGGAAAAAATCAGTATTCCTTCAACATCAAAAAGTTTCACCATCTCCCTCACATGTCTGAATCTTTCTTCAGAAGAATACATGAAAGGACATGGAATCTTACGTAAGTATCTTTCAGCAATTGCTTTCATAGGTTCTCCATCTTCTTCTATGAGGTTCCAGAAGTATCGTGAGCCAGTGCAAAGGTCGTCAGCAACGATGCAACCGCCGACGCTTTCAATAAGTCTCAGCAATTCTGGGTTGCCTATGACGCTGCCTGACACAAGCAGCCTTGCACTCTTCTCGAATGGAATGCTACGTTCTTCAATTTCATCAAGCAGCCTACGTAATAACAGGTTGTGTTCATCCTTTGGAATCATCATGCTTGACAAAACGATTTCTAAAGCCTCACTCCCAGATACTAATGGAGGTTTTTGCCTTCTCAGTTCGTAAACTTGTCTGAGCAGTCGCCTATTCTCGTTGAAAATATTGATGGTCTTCTTCAGGTTTTCCTCAGTTATCTCAACTTCGAAGCTCTTTGTTAACCATTCTCTGAACCTTTCAAGTTCTTCGCAGAAGAAATGTAGAGCGGTTTCCGTAGTGCTGTGGGGAGTGTTTATAAAATATGTTTTCTGGATAGTTGTGCAGTGTCGCCAGAGGTCATAAATCTTGTTTTGGTTGTCGCAGGAGTTTGAAACAACATATCCCGAAGGAACAAACATTAACTGGAAGGTAGATGTCAGCCAACTTTGAGGGTTCAAGGCTTCCAAGAATCCTTATTGGAAGAATCTCTCCAGCATACATTATTTCTTCAGGTGTATATGAACAAGCGTATCCTAAAACAGACTTTTTTTTGCGTTTCCATTCTTTGATGAACTTGTTGTCTGTGGAAATCAAATTTTTCAGCGACTCTAGCATTTCTTGGAACTCCTGTTTCTCAGCTTCAGTCAAGTGCAAATCTTAGTCGCGTCTTCTCAGATAATTGTTCTCCAGACTCTTCAACAACTTCGTTAAGACACTATTCACGGGCGTTGCAACACCATATTGCTCTCCGTAGTCTACGATAGCTCCGCTCATGAAGGCAACTTCTGTCATCCTGTTGTTCTCAACATCCATTAACATGGAAGGCTTATGAGCTCCGCCTTTTTCTAGATAACTGGTAAACCTGTCAAGTGCGTCTTTGCCAAAATCATAGCCATCCGCCCTAGCTACCGACAATCCCTCCTGGAGCACTCTCATAGTCAAATCGTGGCTGAATTCAAATTTCATCGCTTCTTTCATAGTTTGTCCAGTTAAAGCACAAACAGAACAAAGGGCAGAGTTCAAGATAGTCTTCTGCCAAACATGCTTTTTAATGTCAAATACTTGATCGGTTGCTAATCCGCAAGTTGTCAGCACATCTGCGATGTACTTAGTTGTTTCATCAGTCTTATACCGCCCCTTATGAAAGACACCAACATGATTAGGGGGTTGAAACCAATTCATCTTCACATCCCCAGCACCAACTAGGTTCCCAGCATAATTGACAACCACACGATAAGCACTTTCGGTTCCTAAAATTTCGGCAATTAAACGTTCATTGTCCAGTCCGTTCTGAAAACTGACAACTTTCATTCTAGGTGTCCACACTGACTTAAGTTCGGCTAAAACACTCTTCAGAAAACAAGCCTTCGTCGCGACAAATACAATGTCAGGTTCAAACCCTGCTAGTTCAGCCAACGAACCCACAACCTTATCAATCTGAACTGAAAGCCTCTGAATTCCAGAGACCCTCAAACCACTTTTTCTAATCTTGATTAAAACATCGTTGGCAATATCCTCCACAACCACATTCGCACCGCCCTTTGCCAAATGGGCAGCCAAAATAGTCCCAACAGGACCTAAACCGACAATTCCAATCAATTTTGACATATGTCACCACTAAAAA
>SMTZ1_10000827_pt1 | contig 40088 bp, 24 predicted proteins | sample DeeMarSWOR136_30_FD_25667 | JGI IMG/M metagenome (IMG submission 25667)
CGGTTACAGTACACCAAAAGGCCAGAAAAGACCCTGGGGTAACGGTGACGGCAGATTCATATATCCGCCTGTTGCTGCTGCAAATGCCAGCCCGCAGGAACCTGTACTCGATGGTCCCGTGGACAGTATCCGCTGGGAAATGCTACGTGACGGCATCGAGGACTACGAATATTTTGTAATCTTAAAAAGACTCCTGAAAGATAAAAAGAAAAAACTCACTGCTATGGAGTATCAAAAATATGAGTCTCTGCTTAACGTGCCGGCAGAAATTACAAAAGATATGACTACTTTTACGAAAGACCCAAGTCCAATCGAAGCCCGCCGTGGCCAGATAGCACAGGCTATAGCTAAACTAAACAAAATGTGAGTTATAACTTTTCGAGCGGCTTTTGTCTAATCCTCCTGTCGGACACCATGATAGGTCGTCAGGACATACTCGAATTTCTTTGCTGACCTCGGCTCTAAGGTAAGCGTGAACTTGACCGTATCAAGGTCAACCTTCTCGAATTTACCGAAGTCGCCACTCTTTTGAAGCTTCCAGTATTGCGTAGGAAAGTTACGCTGAATCTCGACCTTAACGCCTATATCGCGAGTGTTTTTAACCTCTACTTTGAAATTGCGGACTTCGTCCCAGCCGGATATATTGCGATTCCTATCGAACCTGTAGTTCTTCGTCTCAAAGTACATTAGCTTTGGCTCTACAACCACATCGTCAACAGCACCAAGGTTAAGCTCCACATCCTCATCAACAGGAATATACTTAAACGATGATTGGCCCGTATAAGACAAGTGCCCCCTATCGCCAACGCCTCTATAGACCTTGAGCATCCCGCCGGGGATGGGCGTATCGCCAAGCTTGTGCTCTTCATCGTTTTTGAAGCTGAAGAATCGCACAACAGAATTGCCATATCGTTCCTGCTCGTATTTATACAGATTCACTACCGGTACTTCGTCAACATCAAAGCTCTGTAGTCGTTTCGACCAGCCGGTTGAAATAGTCTCTGTTCCTTCAATAGTGTAGAGAAAATACTCACTCAGACCCTCCTTTTTGATCTCTTTAGGCCTCTCAGCTAACTTGGCCAGCGGCGCATAAAAAGAACGAAATCGCTCTCTTGATTCCTCCCTTCGCGCAACACCTTCAAATTCCGGCATCGGTACTGGCTCGCCTGGTCTGCCGTATGGGTATTGCCGCCTTGCAAGCTCAGCAATCTGGTCGAGTATGTGTACTTTACCGACAATCAGGCGCGTCCGGGCATTTTCGTAGTCCTCACCGCTGTTGTTCGTAACTCGCACATAGCCCTGCAGCCGCATCGTCTTTTCATCTTCGGTGAGCGTTCCCATATAAAACGCCCGCCAGGAAAGACCACTGGTCAGATATGTAATCTCGACAGGCACTTTGCCGCTCACGCTGCTTTCGATATTCCACAGCCCAAGGTTCCTTACCCTCGGCGGATAAGTCAAATCGGCGATATCGATTTTATCCGCATTGGCCTTAGGCAGCATTTCTAAGCTGGTCGGGTCAATAAGTGTATTGGCCCACGAAAACTGCAATTTATTTTCGCCATCCTTAAGCGTAAGAGCCCTGCTTTCACGAACCAACGTCATATCCGCTGAATTATAAATCGTCAACTGAACCGTATCCCGTGAAGGCAAAGTAACCAAATCAACTTTCGCTTCTGCAAAATTCACTATTGTAACGATGAACAAAAATACAATTGTGCGTTTCATTTTAGAGTCCCTTTAAAACTTATCGTTCCCGTGCCCTTGTCGAGTCTTCCTGTCTTACGCCGTGATATGTGGTCAATGTATACTCGAAATCCTGCTTTGATCTCGGTTTCAACACAAGTGTAAACTTAATCGTATCAAGGTCAACCTTCTCAAATTCTTGTCCTGTATTTAGTTTCCAGTATTGCGTTGGGAAGTTTCGCTGAATCTCGACCTTAACGTCTATATCGCGAGTGTTTTTAACTTCTATTTTGAAGGTGCGAACCTCGTCCCAGCCTGAGATATTGCGGTCCCTGTCAAACCTGTAGTTCTTAGTCTCAAAATCCATAAGCGTCGGCTCGACAACAACATCACCAACCGTACCAAGGTTGAGCTCCACATCCTCATCCACGGGAATATACTTAAACGAAGACTGGCCGGTATAAGACAAGTGCCCCTCATCACCAACGCTTCTATAAACTTTCAGCATTCCTCCTGGTATCGGTGTTTCGCCGAGCTTGTGCTCTTCATCGTTTTTAAAGCTAAGGAATCGAACCACGGCATTCCCATAGCGCTCTTGCTCGTATTTGTAAAGATTTATCACCGGCACCGCGTCAACATCAAAGCTCTGTAGTCGTTTCGACCAGCCGGTAGAAATAGTTTCCGTCCCCTCAATCGTATAAAGGAAATACTCGCTAAGACCTTCTTTCTTGATTTCCTTGGGTTCTTCAGGAACTGCTATCGCGGCCAATGTAGTGACTCTTTCCATTGCTGCCTTCATCTCCCTCCCACCACGTCTCGATAATCTCTCCTTCAGCCTGACTTCACCTGGTCTGCCGTATGGGTATTGTCGCCGGGCAAGCTCGGCTATCTCATCGAGGATATGGACCTTGCCGACAATAAGTCGGGTCTGGGCATTTTCATAATCTTCGCCGCTGTTGTTGGTAACCCGCACGTAGCCCTGTAGACGCATCGTTTTTTCATCTTCGGTAAGTGTGCCCATATAAAACGCCCGCCAAGACAAGCCGCTGGTCAGATATGTAATCTCGACAGGCACTTTGCCGCTCACACCGCTTTCGATATTCCATAGGCCGAGGTTCCTTACTCTCGGTGGATAGGTCAAATCAGCTATATCGATTTTATCCGCACTGGCCTTAGGCAGCATCTCTAAACTGGTCGGGTCAATGAGAGTATTTGCCCATGAAAACTGCAATTTGTTTTCTCCTTCCTTGAGCGTTAGCGCCCTGCTTTCACGTACCAAAGTCATATCCGCTGAGTTATATATAGTAAGCTGAACCGTATCCCGCGAAGGCAAAGTAACCAAATCCACTTTCGAATGTGCGGTATTCGTGATTGCAGCGGTTGTCAGTAATATAAAGACTAAACGTTTCATTTTATTGCTCCTTTAGTCTGATTTTCACTTTCACGGCCGTACATTACGTCGATGATAATGCATCTCCAGTTCCTTTACCGCAGGACCCTCTTCTGTGCGAGCAGGCAGCTTAATCTCAAACTCAAGCGTGCCGGCATCCTTCTTCTTATAGTCAACACCGAGTTTCAACCCTTTCTTATCCAGAGTGCACTTCTCCATGTCCCACTGGCCGGGAATGTGCTGAATCATCGTCAATACAGCCTCACTGTCCTTCGTCGTTATTCTTTTGCAAATTGATCCTCTCGTCCTTCATCTTCCGCTGCGTTACTACGATATCCCTGCTGTCACCGATATAGAGTTCGGTCTTCTCGCCGACCGGCACCAGGCCCGTCACGTCCTCACCTAAGAAGATGGTGCTCTCGTGGCCATCATCCTGGAAAAGCCGGGCCTTGCCGCCCCAGAGAGCAAACTCTCCAAGCCCGCTCTTGGTATCATTTACGATTCGATAGCTCACAGGGATACCCACATTCTTATTCTCCAGCTTCTCAGGGTCCCACGGCAGCTTGGCCGCATCAAACGTCCACACCTTTATAATCGGCACCTTGTCTGCCTTTAGAAACAGCATCTGCTTGGTCTCCTCATGGTCGATGCCCTGCTCGAATGCCTCGCCATAATCCAGAAGAACTCGCGCTTTATCGAAATCCTCACCTGAGAAGTTCCGCAATACCAGATAACTCTTCAAATCCACGTAGGTCTCCGGCTTGTCGGCAACCGCCTTATAGGTAATCAGCCGGTCGATATTAGAGAGCAGATAGCTTATGCGTACCGTCTCGGCATAGTCGCCATCGCTGCTTATGTCCCACACAAGGGCAGCCTCATTAGGCGGATAGCTCACACTGAGAAGTGTCACCTTATCATCCGGATGGTCGAGCGCTCTTAGCCGAATCGAGTCGGCATCGATACTGACCCCCTTCCAGGAAAAGTCCACCTTGTTGAGACCTTTCTGTAGCGTAAGTACACGTTCTTCCTCTATCAATGTCGCCATGGGATTGTCCAGCCGAATCACCGTCGCCGCCCTCTCCGGAAGCGCCACCAGCTTAATCCTGGCCTGTGCAATCCCAACACAAACCAATAACATCAAAATTACCATCAGCTTCATTCTTTTGCCGTTCATAACTCAAGCTCCTTAAAATTTACTTTGTAGTTTTTGTTAACGATTCCTCTCTTAAACCGTGATAGGTTATTACCATATATCCGAATGCCCGCTTGCTTCGCGGTTCGAGATTCACCTCGAAACGAGCATGTGTGGCGTCGTGCTTCTCGTAAGGCGTATTGGACTGTAGCGTCCAGTATGTAGTGCCGAAGCCGCGTGTAATTTCCAACTCTATCGGTAGCTCACGAGTGTTGGTAATCTCTATCTTCCAGGTTCGCATCTCGTCCCAGCCGGCGATATTGCCTTTTCTGTCGTATACATAATTTTCGGTCTTAAAGTCCGTCAGTGTCGGCTCAAACTTGACCAATCGGGCAGGGCCAAGATTTAACTCCACTTCTTCATTGACCGGAATATACTTGATATCTGTCCCGCCTACATACGAGAGATACTCCTGGCTATCAGCCTGGTTGTATATCTTGACATTACCATTCGGAATCGGTGTCTGGCCCAGGTTATGCTCTTCATCGTTGGTAAACGCAACAAACCTTATAGTTTGGGGCCCCCAACGCTCTTCGTCATATTTATAGAGACTCTTTACCTTAATATCTTCGGCCTTAAACGAAAGCAGACGTTTGCTCCACTTATCTGCAATTGTTTCTGTACCCTCAATCGTATAAAGGAAATATTCACTCAGACCCTCTTTCTTTATTTCCCTGGGCCGAAGTTTCAAAAACCTAGCGTCGAGTTGAACAGTCTCTGTTCCGTTATACAATGCTATCGCATCTCCATCGACATCTCGTATATGAGCCCATCTTTCTATAATCGGTGGACCTCCGGGCCTGTTATAGGGATATTGGCGTTTTGCCAGTTCGGCTATCTGGTCAAGGATGTGAACCTTACCCACAATCAGACGGGTTTGGGCATTCTCGTAATCCTCACCGCTATTATTACCTACGCGTACATAGCCATGCAATTGCATCGATTTTTCATCCTCGGCCAGCGTCCCAATATAAAATGCCCGCCAGTTAAGACCGCTGGTAAAATACGTTATCTCGAACGGGACCTGGCCGCTGACCTCGGAACGAATCAGCCAGCGGCCCAGTTCCCGCAGCCTCGCTGGGAACACCAACTGCTGTATATCAATCTTATCCGCCTGGGCCAACGGCTCCAAATTAAGCGAAGTCGGGTCGATAAGTGTATTGGCCCACATAAACTGCAGCCAGTTCCAACCTCTCTTTAATGTCAGATTTCGACGTTCCCGAACGAGCGTCAAATTAGCGGAATTATAAATAGTAAGCTGCACCTTATCTCTTCTGGGCAGGACTACTAATTCAATCGCACTTGCCGGCGCAAAAGGCGGCTGCTCAGATATTGTATCCTTTAAAGGTTTTCCACCTTCAAAATCCAACGATCTATTTATCGCCTTTGTTTTTTCTTCCCTTAGTGCCAGCGCATACCTTACCTCTGTGTCCGAGCGTCCGTTTATTTCTGTTTCTAACTTCGCAACAGCAGATGAAGGCTTACTTAATACAACAGTCTTGTCAGCAGGACTTTTTGTAATCACACCCTCAATAGGCTGTTCAGGTCTTATTTCTTCCTCTATCCTGGGCTGATCTCCTTTCCTCGCAAATTCACGATCTTGTGACTGTTTCTCTGTCAAATGAGAAGCCAGTAATATGAATCCCACCAACAGTACCGCTGCAGCCGCACTTAGCCAGGCGGGTCTGCTGACCGAAATAATCCTTTTCCGCACCGGTTGCCGAGCATGCTCGATGACACTCGAAATCAAATCGTCAGAGGCCTTTATCTCTTCATGCAGCAAATCCAGGGAGGAGAATTTACGCTGCAATTGCTCCATATGCTCGCGACACGAAGCACATTCTTGAAGATGCCCGGAAATCTCCGCCCTCTGGACATCCGAAGCCAGCTTAAACTGGAATTCAATAAGTTCCTGTTCTGTAAGATGACGATTCATTTCGCCACTCCCGATATATCCGGCAATCTCTGTGCCAGCGATTTAAGCGCCCTGTACATTTGTGTCTTCACCGTCCCGACGGAACATCCAAGAATCTGCGCGACTTCAGGATAACTGAGCTGCTGGTAATAGGCCAGAACAAGCGTCGCCCGCTGTCTTGCCGGCAGCATCTCAATGGCTTGGCGAACCTGCTCTTTCTGCTCAGCCACAATTGCCTTTTGAGAAGGTTCATACGAATTATCCGCCACAGCAACCGTACTGAATTCTTGGCTTTCTTCATCGTTACAATCCACTTTCTGATTCAGCGATACAACATTCAACCGTTTGTTTTTCCGCATACCGTCAATAGCCATATTCGTAGCGATGGCAAACAGCCAGCTCTTAATTCGACTGCCTCGAAAGGTATCGGCCTTCTCATGAACACGTCTGAAAGTCTCCTGGAACAAATCTTCTGCCTGTTCTCTATTGCCTGTCATCCGTGTCAAATATCCCAACAAACTGTCTCCGTATCGGCGTACAATCTCGCCGAAAGCCGTCGTATCGCCCTTAATATGGGCTTCGATTAAGCTTTTGTCCTTTTTCACCATCGAGGCCATATACTCCATCTATCGGTATAGACAGCTATATTAGCCAATTGGTTGACAAATAAATGTAAAATTTTCGTAAAAATTCAGCCTTTTCGGCTCTTTGGAATCCCCCCTTAATAGCAATCTACCGGAGAGTATGGTAAAAAGTTGAATGTCAAAAGGGGCTGAACTGAGACAAGCTTTACAGCTTTTCCTCAAACTTCAGGCGTGGTGTAAATGAGTAAATAGATATAAAGGGCGTTACAAATCCTTTTCCTCCTATATCTCTGGTTCGCCAATTTCGAGGTTCTTATCAGGAACCTGCACGTCAATCTCAGCAACCAATACTTTTATCTCTTGGACAATTGATTCGGAACCGAGCATAAGCAACCTATTTGTGTCCTTAAAAGGGATAATTTGGAACTGTTGGTCAGCTGATAGAATCTTCGCCACTTTCTCAGACACACTTTCACAATCTGAGTATTTCAGTTGTATAATCTCATAGATAATGTTTTCATCTGGCGTATCCGGTGTGAGTTTTGAAGATGGGCTGGTTTTAGTCGTTGTGGTTGTGGTATCTTCTCGTGAAGGAACATCAAGCTCGGCTACCAGGGACAGTATCTTTTGAATAGCTGACTCTGTGCCGGCCACAAGCAGCATATTTGTGCGCTTGTCAGGAACTATTTTGAGCTGCTTGTCAGAGATAAGCTGTTGCAATATTTGTGCTACGCTTTCACAATCTGCATACCTTAGGTTAATAATCTTGGTGATAGTGCTTTCGACTGGAGCATCCTGATTGGCCTCTGTGGATGGTATGGCCTTGAGGACAACGGTATTTTGTTTTGCAATAACATCAAACTCAGCAATCAAGGCTTCAATCAACTGGATATCATTCGGGCTTGCATGGATAATTAACTTCTTATGGCCCGGATCCGGTATAATTTCCACGATCTCCTTTGGTTTGTCCTTTATACCCTTGGAGCGGCTCTCAAGGATTCTGTTCAATACTCCGGCCATTTCTTTAGCACTGACATATTTGAGTTCGAATATACGGACAGTTTTCTCCGGCAAAGGCTGATAATTTTTCATCATCTCACGATATTGCGGCCAGGTCTTGCCGGCTTCATATGCGTCAAGACGCCAATAATACTCCTGTAAGACCGGCGATCCTTTCAGCGGCAACTGACGTGTAAAGGTTTCCTCCATAGTTATATCCTGACTATGGCATTTCACCTTCAGAGTAACTTTAGTGCCTTTCGGGCCCCTAATTCTGGCCACGACTTCATTCAGGGACATACCTTCAGTACTGACTCCATCGATCGCCTTGATGATATCCCCCTGACGAAGAGACGAGGTGGAGGCCGGTGCATTCGGGAATAGTTGACCGATTCTTATCAGGCCATCTGCTTTTGCGATGGCTATTCCGATACCGTAGTCTTTTTCAACTCTGGCAAGTTCAATCGCCTCTTCCAGGTTCTCAATGGCCTTAGCAAAGTCGCCGCGTTCGGCAAATTTAGCGGCCATAGCAGCAAGCCGCTCATGCTCAGTTTCCGCCTCTTTCTCCGAAGTCTTAAGAGGTGGTATGATAAGCCGTTGTCCAACTTGAATCCCATCAGCCGTTATTATCTCACGATTGTAATTAAGTATCTTTTGCCATTTATTCTCAGAACCGTAGTATTTTTTGGAAATCAGGGACAGTGTCTCATCTAGACGCACCGTATGGTATCCTGGCTCATCGCCACTTTTCTGCTCTTTCGGTGAAGCGAGAGCAGAATTAAGTTTGTTCAACTGAGATAATTCGGCTTTTCTTTTTTCCAGCTCCGCCAGTTTCGTTTGGATTTCATTCAGCATCTGCTGCAATTCCACAGTTTGTTCTTCCAAAGCTTTGTATCGGAGCATGGTCTCATCCTGCTTGAGCAGGCGTTGGTCGGTCTCGACCTTTCTTTCTATACTTTTCTCCGGAAGAACTATAGACGGTGTTATGACGAGGAGCAGTTGGCTGTTGTCATTGTTCTGGCTTTTCAAACCACCGATGACAACAGGAGTTTGGCTTGGAACGGTAACGTCTGTGGTGCAGACGGAACTGGCTACGACAGGAATCTGAATCTCGCGCCCCTGGCTGTCCTTTTGTGTTGTAAAACTGGTCTTTGACTGCGTAAGTCGAAGCTCTGTGCGGATAGTGCTGCTATCTACAGTATGGCTCTTAAGTTTCAACTTAATTCCGTCAGATAAGAATTTAACTATCGGTTTTGGTTCATTACCGACCTTAGTAGCTGATTCATAGCCTGCTTTATAAGGAATCTCGTGTACTATGTCCATACTCGCTTCCTCTCCTTCAAGAACCAGTATCCTGGGACTTGACAGTACCTTCGCATTTTTGGTCTTTTGGTTGAGCGTTTCTAAGAAATCGGCGTACTCCTTCCCAAACCAGATTATCTGGCCATCTTCTTTTTGTTCTCCTCCGAAGAATTTTAAATCGATCGGTACTTCATAGATTTTACATTCAAAAAGTATTTGCGTTTTTGCGGCTGTTTCCCCTAATTCCCCACTTTCAGCGGAACCGGCTGCAACACAGGGATGCTTAACACGATCTTGTTCGACCTTTATAGAAGTATCTGCAAGCTCCTTCGAAGCTACGATATGCGGTGTTATTGTAATAATTATACTCTGATTTAAATTGTTGCTGTCCAGCAAGCCGCCGACAATAATGGTCTCCTCGGGCTTACTCATAACAACAGATGTAACAGTATCATTCTTTAGCTCCAAAAACAGATTGACTTTAACGGCATTATCTCTAACTATGCCCGCAACTTTTAGGATCGCACCGGGCGCCGACATCGTCGCCTGTTTGCCATTGACTACTAATATTCGTGGTGCCACCAAGAGCTTGACGTCTTCTCTTTCCTGACAGAGTTCTTCCAATCGATCGGTATAGACTCTATCAACATCAATGAACTGTTTATCAACAGGTTTTGGCCAGCCTTCTATGATCTCCAAATCGGCAGGTACTTTAAAGAATTTACAATCAAAGAGTATTTGTGTTTTGCTGTTTATGTCCGGCAAATGCGATGTCGATTGTCTGTCAACTGAGCTACTAATATTTTCCTCATCGGCAAGCTCGCTGACATGAGTAGTGATGTTGTCTGCTCGTAAGCCGCCGGCGGTGAGTGCAAGAGTTGCCGGTATTGCCAACACTATAATCAACAGGGCGCTAAGTACTACAGATGTCCAAACGTGTCGGGCTTTCCTGCTAGACTCGTAGCCCACCAGACGGGATATACGCGTGAATAGATTCCCTCCGCCCGCTGCTATAACTAATTCGCCCTGATCCTGCCGAATTTCTTCCATCGTAGTCAGGGCTCTTGCATAAGCCATCTTATCCCCACCTACACTCACGGCTAAGTCGTCACAGCAATTTTCGCGCTCAACTCGCATCTTATGTGAAATCCACCATATGGCCGGATGATAAAAGCCGAGTATCTCGACCAAAGTTTGAAACATGTTAACCAGATAATCATATCTTCGAATGTGAGCCAACTCGTGTGCGAGTAATGCCTCCAACTGCTCTCGACTTAATCCGGTCAATGCACTGGCAGGCAATAGTATAACCGGCCAAAGCCATCCTACGACGGTGGGTATTTGCACAAGGGCAGACTCCATTAGCTTGACCGGCCGGCTAACTTTAAGTCGTTCGGCCAGATTGTGCAAACTGTCTTTGAGAGATACGTCTACGTGGTTAACTTTTTTTCGTTTGAGACGCTGTAAATGTGCCCAGCCGCCCAGGTGCCAGAGGGAAAGAGCAAGAACACCTATGAACCAACCGAAGACTATATAGGGCAGAATGGATGCACAAAAATCCTTCGCTCGCTGTTTCCAGGAAATTGCGAGTGGTATCTGCATATACTCTGCTGCACGCTGGAGCGGCATGTCGGTGTCGTAAACTTCGTACAGTTTATCTGTGACCGGAACCGAAAAACCGGGAACGGATTCCACATCAGGTGCCGGCACCGGAACTAAGTAAAAAGTAACTACCGGTAGCAGGACGACCATAACCAAACCGAGACAGGCAAAGACGTATCTGAGGTTCGCCGACGATTTTCTTAATACTCTTAAAAGAACCACCAAGAGCAACAAAACCACAACACCCTGCCAGAGAGAATGAAGCAGTGTCCAGCCCAGTTTGTGAACCACTTCTCGCGAAAGGATGTTTTCTAACATATCCATTTTATGCTCCCTTCAATTCATCAAACATTTTTCTTATTCTTTCAAGTTCTTTCGGTGACACTTTTTTAGCAGAAAGCGCCCGCATAACTAATTTTTCGGTTGAACCGGAAAAGGCCCTTTCAAGCAGGTCACCTACTAACTGCTTTTGAGTTCTTTCCTGCGTGATTGCAGGCTTATAGACGTGCTGCCGTTGTGATTCGTCCCTAATTAAAAGCCCCTTCTCGGCCATGATTTGCATAAGCTTGAGAGTAGTGGTATATCCGGTATCTCGGTCTTTATCCATCACTTCATTTACTTCTCGAACAGTGCTCGGCCCCTGGTCCCACAGGATTCTTAGAATTGTCAATTCTCTGTCTGTCGGTCGTGAAGTCCTGGGTTTTGTCATATCAATATCTCCTTCAATTACATGGTCTGGTAGTTTATATCGACAATATATACGAAAGTCTTCGTAGTTGTCAACGAAAAAATTCGTACTTTTTGAAAAAATTTTCCTTACATCAACTATTTTATTTTTTCAAGGCGACTTAAATCCTTGCTGCAAAGAGGGTTATATCTCTGGGGCGAGGTTTTTCAAGCCAAACGGATATTATCTTATTTGTCCGACAATATTCTATCCATAGCTTCTATAGAGGACAGATAGATTCCATTAGAACAGTTAGCCAGGATTCTCATTGCTGTGGCTTTGTCCTCTGCGTAAAGCCAGCAGGCAGTTTCTTCAAGGGGGCCCTGCATATTAAGAGCATTGTCCTCGACTTGTTCGGACTGAGCTTTTACTCTGGCAACCACTTTAGCAGAAGCATTATTTAGCTTGTCATAAAAATTGGAGAATGTCCAGAATGCCTGCAGTGGATCGGCCCGGAAAGCAGAGCTGACTCTTTCATTATAGAAAATTACTGACGGTCTTTCAGATTTTGAGTAAAACCCCGGGGGGAAATCCGAAATGCCAAAATGGAAAGGAATATAAAATGAAGTGCGGGGCGGTGCAAGGCAGACCCAGTAAACGATACCGATATCCAGAGGCATGTTCCTGCGTAACTGAGCAATAAAGCTGGTCTGTGTACTACCTCTACAAATCGCGCAGGCACTTTTGTCCGTATTCTTCGTCAGTGATGAGGATTGGAGTATCTTTGCATTGTTATCGTGACGCATAATCTTTTTGATCTGGGTCACATCAACCTTTTGCTTTGGCACGACAGAAAAGGGCAGGTTCGAGCCGAGTGGAATCGGTTTAGCAACAATATAACTAAGTCCACTCCACTGTCGGCCGAAGTTGGATAAACTTGAAGCCGATTTGGGATTTGCGTAGGCACCGGCAAAATCGAATGGTCCATCCTCTTTGGGTTTGTACCAGCTTCTTGAAACAGCATACCGAATAATATCCTTCGAAGCAAGGAAGTTGTCCCTATCCGAAAGGTCGACCTGATGTACCGTATACGTATTGGCCACCATTGCCACCTGGTCATCTGGTACTCGCTGAGCCAGCCAGTGCTTTCCATTGACAACACAGAAAAGCCAACCTTCGTCAGGATCACAGATAATGTATGTCCGGCCTGAGTCGATATAGCCAAAGCGTTCCACCAGCTTCCCTGCTAATAAGACACCTTCACGCGCGGTTTTGGCCCGCTCAGCCACCAAACGTCGCAGCATATAGCCTATTCCACCATCAGTGATTTGTGGCTTATTCTCTCGGGAAGGGCAATTATCCGATGTGATACTTACACCCCATTCATTGATATAACTGTCGGAAAAAAGCATACCCGGCATTTCCGACCAAATATAAGACCAGGTTTGTTCAACCTGATCTAATTGGCCGCCATTTCGAAGCCTTACTTTGTCTCCAAGCGCGTATTTTCTTCGCGGGACTTTGTGATGATTTACAATTTGAGGGATAGTGTCATCTTCGTTGTGAGCCATAATCACATACCCGTCTGCCGAAGCATTCTTGCCTGCCACTATCGAAAAACATCCCTCGCATTGTGCTGTCGGCAGTAAGAATATAGTACCTAACACAAACAGTGCAAGAACTGGTAGTATTCTGATAAATGACTTCTTTACAACCATACCAATTTCCTTATCCAGTGTTTTAAATGCTCTTACAACTCACCCTCGGTTGAGGCAACGACAACGGCGCAGGAAGCATCACCAGTAACATTTACCACGCTGCGAAACATATCCAGTATACGTTCAACACCCATAATGATAGCTATGCCTTCCAATGGCACTCCAATGCTCTTTAATACAATCGCTAAAGTAATTACCCCTGCTGCAGGTGTCCCTGCAGTACCAATAGAAGCCAATAAAGCAGTGAGGACTATGGTCAATTGCTGTGCCGGGGCAAGACTCATACCAAATACCTGAGTAATAAATACAGTTGACACTCCGTGATAAAGAGCCGTGCCATCCATATTTATGGTAGCCCCCAGCGGCAGTGCAAAGCTGCATATTTCCCCGGGGACACCTAAATTTCTTTCAGTACATTCCATAGTTACAGGCAGCGTGGCTGAACTCGATGCAGAGCTAAAGGCAATCAGCTGGGCGGGGCGAATGCCTCTGAAGAAGGTACTGATTTTCTGTTTACTGAATATCTTTAACGCCGAGGAATAAATAATCGTAACATGAAGAACAAGCCCGACAACAACTACTAAAGAGTACTTAAGAAGAATAAGTAAAATGTTTAATCCAAAATCAGCAGTAACCGCCGATATCAGGGCAAATACACCGTATGGTGCAATCCTCATTATTATATGGACCATCTGAATCACTACATCATTAACACCTTTGAAAAAGTCTACCACCGGCTTGCTTCGTTCTGAGCGGATTAAATTGAGGCAAACCCCGCAAAATAAGGCAATGAAGATAATCTGCAGCATCTTGCCTTCCACAAATGCCTTAATGGGATTTGTGGGGATAATATTCAAGAAGATATCCTTCACTTTTGGTGTTTTCAAACCATGCTCAATTTGTGTACCTACTTCTTCACCGCTATTTTGGATTAGCTTTGTCCGCGCTTCCTCTGAAATACCCGCTCCAGGCCGGAGAGTATTTGCCAGCAGCAAACCGATGCTGATTGCAATGATTGTTGTACACAAATAATAAACCAAAGTTTTGGCACCAATCCGGCCGAGTTTCCTGATGTTATTGAGACTGGTTATTCCGACCAATAAGGAAGCAAAGACCAAAGGTACAACAACCATACTAATTAATCTGATAAATGCTGAACCGATAGGTTTGATATAGTTAAAGACAAAGCCTGAAAATCCCAACTGATTGGCCAATATGCCGAAAACAACACCCACCAACATTCCGATTAAAATTTTGGTATATAATGGAGGTTTTGGCAGTTTCATCGATATTCCCGGCTATATACTTTTGAAGTTCAAGGGGATAATAATAAAGAAAGATACAGAAGTCAAAAAAGAACTTCATATTAAGACTTTGTATTAGATCCCAAGTTATAAACTATATCTTCTCGACAGATTGACGGATAAATATGAGAAAAAACACATTATGAAAAGTCACCCCAAAAAAAATTCTTCCTCCCGGCGATGGGCTTTGTGTATACCGTTTTAGGGGCAGCACAACTTTTCAGACCCGTTTCTATCGGTTCGACAGCATCGGCTCAGCTCGTTTTACAAATTGTATGGCAACACCCCAGGGGTCGCGTAGCATGGCTAATTCGTCACCAGCCGGGGTTATGGTTACTTCTCCAACGGCAGTAGCGCCGGCAGCTATAAGTTTCTCCCGAATGCCCTTAACATCGTCTACCATAAATGCAATATGAAGCAAAAGCGGATCCATTGAAGCGTAATCAGGTACGGCATCGGGCGGATTGTGGTATATCTCAAGCATCATATTTCCACCAGCGTCGGAAATAAAGTGCATATTAATCGGAGGTGGCCCCTTCCTGACAACCTTCATCCCCAGATTATGACCGTACCATTTCGCCATGCTAACAGGATCCTCAACATTTATCGCAACATGTTCGAGCCGTATTCTATTTCCCTCAATCGTATTGGCTGAAACCACTTTCATCTCACCGCAGCCGGCCACGAGCGTTAAGGGTAATATTACAAACACACACAAAAGTAAACCGAATCTAAGTTTACGAATCATCTATTATTTCATTTCAATTATATAGGAGAGTTAAAATAATCCAATTTGCAAATAACTACCAATTTCACATCATTTAGTAAACAGAATAAAATCTAATTTCGCTAAAGCTCCTGCTGACCTTTAGCGTTTGTCTTAATCGATAGATTGTCACCCTTGACCAGGATTATGGGTTTCTCAAAGAGTATACGCAGCTTGCGCTCATCGAGTTGATATCGAAACCGGATATCTTGATCGTTCAGCTTGGCAGTTACACGTGCGGGCCTTACACCTTCGACCAATTCAAACTTTAATTCATTTATTTTAAGGGTACCGTATTTAAGTTCTATTTGGTGTATCTGGTTTTGCCTGTAAATTTTCTGGGAGAAGCATCCCCATCCCTGAGCGGTTGTGAAAGCCGCCTTGAAGTTCTGCGGATTAATCCGGGGAGCGAAAGCCAGATACCCTTTGGGACCATGATATTCGTAACCACAGGCGGCGATGAAGGCACCATAACTTGCCATGGCACGGGCGTAATGGTCGGAACACTCGATTTCATTATAAGGATTCCGTAGAACAGCATTATAGCGGTCGTGGATGGCACGAGCGACAGCCAGGCCTTCGGTAATCATGCCTTCCCAAATCATGTGTGATGCCACCTGCCATTCAAAGCCGGTCATGCACTCGTTGAAATACATATACTGCCAGTGCTTTTTGAAATCCTCCCTCAATCCGCCCTTTGGCCAGGTACACATAAGCAGGCCGGCATCACCTGCCAGAGCATACCAGCGGCCCCGCTTAAACTTTTCGCGGAATGGGCCGACATCCGGCACAAAATTATATTTCCACAAGGCACGTAAGGCGCTTTTGATTTTCTTTTCGTCAAACAACCGGCCAAGTCCCACCTGAAAGGCCCAGCTCTGGCCAAAAACCTGGTCAATATAACAGCCTCTTCCAACTCCGATAGCATTAAGGTGTTGAGGATCTTCTATCTGGTAGAAATATTCGCCGTTGTAAAGCTTCGGGATATTTTGACGTCCTCTTTCGGCGATATCTCTGCACCTTCGTGCGAAGTCACTATCACCAACCTCCGTGGCCATAGCCTCTCCCGCCCGCAGAGCTGCAAGGTAAAGCGAAACCAGAAACGAAATCTTCCCAAACCAGGCTGCATCGAGCGTGTTCGGCTGTGAGCCTTCGATAATACCGTCATCATTGCCGTCGTTACGAATCATATATTCGATAGCCTTCTTGACTTTCGGCCACATCCGTCTCAGGAAAGTGTCATCGGTGGTCATTTGATGTTCCCGATACACGCCGAGTATACGGCCGCACTGACCATCATGGGCCGGATGAGAACTTTGCTGCAGGTTTGCCCGATGGCCGATGCCTCCATCTGCATGAAAAGCTACGCCAAAGTCTACCTGTTCACGATGATTTCGTTCAATTTCGGGAAAGAGCCGTCCCACCGCCTGCGCATAGTGCCAGACGTGCGTACATGTGCCGTGGCAGCAGCCGATACCCTCCCAGGCCCAGAATCGGCCGCTCTTAAAGCGGTAACAGGTGCTGGTGGCCAGAGTGGAAGTGTTGGCCATCGTCCGATCGAGGAACCAATACGGCAGGGATGAGTCATACCAGGTATCACACCACAAACGAGTGGATGTGCTGAGCCGTTCGAAGTTTTCGACCACGTATTGAGCCACGGCCTGAGCATTGGAGAAACGGGCCGCATAGTGCCGACCAACATTGTTCATCCCGGCCACCGACAAATTCGGAAAATGCCACGTGACGACGAAGATAACGGTTTGCTCCTGACCGGGCGTTAATGAAACTTTCCGGCCAATAGAACCAATAAGTTTATCATTTAATGGCTTGCTTATCTGGTCAATATTTTGTTGAAATCGGCCGGGCTTGGAAACATAAGCCGAAGCCAGGTCCTCAGGGCCGCCATCGAGCAAGGCCAATCCCATCGTACCAAAATCATGCAGCTCATTTAGAACAAGTTTTTGTACCGGCTTATCGGAAAAGATAACATGGTCAACACCAACATTTCCCCACCCGCCGGTTTCATTATCCACAATCTGGAGCTGCGCCTTTCTGCCCTGCCATTGTGTCACGGTAAAGCTGGCCGGATTCATGAGATTATTGTTCCGGCCGGTCGCGGATTTCACCACCTTGCCGTCAATAAGCAAATTCAGACAGGTTTTACCCTCGTGGGCACCGCCGCCGATAAGGAAATTGATATACTTTCGCGGGATGACAAAAGGCTTACTTGTCAGTGTCCCAACGTGCTGGTCACCGCCTCGTACGTCCTCACCCTGCCTGACATTATGAGTATTAACGACACGTTCACCTTTACCGGCGACATCACCTTGATAGTCGGGCATATCGGCCATTTTAATTGGTGAATCGCCAAAGGCAGTACCGGTGACGGTCCATCCTTCGTAGTTATTTTTCTCAAAATCTTCAAATAAAATATCAGGCCTTGTGTCGGTTTCTTTCTCTTTAACAGATTCGGCGGAACAGGACAGAAATGTCATCGGCTGTTCACGCAATACGCGATTTTGACGAATACCGAAAACCTGCTCGCGGTGATATAGGCAAACGGCATTTTCGAGCCAGCCGCTGATTTCGGCTTCGACCGTTTTGCCGGATTCGTTCCTGACTGTATAACTCATTATTGTAGCCGGCAGAGACGAATCATCGGTATTAAGGGGTATAAATGGTGAGTATGCTTCTAATCGGACAGAGACGGGACAACCTTTATCTTTGTATGTCACCCGGCCGATTGGATACCTGCCCTCGAATGAAATATTCGTAAAACCGCTGTTATCTAAGGGGTGAACTTTACCATCGATTTGGACGGCAAAACCCTGCTCAATGGGGGATATGGGTGTAGCCGGAGATATATAATTTGCTCCATTGCGTGTACCCACCGACTGTTCCTTATATTGGACCTGCCTTGGCAGGATTCCCTCAACAACACGGTTGAAAATATCCCAGAGCCATAATTTGCCATCACCGCCCAGATAGAGATTTCCGGTAAACAATCCTCCAATCGGCATACCAATGTGACGCAGGGCTACAGTATTAGTAACAACAGCAGGTTTGCCCCTTGCAGTGAGCGAAGCTATCCATTTGGGATCGAGTTTCTTATCGAATGGAATAGTTTTCAGGTATTCGTTTTCTTCGAAGGGACCTGCCATGACCGGCAGCAAGTTATTGTTCAATAGTGCACCGGCAGCACCGGCAGCGGACAACGCTATAAAATCACGACGACTGATTTTAGTGCAATCACACCTTTCATCAGGAAACTGATTATTGCAGCAGCTTTCTTCAGCGCCGTTATCGAATCTCTCTTTGCTCATATCACAATCTCTCACCATTAGACGGAATTATTATAAAGAATACAACTTACCACAGTTCGTTTATTGTCTTGACAGTTTCGTTAACGAGAATTTGTCCGCCCTGCGGGCCTACGACGAATTTGTCGGCGCTGTAGCCGCCGCCTTTTACTCCTCTTTCCGTCGGCAGATATCCATTATTCTGACAGGACAATTGTACAAGTAACGTCAGGATTGCCTTGCTGCGAGCCTTGATACGGATACCATAATCGATATATAGTTCGAAAGGATTAGTCGCAATAGCGATGTCCCCCAGCCGAATCACGTGAAACTCTATTGGTTTGATTGGATCGGTTTCATAAAAGGGCAAAACAGCAGGATCATTCTCAGGCAAATCCAAATTTACCACTCTATGTCTGAAAGGCAGCTGCCACTGAATGTCTTTTTTTGCCAGTTCAAACACTTCATCAACCGCATCGGCAATACGCCGGGCAATTTCCTGCCGTCGAGATATACCTCTTCTTTTCAGCATAATCTCATCTGCCTTTTGGCGAAAGAGCAAGTGCGGCGACTGGTCTCCGGCAGGCGCACACTGCGGGAAGATAAACAGGTCTTTGGAATACCGTTTTCTAATCTCTTCTCTCACATCGTGCCAGAAATCGGCTGAAATTTCGCTTAAGTTTTCAGTCTCCTGTGAAGTACAAGCGATATTAATGACAATCCCCGTTAGCTTCTCATCCGGCCGCCAGAAAAATAGCATCTCCACTGCATGGTCCTCAGAACCCTCGATATTCGAGAAGTTCTCTGCGTTTGTATTTCCATACATAACAGACGAGCCGTCGAAATAGTGTGCCCGCCGATTCATTCCTACAACAGCGTGCCCTAGCGCCCAGCTCATCCCGGCAGGTTTGCAGTTTCGCCATGCCTGCACAACGGCTTCAGTAATTCGTTCCACAAAGAAATCACCGTATTCGGACGCCTTCATTACACCTTCATCCTTGCTTACATCATAAAGACCTTTGAACGTACCGTCGATGAAACCCGGGGCGGTATGAGTATGAGTGGCATTCATTAGCAGCTTGTTAACATCAAAACCCGGGATTTGTGGTTTCACCAGTTCCCGGATACGCTGCTGGATCTGCTTGCGGATAAATATAACATCGCACGAAACCATGATGGCCTGCTCTTTACTTGTTTTGCCGCGAGTTTCCAGAGCCAGCACAGTTGCAGTAAGCGGATCGAGAGTTGTCTTTGCAATCCGCTTGTGCATTTGTCCAATTACCACAACAGGCTTCTTCGGAGTTATGTCCACAGAAAAAAATCCGACATAAAGCGAATCTTCTTGTATTGCTCCCGCTGGAATTCCCGGATTCTTACTTTCTGTCCTGTTATTTTCTTTCACAAGACCAATCTGCTCAATAGGTATCTTTTTGAAACCGATTTTATAGGCCGGAGAATCATCCTTTAGACGAAAATCTCCATTTGCAGCGTCGATAAAATGCGGATCTTTCCTGACGAAATTATCTCTGACCTCAACCATATCATCAGTGGCGCCCCATCTTGTTATCAACCATTTATCGCCAACACAAATGTTATTCGCAACAAGGATATTGCCCGGCGGCAGGCCATCGTCTTTGGCATAATACTTTTCCAGGTCGGCAAGTTCGGGATAGCGAGTGCTGTAGGGTGGCTGTTTCCAATTCATCCTCTCCAGCCTCTCTTTCATCGTATTATAAACCATGTTATGCCAAACGGGTGATTTGCTCAAACCACGACCATCAATATCGATTGCCGGATCGCAGTCGATAAAGATATTATTCTCGACATTGAAGTCCCGTCCGCCACCGAGAAATACCGCCCGGTGAAGCTTCCAAAGCACATTGCCATAAATTTGCGTGCCGCTGACACAGTCATCCATATATATGCCCATAGAGCCCATACCCACACCGCCGGTATGGTGAATGAAGTTATAGCGTATGGTATTTCCGCGAAATGTGTAGTCCCTGCCCATGTACATAGCACCGACATCACCGGTCTCAAGACAAACGTGGTGGATTTCGTTAAGCTCGATAAGATGGTCGTTACCTCCGAAAAGTATGGCACAATGAGGATGGTCATGGATCAGGTTGTTAGAAACGCGAATACCCACGCCTGACATCGAAATCGCAGGCACGTAACATCTGGACCATCGGGCTATGTGGTGAATATGGTTGTTGTAGACAAGATGACGTGCCGGGGCCAGCTTCCTGCGGTCTCCCCCGCTCAGAGAGATTCCGCCATCACCCACCTGATAGATTTCACAACCTACAATACCGTGGTCCTTACCTCCTTTAACAATCACGCCGTAATTACCAAGATTACGAAAAGTACAGTCCATAACGTTATTGTTGCTCCCGCCTGTTATCCGAATACCTGTACCACGAGCATATTCAAACTTCAGATCTCGAATGGTAACATGTGAGGCGTCATTGAGATGGACCAGCGGATCTTCCACAATGGAAACCATGGTACTGCCCTTTTCAATTGGTGCAGGCGGCCAGAAATACAGGATGCCGCTCTTGCGGTCCAAATACCACTCGCCCGGCTCATCCAGCTCTTCAAGGACATTGAGGAAATAAAATCGGTTACCGGTTCGGAAACCATAGTTACCGTGTGGCGGACTGGTCTTGATAAGACGCTTTTTAAGGTCAATCGATGCGATATGCTCATAGGAATTCGCCCAGTCGTAGGCCCAGTAACCGTGGACCCAGATGTCACTGGTATCTCTCCAGCGCTTGGGATGGTCACCCTCATAGTTAAAGCCTCCAGGCAGTTCGCCCAGAGTACTACCGTGACCATCATCATTGCCCTTCGTAAAACCGGCTATTTTTAAGAAGCTGTCATTCGGCCAGCGGGTAACAGTCATCGGTCTTTCCTGGAAAAATAATTCCAAAGCTGCCGGTGAAATTCCGCGACCAAAACCTCTCGATTTCAGTTGCCCGAAATCATCGATACCTTGTGCTTTCAAATCCAACTGATAAACCTGCCCGCGGGCGGCTGCTTCAAATCTATCCAGTATGACCCCATTCTGCACTTTCTTCCAGCCGCTCACCTGCCGACCTCCGATAATTCGGACCTGTTGATCCGGTATGGCCCTATATACAATCGGCGCTTCGGGCGCACCTGAATCCTCGGCTGTCAATTCGAAGCCTTTATCCAGGTAATACCGGCCGGAACAAAGCCATACGGTGACGCCTCCCTCAGGCAAAACTTCGGCCTTCTTCAACTCACGGATAGCATCCCTTGCTCGCCGGAGGGTAGCAAATGCGTTATTCGGGCTGGTGCCGGATGCTTCATCATCTCCATGCGGCGAGACATAAATACTTTTCTGAGTATATAACTCACCTGGTCTCGCCTGAATAAAAAAAGAAAGACAAAATAATACTATGCTAATCCTTTTGACCTTTGCTTGCATAAAGATACCTCCTACCTATTTAATTGCAAATCAGCTACATTTTGGCTACATTTGAGGGTCATTGCAAGGCAAAAATTAAGGATTAAAGAAGATGCCATTACATAGTAAAATACATTTATCGCTAATTCGGAACCAAAGATGCCAACCAGAATAAGTAGTATATTATTTTTTTGTTTAGTAAGCTGGGTCTCACAGGTAAATGTCAAGGACTTGGAGATATGTCCAAAGCATCCCTATTACTTTCGCGAAGGCAACCGACACATCGTGCTCGTCGGCGTTTCAGACCGCGCATTGTTCACCATCTGGGAGAACGATAAGGGTTTTTCATGGCGAAAATATCTCGACGACCTTGAAGCCCATCATCTCAACTACGTAAGGCAGGATGTATTCAGTTGGGGCGCACTGACGACAGCGGTGAATTATCCCGCACAGTTCTCAAATCCGGCGTGGCCGTTCGCCCGCACTGGGCCGGGGACAGCCGTAGATGGCAAACCCAGATTCGACCTGACAAAGTTTGACCAATCCTATTTCGAACACCGTCTTAAGCCGTTTTTACGCGAGGCGACAATACGTGGCATTTACGTTGAGCTGACCTTATTTGAAGGATTGAGAAAACGACGTGACTTCCAACAAAGCCTCTACGCCGAGCAGAACAACATCAACAAGCTAAACTTGCAGCCCGGTGTTCCGACCTCTGATAAGGCACTCGATAATCCGCGCCTGATGGCTATTCAACACGCCTACATTGACAAGGTACTCGCCGAGACCGCCAAGTTCCATAACATCATCTACGAAATAGTAAATGAGAGTGGCGGCCGGCAATGGGTAGCACATCTCATCGACTATATACACAGGAATCCCCAAACGCGAAAGAATGCGTTTGGGGATCCCCATAATCACCCAAAGCATCCAAGCCGTCTGGTCTCAACCGGCGAGCAGACCTCCTCATTCGATCCTCGCACAGGCAACAATGATATCGTGGTCAAGCATCGTGGGAAGGGAGGTTTATATGCTACCGATGTCGATGTATATAACCACCATACTGCCTTGCTGCGCTTCCGTGCGGGCAAGCCGGTCAGCCATAATGAATACTTTTTGTTCGCCAATCGAAGCACCGACGACCCAAACTTTCCCCGCAAGATGATATGGGCAGACTTCACAGCGGGCGGTCATTCCAACTTCTTCGATTTTACCTTCTGGCGCGGCACGGGCCGCACACTCGACGACGGCAAGCCTTCGCGATCTCCACCTTCTGAAATTCTCCTCGGAGGCCAGTACCTGCTCGACTTTATTACAAACAACAGGGTCCAGTTTTGGACCATGGCACCACATAATGAACTGGCAACGGTCGAAGGAAACAACAAAACCTATGTCTTTACTCTTGCGTCGCCGGGGCAGGAGTACATCTGCTATGTGCTCGGCAATGGTCCTGTAACGATTAATCTAAAGCTGCCTACTGGTTCCTTCGCGGCCAAATGGTATGACCCAAAGTCCGGCCAATTCCTTGGCGCTAAGCAACGAATAGAAAGCAATGGCCAATATATCTTTCGAACGCCAGCCTTTGAGCAGGATATCGTTTTATATTTACGTCGTTAAAGATGCCACGGACTCCTCATTGAACGCGAGAGCATACTATTGGCCTCATCGCTGCCGATAAAGCGTTCCAAATCCGGGTTCCAGCGCAGCTTACGTTTGAGGGTCATGGCGATATTACCAAGGTGGCAAACGGATGTGGAACGGTGTCCGACTTCCACCGGTGCAGCCGTCCTGTCGCGTGTCTTAATACAATCGATAAGATTGCGATGATGGTCATTGCTCTTGTAAAGGTGGATTTCATCAGGCCCGATAGTTGAATCCTTCACCGATTCTGGAGAGCTTGTGAGTTTTCCATTATGAAGTTGAATCCAGCCATCGCTGCCTTCAAAACGCAGGGGACCGCCTTGGTCGGTTTTCATAAACATCTCAACACCGTTGGCAAATAGGGCCCGGAAGTGAACATTGGTAGCTGTGGTGAAAAGACCATCGGTTGGATACTCACCACCCAGATCTTCGACCTCAATCGGCCCGGTCAAGTCCGTACCATTTGCCCATTGAGCAACATCTATCCAATGTGCACCCAGATTTGTCGTCTGACCGCCGGAGTAGTCCAGACCAAACCGAAAAGTATAAAGGCAACGGGACGTGTGATAAGGAACCCACGGAGCTGGCCCCAACCACATGTCGTAATCCAGCCAATCGGGAACAGGCTCCGGCTTCCAATCCTTAGACGGAGCTTCTTTATTGTTTTTCCCTATAGATGTTATTATTTTCCTGAGCCGCCCGATTCGTCCATTGCGAACCAGTTCACAGATAAAGCGAAATTTCTGGTCTGAGCGTCGTTGGGTTCCCGTCTGAAAAACAGTTCCGTAACGCTGCACAGCCTCAACCATCGCCCTCCCTTCGGCTATAGTCAGGCTTAGCGGTTTTTCACAGTAAATATCTTTACCCGCCGCTGCCGCCATAACAACCATAACCGCATGCCAATGGTCCGGTGTCGTTATGCAAACAGCATCAATATCATCTCGTGCCAGAAGTTCACGAAAATCATTATACGCATCACATCCTTTGTGTTTGCCGGATGAAGTTTTCTTTGTGTAATAATCATCGACAATTTTTCTGGCGGGTTCCCTTCCAAACCACGGTCCCTGCCAGCCATTCTTGTACCAGTGACCATACTCGTTGCTGGCCTCTACGACGTCACATACAGCAACAACCTGAACATCACTTTGATTCAAAAACGCCCTCATATTATTTGTACCCATACCACCTACTCCGATGGAGCCCATGGTAATGCGGTTGCTCGGTGCCACATTGCCACCCTCGCCTAATACGGATGACGAAACAATATATGGAAATGCCAGAGCACTTCCCACTCCACTCAAAAAATCTCTTCGGCTTATAACATTATTTCCTGACATTTTAACATCCTTTCCGGTCGCTAAAGTCAATCATGTTTTCAGAACTGGCGCAAACGTATATCCTTAAACTGCACAAGCATTGGAGGTCCCTGATGTACCTGCAGAGCAAGCCTGCCACTGGGTACACGCTTTGGATCTTTATCCTCAACCTCACACATAACCACGCTGTTGATCTTCAGCACGGTGTGGCCCTTTTTGGTTATCACCGTATAATCATTCCACTGTTCGGGCTTGACAAGCTTGAGCAGTTCGGCAGAGTCACCCACCGAACCGACGACCTCTTTTTTGCCGGTTTCATCGATGCGAACTTTTTGGCCCCTCTCGGCAAGGATATCACGCAGGGTATATTCCATTAAGACCCCGGTCCATCGGCCGTCGGCACTAAAATCAGCCTGCGGACCAACAAGTGCTTCGGGGCTCATATCGGTTCTTTCTGTGCTGTGGAAGTAAATGCCCGAATTGCCGCCCTCCATTCGAAACTTCAAACGCAGCTCAAAGTCTTTCAGATCACCGCCAGTCCAGATAAGGAAGTTATTCTCCGAAATTCGGTTTTGCTCAGTGGTCCGGCCTGTAATGGCATCATCTTTGACAAACCATAATCTGGGATTACCTTTCCAGCCTGAAAGGTCTTTGCCGTTGAAAAGACTCTTGAATCCTGTTTCAATACCCGATCCAACCTGTGCACTTGGTGTAGTATCCGCAGGCAGGTCACCTGTCGCAAACTGAATACCATCAAGATAGAAATGCAGAATAGTCGGATTCCACCAGATTTCGGTTCGATGGCCAATTGCACAGTAAAATACCCGGCCTTTCCCGAACCGGCGTATCCAGGCCAGTGCGAAATCATTGTCCTTGCGATGTATCCAGGGCACGGTCATGTTGGTTTTTTTCGTATCCAGTGACAAAAGCACACGGACTTTATCCCGCGAATAAGGTTTGCGGAATTGAAATATCTCTTCGGCTAAACGAAAGTCCTTGCCCTCGAACGAAGCCAGCAGAGGATGGTCCGGTTCATCCAGCTTAACACCTACTTCTTCGTTCCACGGGTGACCCCAGTAGGCGGCACCGAGCATTTCAAGGAACTGCGGCCAGTGAGTATTACCACCGACGGCATGATGATATGCAACTATACCTCCTCCATTGGAGACCCACTCAAGCAGACTACGGCGCAGCAAATGCTCGACTGCATCGATATCAGAGCCGTATTCCTTTAGTTTTTCCATATCCCCTTGAGTCGGCCGTATCCAGGGGCCGTTGCTATTGTTCATAATGATGGCATCGAATTGTTTTAGATTCCCCGGCAGATACATTGCCACATCATCACTGACAACCGGCTCGAATGCGCCAGTCTTTTCCCCGAGCAGTTTCATCGCATATTCGGCCTGTGGAATGGAATATCCCTTATGGGGAGATTTCTCCATAAATGGCGTATTCCATATCAGCACGCGGCGATTCTTTTTCGGCTTCACACGGGCCTTGTTGGGTACTGCCTCCTGGATTTGTTCTGCCTGCTGCTTCGTAACCTGGGCTTTAACACACACTGGTGACATCAAAATTGCTGCTATTAAAAATACAGCTCTACAAGAATGTTTGCCTAACATTACGGGATTCTCCTAGTTTATTTCGACTACAACGACCAGCCCTGTCGGTATTCTCGACGCAGGGCTTCATTTGCCTGACCGAAGTTTACTATTTTCATAGCCAGCGGGTTAAAATCGAGCCTTTGCTCAAACTGGGTAGCGACATTGCCTAAGAGCACAAACTGAGTTAACGGGCCCGAATAGTCAAAGTTCGACATCGCAGGCGGTCCTCCTTTGCAGGCATCAAGCCATTCACGCTCATGTCCTCTTGAACGCGGAAGCGAATGAGGCGGCCCCTGGAAGTCCTTGAACTGCTCTTCAGGAAGCATCTTAAAAGACATATTGTGACCTGTGGAATGTATCATACCCTTAGTACCCACAATAAGGCAGCCGGCATGGTCCTGCCATCTTTTCTCGCCCGCATCACCCCAGTCCAATCTGTGTCCCATTAATTTCTCCATAAGGGCCCGAGGCGCCGGAGCATCGCCGGGACCGTTATACCAGTTTATCCTGACCGGAGGCATATCTTCTCGTGCGGGAAAGTCGTAATGGATAATCTCACGCTTCGGGAATGTCGCCTTATGAAAACCTGATACTTCAGCCTGCAGCCGAACCAGCCTTTCACCCGGAACTGCTGCGTCGGCTTTCCAGAGTGAATCAAGCTTAAGCGCTTTAAAAGGCAGGTTCATAGTATGTGATGCCCAGTTTCCCAATTGACACGTGCCGAAATCCCGCCAGCCATGCCAGCCGTTGATCCAGCGTGAATTATACGACCGATCCGCCGCCGGGCCGAGCCAAAGGTCCCATTTGAGATAATCCGGCAGGTCGTGGGCCTCGCCGGGATATGGCTGCTCACCCGGTCCGCCTCCAGTGTTCCAGGCATGTACATCTCGGACCTCGCCGAGCACGCCGGCCTGAATAATCTCGACAGCACGGCGGAAGGCTTCACTGGATGTCCCCTGATTACCCATTTGGGTGGCCACTTTGTGTTTCGCGGCTAACTGCTGAAGAACACGCGCTTCATGAAGGTTGTGTGTTAGCGGTTTTTCACAAAAAACGTGTTTACCCATTTTTATTGCCATGGCAGAAGCTACAGCATGTGTGTGATCGGGCGTGGCGATGACTACAGCGTCGATTTGTTTATCCATTTCCTCAAGCATCTTGCGAAAATCATGATACTTGTTGGCTTCAGGTATCTCCTTGAATGAGCCACTTGCTTTTCGTTCGTTGACATCGCACATCGCCACAACATTCGTGTCTAATTTTGGAATAGTGCTCACAAACCAGCTTCCACGACCTCCAATGCCGATAAGCGCTACATTAAGTTTTTCATTTGCCTCGTAACTGAAAGCTGCCCGGCTACCTTTCAGAATCAAAAGACCCAATCCACCAAGAGCAGTATTGCTGAGAAAATTACGACGATTGATTTGTGTCTTCATTATTCCTCGCCCCTTTCCTGTCAAGTTGATCCCTTCCAAGGTCCCTTTGATTATTGCCGGGACTATTTCGCAGCTCCCGGAACAAATAAACGAAATCACCTGCCCAGTAGAGCTGACAATCTTAACAAAGTGGCATTTTACCACTTCAAACCAAGCAATGCAAACCATTTAGGCATAGTTGTCATCTTCCAGGCAGAATGTTCGTATATAAGTATAGTAGATGGTTTTTTCCAAAACTGCTTGCACAAACAATACAAATCTGTTAAACTTCGAAACAATAAAACCATTAAAGTAACTTTTTGTATAAAATTGCAGGCTCAGGATAAACATAGCCGCTGACTCGACGTGAGGAGGCCAAATTAGTCAATTCAAGTGTGGTTTTACTTCAATTTTCCAGGCAGGAGTGGTAAATGAATAAAGTGAAATTTTTTGCCGTAATGATCGTCTTTACACTGGCAATATCTACATCGTCAGTCACCCTTGCTGATGCCGAGTGGCCCTGCTGGCGGGGACCTAACCACGATGGCAAGTCCCCCGACACCGGTCTGCTTAAAGAATGGCCTTCCGGGAGCCCCGATTGGCTATGGACAACAAAAGGCCTTGGTAGCGGTTTTTCAACTGTCGCAGTAAGTGGTGGATTGATTTACGCAACAGGTGACGTTGACGATAAACTCATGCTATTCGCCTTCGACATGAATGGAAAATCCAAATGGAAAACACCGGTCGACAAGGCCTGGACCAGCAGCACACCCGGCTCGCGGTCGACGCCTACGGTCGACAGCGGCAGAGTTTACCTTCTCTCCGGCAACGGTGTTTTCGCATCTTTCGATGCCAAAACCGGCAGGCAGAACTGGTCCAAAAACCTGCGAAGCTTTGGTGGACGACCCGGTGGATGGGGATATGCCGAATCCGTCCTGATTTACAACGACCTGGCCATAGTCAAACCGGGTGGGGACAATTGCATCATGGCCTTTAATAAAACCACCGGCGAGACGGTATGGCAAAGCAAGGGCTTCAATGCCGGTCCGGAATACGGCTCCTGTGTCCCCGTCACACACGACGGGGTATCCATGATAGCAACAGGTACCCGCGCCGGTATAGTCGGCGTCTCGGCAAAAACCGGTGACCTCTTATGGAAAAACGGCTGGTGTACCGACAACACAGCAAATTGCCCTGATCCTGTTTATTCCGACGGTTTGGTCTTCTGGTCAAACGGCTACGGCCAGGGGGGAATATGCCTGAAGCTAAATACTAATGACGACAAGGTATCCGCCCAGGAGGCATGGACAACCAAGGATCTGGTTTGCCATCATGGAGGTTATATCGTGCATGAAGGCCATATATACGGCAATCATAACGGCGGCTGGTCCTGCCTTGAACTCAAGACGGGTAAGCAAAAGTGGTACGAAAGAGCAGTGGGCAAGGGCTCATTATGCTTTGCAGATGGGATGTTGTACCTATTCGGTGAAAATGGCGGCAAAGCAGCACTGGCAACATGCTCACCTGAAGGCATGGAGGTCAAAGGACAAGTGACCGTTCAGGGCAGCGGGCCGAGCTGGGCCCATCCGGTCGTCATAGGTGGAAGGCTTTACCTGCGATACGCGGACAACCTTTATTGCTTCGACGTAAAAGACAGGAATTGATAAAGTTAGAGCAGATCAAGCATTTTCGTAATCAAACCGCTGGAATCGCTTTTCTTCTGTAGTTAAGACTTGCCTCCGATTTATCAATCCGAAAAGGCAAGCAACTAACATTAGCGCCGCTGTTCCGGTCGCTCCGATAATGACTACATCAAGGTTGCACTCGGCCCACTTCCATGACTCCTTTATCTGCAAATTGAATTTGTTCAGAAAAGAGTCACGCATAAAAGAAGCCCAACTGATAACGGCAATGCTTACGCCGACGGATACAAGGCCCTGCCATAAACGAAGACGAACTTTCAGTAAAGACAAAATGAACAGCCCTAACATTCCCCCGCCGAAGATACCGGATATCTGCCACCAAACGTTCAATGCGCTCTCGGCACGAATCATCACAAGGCCTAACGCCGTACCAAGTATACCCCAGATGACTGTTGCCAAACGCAGAAACATCATACTGCCGCGTTCACCAACTTTCGGATTTAAGAACCGTTTATAAAAGTCCAGCAGCAAAACGGTGGCCGAGCAATTCAATGCCGAGTCTACGGTACTCATAGCAGCCGCAATAATCGCAGCGATGATTAGTCCCTTGAGCACCGGCGGGACTTGGGTAGCGATAAAATAAGGGAACACTTTATCGCTTTTTGTTATCCCTGCCTGTGCCAATTCGCCGCCCTGAGAGAAAAAAGCAAAAAGGGCCGTGCCGATATAGAGAAAAACCGCTGTAAGGGGAATATATATCAGCATCGCAATCCAGATTGAACGCTTCGCCTGGCGCTCGGTCGGAACGGAGCAGTACTTCTGCACGTAATTCTGGTCGGCCAGCAAATTACGCAGGTTTTCTGTGACTCCGAAAATAATCATTACCCATATAGTCCGGCTCGATAAAAGACCCTGAGCATTACTCAAAGACGGCTTCAAACTGCCGAAGCTGAACTTTCCCTGTTCGATGGCCGCCTGTATCAAAGGTTCCGGCCCTGAGAAAACATGGAACGACAAACTAACCGCGCAAAACAGGATACCTACAATCATAATCGCCGACTGCATAACGTCCGTCCAAATCACGGCCTCCATCCCGCCAAGAAGCGTATAAATAATCGTAACAAGACCGATGATGAGGATCAAAGCGCCGATATTCCACGTAACAAAAGTGTTCAAGAGCAGGCTAACGAGATAAAGTATCACCGCGATTCGCCCCATCATATAGAGCAGGAACGAAAGAGCCGCATAGACACGTCCCCAGGTACCGAGTCTTTCTTCCAAAAAGGAGTAGACGGAAATCAACCGTGTTCTGCGATAATACGGGACGGCATACTTGCAAACCAACCAGGCAACAGGAAGTATGCATAAGGCAAAAATCATTGGATGCCAGTTTGATTCATATGCCATGCCCGGCGTGGCGATATACGAAATACTGCTCGTATATGCACTCATCACGGCCAGTCCCGCCGCCCACGCAGGTATCGAACGGTCGGCAACCATGAATTGCTCCGCAGTGCGGCATTTACGCCTGTAGTACACACCCATCCCAACCAATACACAGCCATAACCTACCAGAATCAAGATGTCGAATGTACCCAGGCTGCCATCCATAGTCTTAAACTTCCTTTCGTTTCTCCACCAGCCCCAGTTCCTTTATGTGCCTGTGAATTATATTCCTTTCGTCGCGGCGGAAACGATGAAACGGCTCCGCTAAAAAATCATTGCAAATACCCATACATGAAAGCGCACACTTAAGCCCCTTCAAATAACTCGATTCATATTTCCCAACACCGTAAATAGCCTTACTTATTTGCATTACCTTTTTCTGAAGTGTTTCGACCATCGGCATATCCTTTGAACATGCTGCATTATATAGGTCAACGTAAAGTTGAGGAACGAGATTGGCCCCTCCGCACACACCTCCGTGCGCACCGGCCAAAACCGCTTCAGCAAGAAGCTCCTCATGACCCATCAAAAGCGAAAAGTCAGGTCGCTTCTTTAAAAGCGAAAGTAATTTGTTGAAATAAACCATATCTCCTGAGCTCTCCTTTATACCAACAATTCCGGTTATAGCAGCCGCAGCCTTCACGGTTTTAGGCTCAAAAACCAGCTTTGTATAGCTTGGCATATTATAAAGAACCAATGGCAGCGGCAGCTCAGGCATTAGATGCTCAAGATACTCGAGCAGTTCCCCCTGACCTGCCGGAAAGTAATATGGCGGCGCCAGCACGACAGCCTGTGCGCCGGCATCTTTTGCTTTGCAGGCAATGTTTACCGACTCCACAAAGCATGTGTCGGTTATTCCAACCAATACCGGGACACGTCCCTTAACCTGTGCGCAAACGCATTCAATCAGTTCGCATCGCAGTCGCCAACTAAGGCTTGGCGCTTCACCCGTTGTCCCCAGGATAAACAAACCATGCACCCCACCGGCCAGAATGTGTTCAATAAGCTTCTCCAGGCCGGCTACATCGAGAGAATCCCGGTCAAGAAGCGGCGTGACCATCGGCGGAATGATGCCGCGTATCGGCCTCGGCAAAACGTTCGAGCTTGATTCCATGTTTTATCAGTTCTCCATTCTACAGTTAATTTCACTACACAAATCAAGAAATGCCGTAATCCGCTCATCCGGCGTGCCGGCCTCGATATCTCCGACAACAATGTCGCACGGAGCATAGTCACGTGCGACCCTTTCTAAGTCCGCCCGGATTGTCTCCAGTGAGTTGTTTACCAACTCCATGGGCGTATACATAACCGCACGCCGGGCAGATGTAAATACCTCTCTCGCCTGCACAAGGTCTGAATCCAGCCCCATATCGATATAGCCCAGTTGCGGTATCGTGGCATAATCGTGGAAGTAAGGATCGGCATTCCATGCACAGTTATGGATACCGATGCAGCCGAACGCCTCCCCCATACGCCGGTCGAAAGGAAGTAGAAGGTCACGGTACTGCTCAGGCGATATCATATTGACCAGGCAGTTGCTGACCGTAAAATAATCGATCTTCACACCGCTCTTTAGTTGTCGCTTGTGGAGCCGTTTTGCTGCATCCATCATTGTAGTACAAATGCAATCGAACAGGCCCCTGCAGCGCTGCGGTGCGTCTATAATATCGTAGAATAGTTTTTCGCCGCGCAGTCGGTAAGCGTTGTTGAGTACACCCTGAAAATTAATGAATCCCTCGACCCGCCCTTCGTGGGCCGCAATCCACTCCACCTGCGCCATAAGTTCCTGAAAGAAAGGATTCGTATCAAGTTCGGGCGGTTCAAGATTGTCAACCTCGCTATCACCAAGATACTGATGTTCGCAGTTTGGCCAGTTGTCCTCATAGTATATGATTGGAACTCCGTATATCGCAGCCACACCGCTGCAGCCGTAGGTGCCTGTCAGCAAATCCAGCGGCTTATCCGGAAGGTTGATGCCGCCGATTTTCGTATCACCGAATCGTTTTTTCAACTCGCTTCGCATAGCCATGATCGTTTCGCGCCGGTATACAGGTTCGGTATGCCACTTCCGGCCGAAGTCGATACCAAGCGAGGCTCGGTACCAATTCGGCGTAAAGCCGATTTCCGGGCGCACAAACGGCTCAGTGCCCGTCGCCGGTCGCCGAGTGGCGGACGCCCCCGGGCCGATATAGCTAATCAGTTGACGAGTTTTCTGTGACATTATTGTTAAAACACTTATTCAAATGTTGAAAGCTCATAAAGAATATTCAAACTAATTTTATACGTTAAATCCACCGATTAACAGCGCATTTTCGGTAAATCCATAACATTACAATCAATGGAGGTCAATTTGGACTATCTATCCCCGTGTAAACATTAATATGCTCATTAGAGGAATTGGAACAAACAATCGAACAATACAAAAAAACAACTTACAGTGAACGGAAAAATGTTCTGTTAAATTACTACAGTCGGAGCAGTAAAATGAAATATTCGATAGTATATATCACACTCGTTTTAGGGCTTGGATTAATAGCAATCTCCGGGACTCTCTACACAAAAGCGGCTGAGATGCCGACCCAAAAGCAATTTTCCAACAGTATCGGCATGAAGTTTGTTCGCATAGAACCGGGCACATTTGATATGGGATATGGCGATGGCGACCACTTGCCTCAGGAGGCCCTCGATGCAAAGGAGCACGGTGGAAGAGACATCGGGCTTTCTCAATTTGGCAAAGATGGCGATTTCGATGAGCATCCGACACACAAGGTTACGATAACAAAGCCTTTCTACATGGGTGTTTATGAAGTTACAAACCGTCAATATGAACGCTTCGACCCGCTGCATATGCACTTGCGAGGCAAAAGAGGCTTCTCGATCGACAACGATGAAGCCGTTGTTTTTGTGAGCTGGCACGAAGCAAAGGCTTTTTGTGATTGGCTCAGCAGCAAAGAGGGCTTGCCCTACAGGTTGCCGACTGAGGCTGAGTGGGAGTACGCCTGCCGGGCCGGAACAAAAACGCAATTCCATACGGGGGATACACTGCCGGAGCAGTTCCTTAAGAATCCGGGCAATAGCTGGTATCCCTGTCCGGACAACAGCAGAGGAAGCGAAGAAGTCGTGCCGCTTCACGTAGGCAAAACTGAGCCTAATCCCTGGGGTCTGTACGATATGCACGGCAACGTCGAAGAATGGTGTCATGATTGGTACGGACCATATACAGGCGACAGGCAGATCGATCCCGTCGGTCGTGCCGACGGAGATTTTAAAATCACCCGCGGCGGCAGCCACGGCACTGTTGCCTATTATCTGCGAAGCTGTAACCGCATGGGAACACTCCCTCAAGACAGGACCTTTATGATAGGTTTCAGGATAGTGCTGGGTAACTCGCCTGATACGACACCGCTGCCCGTGCTCACCAAACCGCTTTATCAACAAAACGTCAGGCAAGAGGTTCCGGGCAACGTAACTAAAGGCCCGGATCCAACCAAACCTTATTTCCGTGGTCCGCGCAATTACGTCAAGATTAAGGAAGATTCTATCGGCCCGCTGTTTTTCAGACATAATCACGATCCTGCCATCGTCGAATGCCCGAATGGCGACCTGATTACGATATGGTATACATGTGTTACCGAGAGGGGACGCGAACTCGCCTTGGCGGCCAGCAGGCTGCGTTACGGAGCTGATAAGTGGCAGCCGGCTTCGCCTTTTTGGGATGCGGCGGACCGCAACGACCACGCGCCCGCAATGTGGTACGATGGAGACAAAACGATATACCATTTCGTGGGACTTTCTACTGCCGCCACGTGGGGACCTCTGGCTATTGTAATGCGAACATCCGACGACAACGGAGCTACCTGGTCTCGTGCCAGGCTGATTGTGCCAGAGCATCAACGGCGTAATCAGGTTACAGAATCGGTCTTCCGCACTCGCGAGGGCTATATTATTCTGGCCTGTGACGCAACTCCAAGAGGCAGCGGCGGCACGGCCATTCATATCAGTAAAGACAACGGCCTGACCTGGACCGATCCCGGGGGAACCATTGCAGGTATTCATGCAGGCGTCGCACAACTCGATGACGGCAGGCTGATAGCATTTGGCCGGGGTGACAACATCAGAGTCGGCGACGAGCAGCGAATGCCCATGAGCATTTCCGATGATATGGGAAAGACATGGACCTACAGGGCATCGCAGTTTCCGCCTATCGGCGGCGGCCAGCGTCTGGTGCTCATCAAACTCAGACAGGGTCCTTTGTTCCTGGCATCTTTTGCCAATGGAAAACCGCCTGTGATGGTAACCGATGCCGCGGGAAAGAAACGCGATGTCAGAGGACTCTTCGGCGCTCTTTCTTACGACGGCGGACAAACCTGGCCGCATATTCGCCTGATTGCAGATGACGGACCCGACCGGCAATGTAAAACAACTGATGGAAGGAGCTTCACGATGGGACTGAGCAGCGCCGAGCCGAGAGGTTATCTATCCGTCTGCCAGGCACAAAACGGAGTAATACACCTGATAAGTAGCTGGAATCACTACGAATTCAATCTTAAATGGCTCCAGACACCACCACCGCCAAAACCTGTCTCCCGCACGAATTGAACCCAGGTGAACGCTTAATCCGCTACAATTCCATTGTTACAATGCTTTTTGGAAATCAGCCAAAAAAAGTTGCATGGAGGAATAATTGCAGTTAATATAGTTATCTGAAGCACGACAGCGAGTCGAGCTTTGTTTATTTGCAAAATATTATTAAGGAGGAATATCATGTTCAATTATTTTTCATCACAGCTTAAACCCAGAATTTTTGCAACTTTATGTTGTTGCTTGGTCCATTTGTGTTCAGCAAATACGACTATCGCCGCAGAGCCAGTGGGCCTGAAGTTTTCAAAGCGATGCTTGATGGTCAATCCAAACGAGGGCTGTGCCATAGGCGATGTGGACCGAGACGGCAAGCCGGACATTATAGCCGGGACGCACTGGTATGGAGCGCCGGATTTCATCCCCCGGCCTGTTCGCGATATCCCCCAGATATCACTGGGATTCGGCAGCAAGGGATTCTATGCCAATAACGCAGACCTGGTTTATGATGTAGACGGCGACGGCTGGATTGATGTAATCTCCGGCGGCTGGACAGAGTCCGAACTTTATTGGTACAAGAACCCGGGAAAGGCAGGGCTGGAAAAGGGATGGAAATGGAAGCCACATCTGCTTGTCAATGCCCGCGCAGAGAATGAGGCCTTTAAGCTGAGCGACATAGACGGTGACGGGGTGCCGGAAATCGTGGTCTTCTGCTGGGAACGGCTGTGGACACGGTTATGCCTTCGGCGACATCAACGGTGACGGCCGGGAAGACATCCTCTGTGAAGTCGGATGGTATGAGCACCCGGCTGGTGACCCCTTCGCCAAGCCGTGGAGATTCCATCCCGAGACCGCCTTACAAACCGTCAGCTCCCCATTCGTAGTGGCGGATGTCGATGAAGACGGTCGCAACGACATCATCTGGGGCAAGGGACACGACTACGGCGTGTACTGGTGGCAGCAACTAAAACCAAAACCGGATGGAACCACGACCTGGAAAGAACACCTTATCGATAAGTCATGGTCGCAGGCACACTCGATGGCCTGGGCTGACCTCGATGGGGACGGCAAGGGTGAACTGATCGCAGGCAAGCGCGTCCGCGGCCACGGCGGCCGGGACCCCGGTGCAAATGAACCGGCATGTCTCTTTTACTACAAATGGAACAATACTGAACAAAAATTCGTCCGCCATACGATCAGCGGCCCCGGTGGTGGTGTGGGAACCGGAATGCAGATTCGTGTTGCCGACCTAAACGGTGACGGTCGGCCGGACATCGCAGTGGCGGGCAAGAGCGGCACTTGGCTGCTCATTAACGAAGGTATAAAGAAATAAAAAGCTTTCGGGTAAAAGCAATCCAAACACTTTCTACCCAAAAAAAGAATAAAGGAATTCAGCAATGTCTAAGAAACACTTTTTGTTGAGTCTCTCTTCTCTGATAATCTTGTTTTTTCCGGTAAATGCTCTCTCACAACAGCGTCCAAAAAAGAAAATCGTTGAGTATGGCTGGGACGTCCCTTACCCGGATTTTGTACGTGACAACATCCGCGAAATGGAAAAACGGCCCTTTGAGGGTATTATCTTTCGCACAAAGGGCTTTGACCATATCTTTGATATCCGTCCCTGGGAGAAGGAAAAACTTCAGCCGCAGCTGGATACACTTTCCCAAATCAAATGGAAGAAATTCACAGATAATTTTCTTACGCTCTATGCTGCAAGCAAGTGGAAAATGGACTGGTTCAATGATGAGCACTGGAACGTCATTGTTAAAAATATGAAGTTATTCTCACTGGCTGTTCGCTCCGGAAACTGTGTTGGAGTCTGCTTTGACCCGGAACCATACGACACCGATCCCTGGGTATATCCCGGCCCTTACAAGGACAAGTCGTTCGAACAGGTCTGCGAACAGGCCCGCCGGCGAGGCCGACAGTTTGTCATGGCACTGCAGGAACATATGCCTAATCTTAGAGTCCTGAGTTTCTTTCAACTAGCCCTTTTTAGCCACGTCGTTGACGAACCAAATATTAAGATCCGTCAGGAAAAGCTACGAAAGCAGTGGATGCCCCTTTTACCCGCTTTTTGCATCGGAATGGTCGAGAGTGCAGCACCCGGGACAATTCTTATCGACGGCAATGAGTCGGCCTACTATTACGAAAATCATCATAAATTTTATGAAGCCTACCACCTAATTCGCCAGCGTGCCCTGACGCTGGTTCCCGAGGAACTTAGAAAAAAATATAACCACAATGTACAGGTCGGCATGGCGTTATATATAGACCAGACTTTAGGGAAGCGAACCGTACAAACCATCAGCCAGTTCATGACACCCGAACAGCAGCTCAAGTTCTTCGAGCATAATGTGTATTACGCTCTGACCACTTCGGATGAATACATCTGGTGCTACAGTGAAAGAATGAACTGGTGGCTGCCGCCGGAGAAAGTCCAAAAGGACCGCATCCTGCCGCCGGGGGTAGAGCAGGCCCTCATTTCAGCCAGGCAAAAATATGAGCAGGGCAAACCTTTAGGTTTCGACATCAAAAATATCATTGAGACTGCCCAACAAAAGAAGAAATAAGTATTAACAAAGAAACACTACTGCCCTAAACAAAATTCTAACCAGCTTAGAAAGGAGAGGCATATAATGAATCTCAATAAAGGTTATCTTTCCACGAATATCCAAACTGCAATCTTAATTGCTTGTGTCTTGGTCGCGGGCTCAAAAACCGTCGTCAAAGCAAAAGAAACGATCCCCCGAGCGGAACATCCCAAACCCCAATTTCAGCGGGACGCATGGGTCAACTTAAATGGCCAATGGGATTTCGTGATGGACCCTGATGTGGTAGGAATTAAAGAAAACTGGCAAAACAATCCTTCCAAATTCAATAAGAAAATAAACGTACCCTTCTGTGTGGAAAGCAAGCTTTCCGGTATCGGACACACAGATTTTATAAATGCAGTTTGGTATCACCGGACTTTCACACTTCCGAAAACGTGGAAAGGCAATCGTATTTTTCTGAATTTCGGGGCAGTGGATTACGAATGCCGGGCATGGGTCAACGGCAAACCCGTCGGACGCCATTATGGCGGTAGTGTCTCATTTTCCTTTGAGATAACCGACGAGATTATAGAAGGTAAAAATGATTTAGTAGTCTATGCTTTCGACGATGTACGCTCTGAAGTTCAGCCATCGGGCAAACAAAGTTCCCGGCCCGGCTCTTATGGCGTCTTCTATACGCGGGTTACAGGAATCTGGCAGACAGTCTGGCTGGAGGCACGGCCTCAAAAGTTCCTGGAATCCGTTTGTATCATTCCAGACCTTGACGACAAACGTTTTCTTGTTACTCCCGTCGTGAAGGGGTACGCGCGGGGCCTTCGGTTACGTGCAACCCTACTGACACCAAACGGCAAAAAGGTCGCCTCTGAAAACATCCCGGCCAACAGTGGAAATTCGGCTATCCTTGAGATTAGAAAGCCCCGAATCTGGTCTCCAGCCGATCCTTATCTCTACGACCTTAAACTCGAGCTGCTCGACGGCAGTAAGGTAGTAGACTCAGTGGCCAGCTATGCAGGTCTTCGAAAGTTCCACATTGAAGGCAATTGTTTTTATCTGAATAATAAACCGATCTTTCTACGGTTTGTCCTCGACCAGGGTTTCTATCCGGACGGCATCTGGACGGCACCAAGTGACGCCGCACTAAAGGCGGATATCGAGATGTCAATGGCGGCCGGCTTCAACGGGGCCCGGCTGCACCAGAAAGTCTTCGAAGAACGCTTCCATTACTGGGCCGACAAGCTGGGCTATCTAACCTGGGCGGAATTCGCCGACTGGGGCAGAGTCCACTCGTTTGGCAATCCACAGGGGGTTTTAAATCTGGAACGCGAATGGCGAGTTGCAGTCTTACGCGACCGAAACCACCCTTCGATTCTGGCCTGGACGCCTCTGAACGAAACATCCGGTGCAGCCAGAAACAATTATGAGCCTTATAGCCGATCAGTCAAATCCATTATAGCAGCAACCCGGGCGCTTGATCCAACCCGGCCCATAAACGACGCAAGCGGTTATGTACACGTGGAAACCGACATATTCACGGTGCATGACTACGACCAGAATCCCGACACTTTTAGAAGCCGCTATGAAAGCGTATCGCCTGATTCACCCAAGAATGCATTTGTCCGAGTTCAGGAGATATCGGTTCCTTATGAAGGCCAGCCCTATGTCGTGGACGAATACGGCGGAACCTTCTGGACAAAAGACTACGTTAACCAACCTGAAAAAACCGGCCAACGACGAAACAATTGGGGATATGGCAAATCACAAAGGCAGGTCGAGGATCGAATCAAGGCCCTGACCGATATTCTGCTGAATCACCCACAAATTGCCGGCTATACTTACACCCAACTGACCGACGTTGAACAGGAAGTAAACGGCATCTATACGTACGACCGCAAATCCAAATTTGACATCGAGCGCCTCAAGAGAATTTTCGGTGCCCCAGCCGCCATTGAAAAGCGGAAAGATTGATATAACACTTGTCACGGCTTGAGATTGTAGGCAACTTCTTATGGCGGGGGTGGTGGCGGCGGTGGGGG
>SMTZ1_10000801_pt1 | contig 40070 bp, 36 predicted proteins | sample DeeMarSWOR136_30_FD_25667 | JGI IMG/M metagenome (IMG submission 25667)
AGGACGGTCATCAAACCGTTGTATGCGCTGACCATGGTCTGTATCCGCGAAGCAACTGCAGAGGTATTTCTGGTGACCGTTAGTTGAACGGGGTCGTCTGTTTCTGTAACGTCGTGAAGATTTAGCGTTATACCTGTCAGGGCATCGGCGACACTGTTGCTGTTTCTGTGGATGTAGCCGTCATTGCCTTTTGTCGTTTCGACGATAGAGTATGGGGCAGTTCCGCCGGTCAGGGCCGAGTCATCAATCGAGATCATCTCAACATCACCAGCGGTGCTGAGGAATGTGAATGTTACGGCGCCGTCGGCTAAACCATTCGTGCCGCTGCCTTCAACCGTGATGTCGCCGGCACTAACCGATGTGAGTGCTTCAAGTGCAGATTGAATTTGTGCGTACGTCGCATCGTGACTAATCTCTGCCGTTGTTTCGCCACTATAGCTCAAGTGATAGTGGCCGCCGGTTGGCACACCGGTAGGGGTTAAGGTTTGAATTTCCGCTGTCGTTGTCGAAGGGTAGCCATCTATTTTTGTCTTCGAACTCTGAGCGTTTTGTGTTTGTAAGAAGGAGCTTGACGCCAGAGATGCGAGGCTCTCCGAGGTGGCGCCGCCTTCGGTTGAAACGGCCATTGTCGGCAAACCCAACGTCGTCGCGCCATCACCATCATCATATGTGAAACTGATTTCCAGACTGCTTGTGCCTGAAATATGGTCCGTCAGCCATACTTGGCCGTTCATAAGTCTCGCCGTTGCTACTCCGTCAAACTGTTCATTAATCGCGTCAATAAGATGCCCCACAGTGGTATTTGCTGTTATAGAAAGGTCCTTGTCGGGAAGGTCGGTGCCGAAATGATTCTTGCCGCTGATTGTGATTTTCTCGTTGCTCACAAGGACTCCGGCAAACTGGTCAAGCTCTGTGATCTTGGTTGTCCGCCCTGCGTTGGTCCCGCCATCCGTGAAGGTGTGGTCAGATGCGCTCGTATTGGGCTTCCAAACCTCCGTAGAGTTCGTATTGATAGATATTTGGTAATCTTCGCCTGTTTGCTGGCCGCTGAGCATCAGGTGATATTTGCCTCCCTGATGGAGCAAGCTGGCCGTGACGCCGGGATTGTCCTCGTCATTGTTTATCAGGTTAACCATATCTTCAAGGGTCGTTACATTCTCAGTCGCCGTTATGACCCTTTCCTGATGGTTATAGGAATAGATGAAATTGCCGCCGCCGACATAATCGGTCTTGTAGGAGAAAGTGGAGGTATCCTGTATCCACGTCTCGGTCGTAGCCAGTTGATTGATTTCGATGGAGTGAGAGCCCGGTTCAGCAGTTGATGATGCGCCGACCGTGAGTATATCTTTGTCGCTGGTGCTGGTGCTGAAAATGTCCAGGTTATCAGCATCGGAAAGGGCATTTACGGCCGTTTTCACTGCACGAACGGTCGTTCGCAAGTCGTCCAGCGCGGTGCTTTGGTCCTCGTAGTCGGTCTTCTGTAGCTGATAGGTGGCGAGCCTCCGGCCGTTGATGATCATGAGTTGCTTAATGAGCGCAGCCGTATCAATACCTGTTGCCAGACCTGGAAGTCTTAGTTCACCCATGCTTTGATTCCTGATTTCTATTCCACCATATCAGCAGGACAATCTTGTCCTCTCACAGACCTTTTCCTCATTATCGAACGAAATAGCCCCCACCTAAACACGAAGTCTGAACGAACCGTTGGTACGATATGTTTTGAGGGTTTTCCTGACATGGCCGATCTGCCGCAGTTGCCTTCCAACAGAGGCTTTCTCAGCAGCAAGCATCAATTCCAGTTTCTTGAATGATCTTGTCAGATGCTCGCGCTGGCCCGCAAACTCAGGTTGGCCAAACGACTTTATCTTGACTATTTTCTCAACGACAAGGCCGACCTGTTCCGTCAACACGTCGACACGGCGAAAATCGCCTCTTCGGGCCGTTTCTATTTGCTCTTCCAACAAACTCTGTAAATTATCCAGTAGATGCGTCTGTTCATCTGCGTTCACGGAATTTGAACTCCTACCTCTTTATTTTGCGCTAAGTTGCGCTCAACTTCCTCCAAGAGATTGGCGGCATCTTCATTTCCAGAGTCCAATGCGAGGACATCTGCAAGCATTTTCCTGGATCGTTCGAAACGGCCTTCTTTCACATAGAGCGCTGCCAAAGTGAACATCACAGAGCTGTCATGTGGGTGCGTGCCGAGATAAACCTCCAGGTAGTGGATGACTTTCGCAAAAGAGCCCATCTGGCAGGAGGTTTGGAAAAGACCCAAAAGAGCCGTCAAGTTGTCCACATCCAACTCCAGACACTTAAGGTACATCGCAAACGCCTCTTCGTAATCCGCTCTTTTCTGTGCGACCATGGCCAAGCCCGCGTAGGCGCGGGCGCAATCGGGGGCAAGCCGACACGCCACTCTGAAAGCAATCTCGGCGTCATCTAAGAGACCCTTTTGAAAGTTAACGACCCCAAGCCCCAGGTAAGGGCCGGCTTCATCAGGGCTCACCGATGTGGCTTTCCCATAGCACTCTTGGGCGTTAGTATAATCACCCACAGAAGTGTAATGATCTCCCAATTCCTGTAGCTCTTCATAGCGTCGGATGGCATTGGCCTGGGCGACAGCATCATTCTTTTCGTTGTCCATACCCAATTGTCTTCCTTCGAATATTTGTTCGGCCCCAATGCGATCACTCACCAGCGTTGAAAAACTCCACAGCTACCGTCCTTTCACTCGCACTTGTTCTCGGCCATTTTGTGGCGAATCACTTGGATCATCGGTCGGAGGATCTTCTGACCAGGGCAAAGCTCTAATGACCAATTTAGCATTCTGGCAGCATCAGCCAGATTGTTCTCGCCCAGAAATACATCGGCAGTTCTATTAAGTACATCCGCACTCAATACACCCATCCGGTCCATATCATCGAAAAGCCCGGCAGCTTCGGTTGCTTTACCTGCGGCCAGGTACGTTTCAGATAGATTCCAGATAATCTCTGCCGACTCGGGCTGCAAACTTCTCGCTCTTACAAGATGATCGACGGCTTCATCGGAACGCCCCAGGCAGTGGAGAATTGTCCCCGTATCGTTCAGAGCCTCGGCGTCATCAGGTGCAGAGCAAAGATATTCCTGCATGTACTGGAGGGCTTCAGCGTGCTGGCCGGCCTCCGCCAATTCCAGGGCTTTCCGGTAATCTTCCGGCTTGCGAACGGCTTCGTTCTGCGCTGGAGATCCCTTCGAATGTGTCTCTATTGTCACCTGTGGTACTCCCTGAGTAGTCTACTGTTTCCTTATCAACTCATACCCCAATTACAGTGTGTCGGAGCGAAATGACGATTGTGTCAGCAAATTTCGTACCGACAGGTTACACAGGCGGTTTCTTTGCGATTCGGCACTCGACCGACAGGATTTGTAGAAATATTGAACAGGTCGCCGCCCGAATAAGACGCATCGTAATCCCATTCTTGTTTTTGTCGCCGGCCTTCTATTCTTCATGGGGTTGTGTTTGACCCAAACTACCATGATCGTTTCTCGCAACCTATCTAATGAAATCCAGAAGAGACATTGACATGAGTTTTCCAGCCACGGACAACGACATTTCGTACAGAACCTGATGGCGTGAAATATCTATGGCAACCTGGGCAATGTCCGCCTCCTGTAATAAGGTAGCCTCGTCCTCCGTACTGAATTTGATATTCTCGAGAGAGTCTTTAAGGTTATCGATAAACCCGATTTTGGACCCTACCGAAGTGACCTTGTCTGTCAGAAGGTTTTTTACCTCGTCCAGCGAATCCGACAACCTCTCTCGGTACTCCGCCAACTGAGCATCTGAAAAGCCTCTTTCGTTTTCCAATAAATCCCTGACACCTATAAGCACGTTGAATACATCGTATGTCCCCGGAACACTAACCATCTCAACACCGGTTTCGTCTATGTTTGTGGCATCTACATAGAGCACTTCTCCACTCGCATTTGTGACTGCCATATTGCTGACATCTCCGCTGGACGGGACCGTAACTTCGGTGGTCCCATCGTCAATAGACAGTTTGTAATTGCTGCCGTCATGCGTTACCGTCAGCCAGACATCGCCTCTACCGCTCGATGTGCCCGAGCCGGGCGCAGCACCGGTACTGCCCAGAAACTCCGGCGTGGTTCGGTTGTCAGAGCAAAAGATATCTTGACCCACATGATAAGCGCTCGATTGAACGCCGGGAGCTACTTCTATATCCCGCTGCTGAGAACTGCCCTGATAGGTTACACTTGTGATTTTGCCATTCGTGCGCTGCACGGCGTAAGGTGCTGAACTTGTATTACTTCCGCCAAAAATATATTGGTTTGAATGTTGAGTATTGGCGAGAGAGACCATATGTTCCAAGGTATCGTTGGTTTGTTCTGCAAGTCTCCGGCGTCCACTTTCATCATATGTCCCGCTGATAATCTGAGTCAGATAGGCCTTTGTATCCGAAATTGCTGACGACATGGTCTCGAGAACGGAGGTGGAAATCTCTAATACGCTGACAGCCTCGGAAATACTGTCCATATAGTTTTCCAGCAACCTTTGCTGAGAGTTCAGTTCTAAGACCCGATAAGCGGCAGAGGGGTCGTCTGAAGCTCGATTTATCCGTGAGCCGGTGTACGCCTGTTCCTGCAGACGAGCCATCACCTCGTAATGTAGACTCAAGGCAAAGCTGACATTATTGTGAATATTATTCAGTGTTCCGCTCATAAAGTTCCTTGAAGCAAACAGGAGCGTTTATATTAGTTCCATAATACTTGATACTGCCGAGTTAATTGTATTCATATATTGGGCCATCGCCTGAAACATCTGTTCAAACACCAGTAGCTGGGCTGCTTCGTCGTTAATATCAACGCCGCTCGCTTCGCTTTGTTGATTTGCAAGATTCAGTACCATAACCTCGATATTATCCTGGCGCATCTGTTTGACCGAGAGCTGTTGGCCGATGTCGGTCACCAGCCGGCGATAAAATTCTCCACACGTCAGGCCGCCCAAACCGCTGACCGCCTCGTCCCTCACGTCTGCCATTCGCACGGCGTTGGTATTGTCGGACATGTCCGCTCCGAGAGCGGTTGCCACTCGTCTGGGATTGGCGGCTATATCCGAGCAAACGGCCATATCCTGTGCGCTGCTGCCGGAAAAGAAGGTGTTCAGTCCAACGGCCGCCAAAACGCCTGACGTGTCAGCGCTGGCAAACACGTCAATCTCAAAGGTATTGCCAGCGATCAAATCGCCCGTAGTAAGGGCTATTTTGACTCCACTACCGCCAACATCGATCGTATCTCCTGCGGCATAGCCGGAACCGATATTAAGTGTGCTAATCGTGTCTCCATTACCATCGGTTACCATAAGCTGCAGGGTGCCATTACCGATATCGTCACTGCCCACCGCCGTAAATGTAAACGTATCGTTCTGCGTGCCTGTGTAAATGCCGGATACGGACATAGCAGGGGGGGCTGTGGTGCCTGTGAGAACGCTATTGGTGGGTCCGGACAAAACAGCGGGCAGAAAATCAAATTCATGGTCTGCGTCGGCTGAGATCGTCAGTTGATTTGAAGCGTTCACCGAAGCCGTCAGGCCGGTAATGGCTGAAATGGCCGTCGCTATGTCACTTAATGAATCATTCTCTGCATCAACGGCAATGGACTGGCGTATTGTCACACCGGTGCTGGTGTTGGTTACTCGTATGTACATATTGCCATCGCTTACAGAACTGAAATCGGACATAATTCCACTTGCGTTCGCCCAGCCCGTCAAGCTGGTAAAGGAACCTTCCGAACCAACCCCCTGAACATGGTATTGATTTATCTGTTGTATTATTGCGGCGGCCAGGGAGTCCAGGTCATCGTGAATATCGGAGATAAGCTCATTCTTCAGCGACAGTAGTCCACCAATCTTCCCGCCTTGTACATCTGTGGTGCAATGAGAGGCCCCTGCAATAGAAATGCCCAAATGACCATTTTCATCGAAACCTGACTCCAGCTCACTGGCAGAAGCACTTAGCACCAGTGGCATGCCACCAACACTTACATCAACCACGCCATGGGCTCTAATGAGTGTCTGGATGCCAATTAACTCGGACAGCTCTGATATACACTGGTCTCTTTGATCGCTCATGGCGCTGGCGTGTCCGTCCGCTAGCTCAATCGTTTCTATCTTGTCATTGAGTTCAGCAATCTGGCTTGTCAGAGTGTTGATGGAGCTAATGGTATTCTCAGCTTCTAATCTAATCTGGGTTTCCAGTGTGTTCAGAAATTCTCCCACGGTTCTGAACTGACCAGCCATGGCATCCGCATCGCTGACAATCTGGTTTTGCCAGATGGTTTCCGCCGGATGGACACTAAGGTCCTGCAATGAATCAAAAAACTGATCTATCGCTGCGTTCAAACCACCCCCCTCCGTGGAAAGCTCTCCGAATGCGTTTTCAATCGTGCGCAGCGTGCTGAATTCCCGCGAAACCTGCTCTAATGCGGACTGCTGCCGACGTATCTCCTGTTCCAAGAGATTGTCGATGATCCTTGTCACGCCTTCAACATCGACGCCTCCGCCGAATAGAACGGGTCCCTGTTGCGAGAAGTAGGCCGGTGAGAAACCTATTCTCTGGCGGTGGTAGCCCTCAGTCGCTGCATTGGCGATATTGTTACCGATGACGTCAAGTGCCTTCTGGGCGGCGTCCAGACCGCTCAGCGCTATACTAAAATCCGACATCTCTCAAATCCACGTAGACAATGATTTCTTAGAACTGCAAGTTCACGAAGGCCGAGCTGCTTTGGCGTTCGGCGGAGCCATTCGGATTGTATGTAATCGTCCCTGCTCGCCCAACGTGGAGCATACTCCTTAAGAGCATGCTGTTGAACCTGGCACACTCGGACAACAGCATCGTGGTACTCAAATGCTCCTTCTGGAGTTCCCCGGCTAATGTCTGCAATTCTGTCTTTCTCTGTGTCACTTTCGCTTTTCTTTCTCCGGACAAACCGGCTTCGAGTCTGGATAATGTCATTTGCTCGAAGCTACAGTCTGACGCCATTGCCAATTCTTCTCGCAACAACCGGCGCTTCTGTTCATTTTCTTTGTAACTGTTTGAATCCGATTGGATGCTTTCGAGCAATTTGTGCAAGGAGGCCTCATCGCGCCTGACAACCAGACTGCACAGCTCATTCAACCTTAGTAGGGTGTCCCGGATATGCTCGATGTCCCTATCAAGGACGGTAAGCAACTGGTCCACTTTGTCTTCTATTTCAATCGCCGCTGTTTTCATACACTCTCATCCAACAATTCTGTCGCTGTGTTCTTGTACTCTGACTCAGTCAAAAACTGGTATATATCCTTCCACATTCCAAAGCCGCCCTTGTCTGCGATATCACGAGCCAGGTGTAACCAGAATAGGCCGTCAATCTGTCTGGCCGCCCCATCTTTGTCGTCGCCCCAGTCGCCAATGGTATTCTTTATTTCGTCAAGTAACTTGGTAATAAAGACAGATTCAAAATCCTTGGCCAACTGCTTCTTCCTGGCTTCACAAGCACCATCCATTTCTTCCATCTTCTTCAACGGTATCGGCGGCGAAACCGCTCCGATTAAGATCATATTAGCACTGTCCATAGAATGGCTCCTACATGATCTGCAACTTGGCCTGAAGCGCGCCGGCCTTTTTCAGAGCATGAAATATGGCTATGAGGTCTGTCGGCGTTGCTCCTATCGCGTTAAGAGCGTTAGCAAGATCGGCAACCGTCACTGTCCGAGGTACAGGAATGAGAACACCTTCTTCCTGGCCGACGGCGATGTCGGTGACCTGAGTGACTTCTGTTGTCGCGCTCTCGGTGAACATCGCCGTTGGCTGAGAAACCTCCTCCCGTTCTCTTATTTTCACGGTTAGGCTACCCTGGGAAATCGCTACGGCTAATATACCGACGTTTTCACCCACGACGATCGTACCGGTGCGCTCGTTGATAACCACGATCGCAGGAACATCCACCTTGATCTCGTGTCTTGTGATATCGCCAATAAAGCCAGCGATACCTTGTTGGCTGATATCGTCCGGGATTTTGACCCGGATCGTACCGGCATCAATGACTGCGGCACTATCGGGATAAGCTTGATTAATGGTTGTGCCGATCTGCTCAGCGGTTGAAAAGTCCACGTTCCTAAGATTGAGCGTAATAAACCTCCGACCCGCAATATGTTCGACAAAAGTGGCTATTTCTTCTTTTTCAACCGTTGCGCCGGCGGGGATTCGACCCACCGTCTGATGGTTCTTGGTAATCGAAGCTTTGTCACCGGATGTTGTCCAGCCGGCAATCGAAACCGCTCCCTGGGCGACAGCGTACACCTGGCCATCAAGACCTTCGCCGTCAAGACCTTTCAATGGTGTGGGTAAAAGGATGCCACCCTGAAGGCTCTCGGCATCACCTATGGAAGAGACTACAACGTCGATGCGTGAACCCTGACGAGCGAAAGGTCCCAACTCGGCTGTTACCATTACAAGAGCAACGTTGCCGCCGATGAAATCGGAAGGAGAAAGAACCAGCCCCGAGTCTCTAAGTATATTCGCCAGCATCTGTTGTGACGGAAGGGAACTATCGCCCGTATCACTCAGGCCTACGACAAGCCCAATGCCAGCGAGCGGATTGCCGCGCACGCCCTGAACATCGACGATATCCTTTATACGCTCACACTGGGCAATCTCAACCGAACTTAATAGGATGACGAGCGAAAGAATCAACCGAGATTTCATAAACTTACGCTTTCAAAATAGTCGTGCAATGTTCCCATCCAGGCAGAGTTAAAACGGCCAAATAATGTCAAATATTCTACCCAGCCAGTTTGGCCTGTTATATTGTGCCGCAACTCCTTTATTCCGGCTGACGATAGTGAAATTGGCAACCTGTTCGCTCTTGATACTGTTATCAAAAGCGATGTCGCTTGGCCGTACGATGCCGCTGACCTCTATTGTCTGAATATCATCTGCTATGTTCCGGTCCCGGGTTCCGGAAATCACAAGGTTGCCATTTGGCATGATGTCTATAACGATGACGCTGATCGAGTCGGTGAATTCGCGTTCGTCCTTGTAGTCGGCTTTACCGTCCAGGGTATTGGAGTATGTCGTGCCGGCACCAAAATTAATCGCCGGAAGTTCCGGCACGATATGCTCGATCCCAACCTTCCCGTCAAAGTTCTGGTCCCGAGTAGTTGCTTTACTCAAAGTTCTTTTTGCTTTGTTATCAACCGTGCTTTCTTCACTAATCGTGATGGTCAGAACATCGCCTATGTGGCGAGCTTTGTCGTCAGCGTACAAATCTTTTTTAGTCTGATCTCTTTTGGACCAGATGGAATCGGCCTGTACGCGAGGCACAGAACAGAGGACGAAAAAGACTAAGGCGAGCGACACTGGTTTTCTATTACGCATACTTACTCCTTCTACAAGACAGGTTCCACACTTCCATCTTCGTTGACCTTGGCCAGAATGATTCGTTGGGAGTCCACGTTCCGCACTTTTATGTATTCGCCGACCCGTCCGTCCTGCATAGCTTTTCCGATCGCCGTAATAAGAAACCCGAGCCTATCAACCTTAATAACAACGTTTTGGTTGCGCTTGAGCAGAACCGCCGGCTTGACAGGACCTATCATGCCTGGCCGAATAACAGTGTTTGCCGGCAACCGACGCTTGGCTATAAATCCATACGGCACAGCCCAATTCGCAGGCTCAGGATAGTTTGATACCATCTTTTCTATCTTCACATTCTCGGGACTAATCACTGCCCCCGGCGGAATGTCTACCTGCGCCACTAATTTACGGCCGTTGTATCCCAAGCGAAACGCCACGTCACGCGATCCTATCTCTTTGTCACCGGAGAATGCAGTAACCCGAACCTTCGCCTGATTTCTGATGCCGCTTCGGAGAGGGCATAGGACGTATCTGACGTCTTTGCTAATCTCCCCGGGCAGAATCAAGTCTTTCGGTACTCGTATCGGGTTCCATTGACAAATCGAAGCTTCTGATGGGTTCTTTTTCAAAAAGGCCAAAGCCCTTTCTACAAATTCGTCGCCCCTGATGATTTGATGCTGCTGGGTGACGGTCATCTTCTCTGCACCGGCCAATGTCACTTTGGAGCCAGGAATCCCGCTGCAAGCCAATCTGCTCAGCACAATTGACCGGTCAACAATAATCTTTTGGCCGGGTGCTGAAATACGCCCCAGCGTAACCCGTTCCGCCTTGGCCGCAAGGGATTCACTGCCCCGTATTATGGCCACCTGCCCAAGATTCGGAATATGACCTTCGATGGTAATCTCTCGTGGCAGATAAATGTGTAAAGCAGCGTCCGTTTGTCGGCTCTTGGCCTTGCTGCTGGCTGGTATCAGCAGGAAAACCACCCAGGTAATCCTGATTATCCTATTTCCCATGATGATTTCCTGGTTAGAAGTTCGCAATTTGTATCGCGTTTCGGAGCATCTCGTCCCCAGCTTTTATTGCACGGGAGCTTACTTCGTAGGCTCGCTGGGCGGTAATAAGGTTGACAAGTTCGGTGACCATTTGCACGTTGGACTTTTCTAAGAATCCTGCCTGGATCATGCCGAAACCATTTTCTCCTGCCGTCCCGGTCGTGGGGGTGCCGCTTGCTTCGGTCTCCGCCAAGAGATTATCTCCCTCACTTGAGAGGCCTGATGGATTGGAGAATCTGACTAACTGGATCGTGCCCACAACGGATTGTGTCCCCGTAGCCGAGGTAACGTTGACGCCGCCGTCTCTGCCAATGTCAACTGCGACGGCATCTGTTGGAATAGCAATAGCTGGTTGGATGGAATACCCGGCAGTAGAAACTAATTGCCCATCCGCGTTTGTTTGCAGTGCACCATCGCGGGTGTATCGGATGTCGCCATTGGGCAACGTCACCTGCAAGAACCCGTCACCCAAAATAGCCAAATCGAGATTTCGGCCGGTATTCACAAGCTCGCCGCCGGTGAAGACTTTGACCGTAGATGCTGCGCGAACGCCGCTTCCTACTTCCATCCCGGTGGGGGACTTCGTACCTGAAACCACTTCCGCACCGGACTCCTTCATTTTGACATAAAGCAGATCCTGGAAATCGATCTGACTTCGTTTGAAGCCTGTGGTGTTGATGTTGGCGAGATTATTCGCTGTTACGTCCACCATCATCTGCTGAGCCGTCATACCCGTTGCCGCAGTGGAAAAAGCTCTCAACATCGTCTTGCTCTCCTTTATTCTCAGCCCATCGCCACGCTCATCAGACTCTCTGACGTATCTTGGCCAACGGACATAAACTTCATATTCGCCTCGTAGAGCCTGCTCACCATTATCATATCCACCAGCTCCTCAACCAGTTGGACGTTGGAGCTTTCCTGAAAGCCCTGTTTCACAGTGGCGTTCTCAGGCGACTGCGGAACTGCCGTTTCGGGTGCGTGGAAACAGTTGAACCCGGCTGCAAGGAGTTCGCCTTCCTTGTCTTTGAAATCGGCAAGTTTGAATCGCCCTGCGGGCACTCCCGCCGCGCTGATGCGGCCATCGCTTGAAACGCTGATTTGCGAGAGTCCCGCGCCCCGCGGTATGGAGATTGGGCCGGCCTCGCCCGCGACAATCCTTCCCGCCGAATCGACGATTTGTCCATTTGGGTCCAGGCGGAAGATTCCATTGCGGGTGTAAAGCGCTCCATCAGGGGTCTCTATGACAAAGAAGCCTTTGCCACATAATGCAAAATCCAGTGATCGGCCGGTCTCGATAAGGCTGCCCTGTGAGAAGTCGAAGGTTGCGTACAAATCAGCTTCGCTGCCAGTTTCGGCTTTGGTCCCTGCTTCTTGAGTCACAAGGGATTGGGAGAATGTGTTGCATCTGCGTTTGTATCCAACCGTGCTTGCGTTAGCGAGATTGTGCGCAATAATGTCAAATTCCCGCGTTAATCCATCGATTGTCGAACTAATCTGGGCCGCAATCTCTGACATTTAAGGCTCCTCAAACACGCACATGTTCAGTGACACTTTGTTCGGAATTTCCCGGCATCGGCACGTTTCTATTCCTGTCACTGACCATCAGGGAAGCAGCATTGGTAGCACGGACCAGCTCATCGATGTTTGAATCGCTGAGACCCGTCAGTTCAACTGCTATGGACAAACCATTCTGAGCTCGTTTGGTTCGTCTAACCACTCCGACATCTTCCACTATTTTTGGTGTTGCCGGGTTTGGGCTCCGGTCCGCCGGGTTTGCATCGTGCTCCAAACTGAAGACCACCAGAATCCTCTCACCTGCCTTTATCTCCAGTGATGATTCTATACGCAAACCAGGACCAGCCAATTCAGTGACAACGGCGGGAACAAACTCCGGTGGGAACAAGGTGGCAGCCGGGGGCTTTGCCGAGTCCGGGTTCGCAGCGCCTTGCTCCTGGCTGCTTGGGCTGCTTTCAACAAGTGATTTCTCAAATGGGAAAGATGCGATAAGGGCCGACATTTCCACGGGGACACGTAGGAAACGGCGCCGCTTAACAAATCTTACACCATCGCTATGATTCAGAACCAACCTATCACCATCGTAGCTGACTACGGAAGTGTCAAATTCCCAAACGAACGGACCGGAATTGTAACGCACGCACCAATACTCCTTGAACGTGACTTTCACCGGCTTTGTCAAGCGAAGTGTCAATTCGCTGTGGCTGTTTTCCACCACGGTGGATTCGATATCATGTGAATCCTGTGCCTTCCGACGTGTTAGCTGGACCTTTTTGCCCACCGGTATCTGTCTGCTGCTTGGTTTCGTTGTGTTGGTCGGTGAACCGTCTGGCGCATAGGGTTGATTCCTGAATCCAAGCTTCTCACGCAGAGACCACAACTCTGTTTTCAATTGTCTACTTTCTTCAGTTGCCTGCTGGTCTGCGAGATTCTCTTCTATGATCTTGGCCATGCCTCGGTCAAAGGCAGTGCCCAAAGTGAAGATGGCTTCATTTCGCTTCAATCCTGCTTGACGTGCCGTCTCAAGGAGCATTTGACGCTCACGGAGGGTCAGACCTCGTTTCCTGGCGTACTCGGTAAACAGGTGATCGCTCGCTTTTCGCTCCTGCCTGATTCGCTTGAAGCTGAGCGCAAAAAGCAGCACGGCCAATGTGAGCATGGCAACTATGCCGATCAGAACAAACCAACGTTCCGCCGCCGAATTCATGTCGAATTCCCTTGCCGCCCTCCAGCGTTGCAGGGGTGTCATCGCCAGAACCATGCCGTTCAAACATCCTGTAGTCATCACGGACGCTGTCGTCATCTTAGAGTTCCAAACTCACTATCTGATAAGATTGGTTAATTCTCTGAGTATATCATTGGCGACCTTGATGGTTCTTGCATTGGCCTGGTACCCGTTTTGGGCTTGAATCATGTTGACAAACTCGGTCGCCACATCGGCATTGGATTGTTCCAATGCCCCGCCATGAATGGAACCGGCGCCGCTGGTCAGCCCCTGTGTCGCTGCCGCTTTGCCGGAGTTGGCTGACGAAGTCAAATAGCCGCCACCCACGCTTTCAAGGCCCGCGGGATTCTGAAATAGGGCTATCTGTAGGGTGGCGATGTTCTTCTTGACGCCGTTTGAGAACGAGCCGATAAGTACACCCTCATTACTCACCGAAACACTTGAAAGGCTGCCCGCCGCATAGCCGTTCTGCTCCGTTATCACTGCGGTGGACGTTCCTGACTCACCCGTTGCAAATTGCGTCAGGCCGTTAAATCTGTTTGCCGTGCCGAGGTCTACGGAGACGGTTTGGGGATCTGCGGTATCGTGCGCAAAGATTATTTCGAATTCGGCTGTATCACCGGTCGTGGAATTCAAACCGGAGAAAGAACCATCGGCGGCGCTAAACTCGATACCCTCAATACGCCGATTGTCGTAGCTCAGAGCGCTCACGCTCCCGCTAACCGAAGTCAGTAGCATGTCCCAGGTATTATCCGTGTTTGCTCTTACAAACGCTCCCGAGAGAACCTGCCCGCCGCCCTGGGAGTCGTAGATGGTAATATTGACGTTTTGGACCTCCTCACCGCCAACCGTTGAATATTCGAAATATCCGGGCATCGTAAGCGCATCCGTGCCACCTGTCGAGGTTGTATATGCCAGGTTCATATCCAGTTTGCTGTAGCCGCTGACGCCGTCGGTGACGACTATTTGCCCGTTGCTCAATGACGCCGTTGCGTAGGTTCCATCGGCGTTCTGATTGGCAGGATCCGAGAGGACCGTATTTATATGAGCAATGAGAGCATCCAAATCGGTGCTGGCGTCAACATCGAGGGAGAGGGAACCGGCGCCCGCCGTCAGGGCCGTCCCATCGTGATTATAGCCCGATACGGTAATCGTCCCTGTCTGGCCGACGGCAAATGCTCCCGAGAATTGGTCCAAATCATCGAGATCTGTACTTCCTGTGGCCGCTACACTGCCGGTGGTGTAAGCTATGGTCGAAGCCAAGACCTGGGTCTGGGGCGTCGAGAGCCGTGCATCGGGGCTGAGGTTGCCCTGCACCTTTATGGTTGATGTTGCACTCGCGGGCATGGCCGTATCGTAGGGCACGCGAATACTGCTCTCGCCAACAGTCTGGAAACCGGCGCTTTCACCTTCTGAACCGATGCGTTGGACCTTGTAGCCCGTAGCCGGATCAATCAGGTTCGAGTCTGCATCGACAGAGAACACGCCGGCACGGGTATAGAGGTTTTGTGAACCGTCACTTAACACAAAATAACCCTCTCCTTCTATCGCCACATCCAAAGGATTGCCCGTCTTCACGATATTGCCCTGCGACACAAGCGGCGCTATGCCGGATACGCCAACGCCAGTGCCCATCTGCTGAGGGTTCGTGCCGCCGGCATTACCCGTTGGCTGCGATGCCTTCTTTATCGTCTCGCTGAGCAGCTCCGCAAACGTTATCCGGCTGGCTTTAAAAGCGGGGGTGTTAACGTTGGCAAGGTTATTACCAGCCACGTCGAGCATTTCCTGGTGAACCTGTAAGCCCGTAACGCCTGTCAACAGTGCCGAACTCATTTCTATTTCTCCTTTAAGTATTTAGACTTTTGATTTCAGTTCTTAACCGACATGATGTCTGCTGGATCGAGCATGTAGTCTCTTACAAGCAGGAGAACTTGACCGTCAACGTCCTTATAGGTCTGCTCGACGACACCACTCATGATGTCTGTGGTACCTGGTTCCGTTTCTCCGACAAATGAAACCTCTTTGCCTACTAATGAAGCCGCATAGTTGTGCTCAATCGTCTCAAGCACCTTTGCAAAACTCGAGTTCATCGATTCTAATTGCTCTAACTGCGAGAACTGCGTTAATTGAGAAGCCAACTCGTTATTATCCAGGGGCTCCAAAGGATTCTGGTTCTGCAGTTGCGTTACCAGAAGTCGCATATAATCGGTTTGAATCGTGTTCGCCGATGTTGCCGCCGATGTACTCATAACTCTCACCTTTTCAAAAAGTCTCTTCAGATAACAGTGTGCTAATCAAGCAACCGAGAAGAGAAGCAATTATTGTGCCACACCGAAAATAGCACTGTCTATGTGACAGAGAACCTCTTATACAGAGGCAGGTTAGGAAAAGTCATTATTTCGATGAACATTCCATTTGACCCTGTGAAGAGCAGTCCTAATGGATAAATGTTCCTGCGTTCCGGAAAATCTTGCCGAGCCGGCGTTAAGGACTGTGTCTTTGTCACGTGCCCGATATACACGCGGCGGTTCTGCCGTTTTGATGAAAAAAATTTCACTCGACTTTTCACGCGGATCGCAACGCTTGAAAACGTCCCATAAGAGGCAATCGTCCTATAAGAGTCAAACCAGGAATATACTCTTCGCTGCATCTGCAGCGTCCAATTGACTTGAAAGCAAAAGACGGCTATTCCTTGGGACGAGCACGCCTATTATTGGCCCGTCCCATAAAGGACTAAAGTTGTCAAATGTATTTGACGATTAACAGGATAAGCGTCGTCGGAAACGTCCGTTATAAAAGTCAGTATCAACGGGGGTATCAAAATGGGGCCACCAAAAGGGACGGCAGTAACAGGATTGCCAAAGAAGGGGAGGTGCCAAAACAAAGAAAGCTCCATACGATTAGGGGTGTGATTCGTAGGGAGGCGTAGAATGAGTTTACGCAGCGTTGTCACGGTCGGCAGAGAAAGAGAGGTTCAGCAGTTGGCTCGGCACATCGGCCGGCAAGTATTTGCGGCAGACGACGTCACCGAAGCAGCAGATATTGCCAGGAGGGTCGGTCCTGAGTTAATTCTTTTTGATCATCGATTCGCCCCGGACTGCATTCAGGAATTTCTCAGAACGACCGGTAATAATTCGCATGTTCATATCGTAGCAGTTGGCAACGACGAAAAGAACGTGCATATTGCCGGACAGTTTAGAGAGGCCGGAGCCCATCACTATTTGCAGGGTACGCGGGATCATCGTTGGCTTGGCCAAATCGTACGCCAAACGAAAAGCAAATTCAAGCTTGGTGCTTCGAAGAAAGAAGCAGATGGTTTTTTTGCAGATGACCTTGCTGCCTCGGTCTCTATGGTTGGGCAAAGCAAGGCGGCTCTTCACACCCTCAAGATGATTAAATTGGTCGCTGCCAGCCAATGTAATCCCGTTTTGGTCGTTGGCGAAACAGGCACCGGCAAAGAATTGGCCGCCCGGGCAATTCATGCCGTCCGGCACCTGAACGGGCAGTTCGTAGCTCTAAGCTGTGCCACTTTGACGGCGAATCTGCTGGAGAGTGAGCTTTTCGGCCATGTAAAGGGCTCTTTTACGAGTGCCGACCGTGACAAGATAGGGCTCTTAGAGTTAGCGGCAGGAGGCACCATCTTTCTCGATGAGATCAGTGAGATGCCGTTGGATTTGCAGGCCAAGCTGCTGCGCGTTCTTCAGGAAAAGACCTTCCGAAAAGTCGGCGGCACAAAAGAAATTAGCTGCAAAGCCACAATCATTGCCTCCAGCAATCGCAATCTTGCCAGTGAAGTTCAAGCCAAACGTTTTCGGCAGGACCTTTTCTACCGCCTTGACATCTGTCCTGTGACCATCGCCTCTCTGAGGTCACCCGAGCGAAGAGAGGACATTCCGCTTCTGGCCGAATTCTTTCTCAAAACGTCAACTATATGTGCGGAAAAAGCGGAGAAGATAGTCTCGATTACCAAATTGGCCGGTGAGGTTTTGCGGGAGCACGATTGGCCGGGTAATGTCCGTGAGCTTCGCAATGTTATTGAGAGGGCGATTTTGCTGGAAAGCACAGAGAAAGTCGGCTTAAACAGCATCGTGATTGATACGGCAAGACCGAACCAGTTCTCGGACAGTGCAACAGCCGATAAGATAAAGGATTTTTCGCTGGCAAAAGCCGAACGCGAACTTATCGCCCGGGCTCTGCAGGAGACAAGCTGGCAGAAGACAAAGGCCGCCAGTCTTCTTGGTATAAGCAGAGCCACCCTTTATGCCAAGGTAAGACAACATAATATCAGGAGCGGCACCTCTTGCATCAGCCAGGCCCAAAGCAAAATCTCAGCACCATCGGCGGCTGAGCCGGCAGCGGTTGCGAACTAACGACAGACCGATGCCGGGCAGCCTGGCATCGAACGTGAACGAATTCCTGTCAGAAAACTTGGCGGTTCGTATAGAATCCCAACGCTTCTTCAAAGCTCAGAATGCTGCCCGGCGACCCCAAAGGGCGATTTCGCAGGAAAAACTCGCAATAATCCCCGTCAAAGCCCCTTGAGCCAAATCTGGCACGACTATTGCTGTGATATGAGAAAGCTGCTGCAGCGCGCTATGAATTCGGGCGGCAGTTGTTGCGGTCGGACCAAGAGTCGGATGCCATGACAAAGAGAATCATAGGAACGATTTCGGATATCTTAGCTTCGACATGGCACAACGGGATCAGGATTGTCCGCGCCATGGCAAGAGGACCCAAGGAAGACAATATAGAACGTCTGCCCGAAGCGCCGGAACCGGAGAGTCCGCCAGAGATGTCCCCGGGCAACGAACTGTTCGCAAGCCCTGTTCACGAGGAACTCTCGGCACAACAAATCTTTGCCGGAGACGATAGTTTTTACAGATCCCTGGAAGGTACCCGGACTGCCGGCGGCCTACGGTCTTTGGATCCAGGGCGAATACTAAGAGCTGCAACCGGATACAAGCGTTTTTCATCTGTCCAGAAAGCTCTTGCTGCCGCTATTGTCCTGGTTGCGGCAGTGTTGCTTTATGCCGTCTTACGATCCCCACCTGGGCCTACTGACCAAATGCGATCTGCCGCCAGCCAAACACCGGCGCCTGAAATACCGGTCGCCGAAACTGTGGGCGTGACGCCACACGAGGCCCGAGAGGCGGCGCCCCTACATGACTCGGCACAACCCTTGTCTCTGAAAGTCGCTCAAAGCTTCTATGTCAATGGAGATTATGACAAGGCCTTGGGCGTTTATAACGAACTGCACAAGAACGTTCCCGCACATCCCAGAGAAGAGTTCATGAGGGATTTCCTGCAACTGCAGATGGCGTTATGCGTGGAAAGAACCGCCGATACCGCCCAGGCCGGCCGCCTGCTCAGAAGAGTGCTGAAAAGCAGCTCTCCTGCCATAAGGGTAGTTGCTTCCTACCACTATGGTTTGCTTGAAATGCAGAGGCAACAATACCTGGATGCGCGAGTCAAAGCTTACCAGGCACTTGCCTTGCTTGACGCCATAGATTTCGACGAAGACTATGCTCTGTCACTCAAACGGGATTGCTGTTTTCTGGCTGCGGAAGCATTAACACGAAAAGCTCTATCCCTTTGTGATGCCGACAAAGACCTCCCCGAGGATTTGTGGGGCACTTTTGGCGCAGCGGACGAGCTTTTCACTCAGCTCGATGAAGCGCCACTGCGCAGCTTTCTCAATTCCGGCTCGCAACGACTACGCCAGGCTGTCCTTGGCCCTCAGATCCAACGATTCGAACACGAGGGCGAGCCGGCTCGCTACGGCATCACGTGTAACGCTGCACCGGTTGAAGAGCTGCTGGCCCGATTCGCTGCCCATGCCGCCATTGACATCCGCTGGGAGTCAGGTTCGGAGGAAACGGGGATTCGCAAACGATTGGTTTATCTATATCTGCCATCGGCAACAACCCGGCAATTCCTGACAGCAGCAACCGGCTGTGTGGGTATGCTGGCACGCATGGATGAAGGAGGCGTCGTCACGATTCTCAACCCTGCCACGTACTCCTACGTTTCAGAACACATAGCCTCTCTCAGTGAAGAGGCCGTTTCACTCTGGCAACGCTTTTTGCTCAGATTTCCAGAGGATTCGCGCCTTGCAAACATCCACTTTGCCCTCGGACTCTTGCACGCCTCCAAAGGCCAGCCCGTCGAGTCGATGGCAGAGTACAAGTTGGTGGCTAACCGCTTTTCGCGCTCATCTTTGGCGCCGTTTGCCTTGCTGAACTCAAGCAAGCTCAAGAGCAGTCTGCACGACTATCCTGGCGGGCGCGAGGATTTGAAGCAGCTTGTCGAGCAATTCCCCGATTCAGAGATTGCCGGAGAGGCGTACCTTCACCTTGCAGAGACCACAGCCAAAGCCGGGCTCAAAACCGAAGCCGCACGGCTTTATCGCAAGGTTTATAATCTTAGCTTATCCTCAGAATCACAGAGTGCCGCTGTCCTTGGGGCGGGCAAATGTGCCTATCGTTTAGGAGACTATGAATCAACGGCAAAATGGATGGCTCAATACGTTCAACTGGCCGCTGACCGCAAGAGCAACGACGTGTATTCGGCCTATTCTCTTCTGGGAAAAGCCTGCCTGGCTTTGGACAATCCCGGAGCTGCCTGTGACGCCTTCCAGCACGCACTCCAAGGCGGGCCATCACGCTTAGCCCAAGACGAGTATATGGAGACGGTCTCCGCCCTGGTCGAAGTGTGTTTGCAGCAGGGACACTTCGTCCGGGCGCTTGATATGTTAGAGGACATTCATTCAGTGGCCTTATCACGGAAGGAATCGATCGAGTTATTGCTGCTGAGAAGCAAGGCGTTTCGTGCAATGGGTTTGGTGGATAAAGCGATTGCAATACTTGGTGACAGGGCCGAGTATATCCCCGATCCTCAGCTAAAAGCCCAAGTATGCTTTGAACTAAGTGATTGCTACATTGAAAAAGGTGATTTAGACATTGCCCGTAAAGAACTGGCCGATGTCCTTGTGCTGACAGAATCAGGGCCTCTGTCGCAGAAAATCGCTCTCAGGCTGGCTGAGGTGTGTCTGAGACTCGGGCAGACTTCTCAAACCGCACATGCTTGTCAAGAATTTCTTGCTCAAGCCATATCTGTCTGCTTGCAGCTCTTAGATCTACAGCCATCACAGCAAATAGAGCAAGAAGCATTAGACGTCCTGGCAGCAGCCTATAATCAACAGAAAGAGTACGACCGAGCCGCATTGGCTCTTTTGGGACATTGGAAATGACAGTCAAAAATAGGTTTCTGGAGCAACGTGACAATCCACAGCGTAGACGTTCCTTAACCTTGAGTTTCAGACTTTGCCTTTCGCCGATGGTTGTTTGCATGTTGATTCCTCTTGGTTGTGCAGAGACTCTATCGCAAAATGTCAACGCGACTATTGCGAAGTACCCAACCACTCCTTTTCCCATCTGGAAAGCTCCTGTGCAGGTTGCTACGGCGTCAGGCCAACGGCAAACACAGGCCAACAGCACCGTAGCCGCAAACTTCGCCGCCAAGGTTGAGGAGAAACCACCCGATTTACTCATTGTAGAAAGTCCCACGACGGACCTCAGCCGCCAATTGCAGCAAGCCAGGATTAGTCCCTCGGCTGATGATGAGCCCGACCAAAGCAAGGACGAGCTTCGACAGATGATTAGGCAAATCAGCCTCATCGAATTCAAGCCGCCGGATCAAGCTTCCGAATCGTCGGTTGTTGTCGAGCCGGCCCAAGAAGCTGAGCCCAATGAGATGCCGTCCGATACAGACATACTGCAAGAGACCGATCCGAACAGAATCGAACGCAAGCTGCCGGATGGGCGGGTAACTGACCAGACTTTACAGATATTTAGAAGCCTCTCGCAGCACCCCGACCGACTTCATAATCCTTTTGTGTTGGCTGAGATCTTATTCAACAGTCATTGCCTGACAGAAGCGGCAGCGTGTTACCGACAAGCTCTTGATCGCGTGCCTGCGGACGAGGCCGATCCGTTCGCCAATAAGGCGTGGATCCTATTTCAGATAGGAAACTGCCTGCGAAATACGGACCGGCCGGCCGCAACGCAGATGTATAGACAGCTAATTGCCGAGTATCCAGATTCACCATGGGCGGATTTGGCCAAAGCCGAAAGTAAATTGATCGATTGGTATTTGAGAGACAAACCCGATACGCTGATAAACGAACGCAGCTTGTAAGCCATGTCATGATAAGAAGGAGTGCTGAGCAAGTGAACAAGAGCGAAATAGACGGCACAACACCGATTCATACGAAAGCTCAGACGAGAAAGGTCTTTTGCAGTAAGTCGCAAAACGTCCATCCGACCGCGAACGTATTGATAGTTGACAACGACCAGGAGTCGACGCGATCCATACTTGAGATTTTGGCGCGCAAAGGCATTCGCGGAACGATCGCTGACAATAAAAGAAGCATCGTCGGTTTTCCCGAGAGGAATAATTACGATCTTGCATTCATTGCCGCCCCGGTGCATCAGCCCGAAGAAGGTTTGGAATTGGTTCGTGACATCAGGGCAGATTCACCGGAGATGCCGGTGATTATGATGGGCGATGCGCAAAAGCCCGAAGCTCAAAACCAACAGCACCTTCTTGATATCGTCGTCAAAGCCGCCCATTCAGGCTGCTCTCATTTTCTGATCAAGCCGCTTGACTACAACAGAATTGAAACTCTCTTGGACAGCCTCCTGCCGAATCATCGTATTGCGGCAGCCGACTGTGCCTGCCAGGGTGTTCAGCCTCTGTTCACAATAGTGGGAAAGAGCCCCAAATTACTGCAAACGGTGAATTTGGCTAAGAAAGTAGCTCCCACTTCGGCTCCGGTCTTGGTGGGCGGCGAAAGCGGTACAGGCAAAGAGCTGATTTCTTTCCTCATCCATCACCAAAGCAAGAGAGTGCGGGGACCGTACGTGAGAGTTAATTGTGCGGCACTGACCGACTCACTGCTTGAAAGTGAACTCTTCGGCCACGAGAAAGGCGCCTTCACCGGCGCCTATGCCCAGCGTAAGGGGCGATTCGAGATGGCCCACGGTGGAACCCTGCTCCTGGACGAAATCTCGGAGACACCCATCAAATTCCAGGCAAAACTGCTCCGTGTACTCGAACAGCAGGATTTTGAACGGGTGGGAGGAAATGACAGCATCAGAGTCGATGTGCGAATCATAAGCACGACCAATAAAGACTTGCTACAGGAAGTCGCCGAGGGCCGGTTTCGTCAAGACCTTTACTATCGGTTGTGCGGGGTACGATTAGTTGTCCCGCCTTTGAGGCAACGCTGCGAGGATATGCCTGATCTCGTTTGGCATTTTGTAAACCTTTGTGCGCGGCAGGGGCAACGTCATATCGTGGAACTTGACCCGGCGATGATGGATATCTTTGCCAAATACCATTGGCCCGGCAATATTCGGCAATTGCGAAATGTTGTGCTGACCTCGTTGATCCTGGGAACCGGACCGAGACTGTCTTTGGCTGATGTTTCGTGGCTTTTTGATGAGCTGCAACCGCTTCCACAGGAACGTAGTTTGTCGATCAGCAGCGGGCAAACACCCGTTTCAGATCTGTCAGGCCGGCCACTGCAGCACGTAGAACGTCAGGCAATTCTGGACACGTTGGAACATACTTCAGGTAATCAGACGAAAGCCGCGAAGATGTTAGGTATCAGTGACAGAACGCTTAGGGAGAAAGTCCGCCGGTACCGTCAGCAAGAGTGTTTGCAGCCGGCTTAAACGGTTGTTCGAAGGAAGTCGGGAAAGCAAAAGAATGGCAGATACGGACGATCAAGAAAAGAGAGAAGACAAAGCGACAGACAAGGACGAGCGGTCCGGGAGGGTCGGGACAAAAATTGGTGTCTTGACGTGGATCATAATGGCCGTGGCCGTGGTTCTTCTCGCAGGTTCCGGTTTTGTTCTCGGTCGGCTGTTTGCGGGCTCATTCTTGTCAGAGCCAACCGAATCTTCTCAAGAAAGCTCACCGACGGACGAAATAACGCAGAATGACTCCAAAACGGACGCTGAAAACACCTGGTATTACAGCGACTTAGAATCTGTTGTCGTCAATCCTGATGAACCGGGCGCAACGCGCTTTGTACGCGTGGGCGTCATATTAGAGATAAGCTCCGAATTGAGTGAAGAAAAAGCCAAAGAGCTTATTGAGCCCCAGAAGCCTCCTTTAATAAATTGGCTGAATCTTTACTTCAAGAGTCTCACACTTGGCGAAATGGAAAATGACAGAGACATGAAACGTATTCTGTCACAAATATGTGATGCCTTTAACGAAATACTTTTTCCTGATGCTAAACCGCAAATCAAGAAAGTTCTTATCAGGGAATTCAACATACAATGAGTCGTACAGCCGACAACCTGACCCAAGAGAGAATACAGCAGCTTCTTGCGGCCGTCGGCGTCGAAGCGCAAGAAGACGCCGGGCACAACGTGGATGCTCTTGAATACAATTGGCGCGAGCCTCACTTTTTCAGCAAGGACCAGCTCGAAAGGCTTGACGGCTTTGCAGAAAGAGTAGCGCAGAGCTGCACTGAGAAATTCACTCAACTGTATCATAGCGATTTCAATGTGACGATTACTTTGGTGAAACAACACTTTGCGAGCGACCTTCAAGTCTCTGACGAGAGTCAAAGGGATTGTTACCTTGCTTTCAACGCTGATCCAGGCCAGCCATTTGGCCTGGTCGGCATACCGTATCGAACCGCAATCCTTTGGGCCACTCAACTACTGGGAGATACCAAATCTGCAGAGGATGCCGACAGGGATTTATCGCAACTGGAGGAATCCCTCCTGTTCGATATTGCCTGCGGCGTGGTTCAGGCTTTTTCAGATTCCTATGCTCTTTGCGATTTACACCCTGGGAGTGAGATTGTCAGGAACCAGATGCCCATCGAACTGGACGGTACTGAAGAACTTCTCAAAATCACCTTCAGCGTCGAGAAGACTGACTTAGAAAGATCCTCAGAAGCTTACTTCTTGGTACTCTGCAATAAACTGAGGCCAGTCGTAGCGCAAGACGTACAAACCAGCGAGGCTCTCTCGGCCCAAGACATCTCGAACGCGATGCTTAATCACATCCAGGGCTTGCCGGTTTCTGTCACAGCCCAATTGGCGCATGCAACGTCCAGTTTCCAGGAGATCATGAATCTGCAGGTTGGTGACATATTGCTGCTTGACAAAGAAGTCGATGAACCAACCGAACTGATTGTCGAAGGCAAAACCGTTCTTCGCGGCCGCCCCGCACAATCCGATGGTCAGTACGCTGTGGTCATTACAGAGCTATGCAATGCAAAATGAGACATACATCGTTTCACAAAGACTTGACAATTCGAGGGACATGGGAATATGGCGGAGACGACACAGGCCGTAGAAGAGAAAACTGAAGAACAGCAGGATCCAGCCGGCCAGGAAGATCAGAAGACCCAAGCGCAATCGGTCGAATTCTCTGAAGTCAGCGATACTCAAGCTACAGGCCCCGGAACAAGTATCGATATCTTGCTGGATATGGACGTGCCTGTGACGGTCGCTATCGGCCGGACAGAGGTACCCATCCAACGGCTCTTGCAGCTTAACCCCGGTTCGGTATTGAAGCTCGATAAACCCATTGATGCGCCGGCGGATTTATATCTCAAAGACACGAGGTTCGCTACCGGAAATATTGTTGTCGTGGACGATAGGTTCGCTGTCAGAATAAAGGAAATTCTTGGTGCCGGCGCTGCGGCGGGTGCGACCAAGGAATAATCAGAGCAGACTCTGCTTCGGAGAACAGACCGGAATGGCGGTTTCTGACAAATCACGTTCATCAAGGCTTGGGTTGCTTAATACACCGGCAGCGTCACACAGCAATATCATCTTGGCTGTAAGTATGGTAACCATTCTTGCCACCCTGCTCATCCGCATGCCGACACCATTGTTGGATTTGCTTCTGGCCTGTAGCATATCGCTGGCGGTGGCCGTCTTAATCATCACTATGTTTTCCAAGGAGGCCCTTGAATTATCTTCGTTTCCATCCCTGCTTCTTTTTGTGACTCTGTTTCGGCTTTCGCTTAACGTGGCTTCCACAAGATTGATATTACTGCAGGGCAACGCCGGAAGAATCATCCAGACCTTTGGTGACTTCGTCGCCGGCGGCAGTTTTGTTGTAGGACTGGTCATCTTCCTGATCCTCTTTATCATACAATTCATCGTGGTCACCAAAGGCGCTGAACGCATAAGTGAAGTCTCCGCCCGTTTCACGCTGGATGCGATGCCGGGCAAGCAAATGGCCATTGATGCCGACCTCAATGCCGGAACGATTACCGAGGCCCAGGCCATTGAACGCAGGGCAAAGATTGTAAAGGAAAGCGAATTCTATGGCGCCATGGACGGGGCCAGCAAATTTATTCGGGGCGATGCCAAAGCCGGAATCATCATTACCGCCATCAACATCATTGGCGGAATAGCCATGGGTTATTCGCGCGGCATGACGGTTGGCAGTGCCGTGGAGACCTATTCTATTCTCTCCATCGGTGATGGACTTGTCAGCCAGATACCGTCAATGATAATCTCCATAAGCTCCGGTTTCCTGGTCACGAAAATCTCATCGAGTCGCAGCGTCGGTCAGGATTTGTCCAGGCAATTTCTGAAGACGTCCCAGCCGCTGACAATCGCTTCGTTCATCATCGCGGCCATGGCCTTGGTGCCAGGGCTGCCTGCACTACCGTTCTTACTGCTGGCTGCAGGTGCAGCGTTTACCGGCCGAATGGTGGCAAAGTCTGAAAAAGGCGGTGAGAAGAAGAAAGAAGTATCATCGCAAAAAGCACAGACCCAAGAACAGCCCGTTGAAGATTTGCTGGATGTGGATAGGATTTCTGTGCTGGTCGGCGTAAGACTAATCGGCCTGGTCGATCCTCGTAAGGGCAGTAGCATATTCGATCGCATCGGGGCGCTGCGGAGGAAATTCGCTCAGCAGCTCGGCATTATTATGCCGCTGGTCCGTCTGAGAGACAATATCAACATCGAGTCGAACGCTTATGAAATCCGGCTTCTCGACCATACCGTCGCCCGCGGACAATTGGAGCCCAACATGTTTCTCGCTATGGATGCCGGTGCTGTTCAGGCAGAAGTAGAGGGCATAGAAACCACGGAACCTGTTTATGGCTTGCCGGCGTTATGGATCGCGGAATCCGAGAAGGAAAAGGCTGAACTCCGTGGATACACCGTGATCGACCCTGAATCGGTCTTCATTACACATCTATCGGAGACGCTGAAAAAGCATGCCGATGAATTATTAACCCGTCAAGATGTGCAGCTTCTTGTCGACCGGCTTCGCAAAACGCAACCGTCACTGGTGGGTGACGTCATTGGTGAGCTCGTCCCCATCGGAACTCTTCAACGGGTGCTCAAGAATCTTTTGGCCAATGCCATACCCATCCGTGAATTGCCCATCATACTCGAATCGCTGGGAGAATACGCTTCAAAAACGAAAAATACGGATATCCTAACCGAGCTGGTTCGCAAACACCTGGCCCGAACGATTACTGAACAATACAAAGGCCGGGACGGTAAGATATCGGCCATCACACTGGAACCGGCACTGGAACATCAGATGACTTCCAATCTGCACCAGGAGGCAGAAACACTAAGTCTTGCCCTGCCGACCGAAATGACAATGGCCATAAGCACCGACATCGCACAGGCATGGAAAACCGCCATGGACAAAGGTGATGAAAGAGCGGTTTTACTGTGTGATTCAAGGTTGCGCCTGCCACTGGCAACGATGCTGGCACGAACCGTTCCGCCGTTACCCGTGATCGCTTACGATGAAATCGTGCTCGGAACCGAAATAGAACCGGTAGAGACTATCTCCATCGAGCGCGCCAGAGAAGAAGCGTCCAAAGAAAATCAACTTGTAGGGGTATCTGATTAGCAGTGAATAGCAAGCGATAGGACATTGATTATGCCATTACATGTTCGGTCAATCTCGGCAAGTACTGCCGTGGTGTGTTTTTTCATGGTCAGCCTGATTGGTTGGGTTAGCGGGCTTTCCCCTTTTACCTGTTGTAAGAGGGCCCTGACCGCAGCATTTGTTGTGTACGTCATGGCCACGTTGGCCGTCAAAGCCATTAACGCCATTTTGATAAACGCGATGATAAGAAGTCAGATGAATCAACAAAGGGAAAAAGCCAGTGACAGTGGAGACTGAAAAAAGTTGCCTTGAACGGCTTGCCGAAGACAGCCGGCAGCACTTACGAACCTGTGCTAAGCAGGCGTATGATGCCCAAAAAGAAACATCCATCAACGATGAGCAGATAACGCAGCTTCTTCCTATGGTGCACAGGGTGGTGCAACGGGTCATAACGTATATAAAGCCTCCGCTGTCATATGACGATCTGATTTCTGCAGGGGCTGTCGGCCTGGTCAAGGCTGCTCACGATTATGACCCGGCCCATCAGGCCGAGTTCAAAACCTATGCCTATATAAGAATCAGAGGCGCTATACTCGATGAACTGAGAAAGTTCTCTCTGCTGCCTGCCAACATTGACAAGCAGATTCGCGAGGCGACCCAAACAAGTCTGGAAATCATGAGGCAGACGGGGAAAGCACCCAGCGATGAGCAGTTAGCCCGGAAACTGCAGATTTCCATTGATCAACTTCATCAGACGTTCGAGAAGGCCCGGGCGAGACATTTTGTCTCAATCGACAGCGCCCGAGAAGACGCGCCTCCGCTGGGCGTTTCTCTGGCAGCAACCAAGACGCTCGCTCCGGATCACCAACTCGAACAGGCCGAGCTTGTCGACAAACTGACCGAAGCCATTGGGCACTTGAATGACAGGCAGCGACAGGTGATTGTGCTTTACTATCAGCAGGAACTGACAATGAAGCAGATAGCCGAAGTCTTCGACATTACGGAGCCACGTGTGAGCCAACTGCACGCAAGCGCTTTATTCAATTTGTCTGTAAAATTAAGGCAATGGAAAGATGGCAGATAACGATTACAATATCATCAAGCCGGTGGAAGGCCTGCACAACGTCGGAGACATCACTGCGGCCAAACGCCGGGAAGAGAGAAAGAAACGACAGAACTCTCGCGAGCGAGAAGGCTGGGAACACGAACCCATTGAAGACGAACTCAACGAATCAAACGAAGAAGGCGCCGGAAGCGAAATAGCTGAAAGCGACCGGAGCGAACATTCTATCGACTATCGTGCGTGACGTGAGACCACTATCGTGCAGGAACAGGCAAAGCTGAAAAATGGATAGCCCAAAAGGACACATTCTGAAAAGCAACAATGTTAAGCTGGAAGGACAATTTCGTCTCGACGCAGAACAAACTCCCGCGGACTTGGCCCATAGAAGGGACGCGAGCTCAGCCTCAGCTCAGGTACGTATCGTGGAAAACCATCCCGAATTCGCCGTTATGGAAGTAACCTGTCGCTGCGGCATAAAGACGCATATAAGATGTCAATACACCGATGCCCACTCTACTGATCAGGGTCCAAGCCAGATAAGTAATTGAGGAAACGACAATGCAAGCTTATAGAAAAATCAGTCTGTTTCCAATCGTATCGGCATTAACACTTCTGCTCACGGGGTGCCGGACTTTTCAGGAGCCTCTCGAGGTTGTCCTCAAACCTGACTCTTCGCAGCAGCAGAGCAATGCTATATCGAAGAGGTTTCTGGATGCCGCGCCGAAGGGGCAAACGGTTGTCGACTCAGCGGTCGAACTGTCAAAGAGAAACGCAGAGCTTCTCGAACAAATGACGACGCTGCGGGAGCAGAATCAGGAACTTGCCGCTGAGAACCACGAGCTCAAAAAGCAAATCGCTGCCCTTGAGCCGGAATTAGAACAGGCCAAGAGAGAACTGAACGAGGCCAACGATCTCCTAATCGAAATGCGCGTCGAACTGAACAATTGGAAGGCCGACGTACTTGGTTTTCGCAATGAGATACGCGACGCCGACAAAGCCCAACTGACAGCATTGATCAGGATACTGGAGGTTCTCGGTGGAGAAGTCAAGCCCGCCCCGGGCGAAGCCGAGGGCGCTGCGGCATCCGAGGAGCAAAACCAGGGCTCGACTACGGTATCACCAAATGAACAGAATGAGACAGAATCAAGAGAAACGAACATTTCGGGGGAACCAAGTGGATAGAGCAAAGACCGCCTTCTTGTTGCTGCCGATTCTTTTGTCAGGCTGCGGGTCCAGCGCAGCACATAAGACGGCTGCGAACTACTATTATCTGAATCCGAATAAGGACCTGAGCGCCATCGGCAGATCCGCATTAGTTGAATTGGCCAACGATTCGGCTTTCCCGCAAGTTTCTACCGACGTCACGGAAGCTCTTTTTCAGGCGCTGCAAAAGAGGCAGGTTTTCGGCTTGACCCTTATCCGCCAAAGCGACCCCGCCTGGCGAGGTTTGCAGATGGATCTGAGCTCAGCATATAGTCTTGAGCAGCTATCGGCGATGCGCAAAACTCTGAACTGTGAGGCTGTGTTGGTTGGCGCTGTTACGGGATTCGAGCCTTTCCCTCATTTGACGATTGGTCTTCGATTGAAGCTTATCGACTTGACTGATGGACAGTTATTATGGGCCCTTGAGCAAATTTGGGATACTACCGATAAAACGACCCGGCGTCGAGTAAAGAGCTATTACAAAGACCGTCTCTTGCCGGGTTTTGAAACGGCGCAGGAAAGATTAGGGACAGTGAGTTCGTTAAGATTCCTCAAGTTCGTGGCTTACGAGACAGCTCAGACCTTACAGCCCAAAAGGTAGTGGCTCTGATGATCGTAGTTCTATCGGTCCAAATGCGTTTCAACTTTAGAAAAAACTGGGAAACCTGAAAAAAATCGTAAAGTTTTGGCAGAAATCCACGAGAAGGATAGTGGAACAGGCAAAAAGGTAGTGAGCAATGATAGAAAATGTAGAAAACAAGCAAGTCCCTGATATTTTGAAACAATCATCTGCCATGCAATCAAGCTCGCCCAATATCTCTGCAAAGACCGGATTAGATGCTTCGTTGCAGGTTAGCTATGATTCTTTGATTGAACGTGCAAAGCAAATCCCACGAGAAGATGCCGGCGCGGTCCAGCGAGCACGCGGACTCCTATCGTCCGGCGAGCTTGATAACCCTGAAAACACGCGAGCAGCCGCCGAGGCAATCGTAATGTTTAGCATATAGAACCGAGAGGAAGGGGATTATATCAAAAGGCTGGCCACGGAGGGTCAAATCGATCGCCTCAAGGAGCTCACCCCTCAGTGGTCCATCCTTCGCCGATTTTTCTATGGTTTGATCTTTTAGGCCCCGTTTAAATATCAAGGGGATTGGGCGAGCGCCGCAGCATTCTCTGAGGCCGTTTGCTTCAAAATATCGACAAAGCGTTTGACCATTGTTGCCGCAGGCCAACTGCGATGGGATCGCTCAAGATTACTCTGTGCCCACGGTAACGCCAATGGTCTGATTGCTCCAGATCAGCAGCAAGTTGACCGAGAGCGTCGAGCACACTTACGGGGATCCGTACCACCTCCGGCTCGTTTGTCGCTTCAATTTCGCAGGTCCGTGGTGAACTTGTGACGATGTGCTCGCGACAGGCGATGGGCCTTTGTTCGTATAGTGTGCACAGTCCATCCGACAGGAATGGACAAGCCAGTCTCAGCCCGCCGTACCATTTGCTTACCTGACTCAGCCGAGGTTGACCGCTTTGCGAAAAAGCTCCCATATAGGATGTCCGGAGCCTCCTGTCAAGGATTCTTTCTGCTGTGTCAAGACAAGATTGCAGAATCCGGCCGCTTGCAGCGGCCGACATCGACAAGACCTCTTCGCGAAGGCGAAGGACCTCCGGGACCGACAGAGGAATCAGGTAGTGGCAGCAGGCGGAGCAACCCTTATGGCAGGAAACAGACTGTCCGTTCTTGCTGAGACTGTCTAAGACCGTAAGGGCCAGTTTCGTGGAAATTGTCCGGGCCAGAGGAACGATGTCTGCCAACCTTGCTGGTCCGTCTGCAACACCGACACGAAAATGTACCGGTTGGCCAAGAATATCTATTTCGACAGCTACGATCTCCAGCCTGCGAGCATGCTTGGCTTTCTCAGGTTCGTACAGAATTGTCGGAGTTGGTTCCTGGGTCACCGATGCGCTTTTACTCCTGGCAGAGTGGATGCACGGGGCTCAGTGACCGTCCGATTCCGGCGTTCCGAACCGGCCTTGTCAGTATTGTCGGACGTTTCGGCTTTGGACGGTTTCTCGAACCCCTTTGTAGGTTGTTCAATACCAAGGGCTTCTTCGACGCGGGCCATTCGTGTAGAAAGCTCGGTCAGTTTGTCGTCAATCAGAACCAGTTTCTTGGCGATGCCTTTGACGTCTGTGTTCATGCCGGTCAGGTTCTTCTCGGTCAGGCTCATAAAGCGAATCATCATGCGTTCATAAGCGTCGATAGCCCGGCCTGCGTCGGTCCGGTAGGCGGGCAGGGTAATCTCCGGTCTAATCTCGATGCGTTTCTCGTCGCCCTGAATGGATGTCGAGAAACAGACCGCCATGAGGCAGACAATGAAGACTACACCAACGGCCAACAGTCCTCTCTTCTGTTCTGGTTTCATATCACCTGCCTTTCAGTTTGTCTGTCCTCTTGTTGTTTCGCCTTTTCAATCCAATCGGCTCTGGACAACAACGCCATCACTTTCTCGAACGCACGCTTTACATCATCAAAAAGCGGGGCGGCTGTCTCGATAGCTCCTTTATCTGCGGCGGACTCAAGACGATAGGCGGCTTCGGCCAATTCTTGAGCTGCGACGTGCCTGGCTGCACCTTTTAGGCTATGAGCGTGCAATTTGATGTCTTTGGGATTTTGGGTGGCTATCGCACCGGCAATGAGTTCTACGCACCGTGGAGCATCCTCCAAGAATATCTTGACCATCTCTTCAACCGTATGCTCATCACCGCATATCTCCATCATAGAACGCCAACTGATTGGCGTTTCTTCGCTTTGTGCATTGCGTGTCTGACTCTCCGGGGATTTCTCATCACAAGAGCGCTGGCAAAGCTGGTCTGCCTCGGATTCGACTGATTCAGTCCTTTCATTCAGGACTTCGCTCTTTGAAGGGAGGTACTTACCGACTATCTGCACCAACTGTTCGCGCGTGAGCGGTTTGGCTAAATAATCATCGCAGCCGGCAAACATACACTTTTGCCTGTCACCTTTCATTGCGAGAGCAGTTAACGCAACGATGGGTGTTTTGAGGCCTTTCTTTCGCAGGGTTCGTGTAGCGTCATATCCATTCGTGTTGGGCATCTGTATGTCCATAAGTATCAGGTCGAACGATTGGGCCAGGGCTTGATCGACCGCATCTTGGCCGTCTTCAACCAATGTCACCTCTAAGCCCAGCCGTTCCAGCAGTAAACGAACGAGCATCTGATTCGTGGGGCTGTCTTCGGCGACTAAAACCCGACCTGTGAACGTACCCTCTTCGGGCATATCTGGTTCCTGCTCTACCCTGCCGGCAACATCGTATCCGACAAACAAGGGTTGGGACGTAACGTCGACATTGGCTGGAATCACGAGCGAGAACACCGAGCCTTTACCCACTTCGCTTCGGAGAGAGAGTTTCCCGCCCAGAAGTTCGCACAACTGTTTAGTAATCGCCAGGCCCAAGCCTGTACCGTCGTAGTTCCGCGTGCTGTCGGCGTCAATCTGGACGAACTTTTCAAATATGGACTCCATTTCTTCGGCCGGGATGCCAATGCCCGTGTCCTCGACATCGAAACGAATGTAGGGTTTGTCCTCAGACTCTTCCAACGAAACATTGACATGGACATGCCCGGTTTCGGTAAACTTAATAGCATTATTGACAAGATTGATCAGGCATTGACGCAAACGAACGGGGTCGGTGTGAATTTGTGCCGGCAGTCTTCCATGGTGCACCACCTCGAATTCAAGCCCTTTTTCCGTTGCCGAAGGTCGCATGAGCGATTCGATAGCTGCCGACACGTGCTCCAGTGAGCAATCAACAATTTCGAGATCGAGCCTGCCCGCCTCGATCTTGGAAAAGTCCAGAATATCATTTAGAAGCTGCAAGAGATGTTCGGCACTTTCTCGAATTATATTGATGAAATGCTTCTGCTCCTCTGTCAGTTCTTCATCAGCCAGCACCTGACTGAAGCCGATGATGGCATTCATTGGCGTGCGGATTTCATGGCTCATATTGGCCAGGAACCGGCTTTTGGCCGAATCTGCCACGGCGGCTTCTTGAGCCATCAGATTGGCTCGCTCAACCGAGATCTCAAGCTGCGTGTTCAGTTGTTCGAGGTCTTCTTCGGCCTGCTTACGCTGGGTAATGTCATTGATGGCAACAACAATATGTCTGCAACCATCTATTACTGTCGGTTCTGCACTAACAGAAAGCCAGGGCGTCATTTCTTTGTCATCAACCTTGAGCGTAACTTGAAACTCAACACCGTGAACAGGTTCCCCTGAATCAAATGCCGTTTCCAGGATCTTTCGTAGTTCACATGTCGCGCAAACCTGGCTATACCCACATCCTTTCTCATTGGACGTGCTGTGAACACACGTGATAGCATCGCCAAGTGGCTGATTGATGATCTGTGCATAGTCCTTGCAGACCATTTGCTTGATAACTCTGTTGACGCGTTTGACGACCATGTCCTCACCGACTAACATCATACCGATTGGTGCCGCATCGAATATTGCCTCAAGATTTCTTTGCTTTCGGTCCAGTCTGTCCTGGATTTGCTTGCGTTCGGTGATATCCTGCAACAGACCATCGTAAGATAAGAGGTGGCCTTGAGGGTCATAGCAGCGAACCAGCGTACTCTTTAGCCATCGGATCGTGCCATTCCTGTGGATAATTCGATGTTCCGCGGAGTCGGTATCTTGTCCCGATCTGCAACGTGAAACCTGCGCGAGGACAACCTCCCGGTCTTCAGGATGTACTATGTTGATCCACAAATGCGGATCAGCCGCGAATTCCTCCGAGCCGTATCCGGTTACAGCGATACAGGCATTACTATGCCTGGTCTCCACGGGGGAGCCATTTTCGAAACGGACGGTGTATATATAATCGGTTACCGCATTCACAAGGCGACGATATCGCTCCTCACTCTCTCGCAATATCTCTTCAGAGTCTGTCTGCATGGCTCTCAGCATGTGTCGCTCGGCTGTGTTAAGGATGACTTTCTCGACGAGCCCGGAGGTGAGGTTGTCTTTTGTGATATAATCACATGCCCCCATTTTCATCAATTCTGCGGCGGCTTGCTCATCATTTTGCCCAGTGACAATGACGGCCGGAAGATTAATGCCTTCCTTGTGAAAGCCCTCAAGGACATCCCGGGCTGTCATTCCACACATGAGATTGTTGTCCAGGAAGACCATATCAAAGTGTCTGGAGTTCAGTTTCTCCAAAGCCTGATCGAAGTCCGCGGCGTGTTCAGTCTCAATCGTATGTCGATGACAGTGACTCAAATGACGCCGTAATACTCTCGCGTCAAGTTGGTCGCCATTGATGATCAGCACCTGGATACTTTTGTCTCCTTCGGCTTGCAGATTCTTTTGTATGGCCGTAACGATATCGGTCTGGGTGATAATTCCGCACAGCCGCCTCTTCTCCATGACAACCAGCCGGCGAACATTCATCTTCTCCATAGTCCTGCTGGCGCTGAAGACCGAGCAATTAGGAGCTACACTTATCGGGGGAGACGACATGGCCTGCTCAATTCTCGTGCGGGTGGGGTCCTTTTCCAATGCGATCACTCTTTTGATGAGATCGGTTTCGGTAATGATGCCGGCCACTCCTGTTTTGTCTACGACGACCAGGCAGGAAATATCATTCTCAGCCATTGTCTGTGCGGCTGAAGCTGCGGTTTGGTCCGGGCAGATCGTTACGACGTCCTTGCTCATCGTGTCCCCGACATGCAAGCAGATCCGTGATGCAGCTACAAAACGATCACCGAGAACCCCTTTTCCCTTGGTTTTGACTAAATTGCCAAGGTTGCTCCCATCGGTCATGAATTTCCCCCTTGTCTGAGACCAAGAGTAAGGATCACTGCTACAGACAAACTGCCGAATTAGGCTCCGTTAAGAACAGCCTGCTTGGCCCTCTGTTCAGCGATTGTTAACGGACCATCTGCTTTCTTAGACAGACAATGTCAATGGACAAACCCTGCCTACTCGTGCCTAATTCGTCAAATTTCGACCGTGAGGTGATTTCGGAAAGTAGAAGATTTGATTGTAATGCGAATATCGTCTGGCAGGTGGGGTTTGGACAGCGTAGAATATTCTTCGCATATTTTTATGGGACCGTGAAGAAGCCCTCAATCTGGTTCGTGGGTAATCAACCAGCCAAACCTTTCGACCGGAGAAAGGGCTTGTAATGAAAGGCGAGAAGGACTCGGCAGAATGGGAAGAGGACTTGGGCGCGGTTATCAAAATTGTTGAGGTACCCCCCAACAGCTACCACCGACATTCTTTCCGCTATTTCTCCGGCCAGTATCGCTCCACAACGATCTTGTCTTCAGTAAAGAAATGTATCGCTGATTTGCCTTGCATCTTGATGTCACATATCATGGACTCGCTCATGCCGCCAAAAGGTAAGAACGGCACGGGCGCCGGTATACCGACATTGACACCGATCATTCCACACTGGGCCTCCAGCTTGAACTTGCGTGCATAGTAGCCGTTCTGCGTATAGATTGAACAGGCGTTGGCGTATTGGTGACCATTTATTATCCTGATGGCCTCGTCAAGGCTGTCGGCCTTGAGAATCACCACGACCGGACCAAAGATCTCGGTCTTGTGAATCTCCATTCCCGGCTGGACATCGGTGAAGACCGTGGGACCGACAAAGTGGCCTTTCTCGCGCCCCGGGATTGAAATATCCCGGCCGTCCAGTGCGAGCGTCGCCCCTTCGGCGGCGCCTGTTTCGATCATATCCAGGATGAACTTCTTTGCATTAGCAGAAATGACCGGTCCCATAAGCATCGACTCGTCAGCCACTTTAGAGTCAAGAGGATCAGCAACGATGAACTTCTTGGAGTCTTCAACGAACCGTTCGCAGACTGCGTTGTACATCGTGTCACCAACGGCAACGATAGCGGAAGACGCCATACACCTCTGCCCGGCACAGCCGTAGCACGAGGTGCTCATGTTGCGGATAAGCTCATCCATCTTCGCGTAGTCGGGCATGACGACCAGGTGGTTTTTGGCGCTCCCCATAGCCTGGTATCGCTTGTTCGCAGCTATGCATCTCTGGGCTATCAGCCGGCAGGTCGAAGACTTGCCAACGAACGAGACACCATCGACCCCCGGATTATCGATAAGTGCCGAAGCTGCCACCCTGTCGCCATTTACCAGGTTGAATACCCCGTCAGGCAGGCCGATCCGGTCTATATAGTCGGTAATCAGCTCCATCGTCAAAGGCACGAACTCCGAGGGTTTGAGAACAAAGGTATTGCCTGTCGCGATCGCGTAGGGAATAAACCAGAACGGCGCCATAGCCGGAAAGTTGAAAGGCGTTATCGCAACAAAGACGCCTATCGGCAAATGAATCACCTCGCCGTCGATGGCCCCGGCACAGCCGATCATTTTGTCGCCTTGCTGCAATATCGGCACACTGGCGGCCGCCGCGATGTTTTGGAAAGCGCGTTTTATCTCGGCCCGCGCATCCGGCAGTGATTTGCCCATTTCCGCCACAAGAACGCGGCTGATGTCCTCCTGATTTTCCTGCAGTACGTTCAGCAGAGAGTACATGTAGCCGGCACGTTTGGCTACCGGTGTGGTACTCCAGTCCGGGAAAGCTGCGCGGGCCGCATCGACTGCACGATCGGCCTCCGCCTGTGTTGACAGGGGCACCTTGCCAATGGCCTCACCTGTACTGGGATTTTCAATGTCAAGGTAGCCGGAGTTCTCTGCTTCCGTCCATTTGCCGTCGATGTAGTTCTTTGCAATCCTCAAGCCCATTTCATACTCCGGTTCTTTTCTATTCTTGCCTGCCTGTCTGTCTTGCCAGTTCACAATTTGATTTCACTCCTGGTGTTCGATGACGATCACCGAGACGATGTCATCCGGAGGTTTCCGCGGGACCTGAACGATCAGGGTCCCCGATTTCTTTTCGGTCTTCAGCAGGGTCCGATTGGGATCGGCAAGCAAAGAGACACGCCTAACGCTCAGCTCTCCTGTGGGTACGTGAAGCGCGCCGTTGTCAGGCCACTCGAACACATGCGCGTAGAGCTTTCCGGGCTTCTTGGTGCATCTGCCCCATGTTGGCCGCTCGAAGGGGCTGGCCGTCGTGCCGTGAATCGCTTCGCCGTTCGTGGCCATCCATCGGCCGATGGCTCTGGACGCTATGCTTTCCTGTGGGACGGAGCCGTCGCCTTTGGGACCGATATTCAGCAGGTAGTTGCCGCCCTTCGAGACGATATCGACGAGATTGTGGATCAGCGTTTCAGGGGATTTCCATGCCGGGTCGTGCTCGGAGTATCCCCACGTCGTGTTCATCGTCATACAGACCTCCCAATCGACGCCGGGGATTCCGGTGGAGGGGATGGTCTGCTCCGGCGTGGTGAAATCGCCTTGCTCCGGCTTCCAGGTTCTCAGCCGATCCACGGAATCGTCCTTCTCGATGTGAGGAATGTGATAGAGCCGATTGTTCGAGATAATGGCCGGCTGGAGGCGGCGCGCCATGGCCATGAGCTCATCGGCGCGCCAGAACGGTCCCTCATTGCCCTTCTTCGAATAATCCCACCAGATGATGTCAACGGCGCCGTAGTTCGAGAAGAGCTCGCGGGCCTGTGCGTGGAGATACTCCACATAAATGTCGTGGTTGCGCGGACCGTTCGGAGAGGGCCTTCCCTTGAGCGGATGGGGCAACTGATTGGCTTTGAGATAGTCGTACTGGGGATGGTGCCAGTCTATGACGGAGTGGTAGAAGCCGACCTTCAGGCCCTCGTTGTGGACGGCGTCCACGATTTCTCCGCAGAGGTCACGGCCGATGAGGTCGTAAGCATCATAGGTGGTGTGCTGGGAATTGAACAGGCAGAAGCCGTCGTGGTGCTTGGTGGTGAAGACGACGTAGCGACAACCGGCTTCGCGGGCGAGTTTCGCCCACTCGTTGGCGAAGCCTTCCCTGGGATGGAAGAGCGGGACCGCCTCGTGGGCATATTCCCAGGTGTCCGCGCGGACGCGCTGCTGGATCCATTCCATGCCGCCTCGGCTGCCGACGGGCTTGCCCTTCCACGTCCCGGCCAGACCCGAGTAGAGGCCCCAGTGCACGAACATGCCAAAGCGGGCATCTCGCCACCACCGCATCCGGGCGTCGCGCTGTTCTCTGGTCTCGGAACGAGCGTCGTTCATGTCAGGAATCCTTTCTTTCGCGCACGCCGAATGTATCTGTATCAGGCAAAGGGCAATCCCCAAACTGGTTGACAGGACGGACGTTGTTTTTCTCATCTGCTTTTCCTTTCTCACTTGGATCGCCAATTGTCATTTGCTGAGCACAAGAATGACTCTCAGGCCCAACGAGCCCCGGCTGTCTCGCAACAAGCGGCGGCTATTCCTTGCCGCAATTCATTGGGAGTACGCGCGTTACCAGGGATACTCAAAGGAATATCGACCGGAGCCGACGTGCATGACGACGGCGTCGCCGTCCTGGAGGGCATTGGTGATCGCCTCTGAGCTGGCCAGTCGCTTACCGCCCTCTCGAACGTCCGCCAACTTTGCACGCGGCAGTCTTACGGTTGCCGTTGTGTTTGAAGGAATCTCAATATTCACAATCATCTTCTGTTCCGCCAGGCGCCAGCCGGACTCGACAGGACCATACAGTGATTCATGGCGCGCCTTGGCATGGGTCAGACCGCCGCCGGGATGAGGCCGGATGAGGATGTGCTTGTAGCCGGGATTCTGTTCGTCGATATCGAGCCCGGCGACCACGCGATAGAGCCATTCCCCAATCGCGCCGTAAGCGTAATGGTTGAACGAATTCATTCCCTTGTCCTGGAAGGTTCCATCCGGCTTGAGACCGTCCCACCGCTCCCAGATCGTCGTCGCGCCTTTCGTGACGGGGTAGAGCCAGGAGGGATACGCTTTCCTGTTTAGCAGCATGAACGCCTGCTTGAAGTGGCCGTGGTCACCGAGTACCGGGCAGATGATCGATGCCCCTAAGAATCCCGTCGTAATGTGTTTGAAGCGATCGACATCATCCGCCAGGCGCTGTGCGGCTTGTTCTTGCATGGCTTCGGGCAGCAGTCCGAATGCCAGGGCCAGCGAATAGGCCGTCTGAGTGTTCGATGATAGGCGCGCGTTCGGCGTGACGAATTCATCCTGAAAGACCTTCTTGATTTTCACGAGCAATCTGCCGTACTTTTTGGCATCCTCTTTTTTGCCGAGAACCTTCGCCGTTCGCTGCAGAAGGTCCGTACTGCGGGCAAAGTACGCCTGACAGGCAAGATCCTTGTCGGTCGTCGCGCCGGGATAGTCCGAGCGTGTGGTGTTAAACGCGAGCCAGTCCCCGAAGGTGAAATCCGTGTTCCAGAAGTAGCTGTCCCCGGCCCGGCCGGCCATATAATCCACCCAGGCCTTCATACTGCTGTACTGTTGTTCGAGAATCCGCTCATCACCATAGCACAAATAGACCGTCCACGGAACGATCACGGCCGCATCGGCCCAGCCGGCGGAGGCAGATCCGCCTTGCTTTGCACCTAAAGACAAGACGTTGGGAATGACGTGCGGGACCGCACCGCTGGGCTGCTGGTCGGCGGCCAGGTCGGCTAACCACTTCGTGTAGAAAGCCGGCACGTCCGCATTGAAACACGCGGTCCTTGCAAACACCTGGGCATCCCCCGTCCATCCCAAACGCTCATCGCGCTGGGGACAGTCGGTGGGCACG
>SMTZ1_10000405_pt1 | contig 40067 bp, 48 predicted proteins | sample DeeMarSWOR136_30_FD_25667 | JGI IMG/M metagenome (IMG submission 25667)
TGCAGAACCTTACCTGTAATAGAACCATGAAATGCATCATTGTATAGTCTGGGATCTACCTCTGTGATATGCGTTTCTTCACATCCCAGAAAAATTATCATAAAGAGGCTTGTGAGAATAATTCTCGTTTTCATAGCTACCTCCTAAAAAAAAATCTATCAATAGTAATATATAGATGACATGGTCAGTTGTCAAAATAAATATATACAATTTATAAATGAAAGAATTCATCTTATGGGGATCAAATATAAATTATTATTGTATTATATTTCCGCGGACAATTTTAGTATCCTGTTTTAAATAAGATAGAGCAACAATTATACCATACAGCTGCGCTGCTGATAAACATTGTATTTTCTTGAATTCCGGGGAAAAGAGTAACGGGCCGGGTTATCAAAAATTTGATATATCATCGGATTTTTGATAATCACCATGAAGTATTGCATTAGCCGGCTATATTCTGTAATATGCAATGGGAAAACTAACAGGATAATATGTATTTATGAGTGAATATAAATATACACGGGTTGATTTTGATAATCCCTCGTTCCTGTTTGTTTTAGAGGATATATTGAAGAATTTCTTAGGGTGTCTTCTCTTATATAATCCCTACATTAAAAGTTTCGAGCTAAGAGGAGACGAACATATACTGGACTTCGGGTGTGGGGGTGGTACGGATTCAAAATGCATTTTAGACTTTTTAAATGAAAACGGATACTTAACCTGTATTGATACATCAGGTTACTGGGTGAAAAAAGCAGAGAAAAGACTAAGCAAATATTCCAATGTAGAATGTAAATTGGGCGACATCCGGGAACCCATAAGAAAATCACATAGTATAGCGATAAATGAAATACAAACTCTATTATCAGTTGCCGGGTTACGGGAAGCGGAATATGAGGAGACCAAATCAGAATACAGAGGCAAATTTATATGGAATGAACAGATATGATTTCTTACCGCGATTAGCATTTACCTTGGCTCTGTCTGAACGAATTTGTAACGATTCCATCGCTCCAAGCGATGGAATCGTTTCTACGAGAGGGCAAAAATCTTTAAACTAACTAAAACCTCCCATTAACCGGATCATAGTACCTAACACCAACTAGGTTTTATTACTCCTCTCAAACTATATAAAGTAAAAAAGCCCAGTAGAACCAGGCCTTAAAACTAAACAGTTAATAATTTTTAAGCATACATTAACCGGCCTTTAGGCTTTGGAATCGGATCTCCATATTTTTTTGCTGTATCAATCCATAAACTTATAGCTTCTTTAATATTATGTAAGGCATCATCGTAATCTTTACCATGGGCCATACATCCAGGAAGTTCCGGTACTTCGGCCACAAAAATATTATCTTCATCACTCCAATGAATAATTATTTCATATCGATAGTTCATCTCGGCCCCAGTTTATATTTTAATAAAATGTTTCATACTTGATTAACTTGATATGCTTTAGCTTTTGGTCCATCTTGTTGAAGATTTATTCTCTCAACTACCCCCTCTTTGCGGAATATATGATGGCTGCCGCGAATGTGCTCATCAAAACCAACTTTTTTAAGTAAACTACATAAGTCGTTGAAGTTTATATTCCTATCCGAGAATCCATCCAATATTGTACGAATTAGCTTCTCATACTTTGCCATTGTGGTAAGAATATATTGCAAAATGATGATGTTTGCAATATATATGCAACTAATTCATAGTACCTTGCGCCAACTAGGTGCTATTACATCTCTAAAGAAATATGATGATTTTCAAAGAACATCGGATTTCCATTCTCGGGCCGAATGTACCACAGCTAATATCAAGACATTCTCTCCCTCTACTTTATACATGACTCGATATGCACCATATATCACCTCACGATATGCTACATTTCCAACTTCCGGTATTTCACGCCCTGAATACTGAAACTCTTGTAGACTATCTGTCGCATCAATCAAGCGTCCTACAAAAAGTGCTGCACGATCAGGTGAATCTTTACTTATATATGCCGATATTTGTTCGATATCGTCCAAAGCATGATCGGACCAGATCACTTTAGCCACTTTTGTAATCTCTTCTTTGCTTCTTCATGGGGGATGCCTTTACCTTCGCGAATACTCTTTTCTGCACGTTCAAGTTTTGCCTGAATATACAAGGCATGAATAATATCATCGATTGTAGTATTATCCGGTAATTTATCTATTAGACTCTTAGCTTTTTCCTTTACAGCTGCAGCCATTTTTTCTCCTCATGTTTTTTCTATTTAGCTCTGATGTATTGTATAAAAGTATTATTTTTCATTTTTTCATTGCACTTTTAACACTAGCTTTTTTTCTTAAATTAAAACTTTTTATATCTCGTCGCCAGTTCTTTTCTTAAGTGCTCGCGGGTGTGTTCTCCGGAAGATAGTATACATATCGGTAATTAAAAGCTTTATGTGAATTTGCATCGTAGCCACAGAAGCATAATATAAAAGCTCCTGTATACAGCGAATATCAGGCCCGTTTTTCAATAGTTATAAGGATTCAGACCAAGGAATTTCACAGCCAAAGGATCAACGATTAACCATCTGGCCATCCCCGGATCATAGTAATTTGCGCCAACTAGGTGTTATAACTTAATATTTTCAAATACTATGAACTCAAACATACGTTTTTGAAATAATTGTTCTATCCTATTCAAACTTAACCTAATTTATCCTCACTCATAATTACAACCACTAACATTTATTTTATATTTAACAATTTTTACTATGTATCGTACGATTCTGCTTCGACATCAGGGATTTTATCCAATACGCGGTGAAATTTTCTTTTACTTGCCCTCTTAGCCCTCAGTTCAAGATATGCCTCGGTTTCCAAAGCGGCAATTTTTTCAGCCAAGGCAGATGTAATGAACTGATTAATTGAGGTACTCTCTGTAGCAACAATTTTTTTTAGTTTATCATGCAGGTATTTTGGAATACGTAAACTTAATGTACTCATATATCTTCTCCCAATATTTTTAAAAATTCATTAGGTGTTATCACCTTAATATTAAACTTCTCCGAACCGGTAAAATCTTTAATATTGTAAGTAATAATAAAATCACTTTCTGATTCTACGGCTAATTCTAATATAAAATCATCTTTTATATCTTTTAATACAGGCCTCCATAAATAGTATACTTTTCGCTTTTCTCCTACTTTACATAAATAATCAATCAAATCATCAATATCGGAAACTGACAAAGTCAGATGTGTCAAATTTCTTTTTAAAACATCCTCATATTCCAAAATAATAGGCACTGAGATTTGAATTTTATATTTGTTTTCATCGATTTTTGATAATAATTTAAAAGCCATTCCTCTTTTCGAACGTACGGCTGAATATATAATATTTGTGTCCAAAACAATTTTGAATCGTTTCATGGTGGTATTATATACAATACCAATACAAAAGTCAATATATTTCTATTCTGACTATCGATTTTAATTATGTTGAGCAGATCAATTAAGTTAGATTATAATCTGGTTGGTAAGGACATCTATAACTAATCTAATTAAATAAATATTCACATTCATGTTGGGTCTAATATTATTCATAAAATTTCTATATGCCTGAACATTTCCGTAAGATCCAGTTAAACACCCTTCTTTAATTGTATTACATCCCCATATTGTCAGGCTTTCTCTTGCATTGTTACTGATATGAGAATATATTCTATCTGCTATGTGTTGTGAAGTAGGTAATCCATGATTTCTTGGATTATTAGGGTTACCAAACATAACTGGAATATCTCCACCACCTTCAACTCTCAAAGCTGCTTCACCAGAACTACCATATTATGAAACATACTCGGTAGAGTACAAGCCAGATACGATTGTACCATATTCACTTTGATCAGCAGGAACTGTTTTACCATTTAATGTTGCCGTCGGTCCTTATATATTTGATGCCAGATATGAGGAATTCCTTTTCCTTCCTCAATCTCCTTTAATCCTTTGTCAAACTTGGTCCTGATATATAAAGTGTGTATGATATCATCCATTGTAGCATGCTCTAGTAAGGTATCAATTACACTTTTTGCAATCTCTTTAATAGAATACACATTTTACATAAATCCTGCCAACAATCAAATCTCATAAATAACTCGATAAGTACCGCTACGTATTCTTTAAAATCGTTTTTTCCTTTAAGTTTTTTAGAATCTTTTGGAAATGGAAAGTGGAATTATTTTGTTGAATATAACCTTATAAATGAGAAATATACAAAGTGCTTATTTGAAAATTGCACTATAGTTTACATTTTGTTAATAATAATAAATTCAGTAAAAATGATAGGGAACATCTTATATTGATCGCTGTATATATGTAAATTATACGGCCGGGTAATATGCATGACTGAATTTTTATCAAGGGAATAATCATAAAATATTTAAATGTTTTAAATTCATAGAGGTCTTCTCATGAACACAAAATTCGCCAGGGAATTATTAAAAATCAGGCATGCACAATCTGCTGTGTTGCCGCCAAAACATAAAGTGCAACAATTTGTAGATGATTTAATAGAACTGTTATTTCCCCACTTTTGTGGAGAATACGAATATTTTGCCCCTGAAGAAATAGAGGGTAAATTAGCCTTATTGGAAAGAGATATAAAAAAGATTTTAAAATTGCAACAACCGACCATGTCAAAAACAATCGATCAACTTACAGCACGATTTTTTTCAAAATTGCCTGATATATATTCTAAATTACGATTGGATGCTAAAGCCATTCACGAAGGGGATCCTGCCTCTGAAAGCATCGATGAAGTCATCTCAGCTTATCCTGGATTTTTTGCTATTTACACTTACCGGCTGGCTCATGAGTTTTACAAGTTTGGAATTCCCATTTTCCCAAGAATGCTGGGTGAATATGCCCATTTTAGAACCGGTATTGATATTCACCCCGGCGCACAGATCGGGGAATCGTTTTTCATCGACCATGGTACCGGAGTTGTTATCGGTGAAACGACAATCATCGGAAAGAATGTTAAAATATATCAGGGTGTTTCACTAGGCGCCTTAAGCGTTTCAAAAGATATGGCCAAAATAAAACGGCATCCTACCATAGAAGATAATGTTATTATCTATTCAAACGCTACTATCCTGGGCGGCAAGACAATAATAGGACACGACAGCATCATAGGCGGTAATGTCTGGCTGACCGAAAGCGTCCCCCCCTATTCAATCGTCTACCATAAGAGTGAAATCAGAGTACGACCTAAAATCAATGAACAAGAAGTAATAGATTTTGTCATTTAAAAAAGGGATATTATAATGATTATTAATACTATTTTAGAATCGATTGGCAATACACCCCATGTCAAAATAAATAACCTCTATGGTGAAAAAGCTCAGGTGTGGATGAAACTCGAGCGTAACAATCCCGGCGGAAGTATCAAAGACCGTATTGCATTGTCAATGATAGAAGATGCCGAAAAAAAAGGACTGTTAAACGAAAACAGTGTTATTATAGAACCCACCTCAGGTAATACAGGTGTGGGTTTGGCCATGGTTGCAGCGGTTAAAAGATATAAACTAATTCTGGTTATGCCGGAATCCATGTCTATTGAGCGCAGGCGATTGATATCGGCATATGGAGCTCAATTTGAATTAACCCCTCGTGAATTAGGCATGAAAGGAGCTATCGAACAGGCACAAAAGTTACTTGAGGATATACCCAATTCATGGATGCCGATGCAATTTGATAATGAAGCTAATATCGCTGCGCACCTTAAATTCACTGCTCAGGAGATTTTAAATGATTTTCCGCAAGGTCTGGATTATCTCATTAGCGGTGTGGGAACAGGTGGCCATATAACAGGATGTGCTGAAGTTCTAAAAAAACATATGCCCCATTTAAAAGTTTTTGCCGTTGAGCCGGCGCTTTCACCTGTAATCAGCGGTGGTAAACCCGGTTCTCATACGATACAGGGAATTGGCGCGGGATTTATCCCGAAAAACTTAAATGTTGAACTTTTAGATGGGGTTATTCAGGTTACTAAAGATGAAGCGTTCGATTACGCCAGTCGCTGTGCCAAAGAAGAAGGTGTATTGGTCGGTATTTCTTCAGGGGCATCACTCGCAGCTGTAGCAAAAAAATTACCTGAATTACCCCAAAAGAGTAAAATTCTTACCTTTTGTTATGATACAGGTGAAAGGTATTTGTCAATACCAGAGATTTTTGAATAATTTATTGTAGCTAATTTTCAGATTTAATCAAACACCCGATAAAGAAAGATATCAAGAGCCAAAAATGTGCTATAATTCCACCTTTTTCAGCTTTTCTTTCGGGAGTTCATCCATGTTAGAACGATGCCAAGAATAATGCTTAAGCGGAATGCATTATCCCAATCAAATTCCCCTGTTGCGTGAATAATTAAATTGTAAAGAAAACTGACTAGAGCCGCAACAATAAATATCACTGCAAAATTTGTAATAAAATCTATAGCGATTTTTTTTAAATTCATTTTAACTCCTTTTAAATATTGAAATAATTATTTACATCATGAGACATTTATACAGCGTTCCCCTTTATACTTGTAATGCCCTGGCAGCTCTTTCATAATCTTCTTTTCGCACATATATGATATATCCATAACTTCCTTTACCATCCGTCACGCCATTGGAGGCATAGACATTGACATCAGCTTGATACAGTTTCTCGTGAATTTCAGCCAGTGCACCGAGTTCATCATCACCCTGTACGAGCAAAGCTGGATGTGGTCCGTCTAAAGTAAAACCGGCTTTTTTAGCCTGATCTGATAATTGATGCGCATCTTCAGGGAAAAGGGTCAGTTGGGTATGCGTGGGACCAGTTGGTATCGCTGTAAAAGCAAGTAGATTTATTCCCATTTCGCAAAGCATCGCCAACACCTTATAAGCTTCCCCCGGACGATCTGCAACGCAGGTGTAAAAATAATCTACCTTTTTAATATTAAAAGCCATCGCTTTTCCTCCCTGCATTTCTACTCTATGTGTTGAATGAGCATCATTAAGAATTATTAATTCCCTGTAAAGTCAAAATTGTATATATAACTATATATACATTTGTAATTGTTCTTGAATGTGGGAAAAATTTTTAAAGTTGTGATATGTATGTTTATTATCATTAAGAAACTGCGCCAGACTCTCTTTGGCAAAAATCACATCGGCTTGTGCTGCAGGACAACGATCGGTATTGCCATTTCCAATGTATACAATGGTGTTGTGCTCTTTTTTTGCCTGGACCAGGTGATGTGTTTTACAATGATTACACAGGTTATTAATTTTAGGCAGCTGTGAGGGAATAATTTTCCATTTTGCGTTGATGACTTCTACCATGTTGGCATATATATGAATACCGTTAGCAATATCAAATTTTTTAAAGGTAATATCAATAAATGGCCTGAAACCACCGCTTAATACGGTCAGTGGGAATTTATTCTTACGACACCACTCAACGAATTTTTTAAAAGTTTCGTCAATCTGTACATTCTCTTGCAGGAAATGTAAGACCTCGCTGAAAGAAGCTGTTACCAGATCAAATTCTGCCTGAAGGGCCTCCCGCTCAGTCATTTTATTTTGTGTGACCAGATCTTCAATGTCACCCCAGGGCCGGCAGGCAAATCGATCCAATACCATGACCAGCGTATCTTCTTTAGTAATTGTTCCATCAAAATCTGTAAAAACAATTAAGGCCATATCATTCTCTCATATTCTCTTAATCTGTGGTGTTAACTGCCGACTATTTTTCTATTTCCCGGAAAAATTAGCTGTGCGTTTTTCCAGAAAGGCCTTGGTACCTTCCTGTTTATCCTCCGTAGCACACGTCCCAGCAAAAAATTTTGCTTCTAATTGTAAGGCATCGCGTAAATCGCGATCTAAACCTTTGTTAATAGACTCAATAACTTTAGCCACTGCAATGGGTCCTTTTAGCATAATTATCCGAAGCATATTTTCCGCTGCACTTTTCAACTGATTCATAGGTACGACCGCGTTAACCAAACCAATTCGATATGCTTCCTGAGCATCAATAATATTCCCGGTTAAGCATAATTCCAATCCTTTACCTTTACCGACCAATCTTGGCAATCTCTGAGTGCCTCCAAAGCCAGGGATAACACCCAGACTCACTTCAGGTTGTCCAAATTTTGCGTTTTCACTGGCAATACGAATATGGCAGGCCAGTGCCAGTTCGCACCCACCGCCCAGTGCAAAGCCATTTACTGCAGCAAGCACCGGTCTGGTATTATTTTCGATACGATTGAGGATTGCCTGGCCATACAATGAAAATTCTTCGCCACTTTTTTCATTCAACTTTGCTATTTCCGCAATATCTGCACCGGCCACAAAAGCTTTTTCGCCACTGCCAGTAATTATAATGCTCTTTATTTCAGCATTCTGCTCGATCTTTTTAAGCACCTCATTGAGCTCGTCCAGGGTAGCGCGATTGAGTGCATTGAGTTTATCTGGACGGTTAATCGTTATTGTTGCCATACCTTCGGTTACATCAAATAAAATATTACTAAATCCCATCAAACCTCCCTGACATCACACTTCTATCAAAAACAAAGTATCTCTATATTCATGATTTAATTCCTGATTAAAAGCTACGATTGGCAACTTCTAACTCATGATTCGTGATTTATACTTTATGAATCAGAGCTAGAGTAACTCAATGCGACTTTGGTCCCCGATAAAAAATCTATGCGTCCTGGGTCGTCCATTGGCTTTCACGATCTCCACGTCATTTCCCAAAAGACTATACTCAATACGCATATCAACATCGATAATCTTGCATTCATCGAGCAAGATACTATATTCAACCTCACTATTGCGGATCACACTATTATGTGAGATAGAGGTGAAAGGCCCGATATATGAATTTTGTATCAGGCAATTTCTACCGATAACAACAGGTCCCCGTATAATACTGTTCTTTATCTGTGTACCCTTTTCGATAATCGCGTTGCCGGTAATTGTGCTATCCCCTTCAATGGTGCCTTCGTCTTTCATCTCTATATTTTCAAGGACCAGCCGATTCGCTTCCAGTAAATCCTGTGGTTTTCCCGTATCTTTCCACCATCCCGTTATTTCAGAATAGCTAACATGTAAACCTTTATCAAGCAAATATTGATGGGCATCAGAAATCTCCAATTCTCCACGTGCACTCGGTTTAATATTATTCACAGCCTCAAAAATCGAGCTATCATAAAGGTAAATCCCTGCCACGGCATATTGACTTTTGGGATGGGTCGGCTTTTCTTCTACTTTAACAATACGGTTATTTTTTATTTCCGGAACACCAAACCTCTCGGGATCTTTTACAGCAGCCAAGGTAAGATGGCAGTTACTTGCGGCTTGCTCAAATTCATCGATAAATCTCTTAATTCCACCGACAACGATGTTATCCCCCAGGTAGAAGATGAACGTATCATCACCAATAAAATTTTGTGATATCTTGACTACATGTGCCAGGCCCAGGGGTGCCTCTTGAGGAATGTAGGTTATCTGCACACCCCAATTAGATCCATCTCTAATACCATCCGGTACGGCCCTGCTGTCCGCACTATATACAATGCCGATATCTTTTATCCCGGCTTCTGCGGCATATTCAATAGCATAATGCAGTATCGGTTTATTGGCAATGGGGATCAAATGTTTATTCTGGGTATGGGTTAGTGGCCGAAGCCTTGTACCTCTGCCTCCGCTGGTAATCAATGCTTTCATATTTATAATGCTCCTATTACTTGGTTATAGGTATTATGTTACACTGCAGTGGTTGTGTATAAATATGGGCCCCCTTTGCATCGACATAAACACTGACGCCACTGCGCATCCCATATTCAGAGAAATACAGTCCAGGTTCCATTAAAAAACAGGTGTTGTATATAATTTCTCTATCGTCTCTGGTCTCAAAATTATCAATATTAGCACCACAGGAATAGATTTCTTTACCGATAGAATGCCCGCTGCGATGTAAGAAATAATTATCAAATCCGGAATCCTTGAGGATATTTCTGGCCACCTGATCTACCTGCCAGCCTGCAATTTTTTCCCCTGATTTTAAAGCTTTATCAACATATGTAATAGCACCATCCCTTGCCTTACAGATCATTTCAAATACGCTGTTATACTTATCCGGGACGATTTCGCCCACATATCCCACCCAGCTGGTGACGGCATAGACACCGTTTTCTGATTTCTCTTTAGCCCACAATTTAAGTTGTAGTAAAGAACCGGGATAAATCTGTGCAAAATGTTCTGCATCGGGGAGATAATTTGGATTGCCGCTATTTTTATCACAAGCAACCAACGGCGCACGGTCAGATACCAGACTTCTGTCGCTAAATTCATTAACAATATATTTCTGTACGATATGCTCATTCAATTCTTCATGCTGCTTGAGTTTTCGTTTAATCATGCGAAACGCTTTAAATACGATTTCATTTAGATTTTTGGCAGCATTAATATGCATATTAACTTGACCGGGTGACCAGCGTGCCGCAAAGAACTGTATTAATTCCGCAGAAGAAATGGGATTAATTTTAAAACTTTTCAGCAATTCAAACGTTCCCGCATCCACTCGCGAAATAAAAGGTAGGGCATTTTTTGTAGAATATTGAATGGCCACATGTTCGCCGTCGTGAAACAGTTTAGCCAATTTATCTTCCAATTCCTGCCAGCTAAGGTAAACCTCTTTTTTACCCGGTAGGTGATCCAGGACATCACGATCAACCGGGTGTACGATTTTTACAGGGACACCCTGGGCAGGAATGTAATAATACCATCTACAGGACTGCGTGAATTCTTTTGTTAGATTTAGAATTTCTCTTCCAATGGGATCACTGCCCTGAAAATCATAAAACAACCAACCATCAATTTTGTGTTCAGTAAGTTTTTTGCGAATTTGCGATAGATTAAAAATAGACATTATCCTTCCTTCATAATAATCCTAAGCTAATCAAGCAATTATAAAATACTTTACAGGTACCATAAAATTAGCGAACAATTAGAATATAAGAAATATCCTTTGTTATAAAAATATTCAAAATAAAAATAAGTAGTTCGTCACCATAAAATATGTGATGAAGGTCATGCCTCTTGTTTATGTTTTTAATGCAATAAATACTTGAAATTAACCATTTATTTGATGTAAATTATTAGCACTCAATTAAAACGAGTGCTAAGAGAGGATATTTTAATTAGACTGGAATAAATTTAACAAATCTTAAAAGGAGGAACGTATGAAGATTAAACCTTTATCGGATCGCGTAGTGATCGAACCTTTAGAGGCAGAAGAGAAAACCAGTGGTGGAATTTATTTGCCTGACACAGCCAAAGAGAAGCCGCAAATGGGTAAAGTCGTTGCCTGTGGCCCGGGAAAAGTTTCCGATGCTGGTCAATTAATAAAGATGGAAGTAAAAGTGGGCGATAAAGTGCTATACGGTAAATACTCCGGCACCGATGTGACGGTTGACCGTAAAGAATATTTAATCGTTCGTGAAAGTGACATTTTGGCAATTTTATAATTTAAGAATAAAAAAGAATTAGGAGGATATATGGCAAAGCTTATTGAATATAGTACCGATGCCCGCGCCAAACTGAAAAAGGGAATTGATCAGTTGGCTCAGGCTGTGAAGGTTACCTTAGGGCCAAAAGGGCGTAATGTAGTAATTGACAAGAAATTTGGTGCTCCAACCGTGACCAAAGATGGCGTAACAGTTGCTAAGGAAATTGAATTAGAAGATCCCATGGAAAATATGGGTGTACAGATGGTTAAAGAAGTTGCTTCCAAGACAAGTGATATCGCAGGTGATGGTACAACAACGGCAACCATTCTGGCACAGTGTATTTTTAATGAAGGATTAAAGAATGTTACCGCTGGTGCTAATCCTGCGGAACTAAAGAGAGGGATCGAATTGGCGGTTGAGAAAGTCGTGGCTGAGCTTAAGAAGATGAGCCGTGAAGTTGCGGGTAAAAAAGAAATCTCTCAAGTCGGCGCGATTTCAGCAAATAACGATGAAACCATTGGCAATTTAATTGCCGACGCTATGGAAAAGGTCGGTAAAGACGGCGTCATAACCGTTGAAGAAGCCAAATCAATTGAAACCTCATTAGAGGTTGTTGAAGGTATGCAGTTCGATCGCGGTTATGTCTCTCCATATTTTGTAACCGATCCGGAGAGCATGGAAGCTATTTTGGAAGATCCTGTTGTTTTAATTCATGATAAAAAGATCAGCAGCATGAAAGACCTGCTACCTATACTGGAAAAAGTGGCTCAAATGGGTAAGAGCCTTTTGATTATCGCTGAGGATATTGAGGGTGAAGCGTTAGCTACCATGGTTGTAAATAAGCTGCGTGGTACGCTTAAAATTGCAGCGGTAAAAGCCCCTGGATTTGGTGATCGCCGCAAAGCCATGCTGGAAGATATCGCGATATTGACCGGTGGTCGTGTAATCAGTGAGGAAGCAGGATTTAAGTTGGAAAACACTACTACCTCTGATCTGGGATCAGCAAAACGAATAACGATTGACAAAGATAATACTACCATCGTTGAAGGTGGAGGAAAAGGGGAAGAAATCAAGGGTCGCGTTAATCAGATCCGGGCACAGATTGAAACCACCACCAGTGATTATGATAAGGAAAAATTACAAGAGCGTCTGGCCAAATTAGCTGGCGGGGTTGCTGTTCTGAAAATAGGTGCAGCCACAGAAGTGGAAATGAAAGAGAAAAAAGCACGCGTCGAAGATGCCCTGCATGCTACCCGTGCGGCTGTTGAAGAAGGTATTGTCCCTGGTGGCGGTGTAGCTTTCTTACGCTGCCTCAAAGTGTTAGAGAATATTAAGGTAGATGATCCGGACAAACAAATTGGTGTCAGCATCGTAAAACGTGCAATAGAAGAACCTATTCGCCAGATCGTTATTAATACCGGTAAAGAGGGTGCTGTGATCGTTGAAGAAGTTAAGAAGAAACAAGGTGGCTTTGGATTCAATGCAGCAAAAGAAAAGTTCGAAGATCTGATGGAAGCTGGTATTATAGATCCAACGAAAGTTGCTCGTACTGCACTGGAAAATGCCGCATCAGTGGCAGCTCTGTTACTGATGACCGAAGGGCTCGTAGCAGAAAAACCTGAAAAACAACCTCCAGCACCTCCTATGCCTCCGGGTGGTGGTATGGGTGGTATGTATTAAATCTAAATCATTTCTCATAACCCTGGCTGATTTTGCAGCCAGGGTTTTTCTCTAATTAAGACCGCTGAATATATCCTGACCTTTTCACCCTGACTATTTTAGTTTGATAAAAAAATGTATTATTAATATATTAAGTTTACATTAAGCGCAGGCTCGATGTGATATTACATACTTATAGAGGGTCTATGGATGTTATTAAATTATGTAATATTGTATTTTATGCTCATCATGGCTATTATAAAGCAGAAAGAGAGTTAGGACAAAGATTTGAATTGGACATAGAAGTGGAATGTGACCTGCGTCCGGCAGCTATTGATGATGATTTACATAAGACGATAGATTATCGAAATATATATTCTATTGCCAAAGATGCCTTTGAAAATTATAAATTTAAATTATTAGAAACCGTAGCAGAAAGAATTGCCATGGAAATCCTGCATGCATATCCTATTCATTCTGTATTGATTCGGGTGAGAAAACCACATGTTCCTCTCAAAGGATTTTTAGATCACATTGAAGTAGAAATCAAACGTACCAAAAATGATATATAACTATTATTTAAGTTTGGGTTCAAATATTGAACCGCGATTAAAGCATTTTCAGGATGCTATCAATAAATTATCCTCATATGGTCGTGTAATCCAAAAGTCAAGTATTTATCTCACGCAACCCTGGGGTATTCACAATCAGTCCAATTTCTATAACGCAGTAATCGAATATCATACAGAGCTGGCACCTTTAAAACTTTTACAAAAAATTAAACTAATAGAACAAGAAATTGGACGTAAACGCATTTATCGTTGGGGTCCCAGAGAGATTGATATTGATATAATCCTGTGCGAATTTGCTAACATCGAAGAACCTGAATTGCACATTCCACATAAACATTTTCATGAGCGTAGATTTGTCTTAGAACCGCTGGTAGAAATACACAAAAATCCTATGACAAATGACGGATCGCTTAAAATCAATGAACTTTTAATGAATTGTTCAGATAAATCACAAATTAAAAAACTAACTATAGACTGGTAGATTCAATGGCAATAGATGAATTAAGATATCTCGCAGTCGAAGGTGTAATTGGAGCTGGTAAGACCAGCTTGACTGCCCGTTTAGCACAAACACTAGGTGCTAGAGCAATTTATGAAGAATTTGAGAAGAATCCATTTTTAGAGGATTTTTACAATGATCCCGAACGCTTCGCATTTCAGACTCAATTATTTTTTCTGATGAACCGCTACAGACAACAGCAGGAACTACATCAATTGGATATGTTTCATGTGATGGTTGTCAGCGATTACATCTTTGCCAAAGACAGAATTTTTGCCACGCTAAATCTAAATGAGAAAGAGATCAAGTTGTATGACGGAATTGCCAAGATAATGGAGAAGGATATCGTTAAACCCGATCTCGTTGTGTATTTGCAGGCATCAACAAAACGACTTATAGATTTTATACGGAAGCGCAATCGTAAAATTGAGAAAAATATTTCCCAGGATTATATCCAGGCTCTTAACGATTTATATAATAAATTCTTTTTTCATTATAATCAAACACCGTTGCTGGTGGTAAATACAGATGAAATTGATTTTGTTCATAATGAAAGTGACTTTAAAGATATTCTGTATGAAATTAATCATCACACCTCTGGCACTCGTTATTATATTCCACATAAAATCTAGGTAAAGTAAGATGGGAATTATCCGACTAATATTATTAGTCCTTATCGGATATTTAATAGTGCGCCTGATGAGTAAAATTTTTGCCCCTCGGAAGGAAAAACGTACAGTTTATGGTCAGTCCAAGCAAAATGGAAGAAAGCAAAAAACAAAAGATATCGAAGATGCAGACTATGAAGACATCGAATAATGCAAATTCTAAACTGGACCACCTATATAAAAAAATAGAAACCTTACAAGAAGAAAGTGAACGTTTAACCTCTATCATATCGACAGCCAAATCTATATCCAATGAATTAAATCTTGACACACTTTTATTAAAGATCATGAAAGAAGTCCGAAGAGCGCTTCATGCCGATCGCTGTACGATCTTTCTATTTGATGAAGAAAAACAAGAACTGTGGTCCAAATTAGCTCTGGGCCTAGAAGAAGAAATCAGATTCCCGGCTAATAAAGGGCTTGCAGGTCACGTATGCCAGACTGGAGAAATATTAAATATACCCGATGCCTATAAAGATACAAGATTTAATCCTGAGATCGATAAAAAAACTGGATACAAAACGAAATCAATTCTAACGATACCCATTTATAATAAATTTCATGATGTTATCGGCGTATTCCAGGTTTTAAATAAAAAAGGAGGAACATTTACCAAGCAGGACGAAGAATTACTATCTGCAATATCAAGTATTGCAGCCACTTCGATCGAAAATGCTCAATTGTATGAGGAGCAGAAAAAATCATTTGTTAGTTTCATCGAGACTCTTTCCTCTACATTGGACACACGTGATTATATCACCGCTGGCCACTCACGGAGAGTTACGCTCTATGCTCTGGAAATAGGGCGACTGATAAAATTAGGTCCTCATGCTCTGGAGGTATTACGCTATGCTGCTTTATTGCATGATATTGGGAAGATAGGTATACCGGAAGTTGTACTATTTAAAGATCGCAGATTATCTCAAGATGAATATGAGATAATCAAAGGGCATGCACAACTTACGAAAAACATTTTGAAGAAAATTCATTTCCAAAAAGAATTTAAAAATATCGTAGCCATCGCTGCGACACACCATGAGCGATTGGATGGAAGCGGTTATCCAGAAGGATTAACCGGTGAACAAATTCCTCTGGGGGGTAAAATTATAGCCCTTGCAGATGTTTTTGATGCACTCACTTCGCGAAGGCAATATCAAGACCGACTTGATTTGGAAAAAGTGATCGATGTGATAGACAAAGAGACAGGAACTTCTTTTGAACCTTTTGTGGTATATAATTTTAAGCTGATACCTTTAAACCGCCTGATTAAAATTCTTGAATATGGTCATACGGAAGAAATCGACCCTTTTGATTTAAAAAAACTCAGGGATTACACCTTAAGAGAAATCGTGGATATTCGCACTAAAGCGACGAAAACGGATGAGGAAATAGAGATAGAAAATATCTTTATGCGCTATTATTTAAGACAATATAGAGAAAAATGATTATTATTTTATTTCACGCAAAAATAAGACTTGTAAATAATCCCTTTTTTATAATTCTTTTAACAAATCTTTAACGCGGTTTGTTTTCTCCCAGGTAAATTCTTTTTCATTCCGGCCAAAGTGCCCATAAGCAGCTGTTTTGCGATAAATAGGCCGTAGCAGTTGTAATTCCTCAATTATACCCGCTGGAGTGAAATCGAACACCTTGGTCACAAGTTTTACCAGTTTGTCATCATCGACTTTACCGGTCCCAAATGTCTCTACCATAATTGATATCGGTTGTGCTACGCCAATAGCATAGGCAACCTGGATGCCACATTTTTCCGCCAGATTTGCAGCAACGATATTTTTAGCAACATATCTCGCATAATAAGATGCCGAACGGTCCACCTTTGTCGGATCTTTTCCTGAAAAAGCACCGCCTCCATGCGCATATGAGCCTCCGTAGGTATCCACTACGACCTTACGACCTGTTAATCCAGCGTCACCCTGTGGACCACCAATAACAAATCTACCGGTCGGATTTATAAAATATTTAATTTTTTTCTCATCGATCAGTTCACTAGGGAGGCATTTTTTTATTACATGTTCAATAATATCCTTTTTTAAGGTTTCATAATCAACATCAGGATGATGCTGCGCCGAGACAACAACATTATCAATACCTACCACTTTATTGTTCTCATAGCGTACCGACACCTGAGATTTACCATCGGGACGTAAGTAAGATAGTTCCCCACTTTTTCTAACTTCAGCTAATCTTTGTGTAATCTTATGGGCTAAACTAATGGGTAAAGGCATGTATTCAGGGGTATCTTTAGTAGCATATCCAAACATCATACCTTGGTCCCCCGCACCTGCTCTGTCAACCCCCAAGGCTATATCGGGAGATTGCTGATCGATTGACGTTAAAATTGCGCATGTTTCATAGTCGAATCCGTATTTCGCATCGGTATAACCAATATCTTTTATTACGTTCCGTGCAACCGTTGGAATGTCGACATAACATTTAGTAGTTATTTCACCCCCTATAAGTGCCAGGCCAGTTGTTACAAAAGTCTCACAGGCAACCCTTCCAAAAGGATCTTCTTTAAGCACTTCATCTAAAATGGCATCGGATATTTGATCGGCGATTTTATCTGGATGACCTTCCGTTACAGATTCTGAACTAAAAATATTACTGGACATGTTGCTTCCCTTTTATTCAATATTAACGCTAAAAATAGCTTAAAATTTACACCATAAAAATTTTATATCCAAACCTCAAGCCATTTTTTTTAACTCGGACTTTAAGTAATCAATATTTATAATCGCAGCAGGATTTTTTTCATAAAGTAAAGCTAAGTAATAGCTGACCCAATCTCCAATACAGATGAGTGAAATTACATTTTCCAGCAGGGTTTCACCGTGAGAGTATATTTCAACTACTTCAATACCTTTATCTCTAATGATATTTTTGGTGAGTTGTATTCTGGTTTTGATTCTGGTTGGATGGCTGTCGTTTTCTAAAAATATTACCACAAAGTTAGTCAAGATTTTATTAGCCATTTCCCATCCCACAATTTCATTGTGGTTCATTTCGGGTATAACGTTACAAAACGCCATCGATTTTGAGTTTTCTTGAAATTGAGTTCTCCATCGTGTAGCCACCGCCTTAAAGTAAGGTTCGCTAGAATATATAATAGGAATCTTATAGCGTAATTTTACAGCCAGCTCCCTGCACAATATCTTTCCCTCGGCACTCTCCTCATCATGCCTCTGGATCAGCATTTTAATAAACCTATAAATATCATTTATTTTTCGCTCAGTAACTGTTTTTTTTGAAAACTTGTTTAACATCAGTAGCACTGGAAAAAATAAGTACCCAAAGGCCTGCCTGGGGGGGAATCCTTGTGGTATTTTGATTACTCCCCATCCATTCTTCTGCGCCAGATCAAGAAGTTTTCCACCCGATGTAACGGCAATAATTTGACCGCTGGTTTTACTTGCTTTTTGCACCGCATTAATCGTTTCCTCAGTATCACCCGAATAGCTCGAAGCAATTACAAGGCACCTATTATCACAATAACCGGGAACTTCATACCCCCTAACCACATGCATCGGAATGGTAAGGTAATTGAACAGCACATCATTCAAAACATCGCCTGCTATAGCAGAGCCTCCCATACCTAAATATAGGATTTTATCAACTTTTTTAGAATTGATATTAATAGCACTCTTTTTGAATATTGTTTTACTTTCTAAAATTTGATCAGAAAATCTGTTTAAAAATCTCTTAAAATTTCCTTTGTCAGTTGAGTACATGCTTCTCTATTCTCCTTATTGTAAAATTTCACTGTCGGGTACCTTGGCAAGGAAAAATTTGTTCGCTTCTTCAACCACATCTACCGTTGTTGGCAATTTTATAAGCTGGCTTACTAACTTTTTGCACTCCGCGAGGGATAATGACCGTATAATCTTTTTAATTTTAGGAATTAAATAAGGGCTTAAACTAAGAGTGTGTAACCCTAATCCTAATAATATTGGTACAGCTTGCGGATGCCCAGCCATTTCTCCACAAATACTAACTTCGAGTCTTCTTTCTCGAGTAATCTCGATCGTTTTCTGTATTAATCGCAATACGGCCGGGTGCATATCGTTAAACAATTTCGAAATTTTACTGTTGGTTCGATCCACAGCCAAGGTATATTGAGTTAAGTCATTCGTACCAATACTAAGAAAATCAACTTCTTGGGCGAATATATCAGACATGATGACCGCTGAAGGAGTTTCAATCATAATACCAATTTCTACTTGGGGATGAAATGCGATCCTCTTTTTTCTTAGTTCTTCTTTCGCTTCATTAATTAATTTCTTCGTCTGTTTAATTTCTCCAAGACAAGAGATCATGGGAAGCAGTATTTTAATATTTTTGTTAACATTGGCACGCAAAACGGCACGAAGCTGTGTTTTGAAGATTTCTGGTTCATCTAAACAAAATCTGATACCCCGCCAACCAAGAAAAGGATTCAATTCTTCAAATCCTTCTAATTTACTTAACACCTTATCACCACCTGTATCAATCGTGCGCAATATAAGTGGTAAATCACCTAATCCTTCAGAAAATTTTCTATATAATTGATATTGCTCCTCTTCTCCTGGCAAGCCTTCTCTACCCAGGAAAATTCCTTCCGTTCGGAATAAACCAATACCATCGGCACCCACTGAATGCGCTTCTTTTAACTCATGATAGAACTCCACATTGGCCATGACGCGTATCTCAATACCGTCTACCGTTCTTGTGGGTTTAATCGCTTCTTTTTGTAATTGGACACTGATAGACTCATATTTCTCTTTAAGGTTCACATAGTCTCTGATGGTCTTCTTACTTGGATTAATAATAATCCGCCCACCATAACCATCTAGAATAACAAAATCATCGCTGTGAATTACCTTGGACAGGTTATAGTCATTAATCACATATGGTATATTTAAGGCCTGTGCTATAATTGCGGCATGAGAGGTTCGACCACCTGTATCGGTTACAAATCCTAATATCAATTCACGGTGAAAATGTATTGTATCTGATGGAAACAGGTTTTCTGCAAAAATAATGGAGGGTATGGCAACTTTATATTCCATACCAAGACCGAACATGTTACGTAATAATTTCTCTTTCAAATCTTGGATATCGAGTGCTCGGTCTTTAAAATAAGAATTTTCCAATCCCAGAAAATGTTCTTTCTTTTTTTTGAATATGGTGAAAACAGAATAAGCAGCGGTGCGTTTCCCTTCCTTAATATAATTTTCTATCTCGGCCATGAGGTATTTATCGAGCAAAAATGCAATCTGGCTATCAAATATATCAAGAAATTCTTCATTATATGCAGACTTACATAGTTCCATGGTCTTTTTTAGCTGTTCAACTGTATCGCTGCAGGCCTTGCGAAATTTTTCTATCTCTGTATTTGCATTCTCTACTTCAAAATTATAATCATCGATATTAAAAGAAAATTTACGAAAAATAAAAACAGGACCCATTGACATTCCAGATACAATACGATTGGCATCAAGTACGACTTCCCGTCTATTTACATATATTTTATTATTCATTATCCTCATAGAATTTATTTTGGACAAGTTCCTTTAGTGCTTCCATTGCCTCCACCTCATCGGTGCCATCAATTATCAAAATAATTTCGCTACCGGGCTCTGCAGCAAGCATCATAATGCCCATTATACTTTTACCGTTAACTTCGAGACCATCTTTAATTACCTTAATTTCTGATTCAAATCTACCGGCAATTTTAACAAACTGTGCTGCCGGCCTAGCATGTAAACCATGTTTATTTAAAATTATAATTTCTTCTTCTATCATAAGTGAGCAATTATAATACTGAATACTATAGTTAATACTAATGCAATAACCATACTACCATATATATTTTGTTTCCATTTCCAAAATAGATAGGCAGATAAGGTGCTGATCAGAAAAATCAGTATATGAAAAGGATCGGATTTGGCTGAGTCAAGCAATGCCCAGCCCACAATAATTCCTAATGAGCAAGCTCCTAAAAAGCCAAATAATTTTTTAGGCACCGTATAATTTTCCAAGTTAAGTATTTTGTAAACATTATATCCCATCTGATAACCCTTGATCAATCCCAGAGTCCGAACTAACAAATGTGGAATATTATATAAAATTAACGCTAAAATGATCACCCCTATTTTTATCAACAGATCATTGAAAATGAGCACCCCGAGTGTTCCAAATAGCAGACATGCTGGTTTTATATTAGCCCAAAACAATTGATCACCGATGGCGCCCAGAGGACCAACCAATGCATTTTTCAGATTTTGTATTTCCTTATAGTCCTTTGTATCTGCTGTAAGCTGGTCTTCCTCCAACCTGGCTATAGCCCCGAGGGCAAAGGAAGAAAAATAGGGATGGGCATTAAAAAAATCCAAATGACGGTTTAAAAAATTTATGATTTCCGATTTTTGTTTAAAAATCTTTTGTGCAACGGGTTGCAAGGCAAAACTGAAACCAATAGATAAGTAGCTCTGGTAATTCCAGACGGTTTGTATAAAAAACGAACGAAATATTATCTTAACAAATTCACAAAATCTTATTTTACTATTCATTTAAATATGATTAGAATTATCCCACCAAAAAGAATGCCCCCCAGAATCAGTATTCTACAATTCTTTTCCTTATATATTGTTAGGGCCAAACCAGCCCCCACACCCAAGGTGGCTGTTAAGGCATATTTAAAATATATCTCCCAGGTAAGAGGGATATATGTACTGACTGAAAACAGGTAATCACCAATCATTAATGAGATGGTAATTAATAAGAACATCAGGATAAAATGAATGATAATTGCTTCAAGATTAATAATGCTTAGTATATTACAATTTCCCTTTGCCAATCCAGAATGAGTCTTATGCAGTAATCTTACATTTACCTTCCTAAATAATACAACCAATCTACCCCCTACATAGCCAGCCAAGAGGCTAAATAAAACCGCAAAAATAAATACCGAATGAAAATGTTGGGAACTTTGTTCATATCTGAATACCAGAACAGTGGTTATAAATGAAGCTGTATTACCTTCTGGAACCACCGCTGCACCAACGGGCATGATACTTAACCATAGTATTTGTAAGTATATGCCTATTTGTAAACCGAGCTGTACATCGCCCAGGATCCAACCCAGAATAGTGCATAAGAAGAGAGGCTGGGAAATAAGAGACTGCAGTACTACCGTTGTATCTAAAATTAAGAAACTACCAAGCAGTCCAATTAGGATATTTTCCACGCATAATCCATATATTTTGAATCAATATATATTTTTTATAACTGCGTGTCAACCTCGCCCATTAGTAAAACTATTTGAAATTTTTTTCGCTATATTAAGGAAAGCTTTTGATTGCTCATTATCGGGATTTTTAATGACAACTGGTATTCCTTCATCTCCGGCAATTCTGATATCAATATCCAAAGGTATTTCTCCCAGTAAATCAACCTGCAGTTTGGCACATTCTTTTTTTGCACCCCCGGCAGAAAAGATATCGCTTCGTGTTTTACAATTGGGACAAATGAAGTAGCTCATATTTTCTATAATACCCATTATGGGTACATTAACTTTTCTAAACATCTGTACCCCTTTTATAGCATCTAATAGAGCAACATCTTGTGGTGTTGAGATAATGATTGCGCCATTTAGCGCAACGGATTGCGACAAGGTGAGCTGTGCATCACCTGTACCTGGTGGCATATCAAATAAAATAACATCCAATGTACCCCAGTTCACATCACGCATTAACTGCTGCAGTGCTCGCATTACCAACGGGCCTCGCCATATTACCGGACTATTATCGGTTAACAAAAATCCCAGAGACATCAATTTTATCCCATATTTCTCAAGAGGTATGAGCTTTTGTCCATCGAATTCAGGTCTATCTTTAATTCCCAACATGAGAGGAATACTTGGACCATATATATCGGAATCCAATAAACCAACGCTGTAACCAAGACTTACCAGAGCCGCTGCAAGATTGACACTCACTGTCGATTTACCAACACCCCCTTTGCCGCTGGCAATGGCAATTTTTTGTTTAACCCGGGGTAAAAACTGCTCCTGTTCGCTGATATACTCAGCTTGTGCTGTGCTGCCATTCTGCCTGGCAATTGAGACCGAAGTAGAGGTGATGTTTGGAAGATTGCGCAATTTGCTCTCGACCGCTTCCTTTATAGACTGAATTATCGTTTGGTCCTTACTGCGCAGATCTAAAACTAACGATACGGAGGATTCTGAAATTTCAATATCTTTAACAATGCCGAAAGAAACAATATCTTTGTTAAAACCAGGATACAGAATCTGTTTTAGTAGGGCAACAACATCATCCTTTTGTACCATTTTAACTTTTTCCTTATTTAAATTCATTCTATATTTTAAATATGAAGTAATATCACAAAAAAAGCCAACCATAATTGGTTGGCTTCTTTTGTAACCAAGTAATGCATTATTAAATAACTACTTCAAGATCGAGTATTTGATCCCGATCCAGATTAAGTGATACTTCCCGTGGATTTGACAGTTTGATATCATTTATTAATTTCAGAACGACCGTAAAATCATATGTATCCATATTTTTATCTTTGAGAATGCCAACACCATTAATAACGCCACCTTCATTTTTATCATAATAACTAATATTGATATCTTCATTTAAATCCAGCGCATCCAGTATCTCTCGAATTTCTTCCACGTTGCGCTGTTCGACAATTTGCTCATCTATATCTTCTTCTATTTTTAGAATGTCTCCATCATTAAAATTAAAATCTATCGTTCCACCCCCTCCTTTGATATAGATCATTTTCTTATCCTGACTTTCAGAAATACTTCTCTCAACATTAATGAACTTGCCGGTGAAGTGATCATGTCCAATATCTATGATTTTTACCGCAACAGGTGGATCTTCGGGTGTACCATCATAAGCTAAACGCGTAATATTTATCTTTTTCCCTTTTCCGATTGAAATTACCAGCTTCTTCAACTCGCCGGGCGGGATAGCTCCTACGCGAAATACCTTTTGCGTTTTTGATTTGAATAATTTTAGAAAATATCTTCTTGAAAGCGGTTCATCGCAAAACATATTATTAGAGATATTTTTATTATGTATCCTCATTTTCCAACCTCAAATAATAAATTTGAATTGGGGACAGATTTAAAACTAACAAAGAATAAAAATAAAAGCAATAAGTAAATGTTTTCAGCTTAATTCAAGCATCATTTTGTAAAGAAAGTAATTCCTTCGCCGTTGCTAATGTATTAGCCGTGATGCGTTCTCCGCTTAATAATTTAGCAATGTCCGTAATCCGATCATCAAAATTTAATTTTTTTACCTGCACTTTCGTTCTACCATTTTGTTCCACCTTACTTACGGAATAATGCGCCTGCCCTTGAGCAGCGATCTGGGGTAGATGGGTTATTACAATCAGCTGATGATTTTTTGATATTTCTCGCATGCGATTGGCTACAATTTGGGCAAACCTGCCAGATATACCAACGTCTATTTCATCAAACACAAGCGTTTCAATGTCATCTGAATCAGCTATAAGCGATTTAATGCACAACATGATCCTCGAAATTTCCCCGCCCGAGGCAATCTTGTGTAAAGGGCGCACAGGTTCGCCTACATTTAGTCCAATATAGAATTCGACCGTATCCAATCCTTGGTTAGTGAGTCTATAATGCCTATTATCGATAACAACATCCCCATCCGGATCTTCTTGCCAATCAATCTGCACGTTAAAGCGTGTATTTGCCAACCCTACTGAATCGAGTAACTTTTCTAATTTTGTTTTAAAATTTTGGCCGCTCTTTTTCCTTTTGTTAGAAATTTCTATGGCCAGCTCTCGCAGTTGTAATTGCTCACTTTGCAACCTTTTTGTTAATTCCTCTATTCTTTCATCATAATTTTCAATAAGTGCCAGTTCACTTATCATCTCTTCCTTATGCTTGATTAGCTCAGAAATTGTAGTTACTTGATACTTCTTGAGCAACCAGTTTAGCTCGGACTCCCTTACTCTAATCTCTTCTAAACGTTCGGGATTAAATTCTAAGGATGAGCCATATTGTTCACAAAATTGCCCGATTTCTTCAATCGCGAGCTGAGAAGATTCTAATGAAGATATCAACTCTAAAAATTTACCATCTATATTGCTAATTTGTCGCAATCGTGATATGACCTCCTGTATATTTTTCTGGACTGAATTGTCCGATAAATATAAAATAGAGCTTACCGCATCAGTAGTTTCAAAAAGGTCTTCACTATTTTCTAAAATTTTACGCTCTTGCTCCAATTGATCAAGTTCATCTTCATGTAATGTCGCTTTTTCCAACTCATCAATCTGATAGGCGTATAGATCATGCTTTTCATAACTCGATTTCCGCAAGTCTATTAAGGATTCTAATTCTTTTCTATCCTTGTTATATTGATCAAACGCTTGACCATATTTTTCTAAAAGTGGTGTCAATTTTCCAAATGCATCCAAATAGTAAATATGAGTTTCGGGATGAATCAATCTTTGATGTTGATGCTGCCCATGTAAGTCGATGAGAAATGAACTAATTTTACCAAGATCATTAACATTAACGGGTGAGTCATTTATAAAAGCCCGACTAAGGCCGTTTTGACTAATTTCACGGCGTAAAATAAGCGTTTCATTTAGGATTTCGGCATTTACATGTTTAAGTAAATTGGTTAAATCATCATTCTGTTCTGTCTTAAATTCAGCTTCTAAAATAGCTTTGGTACCGCCAGATCGAACTAAATCCGCATGCCCCCTATCACCGCACAACAATGCCAGGGCCCCTACGAGAATCGATTTACCCGCACCCGTCTCACCAGTGAGTACCTGGAAACTCTTCTCGAAGTGAACCTCTAATTCATCTACAATTGCATAATCTTTAATATAGAGTCTTACTAACATGTTTATTATAATGATATCTCTTAATCGCGAATATTAACTTAAGTTATTGATGATAACCGCCTAAGGCCTTATAACAGCAATTTTTCCCGAACCTGTTATACCCTCTTCATTATAAACAATATATATATATACCCCACTAGGAACAATTGTATTTGTATCGTCTCTGCCATCCCATGTTGCCCTGCTTCCCTGTATCATACCATTTTCTTGAGTAAGTTTTCTGATCAAGCGGCCGTTGATGTTCATTATTTTTACGCTGGCATTATTAATCAGATTTTTGATAACGTAATTTGAGTTCTCTTCAATAACAAACGGATTGGGACCACCGATTAGCTGGGTTAAGTCTTCTTTATACTCTGAATAGGGTCCCGAAAAAATGGCCAATCCCGATTCAGTGCCCAAATACGCCTCTCCGCTGTTTTGGTCAACAAAGACGCTGTTTACTATGGGACTGGGCAGGCCACTATTTTCAGGCGTATAGTGTACCCAGGCAGTTGCATCCCAGGGACTTTTATTCCCTTTAAGAATACTCAATCCACCATCGGTGGCAAACCACTTATTGTTATACTTATCAACAAATATCTGATTTATTTTATTTTCAATGGGACCAAGCTCACCGACGTGCTTATAAAATATCTGGTTTGTACCATATGGATCTGCCTGGTAAGAGTTAAGTCCACCAGCAGTACCGATCCATAAGATGCCATCTAGATCTCTCTTAACACACAAAATGGTATTGCTGAATAAATTATCCGATGACATATTTATACGGAACAGTTGATCATCCGTCTCATCGTTAATAGTGCCATTGTAATCGAGCACTAAGATTCCTCTTTGAAAGGTACCCATCCACAGGCGACCCCAGGCATCAAACTCTAACGCAGTGATGGTAGATTCTTCTGTATTCAAACTCCAGCGATCGCCAAAGTATTTCCATTCTGAACAGCTGGGATTTTCAGAGACATCAGGGTTAGGAATAACTGTAATATATTTTGGCTCTTTTGCCAGATAATTGGAACACCATAGATTACCATCTATATCTTCATTGAAATGGGTGATTACCGTGTAGTAGTCACTCGAGACCTGTGCAGGGGATAGACAATTTCTAGCATCATCGGTTAGCTCCTGCAGTATGATTTCCTGCTCATCCGAGACGGTAGAAACGAGCAAACGACCACTACCTGGCCAACTATGATAAAAGATCATATTATCGTTGGATATAACTGTGATGGCGCCACCCCAGGCCCCGAACCATATGTTGCCGAACCTATCTTCATAGACATAGTCCGTACTATTTTTACGATCCCATAAATTATCGTAAAATCTATAATTGGTCCATTTCTTAAAATCGTATTTATAGAATCCATCGGAAAAATACAATTTCAATTTACCAGAAGCCATCCATAGCGTACCCTGACGATCTTTAATTAAAACACCCACATGATTACTACCTGGTCCGTCAACCTTATATGACTTGCTCCAGCCATCTTTTTGCAGTCCATCTTTAGCTAGTCCCAGCCAAAGAGTATTCTCATTATCTAAAACTCCACTGGTGATCACATTTCCAACAGTATTTATATAATCCCAATCATCATTATTTTTCCTGTAGTAACTATTACCACGTATGAAATACATAGTGTTCTCAGATGAGATGATCCTGTCTACAGAGCCTCTTGTCCAACCTTCTACAGCATTTGGAGTAAAGTCTTGATCTAACCACACGACACCACCAGCCGTAGCAATATATAGCGATTCAGCAACAAGGGTAAGATCTGATACACTATTGGAAGGTAAACCATTCTCAGTTGTTAATGTTCTCCATGCATCAATGATTTTCAAGTTATATCTGATAAAATCAGAAGACGCGTGCATTATGCCATTTTGAGTAGCATAAAAGATGCGTTTATTAAATACCGAAACTTTATAGGCTCTTCCAGGATCAAAGGGCAGATTATTATAAAAATCGCGAAATTCCAATTTCTCTTCTGAACTAAGAAAAACGCCCACCCCCTCATTTGTTGCTACCCATAACGTATCATCATATATAAAAAGATCGACGATTTCCTGACCTCGGATGTCATAGAATGCATCCCAGGTCTCGTCTCTAGCATGGTAGAGACAAATTATCCCATCTTTAGAACCGGCTAATAAGTTTCCATAGTTATCTTGTACCAGGGAGGTTAGATCCAGGCAGGCTAAACCATCAATATTGGTGTATTTAATGTGACTGCTGTCAGAAGGTTCAAAGCGATATACACCGCCTGATGAACTTACCCATATTGCACCTAAATAAAATTCGACGTCGCGAACATCATTCATGTAGGATATTACCCGCCAGTCATGCAGTCCTTGCGCGAACAGAGCTTGAACTAAGAAAAAAATAGCCAGAATAATCCGCATGAAACTCCTCAATTCTATTACTACTACAATTTCGTTAAAAGGTCCACCATTTCTATGGCACTCATTGCAGCATCCCATCCTTTATTTCCTGCTTTTGTACCGGCACGTTCAATTGCTTGCTCAATGGCATCTGCCGTGATGACTCCAAATGATACAGGAAGACCAGTATTTAAAGTAACTTGAGCAATGCCTTTTGCTACCTCATTAGCGACATAATCAAAATGTGGTGTATCTCCTCTAATGATCGCGCCCAGACAAATGACAGCGTCATATTTCTTGGAACTGGCCGCTTTCTGGGCGACCAGTGGTATTTCAAAGGAACCGGGAACCCAATATATGGTAATATTTTTTTCATCTGCCTGATGCCTGACAAGACAATCCAAAGCACCACTTAACAATTTTGATGAAATTAATTCATTGAAACGGCTAACAATTATGGCAAATTTTTTACCTTGTGCATTTAACATACCCTGTAACTCTTTAGCCATTTATCCCTCCCTTAATTCCGTTTAAGATGAAATGTCCCATTTTATCCCTTTTTGTTTTAAGATATTTCTCATTCACATCATTAGGATGAATTTCTAATGGAACTCGTTCCACAATTTCCAGGCCATATCCATGTAAGCCCACAATTTTTTTAGGATTATTGGTCATTAGGCGTATTTTTCGTAAACCAAGATCTTTTAAAATCTGCGCCCCAATTCCATAATCCCTTAAATCAGCCTTAAATCCCAGCATTTCGTTAGCTTCGACCGTATCTTTACCCTCTTCCTGGAAGGCATAGGCGAGTATTTTATTTACCAGTCCAATTCCTCTCCCTTCCTGACGCATATAAAGTAATACACCCCGTTTTTCTTTTTCAATTAACTGCAAGGCACATGCCAATTGATCTCCACAGTCACAACGCAACGAACTAAAAACGTCACCCGTGAGGCATTCTGAATGAACGCGGACTAGCGTTGGCTGATCATCACACACATTACCTTTTACCAGAGCCACATGATGCTCATTCTCATTGAGTAGATTTTGATAGAGATAAAGTTTAAAATTTCCGACCTTAATTGGCAGGTCGACCACAGCACGGCGTCTGACCAACTTTTCACGATTACGGCGATATTCTATCAGGTCTGCAATGGTAATAATCTTTAAATCATATTTCTTTGCAATCTTTCGCAATTTTGGAATTCTGGCCATTCGTCCATCATCATCCATGATTTCACACAGAACACCAGCAGGAGTTAATCCACTCAGGCTTGCCAGGTCAACCGCAGCCTCAGTATGCCCCGCACGTCTTAATACACCACCATCTTTGGCAATAAGGGGAAAGATATGACCTGGCTTGGCTAAATCATTAGGTTTCGTATCCGGATTTATGATGGTGCGAATGGTATTTGCCCTGTCAAAGGCAGATATCCCTGTGGTAGTTCCATATTTGGCATCCACAGTCACCGTAAAGGGGGTGTTATGCAAGGCCGTGTTATCTCCAACCATAAATTCCAAATCAAGCTCTTTAGCCCTTTGTGCAGTTATAGCAATACATATAATTCCGCGAGCAACCTTAGAAATAAAATTAATTGCTTCCGCCGTTACCTGTTCAGCTGCAATGATAAGATCACCTTCGTTCTCCCGATCTTCATCATCTACGACAATCACCATTTTACCCGCTGTTATATCGCTAAGCGCATTTTCAATACTGTTGAATTTTTCCATGGCTATGAATTTTAAAATCCTAGTTTTTTAAACCACTGTTGGGAAAAAGTTTCATCTTTCCCGGACAAATTTTTATCGGCTATAAATTTTTCAACATAACGTGCTAAAAAATCAATCTCGATATTAACTTTTTGGCCAATCCTGTAATTGGAGATAATTGTGTTTTTAAATGTATATGGAATCACTGAAAATCCTGCTCGATTATTATGTAAGTGTGCGATTGTGAGGCTCACACCGTCAATCGCTATACTACCTTCCGGTATTACGTAACGCGTGAGAACTGAGGGTAACTTTATTTCCAGGTACCAATATTCCCCCCGTTTATCGAGTTGAGATACAACACCCAAACCGTTTACGTGCCCCTGTACCAGATGCCCACCCAGCCGATTGCTTGGTCGTAACGCACGTTCCAAATTGACAAGTGTGTTGTTCTTCAGATTTGCCAGTGAACTCTTCTTAAGGGTTTCGCCGACAGCTTCAACTGTGAAACCTGTATCATCAACCTGAACAACAGTCAAACAAACACCCAAAACGGCAATAGAATGATCTACCGCTAAGTCCTCTAGTACTTTGCTGGCCTTTATTTTTATGCGTTTCCCACCAGGAATTGATGTAATTCCAGTAACTTTGCCGATTTCTTCTATTAATCCTGTAAACATTAACCAAATTTAACAAGTTATTGAAATGAAAACATATAAAAAGTTATCAAATGCGATAAGTTAGCAGCACATCTGCACCGCATTCTTCATATCTGATTAACTTAAAATCTCTTCCCATATCCGTATTTTCCAGATCAAACGTAGATAAACCCCTACCCAAAATTTTTGGAGCTATGAATACAGCTATTTCATCTACGCATTCCTGTGAGATAAATTGAGAAAAAATTTGCTGACCTCCCTCAACCAGAATCGATGTAATATTCTTTTGTACCAGTACCCTGAGTATATCCTTAATGGGAATTCTGTTATTACTCCCACCTGGTATTGAAATAACCTCACAATTAAGACCTTTGTATCTTTTAATCCTTTTTTTATCTTGATTTCCCTGGGATATCACAATTGTTTTACTTGAATAATCCGCATGAAATAACCTGTATTTTGCATTCAGCGTTAAATTGCCATCAAGAACAACACGAATGGGATTTCTTCCAACAATGTAGCGAACCGTTAATTGTGGATTATCAATTTTTACTGTATTGGCACCAATTAAGACAGCATCGTATGCCGAGCGCCATTTGTGTACCAACAGTTGTGATGCTTTAGCGGATAACCAGGTTTGTTCACCAATTTTCTCTGTAATCTTGCCGTCAATGCTCTGGGCAACTTTTAGAGTTACATAAGGTAACATTGTAGTGATATACTTGAAAAAAAAACGATTCAATTCGTCACTTTCTTCCTGCATTATGCCAGTTTCTACAACAATGCCTGCGTTGCGTAAAAATTCCACCCCTTTGCCGTTAACTTCAGGATTGGGATCTAAACTGGCAATTACAACTCGTTTGATACCTTCTCGGATAATTCTAGGGATACAGGGGGGTGTTTTTTTATTTCTGTGGCAGCAGGATTCTAAGTTGCAATATAATGTTGCTCCTCTCACCGGTTGTGACGCAGATTCGATAGCATTGATTTCGGCATGCGCCTCTCCGAATCTTTGGTGAAAACCCTCACCAATGACCTTCCCATTCTTAACTATAACCGCCCCAACCATGGGATTTGAACTCACAAAACCACTACCCTTCTGTGCCAGTTGCAGAGTTCTCCGCATAAATTTTATGTCAGTCGCTCTAGCCATGAACTTCAATCATATTTTTTAAACAATTGGATTTGAAACAAGGTTTAAAAAAATTTGCAGCAGTATTTGCATCCTCAGGTTCAGTAGAAGATTTTTCTTCTATAACTCGGGGGTACGCCCTAAATCAAACACAATTGATAGAAAATTACTTAAAAGGAACCCTGTAACACCCCAGATGGGTTCTCGATTGAAATGATAAAAATGAACATCCCATATAATACCTCTGCGCTCCCATCGTTTGAGCTCAAAAATAGCAGGATCTAAAAGGCGCCTCAGTGGTACTTCAATTAACTCAGAAATCTCATCTTCATTGATATCGTAGTGATAAGGATAGTCAAAATAACCCACGTAGGGTGTAACTAAAAAATTAGTATTAGTTAGATAATTATCGGTACTACCAAGAATATTCACATCATCGGTCTTTATTCCCAATTCTTCTGAAGTTTCCCGTAACGCAGTATGCTTTAAATCGTTATCAAACTTATCATACATGCCCCCTGGAAAGGAAATTTGTCCTTTATGATGTTCCACGTTATCGGTTCGTTTTGTAAAAAGTAAATGGGCAATACTATCTTTAAAAAAGATAGGAATTAAGACAGCTGCCTTGCGATAGGGGACATCGGCATATTTATAAGTCTTGGATTTACGATTAGTTAACTTTGACTCAATATAAGCATATAGATTTTCTGGATTTTCAATTAAATGCAAAGATTTCTTCCGTTTTTCCATACTTAATTTATTTATATTCATTCTCAATTGCTCTTAAATGTGAGTACGGAGTGCATCTAGACCAGATGGAACAAATCATTATTTTCGGTGTACTCCACGCTTTACAGGTATCAATTTGTTAAATTTAAATAATTCTCAATCTTCGCGATCAATTCTGCTTCCTGTTCTAATAAAAATCGCTCTCCTATGGCGTAGTGCCCTTTTGTATCATGTTCAGCCCAGTGTAGAATAACTTGTAATTCTTTAGCTGAAAAGGACATGCCCCTGTTGGACAGATTATGCTTTAAACGTTTGATCAGGGCAATTTCATGTGAAAATGGGCTAGACTGCCCCCTTTCAGACCAGGCCTGGACAACTTTCACCTCCAAGGCACTCAAATAAAGCATTTTAATATCCGATGTATGGTAACACGCTGTAATTTATGATCAAGCTCAACGCTTTTCAATAGGCTGGTGTCTAATCAGCCATTTCTTAAAATGTGTTCAAAATATTCCTGAGCGAAGGTGCGGTTTGGTTCAACCTGGGGGATGAGGCGCTGCATGCACCGCCAATTTATTTCCCTCGCTAAAAATATTTATGACTGTATCTGGATTTTCCTTTAACCAGCCATCTACAACAGATTGTGCATCTGTGATCGGATTCAAATGGATGTCTGCAACAGAATAGGCCGGCAACCTGCTCAACATGTGAATTTTATTCATTTTTTGTATTAGTTGTGCGAATTTATAGGTTTTATGCGAATACATTATATACCTCTCCTGATAGCTGCTTAATATATCGCTGATATCTTTCTTTAAAGGTTCATAGAAATTTCCGATCGACTTCTGGTGTCCGATTCCATTGACACATCCGGCTAAAAATATGATTTCACCGGCGTCCTTAATACCATTCTTAGTCAATTCCAGGGCGCGCTGAGCAGTATATAACGATTCATCTCCGGGATATCCCCCGCAACTAACGATCATTTTATCGCTGGGTGTGACGACAACACTCATCATTTCATCTACTTTTTTGATGCCCTCAGATACTACATCTTCCAATGTGCCCGCACCTGCCCAGAGTATCTGGTCTTGCTTTGTTATAGTAGCCAGGACATAAACAGGCCGCCCCCCGACGATCAACTGATACCCTTCCCATATATCCTGAGACAGGGGGTTGGTCTGGCGCGACGGGTCGGGATGGAGCGGATGACGTCCAAATGTAGCTCCCTCTTTTAAAGTGAGGGCATGATTGCGTTCAATCGTTTCATACTTACAAATACCTGGTAAAAAATTCTTAAGGGCATTAGAATATCCTGCGAAATAGTGATTTTTCATATCCGATAGTGTGACAAAAACCTGAATATCCTTTACCCTGGCATTGACAAAAACTTCATTTTTTATACCCTGTGTAATTCCTGCTGAATAGAATTCATGTGCATGACAATTATGATTGATTATTTCTTTAATAGGAATCGAAAAATGATTAGCATAATGTTTAACCTTATTAATGATTTTATAATTTTCTTCATTTTCCCCATCATGGGTGCCTGTGGCCAGTAACACACATATTGCTCCGGCACCCGATAAGTGTGGAAACAATACCTGCAGTAATTCGTCCAGCGGTACCGCACGGGTGGCGTCTTCGATGATTAATCCCACTTTTTTCTTATCTACTAAAAAATGCAGTGGTACACCTCTCGCCCTGGCTATGGCCTGGCGTAATTGCTCAATATTATCTTCATTGCTATTATCTGTTCTCAGTGCCAAATAGTGCAATACATTCTCTTCAGGAATTTTTAATTCAATGTAAGAATCATTATAAGGCAAATGGTATGTTTTTAACATGCTAAACTATCTTTCTTTAAGAAAATCAACTATCTTCTGTGCTGCCCTCTGTGAAGCACCTGGAGCTCCCAGTTTCTGTCGAATAATTTTTAACCTTTTTCTTTTCAATTTATTCATATCCGGTTGGAGAAGTTTTTCAAGCAACTGTGCTGCTCTGACAGGCGTAAATGCTTTTTGTAATAATTCCTGTGCCACTTCCTCACCAGCAACGATATTTGCCAGGCCAATATGATCTAAATTCACCAGAAATTTCCCCAGAAGCCAGGTAAGACTATTTACCCGATACACAATAATCATTGGTACCTGAAAATATGCCGTCTCCAATGTTGCCGTTCCTGATGATACGATTGCCGCATCGAGCTGATTGTAAAAATTTATAATGGATGAATCGTGAATGGTAATAAAATCATATTTTATCAAGTAACCGGAATAAAATTCCTGGGGAATATGCTCGATCCGGGCCACGCTTGCCCGGGCTATTTTTCCCTTCTCTTTTAAAATACGTGCTGTTTCAAGCATATCCGGCAATAACTGCTCTATTTCTTGACGCCTGCTACCGGGAAGTAATCCTAATAGGATATCACTATTGCCAGCACTGTTCTTGAGCATAACCTTCTCATGGTAACTGTCTACGAGAGGATGCCCCACATATTCGGCCCGAATACCGTGTTGCCTGTAAAAATCCACTTCAAAGGGGAAAATTACCAAAAGTTTATCAACAAAGCGTTTCATTTTATTCACGCGTTTTTTCCCCCAGGCCCATAATTGGGGACTGATATAATAAATTACCGGAATCCCAAGGCGCTTGATGGCTCTGGCAAATCTCAGGTTGAATCCAGGATAATCAATCAATATAACTGCCGCAGGATTGCTGGCTCGGACATAATCCACCATATCCCGAAAGACGCGACGAATGAAAGGTAAATGTTTAATAATCTCACCAATTCCTAAAAATGCCATTTCTTTTATATGATAGCGTGCTTGTAATCCCTGTGAGATCATTAAATCACCGCCAATACCACTGACTGCTAATTGCGGATTTATAGCTCTCAGCGCGGCAATAAGCTTGGCACCGTGAATATCGCCGGAGACTTCTCCAGAAATCATAACAAGTTTGTCAATATGCGATGTTTTATTCATTTACTTTGGCAATTTATATTTTTACCACCGAGGTAGTTACTCACAATTCAATTTAAACCTCAATACTAATTTACAGGAGATGCTTGAATTTTTGAATATTTCTTTATATTTATAGCTAAATTTACTTAAAAATTTAACAATTACAGATTTTTTGTTAAGTTAAACATATCATTAAGTAGAACGTATGTTTAAGAAAGTCAATCACCTCTAACTCAAGGGACGTTTATTTGTTAAATTAATTAAGATTTACTATGCATAAAAATAATAGTTATATCTTAACATTCGTAAATCTAATAATTCTGTCATGTATATCATTCGCTCAGCATGAAACAGCTGTTCCCATTCTGAAAATTCCTGCTTCCCCCTTTTTAAACGGTATGGCAGCTGTTGGTACTGCTCTACCCACCAGCGATGAGTTCGGCTTTTCATATAATCCGGCTCAATTAGCATATAATACAAGGTTTACTCCTTTAGCAGCCCATTTTTACCCTGTAAATATAGAGATCTCTTCTCGCAACAAACCGACTCTTAAAGGTTCCGCATTTAACATTGGATTCATCATTGGCGGTCGACGCTGGAAGATGCCGATCAACTTTGCTTTGGGATATATGTCCTTTGAACTGGATATGGGTGAAGTCGTATACAACGACACAACCGGGAATGAGCTCGGCAGGATTCTATCTAACGAATATTATGATGCTTTTGCATTGGCCATGGGTGTTAAATACTGGGTAGAGTTTTACGCAGGATTGAATTATAAATATGTCACTTCCCAACCGGGTTATGTAGTTCTGCCCGGTAATAAACTACAGAACGCAAGAGAACGATTCGGGGCCTGGGATTATGGATTTCTTGTGCTAATACCGATTATAGGAGACCAGAATAAGATGAGAAATCCAGGTGATCAGATCAGACCAAAATCCCATCCCTTTGTTAACTTCTCATTGGGCTATAGCAAGAGTAATATCGGAGACGAGGTAAGATACAGTGATATATTACCAGCTAATCCTCTGCCACGAAGCGCCAAGCTTGGCTACGGTTTAACCGCCGGATATGATTTTGTGATTAAGAAAGCGCTTATACGCCTGGTGCAATTTGACTGGTCTGTTCAGGCAAATGATTTATTATCAAATATCACTCCGTCTAGTATAGCACTGAATGGTTCCAGTATTGATTATCAGGGTTTTTTGGGAGATATAAATATTTATCGCAATATTATATCTGCCCGAGGTGATAATAAAGTAGAAAGCCGCTTGGGATTTAGCATCGAATTGGGTGAAGTATTGCGTTACAGCCAGGGCTATTTTGAGGGCGGCGGTTTGGAAAAAAGAACAACAAGAGGCTTCGCCATCCGCACCAAGGGCATATTCAAACTGCTCAGAAGAAGATATACCAGAACCTGGTATTCATTCATAATAGACAATTTAGATCTTAGATATTTTACCAGTACATACCACGTGAATAAAGATCATAAGAGCAGGTTTCATGGAATTTCTCTTCAATTGAGAGTTTTTAACTAGCTCTGATCAGATACATGCTTCTTTGCCATAAAATAGTAAATGATAAAAGCAATTCCTGCTAATAAAAACATCAGGCCGAATGTCATTTCTTCGGAAAAGCGATAAGGTAAATACTGTGCCAGCAATAAAGCAATTCCCAGAGCAATTAAAACCAAACCCCATTTGACCGACGTGAAAAATGTAGGATCCGTCTTTCCCGGTTGAAAATATAGATATTGTATTTTTTCATCGAGCTGGCCGCTTTCGATAAGTCTGCGTCGTATACGATTGTCAGAAATGACCTTTATAACATAGATGGCCGACCCAAAAATGATGGCAACGATTATAGCTTCATGCATGAGATTCTCCTTTAATTAATATAATTTCTGTTGTAATAGACACGCTTAAAATAAAAATGTTGCAATTTTCAAAATAATTTTGGATATAACATATATAAATAGTAAATGAATTTTTATCCTATATCATTTGTAGTAAATGCAACATTTTTTAATTTAAAGTGTCTGATACCATAAAAGCAGTATGCACACAGCAGAGCAACAGGTTCTCGTACAAAAAATACTTGACGGTGATCTAAAGGCATTTCAGGAACTAATAACCTTATATCAAAGATTGGTCATACACATCGTATCGCGTTTTGTTACTAATAGGGAGGACCAGGAAGAGTTGTGTCATGAGACATTTATTAAAGTTTACCGCAATTTGTCTCATTTTCAATCGAAAGCAAAATTATCTACATGGGTTGGTAAAATCGCTTATAATTTATGCATTAATTATATGCGCAAAGCGAAAATTCCTTTGTACCAGGATCTAGAAACCGGTGATCAGGCATATGAATTTGTGCAGATTAGCGATGGTGCTCATACACCTGAGGAAATTTCAGAGCAAAAAGATCTTTCCTACAGGATCAAAGAGCTTATCGATAATCTGCCTATACAATACAAAGCGCTACTGACTATGTATCACATGGAAGAATTGAGTTACAAAGAAATTGCAGAAATAACGGACTTGCCTGAAGGTACTGTTAAGAGTTATATTTTCAGGGCACGAAAATTATTAAAAGATAAAATCATTACACAATATCAGGGGGAAAATTTGCACTTATGAACCATTTAAACGATCAAGAATTACAGGCATATCTTGATGGCCTTAGCTCAGATAAACAGGAAGGGATAGAAAAGCATCTAAAATCATGTACGCAATGCCAGATTTCCCTGCAGGCATATCGGGAAATATATCATGTGCTAAAAACTGAGCCCATGCCTCATTTATCTGTCCATTTCGCAGCTGAGGTAGCAGCTGATATGAAGAGCAGGTTAGAAAACAGGTCACAACTCAAAGAGACGATTCTGTTACTGGCATTCTTCCTGGTTGGCGGTGGTGTAAGTTTTTATTTTGTGAATCCGCTTACCAGTTTGTGGGACACATTTAAAGAGATGTTCAGCGGTATGTTGCAATTTATTGACAAACTCGCTCCCGTATTTAACGGCCATGCATCGATTATTGTGATAGCAGTTTTGATTTTGGTACTGGTTGGGATATTGGATAAAAAAATCTTAAAGATTTAGAATTACACTGGGTGGCTCGAAATTTCAAAGCAACTTTACTTACGTGATTTCACATTACCCGCCGACCATTTTCACATTATATCCCCTTTGTCGCAGATAATTGTGAATCTTTTCGCGATGGTCTCCCTGAACTTCTATGATGCCGTTTTTAACCGTCCCTCCTGCGCCGCAATGCTTTTGCAGCTCTTTCTGCAGCGCTTTCAAATCGCCTCTCAAGTTGGCCACAGTTGTAACCGTCTTTCCTCTGCGCTTCTTGCGATCGCGGGCAATATAGGCAGTTTGATGAGCCGTGCTTATATTCTCATTTTTGAGACATATACATTCATCAATGGGATTTTTACAAATCGTGCACTTCTCTTTCCAATTGGGATCAGTGGAAAAAACAACTTTATCCATATATCTATGTTTAAATTTTTCCCATTAATTCCAGCAGGTGTACAAACTCCAAAGCCATCTCACGGGTAATTGTAGTTGGATTATGCATTTGCTCGTATCTCTCGGACATGTGCTCACGCACAACAGTGGAGTTTGTCTTGGAATCATACGCTTTTATTAAAAGATTAATCGTATATTCATCTCCACGACTTTCATGGAAGGCAAGTATTTCACCATAAATTATGAGATTTGCCTTAGTTTCTATTGCCAATTTTTTAATCTGGATTTCATCCAGCATATTGGCATCAATTTTAGCAAGCATGTTCATAACGGTTTCATCTTCCGAATTTGCATAATACCCTTTCTGCATAAAGGCTATCTCCAAGGATTGTCTCACAATATCTACAGCATCAGATGGCGAATATGAAGTAAGTGGATTATATTTAAATGGCAATATAATAATAGAGACCTCACTAACCTTATCGATATCAGTAACATCACGATCTATTCTATCTTTGCTTCCGGTACATGCCCCAAATACGACTAAAAGCACTATAATTGCTAAACGTATTAAATTTTGCATAGTAATCCTATTAAATTAAATATTAAAAAATTATAATTTTTATAATTTATTTTATTAAAATTCTCTTTGCAACATTTATGCAATTTAATTCAGTTAAATAATATTCGGATTTTCATTTCTTTCTCTTTGTGTTATGGGCAGGTATTTCATTATCCCATCACTCCAGTACTCCAGTTCTCCATCTTTCCTCAATTGATTTTAAAGCATAAAATTATTAATTTTAAGCTTGTAAAACAAGCGGCGAGGATGGCGGAATTGGTAGACGCGCTAGATTTAGGATCTAGTGGGCATAAGCCTGTGGGGGTTCGAGTCCCCCTCCTCGTACCAACCATCATAATTTTATGGACATACTAGTTACCGGGGGAGCCGGATTTATAGGTTCACACCTTGTTGAAAGATTACTGCATAATAACCATAATGTGGTTGTTATAGATAATTTTGATCCGTTTTATGATAGTCTAATCAAAGAAAAAAATCTTTCCCAGGTAAAAGATTTCAAAAATTTTAGACTATACCGCGATGACATTCTGATTATTCGAGCATTAGACAAAATATTTAAAGAACATTCATTTGACATTATCGTCCATATTGCAG
>SMTZ1_10001170_pt1 | contig 40041 bp, 32 predicted proteins | sample DeeMarSWOR136_30_FD_25667 | JGI IMG/M metagenome (IMG submission 25667)
CCCTTGAAACGTGGAGGAGAAAGAGGGGAAGGAAAATGGACTCGGATCTCTTGGAACGAGGCTTTCGATACGATTGAGAAGAAGTTCAAAGAGATTCGAGACCAGTATGGTGCGGAGTCTGTGCTCTTCTGCCAAGGAACAGGACGAGATATCGGGGGTCCAATCTCCTTCCTGGCCTATGCCTACGGGAGCCCCAACTGGGTTCAGCTTGGACTAGCAGGCCAATCCTGCTATACGCCTCGTCTGGCCGCCATGTTTGCCACCCAGGGCGACTATGCCGTCTTAGATGCGGGCCAATTCTACGAAAAAAGGTACGATGCGCCAGAATGGACACCGCCGAAATGCATCATCGTCTGGGGGAACAATCCCGTTCCTACTTGCCCGGATGCCTTTCATGGCCACTGGGTGGTGGAATGCATGAAACGTGGGGCGAAAGTGATTACGATCGATACCCGCACAACCTGGATTGCCTCCAGGTCTCAAATTCATCTTCAGATCCGGCCCGGAACGGATGGGGCTCTGGCTTTGGCCATGGCCCATGTGATCATCAACGAGAAACTCTATGACAAAGAATTTGTGGAAAATTGGACCTACGGATTTGAGGAACTGAAAGAACGGGTCCAGGAATATACACCCGAGAGGGTATCAACCATCACCTGGGCTCCTCAGGAGTTGATCATGAAAGCGGCTCGCCTCTATGCCAAGAGCAAGCCAGCCTCGATTCACTGGGGTCTTCCCGTGGATCAGTGTCCGGAGGGGACGACGGTCGCTCAGGCCATTGCACATCTCTGGTGCCTGACAGGAAATCTCGATATTCCCGGTGGGGAGGTGATTGCACGGCCTGCCTTTGGAGTCACCACCTATCCTTTTTCTTCTCACGAGCTCACAGGCCTCTATGGCGCGGATTTTGTGAAGAAATTGACTGGCAAAAGAATTGGGGCCAGTGTTTATCCAATGGTGGCCAACTTCAGGGGATGGGCGCAGCCGGATATGGCAGTGGATCAGATCTTAACGGACGATCCCTACCCCATTAAGGCAGCTTGGATTCAAACAACGAATATACTGGGCGGCCAGGCCGTGGACACCCGAAAGCATTATGAGGCCCTGAAGAAACTCGAATTCAATGTGGTCGTGGACACGTTCCACAACCCTACCAGCATGGCGGTTGCGGATATTGTCCTCCCGGCAGCCACCTTTGCGGAAAAGGAGAGTTTCCGGTCCTGGTGGGCTCCCTTGAGCGTGGTTGTCCCAGCCATCAAAGTAGGGGAGTGTAAATCAGACTGGGAGATCAATCTCGAGTTGGCTCGACGTTTCAACCCGGAAGCGATCCAATACAAAACTGTCAAAGAATTGATCAATGATCGATTGAAACCTGCGGGGGTCACCTTTGATGAGTTGGCAGCCGAAGGAAGTTGGCTGATGCCTCCAGAGGGTCATCCTTCGAAACCCTATCGACGCTACGAAAAAGGGTTGCTCCGTGCAGATGGAAAGCCTGGCTTCAACACCCCGACAGGGAAAGTGGAGTTCTGGTCAAAGAAATACGAGGAATGGGATCTTGATCCCCTTCCCTACTATGATGAACCTCCTGAGAGTGAGGTGAGGACACCCGAACTCTTTAAAGAATATCCTTTGGTCATGGCCACCGGGAGAAGATCTTCGGTTTACTTCCATTCAGAGCATCGAATGATTCCATGGATGAGAGAAATTGACCCTTATCCTATCATTGAGATCCATACCAAAACAGCAGCGGATTTGGGCATCGAGGACGGAGAATGGGTTTATGTGGAGAACCGAAGAGGCAGAATTAAACGGAAGGCAGTGGTAACCCCGACCCTCCACCCCAAGGTCGTCATGGTTCCCCATGGCTGGTGGCTGCCTGAGACAGATGGCCGGGAGCCTAACCTCTACGGTATCTGGGATATCAATTGTAATCAGCTCATTCCTACTGGAACGCAGAGCCGTTCCGGTTTTGGCGGTGGTGCTTATAAGACCATGCTTTGCAGGGTGCGTAAGATCGAGGAAGGGAGGTAAAACAAAATGGCGAGGCACGGATTGCTCATCGACTATGAATACTGCACGGGGTGCCATACCTGCGAAGTGGCATGCAAGCAGGAACACAACTACCCGGTTGGAAAGTGGGGAATCAAGGTCAACGAGATCGTTCTCGAAACCTTCGATAAAATCGCTATTGACTACATCCCCTTCCCGACAGATCTTTGCAACCTCTGTATCGAGAGGACGAACGAAGGAATTCCTCCGGCCTGCGTGAAGCATTGCCAGGCGGGCTGTATGACCTACGGGCCGCTCAAGGAGTTGGCTAAGGTAATGGAAAAGAAACCTAAGACCGTCCTCTTTGCGCCACGATAGTGGTTATACCTTAGGCGCTGGGGAAAAAATACTTTCTTTTACCCGGAAGGACGAGTGGATTGAGAGGCTTTCTCTTCCCGCAAAAGTTGGAATAACTTTCTCTCCTCTTCTTTTGGAGTGAAGCCATCTTTATCCCTCTCCTCCCTTTCTCCGGTCCCCAAAAAGAAGAGAACCCTCTTCTCCTTTTGGAGCGGCTTCTTGCAGTTCTTCATCGAAGCCAAATAAAAAGGGGGAGAGTAATCTGTCACTATTGAGATTTTTTGTAAAAGCATTTTATATATTTTTCGGTTTACAATAAGCCTGATGTTTGATAACTGTGTCTCCTTTTAAATTTCTTAGAGGTAAGAAAATTCTTGAACAATTCGCCGATTAAATACGGGAGTGGCTCCAGATTCATATAGAAATAATTGATAGGAGGATTTCGATGAAAAAAGAAGCGAAAAATACCGCCCGCTATACAACGAAGGGTGAGCAAAGGTTTGTGAATTGTACCTTGAGTGGGCCGGTCCATATCTATGTGAAAGAGGGTGAGATCGTCCGTGTGACGCCGCTTTTCTATTCTAACGATGATGGAGAACCTTGGACCCTTAAGGCAAGAGGCCGAACCTTTACTCGTCCAAACAAAGGCGCGCTTGCTTGTTGGGTTCACGGGCTGAAGCAGTATGTGTATACCAAACATAGACTCCTGACACCTTTGAAGCGTGTTGATTTCGACCCTGACGGGAAGAGAAATCCCCAAAACAGAGGTAAATCCGGTTACGAACCTATTCGCTGGGAGGAAGCATTGAATATCGTAACCAAAGAAATTATCAGGCTGAAGAGAGAATATGGGCCTTCAGCGATCGCGGTGACTGGTTCTTCTCACGGTACTTGGGGAAATATCGGATACCGGATGAGTGCGCTCGATCGATTTTGGAACCTTGTAGGCTGTACCTGGATCGATCATGATCCTGATAGCTGGGAGGGGTTTTTTTGGGGGGCGATGCATCAGTGGGGCTTCTATTGGAGACTTGGTCAACCCCCTGCTTATGATCTTCTGGAAGAAACATTTAAACATACGGATATGATTGTCTTTTGGGGGGCTGATCCAAATAACACTTCAGGAGATTATGGTTGGAATGAGAATGACAATTGGCGTTTTCACATGAAGAAATTAGGCATCAAATTTGTATTTATTGATCCATTCTGCAATTATACGGCTGTGATTAGTGCGGACAAGTGGCTTACACCAAGGCCTGGAACAGACTGTGCTTTGGCCCTTGCCATTGCCTTCGTTTGGATCACGGAGGGCCTCTATGATAAGGAATACGTAAAAACACATACCTATGGATTTGAGAAATGGAAGGCTTATGTTCTGGGTGAAGAAGATGGGGTTCCGAAGACGCCAAAATGGGCAGAGGAAATCTCAGGTGTTAAGGCTCGCGATATCATTGCATTGGCCAGGGAATGGGGGACGAAGAGGACAACCCTGGCAGCTGGAGGTCGTTCCGGCATGGGCCACCCAGGCAGGGCTGCCTTTGGGCACGAATGGGCTCGTATGATGGTACTCTTGATCACGATGCAGGGTCTGGGCAAGCCCGGGGTAAATATGTATTCCACAACAAGCGGGGCGCCTGCGGACTGGGGCTTTTATTTCCCAGGCTATGCGGACGGTGGCATCAGCGGGGGCAGTTCGGGACCGAGGGAATTGGGCCCCCGTGGTTTTCCAGACCGACCGGTTCAGGGGCAAATCCGTCAACGCATCAATCGGTCTGTGTTCCCAGAAGCTGTCACGGAGCCTCCTGTGACCTGGAGGGGTGTCTATGGTTTTTATGGTCAAAGCGCTCAACAACAATTTGCGAAATTTACTTTTCCGTTTGAGGGATATTCGGCAATCAAAATGCTTTATAGGCAGGGCTCCTCTTACATCGGGACGATGATGGATACGAACCGATGGGTGCGCATGTATCGACATCCCAATCTCGAATTTTGCGTGAACCAAACCATCTTCAATGAGCCTGAGGCACGTCTCTCGGATATTGTTCTGCCTGTTTGCACCAATTTAGAGCGGTGGGATATTGGGGAATGGGCCAGAATTTCGGGGTACTCTCTCCACCTCAGTCCGGTCAATGCGCGGGTAATCGTCCTTCAGCAAAAGTGCATCGAACCTCTTGGTGAGTCGAAGTCGGACTATCAAATCTTTACGCTCTTGGCTGAACGATTGGGTGTTAAAGAACAGTTTACAGAAGGGAGAGACGAACTCCAATGGGTTAAGCGGATGTATGAAATAAGCGATCTTCCAAAGGTTATAAGTTGGGAGGAATTCCAGAAAAAGGGCTATTATGTTGTCCCAGTGAAGAAGGATTACAAACCCAGGCAGGCCTTTAGATGGTTCTATGAGGATAGGGAGATGGATACATGGGATTGGGGACCGGGGATTGTGGATCGGCCAGTGAATAATAAAAAGGGCCTTGCAACTCCAACGGGTAAAATCGAATTTGAATCCCAAACCCTCAAGAGATTTGATCCTGACGATAAGGAAAGACCTCCGGTTCCTCACTATATTGCTTCCTGGGAGGGACATACTACGGCAGAACTGTTAAGGAAATATCCGCTTCAGCTTATTAGTCCTCATCCCCGGTTTAGCTTCCATTCCCAGTTTGACGCCAAAGGGCTTTGGAATGATGAGATCGCCCATCACAGGCGTCTGAAGGATGGATATCGCTATTGGGTGGTTCGAATGAATCCAGAAGACGCCCAAAGACGTGATATCGCCGATGGTGATATTGTCAGAATTTACAACGACAGGGGGGCGGTGTTAGCAATTGTCACGGTTACCCATCGTATCATCTCTGGAGTTGTTCATTCTTTCAGCTCGGGTGGCGGATACGATCCTATGGGCGAACCTGGCGACCCAAAGACCATCGACCGGGGCGGAACCATTAACCAGGTTACATCCTCCCGGTTTATTTCTCAGAATTGTCCGGGGATGGCTCCTGGTTCATGTTTGGTAGAGATTGAGAAATGGAGAGGAGGCAGTGATTAATATGACTCGATATGCTGTCGTGAGGGATTTAAATTATTGTATTGGGTGTTATAACTGCCAGATTGCCTGTAAGGATGAACACGTGCGAAACGATTTCCTCCCGATTACGAAATCGCAGCCAACCTTCGGGCATTTTTGGATTGGAATCAAAGAGGTGGAACAGGTAATTTCGCCCTCTCGGATAAAAGTGACCTATATCCCCGTGAGCTGTCAACATTGTAGCGAAGCGCCTTGTGTGAAAGCGGCCAGGAACGGCGCCATTTACAGACGTCCCGACGGCATTGTGATCATCGACCCAGTCAAAGCGATTGGTCAGAAACAGCTTGTGGAGGCTTGTCCCTATGGGTCCATTTTCTGGAATGAGGAAGAAAATCTTCCACAGAAGTGCACGTTTTGCGCTCATCTCGTCGACGATGGGTGGACCGAGCCTCGGTGCGTTCAGAGTTGTCCGACGAATTGCATGATTTTTGGAGATCTGGATGATCCCAACAGTAAGGTCTCAAAACTTTTAGCAGAGAGAAAAGGAGAAGTCCGGCATCCGGAGTTCAATACAAAACCAAATGTATTCTACTTCGGTTTGCCGAAGTCCTCGCTTTCTGGAACCATCATCTACGGGGACAAGAACGAATGTGCTGGAGAAGTGCCTGTTACGCTGACGGCTCAGGCGGGCGGGAAATGGGAAACCCAAACAGACTTTTTTGGAGATTTCGTGTTCGATAGGCTAGATGCTGGGGAATATACGGTGGGGTTTGATGCTCCCGGATATCACAGACAGATCCATGAGGTGACCGTTAAAGGGGACACCTGTTATATCGGGGAGATCATCCTAAGATCCTCGAAATGAAAAGACATTATCACGCAAAGCAGACAACGGATTGGAAACTGGGAACATACCCACTGTCGTAGACCCCGAAGATCCGAAATGACGGCTGGAGACTGATCTGAGAAGGGTATGAAAGTTTTGTAAGAGTGGCCTCGCCTTACCCAAGGGTGCCCTCTTATCCATAATTCTCGAGGAAGGCAAGGAAGGCATGGAGGGCGGCACTGAAAAAAAGGACGATCCCGCTTCTCTTATGGAATTGAAAAGGAACCTTGATCCAACGCCGTCCCGTACCGACCTGAAACAGAATCAAAAGCATGTTCAGGATACCCAGGATAAGAATGATTGAGACGCCACCGATCATCATTTTTCATCCTCCATGGTTAATGCAGTCAGTGCCGACGATCACTTGACAGTGATCTTGTGCTTCGCTGGACCTCTGCTCCCGTGCTTGTTGCAACTCGCCTCTGCGACGACCTCCGTATCTTCCACCACTTTAATCTTAATCTCTTTGGTGAATTCCGCTGATTCAGGTCGCTTGTCGTCGGTGTAATCCCAGCGGGCGATCTCTTTCTGATTTGCTGTCACCTTTAGCCATTGTGTGTGATGGGACGAGCTATTGGCATTGTGCGTGACGGTGATACGTAGGGTTACCTCTGTTCCTTTCGCAACACTTGTGGGTCCTTCGATAGAAGTTGCAGACTTATTGGCGAATCCAAGACCCACCGGAAGGAACAGAATGGCAATCATCAACATTCCCAGTGCGATTGACTTCTTCATTCTCGTACCTCCCAACGGCGAATTTATGCAGGATAAATATCCATAATGATAACTTGTCGAATTCATCTGCGTCAAGATGACCACGATTTAGGAGTCCCAGAAGTGATTAAACCAAACCCACTCTCTTTATTGGTTACAATCTTATAACCGTTTGATCTGTGAGCGTAAGCCTCTCAACTCCTGTCTCCGTGACAAGGTAATCGTCCTCTAAACCGACGCTCCCCTTCCCCGGGAAAACGAACATGGGTTCTAACGCAGTGAGGGGAAGGACAGGCTTCAGGAAATCCTGAAAAAGGCAACCTAACCGATTGACCTCTCTGAGGTGCTGACGGACAAGAGACAACGAAAGGCAGGGCAGTAGCCCTGTCTTTTTTGATTTCTGAGCACGAGGCAAAGTTTGTTCTTGAAATTTTGAGAAATCCTATAATAATAATATATATTTCACATCTCAGGGACTCCGTCATGGCTGACAGGGACGAAAAAGAAAAATCTCTTATGAAAGACATAGAATCCCTCCGCCAGAGGGTTGCGGAACTCGAACATGACGAGGACGAACATAAACGAGCGGAAGAAATCTTCCTCGATCTCTTCAACGCGACGGAGGAAGTCGCGTTCTTGATGGATCGGGAAGGGTTCATCCTTGTCGCCAACGAGAACGCAGCCCGTCTTTACGGGGTCTCGGCAGAGAGACTCTCCGGGACCTCGATCTATGACCTCATTCCCAGTGATCGTGCCGAAAGCACCAAGGAAAAGGTGAAAAAGGTCCTGGAGACACGAAAGCCGGTACGGTTCGAGGGAAAGCTCGAGGGGAAGGTATTCGAAAATAGCCTCTATCCCGTCCTGGTTGACGGGCGGGCGGTCCAGAGAATCGCCATCTACGTCCGGGACATTACTGAACGGAAGCGGCTTGAGGCGATATTAAAACAGACGGAGGAAAAGTACAGGAATATTTATGAGAATGCCATGGAAGGGATTTTCCAGATAAGCCCGGAGGGCCACTTCATCAGCGCCAACCCCTCTCTTGCACGCATCCATGGGTATGATTCGTCCGAAGAGCTGATCAGGAGCGTAAGCGACATAAGAAGTCTGTATGTCAACCCTGCGGATCACCATCGCTTGATCAGTCTTCTCTTTGAGCAGGGCTCCGTTCAAAACCATGAAGCTGAAATGTACCATAAGGATGGGAGCTACCAGTGGATCTCAGTAAACGTGAGATTGGTAAGGGATGTCGAAGGCAAACCCCTCTATTACGAGGGTACCATGATGGACATCACCAACAGGAAAATGGCTGAGGAGGCACTGGTTGAAAGCGAAGAACGTTACAGGACGGCCATTGAACACTCCAACGACGCTGTCTCCATCATCCATGGGGACAAGATGCAATATGTCAACAGGAGGTTTGTGGAGATCTTTGGTTACGACAGGCGAGAGGACCTTATCGGCCAATCTGCCTTCCTCGTGGTCCACCCAGAGGACCGGGACAAGGTCATCGCGATCAATCAGCGGAGACAGAGGGGAGAGCCCGTCCCTGTTCGATATGAGTTTAAAGGCATGACGAAAGAAGGAAGGGTGATCTATATCGAAGTCTCGGCCGCAAGCATTGTCTATCGGGGCACCCCCGAATATCTCATCTATCTCAGGGATATCACAGAACGGAAAGTAGCCGAGGAGGTGGTTCGGAATGAACGCAACAGATTTCGAACCCTTTCAGAAAATGCTCCCTTCGGCATCATCCTGGTCGACAAGGAAGGAGGCTTTGAATACATCAACCCCAAATTCAAGGAGTTATTTGGTTATGATCTGGATGAAGTGCCAAACAGTTTGGAATGGTTTCGAAAGGCCTTCCCCGACCCGAAGTCCAGAAAAGAATTCATCTCGACCTGGATCGATTACCTGAGAAGTACGAGGCCAGGGGAGAAAGTCCCCAGAACGCTTCCCGCCACCTGTAAGGATGGAACACAAAAAATCATCCATTTCATCCCTGTTAGACTTGCCACGGGCGAATATATTGTAACCCTCGAGGACATCACGGAACGCATTCAAGCCCATGAAGCACTGGTAAAATCCCACCGGGAACTCGAGCAGCTGAACCGGGCAAAAACGAAGGCTGTCAATCATATTTCCCACGAACTGAGAACACCCCTCGCCGTGATCCAGGGAAACATCCGGCTCCTGAAACAGAGGTTGAAACGTTTCCGCATGGATGGTGATCTTAAGAACACGATTGGGACTCTGGAGCGAAACCTGGAGAGGCTCTCCGATATTTCGATAGAAACAGATGAAATCTTCAGAATCTCACAGGAACTCGAGACTGGTGTTCTTCTGGACAACCTCGATCAACTCTGGCAACGGATAGAGGATCTACCCAACATGCCACGGGATGTCCGGTCGCACTTCGATGCACTCAAGACATGGCTCAATCAATATCTGTCCGGGAGCACTGAGGAATTCCAATCCATCAACCTCTTCCCGTTTGTTCTGGATGTGTTGGAAAAGGTGAAACAGTTATCGAGTCACAGAAATATTCGATTCCACGCGGAGGGCAAAAACGATCTTTTCATCTTGATCGATCCCCTCATCCTGCAAAATGTTGTGGAGGGCCTTCTCAGAAATGCAGTGGAAAACACACCGGACGGTGGGGCGATTCGCGTGGCGGTCAAACAAGAGGCAGAAAAAATCATACTCCATATCGCGGATTATGGAGTGGGTATTACAGAGCAGAATCAGGCCTATGTCTTTGGCGGTCTCTTCCATACGAAAGAGACGGAACTGTACGCCTCCAAGAAACCCTATGACTTTGGAGCCGGAGGAAAGGGATTGGACCTCCTTCGAATGAAGGTCTATGGGCAACGTTTTGGCTTCGACCTCTCGATGACAAGCAAGCGGTGTGTTCACATCCCCACAGACCAGAATCTGTGTCCCGGAGATATCTCCAAGTGCCCGCACGTCGAGAATGCAAAAGAGTGTGCGGATACCGGTGGAACGACCTTTACGGTCGCTTTTCATCCCAAGAGGGCCCCTCAGCCAGCTCACATATGAAACAAATGATGCACGATTTTTGCGGGGTCCTGCGCAGTTTTGTCAACGCAGCGCGTCTCACTACTGGAAGAGAGGGCTGTTCATGAAGATGCAGTTGTATGTCTATACTGGAACCGGTAATTCATTGTGGATCGCACGCCAGCTGGCACTGGAATTGAAAGAGGTCACGGTTCGATTCATGCCGTACTCGTTAAGATCGTTTGAAGTGGAGGCCGAAGGGGTGGGGATCGTCTTTCCGGTCCACATCTGGGGATTGCCCGCTCGTGTTGTCCACTTTATCAATCATTTTGAGGTGAATCCTGAGACGTACCTGTTTGCCTTGGCAGTCAACGCCGGGCAACCCGCGGCGACATTGCTTCAGCTGCAAAAATTACTGTCCACCCGCAAAAGGTCGCTCGCCGCAGGCTATTCCATCGCCCTGCCCTCCAATTACCTCCCCTGGGGCGGTCCTGGCCCGATGGACAGACAGCAACGACTGTTCAGAGAGGCTCAAGAAAAAGTGAAGGCAGTGGCCGGGCCCATCCTCCGGCGTGAGCAGAACGGGGTGGACAGAGGACCATTCTGGCAGAACATCGTGTTCTCCTTGATCTACAAGATGTCTTTTTCGAATGTTCACAAGTTGGATAAGAATTTCTGGGTGGACGGTAAATGTAATGGTTGTGGCATCTGCACGAAAGTCTGTCCGTCCGAAAATATCGAGATGGTAAATGAAAAGCCAGCCTGGCTTCACCGGTGCGAACAATGCTTGGCCTGCATTCAGTGGTGTCCGCAAGAAGCTATTCAGTATGGGAAAAAAACCGTCACCTATCAGCGGTATCGCCACCCTGATGTTACACTGGAAGACATGCTCGAGCAGGCGAAAGCGAATAAGTCCGGCTTTCGAGAAGACCTTGGGGACAACCAGAGAATTCCTTCAACCATCGGCAAAGCGTGAACCCTCCCACCTCTCTGCGAAGGGCTGACCCCCCTTGCTGAAACATTTGACAAAAAAGCCATACCATTTTACAAACCATGTTTCAATGGAGCCCCACGGGCCAAGCCCGTGGTCCCCAAAAACCATACCCACCTACGCCCCTGGGCGGTGGAGCGCTTCGGTGCGCAAGCGCCAAGGCTTCGGGTGGGTCATCCTCCGGTGAGCGAAATCCGCCGAAGCAGGTTACATTGATCGTTGAAATGGTATATCGCGCATTAACGCATTCCTTCACGGCCGAAACCGTGCCTGCACGCCGAAGTGCATGCCTGGCGTTTCTGCACGCAGGCGTGGTCTCCTGCGTAGGCGGATGAAGGGATAAAAATGATTTTAGGAGTTTCGTATGAAGTGTCATCGTTGTGGGAGTGTCATGGTCTATGAAAGGTTCTACAGTCCTGATGACCAATTTTTGGGATGGAGATGCATCTCGTGCGGTGAGATCCTAGATCAAGTCATTTTGAAAAATCGGCAAGGGGGGACGGGTAGGAAGAACAGGGAAAGAAGAAGAGAAAAATAGCCACTGGTAAGGCAACGCGCCGGAAAGCATCTGGCAACCTATGGTGTCAAAGCCCCTAAGAAGAAAGGAGGGAAAGAATGCCTGAAGATACCTTGAGATAATCGCAAGGGTGAAGGCACGCCCGAACAAGGTGGATGCGCTTCTACCCGTACTCAGCTCACTGGTGGAGCCTACCCGTAAGGAATCCGGGTGCCTAAGCTATATCCTACTGCAAAACAATGAAGATCCGACAGATTTCACCTTTATAGAAGAGTGGAAGAGTCAGGCAGCTCTCGAATCTCACTTTGCCACGAAGCACTTCAAAGACGCCGTGGCCAAGCTCCCCGATCTCATCGCAGCGGAGCCGGATATCCGGCAGTATCACGTCGCGAGCTAAAGGCCAACACCGAGAGAGGTTCCCTCTGTTGCCCTCACGCATATGGTCAGGATTGTCCTATGGCAGGCCTGCTTGCCTACCGGCAGGCAGGGCATTTCACCCACGCTCCAGTGGGGCACTACCCTCCCTCACTTCGTGGCTTTGTTCCGTCTGAAAGGCGATGAAAGGCCAAATAATTTTCATGAGCTAACTTGAAAAATATTTCCCCGTTGTCCAGAAACCGTTCAAGAAATGTCAATGCCGATTGAATGTTCTCCGGTTGACTGACCAAGGCATCGCTTCCAAAAAGGATTCGATCCTGGTATCTCCGAGTAAAGTCTCGATACGATTCCGGATCTCCCTCTATGAAGATTTTCAGGGACGATAGATCTGTGTAACAATTGGGATAGTGATCGAGAAGAGAGGAGATCGCCCTCCTGGAGAAGCCAAAGTGCGGAATATTAAAGTTTATCTGGGGATGGCTGCGAATCATTTCAGCCACAAACTCCCCATGTTTTCTCAAATCAACATGCATCAAAATCGACATGCCGTGAGAGGCTGCACTTTCAATCAGGAGTGAGGTAATCCTCTCTGAATGCTTACGGGTTCGGCCGAATGCCTTTTCCATGCCTCCGACACGATACTCCAAATCCTCTTCTGGGACATAAAGTAGCTTGAGGCCTTTGAAGCCTCTTTGGTGAGATATTCTGATTTTTTGTTCAATATCCTTCTGGATAAAACGGGCATCCAGAAAAGGTACAATGCTTAAGGAACCTGCCAACGCAAGAGCGGGAAAAGGGTCCTCCTGGTTCTCAAGGACCTGCGGAGCGACATAGGGATGATAGGCTCCAGGGATCATCTTGAGAACCGTCTCTATCTCAGATGGAAATTCGGATATCACCAGGACATCCATACCTGCCAGACCAATATTTTCCAAAGCCTCAAAAATTCGTTTGAGTTCATCGGCTGGGCAATGATAAAAAAAATGAACATGAGCATCATAGAAGTTCATCTTCAAGTCTTCCCTCGCCATTCGTCCAATATAATTGTTGGGACGGCCAATTCACTATAATACTGTTCTCAAAAAATCTCCAATAGAGACCCACGGGCAAGCCCGCGGACTTCCCCTGCCCGGATAAAGCTTCTGCCATCTCCCCACCTTTTTTCAATTTCCCATTTTCTGGCTGAGGGCATCGTAGGAGAATGAGTCTCTTCCAAAACCATGGGGTCTCCTTGACATCTCTTTTTCGGGTGAATAGGATAATGGTATTTAGCGAACTGGAGATCCATGGAAATTTCGGCTCCAAAAGAGTGGTTCGAATTACTAGAGGTTCTTGAAAAAGAAAAAGGGCTTGCAATTCTTCTCGGGGCAACCGATACAGGAAAGAGCACCCTTGCCAAATTCCTAATCTCTCACCTTTGCCAGCGGGGATTAAAGGTCGGACTTGTAGATGCAGACATTGGGCAATCCTTTCTCGGCCCTCCTGCCACAATCGGTCTTTCTGTATTCAAATCACATCCGGATTGGGAAGTCATCTTATCACCGCCAGAAATCTTCTTCGTCGGCTCTACCACTCCCGAAGGTCATTTTCCAATCCATCTCAAGGGAGTGAAAAGGATGTTGGATAAGGCTTCCTCATACGGACTTGACGTGATCCTGGTGGATACAACCGGGTTCGTTTCGGGTGAAGCCGGGAGAGAATTGAAAAGCAGAAAAATCGATCTGGTAGGCCCGCGTTTTATCCTTGCTTTACAAAAAGATGACGAAATAGAGTCGATCTTGGAACAATACAAGGAAAACCCCCTTTACAAAACCTATCGCCTCCCTTTGTCCGAACAGGCCAGACCGAAGTCTATGGAAGAGCGGAGAAATAATAGAACGAATAAGTTTCGAGATTATTTCAAGTATTCTGCCGTCCAAGAATTGTCCATTGAAGAAGTCCAAATAGAAGGCGAGGTGCTGGACCCCAATGGTGCTCCCCTCCCGCTTGATTGGGCCTTAAAGATGAACAGCCTTCTCATAGGATTGAAGGATGGGTACGATGAGACTCTGGCTTTGGGGATGATAAGAAATTACTTCGAGGAGAAAAAAATAATAAGGGTCTTCACGCCTCTCCAAGAAATTCAAAGGGTCAAAACGATTCAACTCAGCTCTCTCCGACTTCTCCTTCTCTATGAAGATGGGAGCGCTTAACCAGAATGTCTCTCACAAGCCTTGCCCTGCCTGTCTGTTGAAATCGGGTAGGCAGTGAATTTCACCCACGCTTCAGTGAGAAGCCGTGAAAGAATTGCTCTGGTTTTTACCCGCCCTTTCAGGACGAGTCTCTTTCCAAAACTTTAGAATTGCGGAGCGTCATAAGGAGGGCAACCTTTCTCGGTAGTAAGTCTTTGGAGTTATTACCATTGAAGCCTCTTGAGTTAAGCTGTAAAAGGTCCCGCTCTAAAGTTTCTCCAAGCCACCCGTCCTTGCGGGCGATGATCGTTTTGCCCAAAAGTTTAATTCCTTCATAGCTCCTCAGGCATTACACGGTGTCCCTCTTTGTTCTTGACAAGCGGGTTTTCACATACTAACGTGGTGACGAATGAATGGCTGGTTAACAAAGTGCAATCGTTTAACTTTTTGTGAAGGGGGCCGATATTTCGCAAAAAAGGGGAGAAGTTTTAAAAAGGGTGTAAAAATCATGTTGGAAGGAGCTTGCGATGAATCCATTAGAGTTGATTCGTAGTGTGCGGTTGATTACCGATGTGTGCCTTGAGGTCGCGCCCGGGGAGAATGTACTCTGCCTTGCTGACAGAGAGGAAAATATGGAAATAGTGAGTCTCGTTGCCGCAGAATGCGAAGCGCGAGGCGCGGAAGTCGCTGTCGTGCTGATTCCGCCGAGAAAGCATCATCATCACGAGCCGCCGGAGCCGATTGTCCTCGCGATGGAAAAGGCCGATATCGTCGTTGTCATGACCTACGGAGCCCTCGTGCACACCCAGGCCAGGAAGAGAGCGACTGCGGCAGGCGTTAAGTTCGCCCTCATGGGAGAAGTGACCAGGGAATTTCTAACCAGCTTCGACCTTACCCGAGAAGACCTTTTGAAGGTGCGAACCCAGACAGAAGAGATCGTGCGAAGGTTGACCTCGGCTGATTCTGCCCATTTAACGACGAGGGCGGGAACAGACCTTGTTATGTCCTTAAAGGGTAGAAAGGCTGTGGGGTTGGTCCCGTTCAGTGCGAAAGGCACTTTCTTCGGGGTCCCTGGCTACGCTGAAGCCGCCTGCCCTCCCATTGAGGATTCTGTCGAAGGGGTAGCCGTCGTGGACGGAACAATGATTGGTACCGAGGACCTTGAAGCACTGGTAGAGGAACCCTTTGAGATCCGGTTTGAAAAGGGCCGCATTGTAACCATTTCCGGAGGAAGAGATGCCAAGAAACTGGAGGGTCTCTTGAAGACGTTGGAAGACCAGGCCCGGACCTTCTCTGAGCTGGGCGTTAACAGTAACTTTATGGTTCCGAAAAAATTGAGAGGATCGCGGCTTGACATGGCGGTGGGAGGACATGCCCATATGGGGCTTGGTCGAAATGACCACATCGGGGGAAAATCTAAAGCAGAGACTCACCTGGACCTGTTGGTCACGTGGGCCACGCTTCGTCTGGACGGAGACCTAATCCTTGAGGACGGCGTTTTGAAAATATAGAACTCCGCCGTTTCAACTTTGCCGTCTAGGCCCGTCTCTTTGCACCATTTCCGCAAGAATGCGACATGGGGTCTAAAACATTTCAGAATTTTTTCTCCAACTCAATCCATCTTTCCAACTTCAAGAGCTTCGCAAAATTCGGAATGGACGATATTACTCCGGTCCCCTCGGAAATGCAAATGTCAATAATCAAAACGTTCCAAATCAATGCAAAACTTCTGGCTCTATGCATAACGAAAATGACCTATACCCCTCTGATGCCCCGCAATTCTAAGACTTTCGAAGCCGGTCTATCATCATTTTCACGGAACCGGGGATGCTTCCTAGCCAAGTGTCGCTTCAAAGCCTCATCCTTTTTCCTCAGTCAAAAATCCTGTCACCTCATTTAAGAAGAGTCTCGGTCCGGTCTCCATAGCCGCGTGCTGTTGCCCGGGCATGATCGCGATTCTACTATTCGGAATAGATTCTTTTAAAATCTCGATCGCAGCCCTAAAGAAGGGTGGGCTATCGCCCCCGAGCAGGAGTAACGTGGGTGTCTCCATACGGGAGAATCGTGGCGGGTTAAAAATGTAGGAGCATACACTTGCTTCCTCGCGGGCAATCGTGTGCGCGGTAGATACCCTCGTGGACCAATTAGGGAGGGATCTTAGCATGGTGATTTCATTCTGCGGGATTCCAACAATCTCTTGTAGAAAAACAATCAAGGCTTTCTCGCGTTCTTCAACCTGCAGATATGAGTTCATCCTGTCTATAGCGTCGGGAGGATAATTTTTCTTAACATCGGTATGTATAGGAGGCTCATAAAGAATGAGTTTTTGAAGGTTGGACGTCTTCAGGGAAGCCTCCAAAGAGCATATGGCACCGTAGGAATGTCCAAGTAGGTTCACCGGCCCAGGGATTGAATCAACGACCGCCACCACATCTTCGTATTCGCGATCGATGGCATAGGGCTGGACGTCTCCGCTCTTGCCGCGACCCCTCCGATCGACCGCGTAAACAGTGAAATGTTTTTCTAGTTCGGGCAGGATCGACATCCAACGGGTATGATCAGCAGCTGCGCCGTGTATCAAGACGAGCGGTGGTCCTTTGCCGCTACGCTCATACGCAATGGGTACGCCATCCTTCGATGTGACATGGTTCATGGCAAAATCTCCTTCCTTAAATAATATAAAATCTTATCCTGCTACAAGAAACCGTTTGGGTCAAATCTTTATTCTGAGCAGGGAGTTGTCAGCGACAGTTCCCCGAATAGAGATATTGGAAACCCGATGACGATTGTGAAGCGAGGGGAGTTGGTTTTTCTAGAAAACCCGAAGATCGCACAGATACTGTCTGACGGATGCCGACCCCATCTTCAGGGATTTGATTTTCAAAGCAAAAGGTGGGAGTATTTTAAAACGAAGTGAATGAACCTTTTAAGGAGGAGAAAGCCCATGGAGAATCGAGAAAAACTACTTGAAGAGGTTTTCGAATTGGCGCTTCAGAGCGACATGAACTATTTGGGGTGAACGCAAGCCGTTCTTGCAGCGTTGCAAGAAAAGCTCAATGTCGGGAGCAGAGAAGTCTTTAAGGCAGGAAGTGCTCTTGCTGGAGGCGTCGCTCGAAGAGGGGAAACCTGTGGGGCCCTCACGGGTGTGATCATGGCAATCGGTTCATTGATCGGTCGAGAGCGGCTGGAGGACATCGAACAGCTACGAGCCTCAATGGAGCCGGCCGAGAGGGTTTATGCACTTTTCAAAGAAAAAATCGGGCATACCCTTTGTAGCGAGATTCACAAGATTCGCTATGGCAAAATTTATAGACTCTTTGTTCCCGAGGAAATGGAGGCCTTTCACAATATGGGAGGCCATGGCAGGAAAGGGTGTCCCGAGGTTTGTGGCATTGCGGCCAGGATCGCTGCTGAGGTCATTCTCGATATCAAAAAGGGATCATAGCTCACAGTCTTTCATAAGTGAAAAAATTGGGCTGGTCTTTTCCTCGCCCTTTCAGGACGAGTCTCTTTCGAAAACTTTAGAATCGCGGAGCATCATAAAAGGGCAACCTTTCTCGGTAGTAAGTCTTTGGAGTTATTACCATTGACGCTTCTTGAGTTAACGTGTAAAAGGTACCGCCCTAAAGTTTCTCCAACAGACCCGTCCTTGCGGGGGAATGATCGTTCCCCCAAAACCTTGATTCTTATACACCGTATCAGTGAGTGAATCTATTCGATTCGTCTAATAGATGCACGACTGCAAGTCTGTCCCCATTTTTGACTGAACCGATCTTTAACCCCGTCTTCACTATATCCCCTGTATCCAAATATTTGGCGCTTAACACTCCCAGGCTTAGAAAAAAAACCAAGACGCTCGGATCATTGGCGCGAGTGAATTCCAGGTTTGACATTAAATTTTGAGAGTTGTATTCTGCTCATTAAGTCTGACAATTAAATAATATTTCTTAGATAGACTAAAAAAAGGAGCGGTAGATATGAAGATTTTTAAAATTTCAGGTTGCGTAGTGAGTAGTAAAACAAAGCGTGGCATTAAGGGACTCCGGGTGGAAGCTTGGGATAAGGATCTAATTGTTTCTGACCTTGTCGGCTGGGCTATCACGGCGGAGGACGGAGGCTTCCGGATGCAGTTCGACGAGTCCTATTTCAAAGAGCTGTTCCTTGATCGTCAGCCAGACCTTTTTTTCAAGGTTTTCAAGGGGGAGAAGCTCATCAAGAGCACTGAAGATTCAGTGGCCTGGAACGTTGATAGGGAGGACGTTCAGGTAACTATCGAGACTGATGAAGGGACAAATTCTTGGACACAAAACACTAAGATGGATAAACAGATGGCATCGAGAACCCTCTTGCAAGCCACCTACACGCCAAGACAGCCGAGACCAGGGGAAAACCCAGCGAGGGCACCACGGGCTCTGGAGAAAGGGGCTTTCTTCGCCCATCTATCAGCGCGCCAGGAAGAACTAGGAGAGCTTGCCAGTCGTTACAGTAAGGAATCCAATCAGCCTGATGCGGATGAAAAAGCCGCGATAGAAAAGGCCTTAGGGGTCGTTGAGATCCTTATCAATGCAATTTCCCCCACGGGGAAGATGAACGTCTTATACAGTGCCAAACAACTTGCTGGCGTTGAAGTCAACATCCTAGTTCGCGTTGCCCAAGACTTGATCAAACTCAGACAAGAGACGCTAACCAATGCATTGAGGGGACATAGGAAAATACTGGAGGAGTTCACTAAGACACATTCGTCCGACACAGAGCTCAAAACCATACCATACGACCAAACGCTGGATCTGAAAACCCTCATGAATTGGGCGATCCAAAATAAAATCCGAAGCGAAAGCGCGACTAAAACCCTGGAGCTAGCAAAAACACTCTGTTTTGATTTGCAAACACTAAAGGCCGCTCAATTCGGAATCGTGGCGACTCACCAGATCGAACGTCTGAGCAACTTACTCTCCGTCTTCAAAGAAGCCATGGAGACAGAGCCCGTGGGTTATCTTCACTTAGAACGAATGAGCTTCAAACCTACGGGTATAGAACGAGGAGAACTCGTTTATTCAGTGCCACTCTCTCCGGGCGAAGAGGTTAACATTAAGCATAGAGAGTGGTCTCACACATCCGAGGAGTTTGAACGGATCGTGACGGACTACCTGGAAGAGTTCAGTGAAGAAGGGGTAACGGAAAAATCGGAATTGGCTGAATCAGTGAATTCTCAGACTCAACACTCAACTGCTTTTAACACCGGCGTGACAGCGTCGGGGAGCTACGGACCAGTTAGCATCACTGCCACAGTAGGATATAATGCCTCCGATTCATCTAGTAGATCCGAGCAACTATCACGGAACCAGAGTACCGATATAACGCATAAATCTTCTTCCCGTGCTAAGAAAGAACATAAGGTTAGCTTCCGGGTAGCCTCGGCAGCAGAGACGGAAGACCAAACCATCCAGCGGATCAAGAATCCCTTTTCCGACAGAGCCACGCGTGTCGATTACTACCAGCTTATCCGTAAGTGGCAGGTGGGTCTGTACCGCTATGGAATCCGATTGACATGGGATATTGCCATCCCCGAACCCGGGGCTGGTCTTTTATCGAAAATAAGGGAAATCAATGAAATCCGCACTCAGTTAGAGGAGGAATTTGAGTTCAAAGTAGCTTTGGAAAAAACGGAAGACACTCCCGATGACTACGTGATATTGGACGATAAGAATTATGCATCAGTTGCTGCTAGATACGGAGCGATGGTCGACAGTCCACCGTGCAGACAGGACGAAACTGGGGCATATAAGACAGAGGACTGGTCTGCAGAGCCGAATGAAGTGTGGGACAGAGTACGTGCCTTCACTATTGAGGTTGAGGTCCCTAACGATTGTGTTGTAAGAGGTATCTATCCCTTAGTTCATTGTCAGGGTGTCCAATGGCCTTGGTGGCTTAGTATATATGCTGGAGTGGGAAGCGGGGGGAGGCTTTACAGATACATGCCCCCTGAACAGGGTCATTATGATCCCGAGAATCCATACAGTGCCCAAACTCCTTACACAAAGTGGAATGGTCGCTCGGGGCAGTTAGCTTTTTTAATCATCACGAGACGTGTAGCATGGTTCCATGCTGAAATCCGCGTTCAACTGGAACGTTCAGAGCCATCCTACCAAGCCTGGCGGCTTAAGGCGTTCAAAGCAATTCGTGATGCCGCTCAAACACAATATTACGAGAATCGGCAGAAGATGAATGAAAAGTTATCTCGCTTGCAAGAGGAACTTGGCGCTCAGGATGCCCTCAGCCTGCGCAAGAAAGAGCGCGAAGAAGTCATGAAAGGTGTGCTCGAGACACTAGGTTTCCCGCCAGAGGACCTCCGTGAGAATCCGGAAATTATCAAGTTTTTACATCACGCCATCGAGTGGGAGAATGTGCTCTATTTCCTCTACCCTTATTTTTGGTCCGATCCTCAAAAGGAGGGGGGAAATTATTGGGAATTTAAGAAATACCTTGATCACCCCGATCCAATGCACCGGGTGTTTTTGAAGGCAGGCTATGCGCGTGTTGTTCTGACAGTCCGGACCGGGTTTGAGAACCGTTTCTTGGCTTTTGTGAATAAGGTCGAATTCGATGAGCTTCCGCCTGCGCCTTACCTTGAAATCGGCAAAGAATATGAAGCGTATGCAAAGACCAGTTACCCCGGAATCCCCCCCGCGAATCCAATCGACAACTTTCGTCCGCTGCTTACTCCGATGCAGAAGAAAGCTTGGGAGAGGATGCGGCTGCTCATCTGCCTATTAGAAGTCTTTTACAGAACGAATCGGCGATATCCATCCACAAATGAAGGCCTTACAGCCTTACGGGAAGTTTTCCCGATGAAAGACCCATGGGGCAATGATTACGTTTACACGTATCCTGGCCATCATGGGGACTTCGACCTTGTGTCTTATGGTGCAGATGGTGTGCCGGGAGGTGATGGCGAAAATGCCGATATTACCAATTGGGATTCAACATCGTTTCGAGAATTTCCTGAGCAGGTGCAAGCCTGGGAGGATATGCAGTTAGTCATGAAGCTTTTGGATGAGTACTACAACATTCATGGAAAATATCCCGCTACCCAAGAAGGGCTCGTGGAATTAAAGCCCCTCATTCCCATGAGAGATCCTTGGAGTAATGACTACCTGTTTACGTATCCAGGAATAAACGGAGAATATGACCTAATTTCCTATGGGGCAGACGGAGAGCCAGGTGGTGAAGGTGAGGATGCAGATATTACGAGTTGGGCAGAAGCTTCCTTGATCGGGCAATGGTACGAATATACGCCGACGAGTGCTTTGGATATTGCATTCAACGAAACGCTGCCTTCGGCATAGGGTGGTATGGATCGGGGTAAATGAAATGTTCGGTTGTCCGCTCATAGGCTACCGTCGTCTTATCGTTAAACAGAGGCAATCGCTGATATTATTTCTGAACGAAAACGGTTACCCAGGAGATCGTGCAAAAGCATTGCTAAGTTGTGCGCGGGTCTACCTTGTGCCATCGGGTCAAGGCCGTTTCCCCGTAACCGAAAAGGATGCGCATCACCCCTTACGAGAGCGTGACGTGATATGTCTGCCCATGGTTTTATCTCCGTCTTGCCAGCGGAAGTTAGATACCGTTCCAAGCATAGAGATGCTTATCGGCGGACAAAGCATTCTTGAGGCTATTGAACGAGCGTTACATAATGCAGAGCGCTATGTTTATATCTCGGCTTGGGAACTGGATCCAGATATTCCTATGCCTGTGAGCGGGTTGACTTTTGGACAACTCTTTCGGGAGAGAATCCTCCCCTCCAACAAAAACTTGCGTATTTATATATTGTGGAATCGCCGTCTACCAGGTAAGGTGTTTACGCGAAAAGAACTCCGTGAGAAAGCGATTGAAATGTTTACCGAAAAATTTATCGATCAAGTCCAGGTGATCGGAAGTTTGCGAAAAGAATTTACCTGGGAATACAAGCCCGTCTCGATTGCAGAATTTATCGGTCGCGCGCTTGCCCAGGAACTCGTTGAATGGCTTGTGCTGGGTTGCCATCACACAAAATCAATCGTGGTGGATGGGAGAGTGGCATTCTGTGGTTCGGCAGACCTTGTCCATCGTGTGGCAAGGGGAATGGCTCATGAGGTTACGGCAAGGGTCACAGGCGGAACCATTAGGGCAATAGAAGAGGATTTTGTGGATCGATGGAACCGAGAAAGAAAAGAGCATAGCGTCATCCCTTACGAAGAATGTATGGGCATTCCTATTGTGGGTGCCGACAGGCTGGACGTCCGGAAACCTGGGCCAGAGCCAAGGCCTAGAGGAGAACGAAGGTCGTCCTCAGTATGTCGTACTGATCCGGAAAATGAGGTACCTCAAAAGCGGTGGGAGATTGATCGTGCTATTCGAAAGCTCATCTTGGATGCTAAGGAAAGGATTTATATAGAGAATCAATATTTCCGTGAGCCCAATATTGCCAAGCTTTTGCGCGCCTGGGTCACGAAATCTCCCGACAGAAAATTGACGATTCTAGGCCCCGATGTGGCCGAAGAGATAGCTTTGGAAATCGAGGATTTAAACTGGCAGGATCTGAGATTTTTTGAGCAATTGATGATTTTCGGTGAGGTAGAAACCATCCGACATCTCACGATTCCAGAAAATGGGGGTGGCTATAGGCCGATCGATAACGTGAAGATTCTGTCGCTCTCGCCTCATATGACACCCCGTCCTTACATACATTCTAAGGTATTCATTACGGATCCACATTTAGGGGGAAGCAAAATGGTCGTCGGTTCTGCAAACCTCAATCCTCGGGGTTTGAATGGTCGAGTTGACTATGAACTTGGTTTATTGGTCGAGAATCCAAAGGTTGTGCAAAAGGCCTATCAAGATCTAATGGATCTGTTCTTCGAAGGTAAATCGGCGTTCGATGAACTCCCCGACTCAGTGGTGGAAAATCACTATTCTCACCATCGTAGACTCTACTTACAAGCACTCAACGAAATACTCGAGGGTCGATCCTTTATACACAACCAATATAAGAAATTCGGCTTTTTGCTCTAAAGACATTTGCATTTTACAGTGGCTTTGATTGAGCAGACGCAAGCATTGCCCGATTTTTTTGGAGGTTACGGCCTTTTTGATCAATCGGTATACTGCTTCCGGCGAGCTCTTGGATAAGTAGGTATGCTAAGGTTGCATTTGAACGAATGCCATCTATTTTATAAATATATAAAATGATCAACCCAAATGATGACCCGATGAATGCCTAGATGAAGATATTTCCTTTATCTCCTTTTGCTCATATTTTCCTCTAACAGGTTTTGCGCCTTTTTGATAATTGATTTCTCCCTTAAAGATCTTCAACTCTCGGGAGTTGAATTTGGGAGCTGCGGGGGCGAGTGGAACCTTAGAGTGAGGCAGAGTGAGTCTTTTGGGATAACCTGTAGATAAAATAGATACTTCATTAATAATGCCTGCCTTGGGATTGATTGCCTCATCAGGAAAGGGTTCGCCGCTGGAGACCAATTCCCAGTTGGGGATGGACCAGCTCGCGACCCGTAGAGGTGAAGGGAATAAATACCAATGTGCTCTCTATAGGGTCGATGGTGATCTCATGTAATGTTGGGAAGGTGACTTTTTTCTTGGCCAGAAGGTTAGCCAGATGGACTTTGAGGCTTGCCGCTGCGCTTTCTTCGGAAAAGGTAATGGGATAGAGGGTTGCCTTAGGCAAGACAGCCTCCGTCTTTTCTACGGGCTGAAAGAAGGTCATCTGCTTTGATAAACGGAGAAAGAGGGTGGGAGGCACTCTGAAGGCAGGGATCCAGAGGGTCACCTTTTGCCTCTCCCATTCTGAGTGGACCACTTTGGGAAGGTTGGCTGCTCGCACAAGATCGGCGTACGATTTTAGCCTCATGCCCTTGACCGCCACTCTCATCCTCCAGAAGGGAAGGTAAACAGACGAATTTCCTTTCTCCGGGACGACCTCAAATGGGCTGGCCAACAACCTGCCCGATGAAGGATTCCATGCCGTGTGACAGATCGCGCAAAAAAGGAGAAGGCTTTCTCGCCTTCCTTGAAGTGGGTTTCCGCAGTTGGGGCACAATGTTGATATGGGCTTGATCTGCCAATGCTCAGGCATCCCCGAAGGAGCTTCGTCAAGTCCCAGATCTTTCTGGGGACCGATCACCTTTCCAAGTATCCCGTCTACAATGGCCCTATGACGTACAAAAACTGGAAAGAAGATGAGGCTTCCAAGTTCTCCGACGAATTCACGATGAAAGGGCGGTCGATTCAGAAGCGCTCCTTCGAGATCTCCAAACTGATTCTGAATCCGCATGACCGCTTCTCGGAGAGGCATTCGAGGTTTGATGAACGTCCCCTGGATTTCCGTTGAGGCGAAGCGCATCTTCATTGCCTGGGGCCGGATGCCCAATGTTACCGGGAGTACCCGGTGGGAATAAGCAAGAAGTGTGGCATCAAGGATTCGATGGCGAACCTCAAAAGGAATGACCGAGTAAGCAACCCCCTTGAGGCGCCAGTACGGGACGAAGATGAGATTCTCCGACGAGGCTTTGAGTGCGGGAAGACAGTAGCAGAATTGGCTTGGGGTCCAGAGATAGAGTCTCACATGGCAATAGGAGCAGATAAGAAGGCGGTCCGTTTCCTCCAGTGAAACGGGGGCTCCACACTGCGAGCACTGGAGTTCTATCTCCCAGGACGATCTCTTCATGAGGAACCGATCACGAATCGCAAACCGCGCGCCTGCCGCACCCCATTGTGAATCGCGTAGGGCCTACGGGCTACGTCACCGATCATCCACCACGCAGGCTGAAGCCCTGCTTGCCGGCAGGCCCTGAACCCAGCATAGTACAAGGCTGCAGGCAGGGGCTGCCTTTCGCCTTTTTGCCTCCGGGGCTGATGAAATCACTCTAGCTTTTCGCCACAGCCGTTACAGTAATCGGCATTAGGGAGATTCTCGACCCCGCAGCGAGAACACTTCTTTGGATGGGCCTTCGCCTCAACCGGCTGTCCGCACCTCGGGCAAAATCTGGCTGTAGGCGGAAGGTTCTTGTTGCATTTCGAACATTTGTCAAAGACGAGTAAATGAGAGCCACAATAGGGGCAAAAAACCGCATGTTTGGGCACCACATGCTGGCACTGAGGACATCGACTTCCTTTTGATGAGGGTGTTAAAGTCGCCCCGCTGTAAAGGTTGGCCAGCATTGCGGGCATCATCAGCCCTACCCCCATCCCCATCGCCGCTGCTGCTTCACCCTTCGATTCGGAAGCTTTCTCCAAAGCCATGGCCGCCTTCATCTGGAGGAGACGATTCAAGTCGTCGAAGGCATTGAGCCGGCTCTTATCATCGATCGCTTTTTGAACGTCGAGTGGGGGTGTGATCGAATTGATATAGAGATTGGAAAGCCTGAGTCCGAATCGCCGGAAATCCTCTTCGAGCGTCTTCATTAACTCCCCCGCCAGCTCGTCATATCGACCCGGGAGATTCAAGATGGTATCCAGTTTTCCTCCTAAGAGATCATTGATACGCGACACAATCACCTGGCTCAGGTAGTCCTCAATGGCTTCCGTTGTGTAGATCCCTTGAGTCCCAACGAGTGTGTTAATGAGCAAGACGGGTTGAAGAACTTGAATGTTGAAAACACCAAAGGCACGGAGACGAATGAGTCCCAGTTCTGAATCACGAAAGGCCACGGGATCTTTCGTTCCCCATTTGAGATTCGGGAAGACCTTCATGTTGACCAAATAGACTTCCGCGCGGAGGGGGCTCATCATTCCCCAGGGAGCACTGAGAACCCGAGTAAGAATCGGAAGATTTGCTGTCTTGAGTGTGTGGCGACCTGAACCAAAGGCGTCATAGGCTTTGCCATTATAGAAAAAAACAGCCGACTGACTTTCTCGAACGATGAGCTGGGCTCCGTACTTAATGTCTCCAGATCCATTTTCTGGAATGCGATGGACGATCTCCCTCCCGGTTTCATCAAACCATTCGATGATCTCAAGGAAAATGATGTTGTTGGTTCCCATATTGGCCTCCTCAGATTGATACGGGATCTTTAGGGTCAGTCTGCAAAAGCCAAGCCAAATTAAGTCCATTGAGGTAAAAACTTAATAATTTCATATAAATTAGCGTATGTGATTCACTCTCTGCCATTTAAAAGAAGACGAGAAGCCAAGCTGAAGGCAGGAAAAACTGGATTCCTCTTTCCCAGGGAATGACAAAAATGGACACCCCAGGTAGAAGCTCTTGAATTGCATAAATCTCAGGGGGGCAGGGCGTAAATCCAGACCCCTGGAGTTTGCCTTAGAGCTGCAGGCGCGCGGAGAGCCTTCAAGCAGGTGGATCTGTCTTTTCAAGAGAACCTGAGCTCGAGTTCGCACTAAGAAGAAGGTTGGAAGGGCGGCTTGGGAGTGGTTCGGCGTTCAAGGTACATACCGAGGAAAAAAATTCCGATGGCAAGGCCGAGAGGTAGTTGAAATATCTCTCTTCCCCCTGCCAGGGCTTTCTTCCCCATGACGACGGGGTCCCTGAGAGCCCTAACCAGTTTTTTCCCTGACATCAGGTGGATGTACTTCCCTCGTGTCCCCAGAGAGATCTCTCTCAAGATGTCTTCGTTCAGCCGAGTTTCAACCTCATTTCCATCAATCTTGAACCACTCTTTGATTCTGCCTTCTTCGTAGACTGGAATTTTCGCGCCTTCTTTACTTCCAACACCGACCGATAGAATCGTGATCCCTTTTGCAGCGATTTCGGTGAGGATCCCGTCCAGGTTCTCAGGCCGAACATGCCCCCCGTCCGAAAAGAAGAGAATAACCTTTTTCCTCTTATTATCCTCAAAAAGACCGATTGCCTCTGAGAGAGCCATTCCGATGTTGGAACCCTGGGAAGGAGCTGAATCCACAGTGACCCAGTTCTTCACGACGAACGTTAAGGCCTCCAAGTCATCTGTAAGCTCAGCCTGGGGGAAGCTTTTCCCTGCAAATGTGACGAGGCCAAGCCTATTGCCAACGAGATCTGGCAGCGATTGAAGCAATGTGGCCTTTGCCATCTCAAACCGAGACCCCCCTGGACCGCAGTCTTCAGCGCTCATACTTTTAGAGACGTCCAAAACCGCGACCACGTCGAGTGACCCTTTCGGTATCTCCCTCGAATGTCCATGGAGAACAGGTCGTGCCATCGAGAAGACCAAAAGGCCAAAACAGAGGGCCGTCGGAAGAACTTGATAGATGGGCTTGCAGCCCAGGGGAAATCGGGAGAATTGAATGAGCAAATCCATTCTCCCAAGCTCCCGCAAAATCGCCTCTCGACGGTGCCATCCCCACAAAACTGCCCCCACAACAAAGGGCAAGCCAAGTATCGTCCAAAACGCGTGCGTATTCAGGAAACCCAGAGGCATCGCACTCTCAGATATCCGGCTTTTCTGCGCCGGTTACTCCCCTCTGACCTTTGTCACTTTTCTCATCCCCCGGCTCCTGGTCCAGAGAGGTCTGCTGGCCTTCACCAGGGAATGCCTCTTGGAAAAAGACATAGAGTCTTTCGAGATTGTACTTGCTTTCCCAGTTTTTGGGGTCAAGCCGAAGTGACTCCTTATACATCTCTGCTGCCTTTTGCGGGAGTTCAAGTTCAACGAAGATGTTCCCGAGATTGTAGTAGGCATATTTCTTTCTTGATGAATTATGGCTATTGCGAATCACCTCGTAAAAATGCTCACCTGCCTTCTTAAGATTATTCGCCCGGTAAGACCTGACCCCCATATTGTAGGCAATCAAACCGTCTGATGAAAAGAGCCCCTTTTTCGCCTCTTCCAGGTACTGTTCATCTAATCGATTCGCCTCTATGCTCTCCACGGCTTTTCGAACGAGGTCTGAATACCAGTATTTCTGGTAGATCCCGTAGGACAGGCACAACCCTCCCAGGATAAGCATGATCATCCGAAGCTTTCGAAGGGTGTCGAATACTTTCATCGCCGTTTTCCTAACAAAGCTCAATGAACAATGTATGTCGAAGCAGCGTCAGGCTGAACAGAAGACACAGGGCTGAGAGGACAAAAATGGGATGGAGCTCCTGCCGCTCCCTCTGGACCCCAACCTCAACGAGGCTCGGTTCCAGACGGTCTATTTCCTCGAACGCTGCCTTCAATTCAGCCGGAGATGCGACGTCAATAAACCGACCTCCTACCGCTCTGACAATCTCCATGAGGTTGCTGCTCTCCTGCTTCAACTGGACGCCAATGAGGTAGAGGTGGATATCCATCTTCTTTAATCCCGCAATAATTTCCTCTTTCACTTGAAGAGGAATCCCGGCTTCGCCATCAGAGAGGTACACAAGAATTCGGTTCTCCGACTGGCCCATCTCCCTGAAGTGGTCTAAAGCCTTTATAAACGGTTTTGCAAGGTTGGTGCCCCCGTAGAAGCTCGATCCGAGCCTGCCCACCTTTTTCAACATCAGTTTCAGGTCTCTCGTTAGCGGCCAACTTCCGAACGTTTCGTCGCCGAAAACCAGTAGCCCAATTCGATCGGTTTCTCGTCTTTCTATGAACTGAGCAGCCGCAGACTTGGCCACATCAATTTTTCTGGGGCCATCGGACCCTTCAAACCTGGTCTCCATGCTGTACGATAGGTCCACGACGAGAAGTATATCCCGTGCGAGAAAGCTCTCTCGGTTGACCATGCTCTTCCACTGAGGACGAGCAAATCCGAGGACCATGAGGGCGATCACTAAAACCAGGAGAAATCTCGACAGATAATGCCAGAACCGAGGGCCTTTCCCGCCCTCCAGCAAGTTGAGCTGCGAATACCCCAAGTAAGCGGCTTCTCTCCTGAAGAAGAGAGCCAAGAAAATGACTGCGATGAATAGAAAGCAAGGGTTAGCCAGCCTGATCATGGTTCACCGTTGGAGGCGTCATCCCATCGATTTTTTGAAGGAGTCCATTGAATTGTCTCACGATGGACTCCACATCCATCGGGGGATACCCTTCATAGATGACTCTGTTGATTCTTCGCACCAAATCCATTAGTTCCTCGTACTCGGGCCGTTCCTTCAATTGACCGATCATTTCCAGGGCGGGCCGATTGGCCGTGGGCAGCGCAAAGACCTCTTTGAGAAAGTTCCTGAGAATTGCATTGACCTCAAAATAGAGCCGCTTACGATGATCGTCGTAGTTGAAACAATTTTCCCTGGCTTCTTGAAGGGCCTTCAGTGCACGGTCCTTCGCAGTGAGACAGCGAGGGGGCTGAGCCATCTTCTGCCTTCTACGGATGAAATTCAAAGGCCAGGTGATGAGGCCTGCAAGAGCCATGAGCCCTCCTGCAAAGATGGCCATCTTCCACAGGACAGCAGCTTTTTTGTCTGGAATCGGACCTTTCATCTCTTTCATTGACCCGAAGTATGTCGCTGTCCGAGAGAATAAGATCTCAAAAGATTGGGAAAAAAGGCTTCGGTATCGATACTTCAATTCCATTGGATCCCAATCCTCCTGGGTCGCGTACCCAATATACAAAGGAGGGAAGCTGACCCTGTTGACGGCAATGGCCGGTGTAAAGCACTGGAGTTGATACGACACGGTGACTACAGTTCGGCCATTCTCCCTCCGCTTGCGCATTTTCATATCCCGAACCTCAAAAGGTCCATGGATGTCGTTCTTCCGGGGAAGATTGACGAGATCAAGAATGATTCCTTCTCGGGCCTCCAGGGTCACTGTTAATGGAATCTCGTCACCGATATGAAATCCAAAGTTCCTCGGGCAGTGAAAATCGATCGTAATTGGAAAGAGCTCCTGAGCCGAGGGATCTGCGTCCCCGGATTCGAGGCTCTCATCGGGAGGGGACGCTGCCCCCATCGTCAGGAAAGGCAGCAAGAATAAGACCAAGAGCAATTTCTTCATCGGGTGAGCCTCCTTCGGGTTAGGAAGAGGTGGCTGATCTCTTTGACGTAGTTGGTCTCTTGATGGATCCACAGGGCATCCATACAAAGGCTTTGAAACAATTCTTTCAAAAAGTTTTCTCGCGCTTCTGCTCTCTCCTGAAAGGAGGCTTTTCTTTTCTTCCCTCCCAACCAGACTGTTTTTCTCATCCCCGTTTCCAGGTCCTTCAGCACCGTGATACACCGCTTTGAGGGAAGCGTCTTCTCTCTTGGGTCCCAGAGGACGACGGAAACCACGTCATGCGGGCGAGCAACAGATTTAAGGCCCTTCTCGATCTCTTCGAAATCGTCCTGAAAGTCGGAGATGAGAAAGACGAGAGACCGCTTGGCAGGTAACCTCAAAAGAGCCGGACTCAGACCCGCCTGTCCGTTGCCGTTGGCTTTTGTTTCTAAGATTTTCTGGGGGATGAGAAGGCGGTAATCCTTTGGATGGCGCAGTGGCCACTCAACTTCAACGTCGGATCCGAAACCAATGAATCCAACCCGGTCGCCGCACCGCCAAGCGGCATGAGCAAGCACTGCGGATATCTCTGCCGCCAACCTTCGTTTCGTCACCCGGACGGTTCCGAAATCCATGGAAGAACTCAGATCGACCAAGAGAAAAACGGCGAGGTTGGTCTCTGTCAGGCGAGTGTTCTTGAGGATCCGAAGGAAGCCCGTTCTTGCCGTCGCCGACCAATTGATGGACCGCGGATTGTCCCCAAATTGATACTCGGCGATCGCCTCAAATTCTGCGGTGCCACCCACCCGTCGGCTGGGCCAAATTCCAAGATCGTGCTGACTGGAATACCATCGCACGTAGTAGTCAACCTCTGCAATCTTTTCGAGGATCTGCCTCACGGGACGTGAACTCCATTCAGAATCTCTTGAACAACGGTCTCTACAGTGAGGCCCTTGGCCTCGGCAGAGAACTCCAAAAAGATTCGGTGCCTGAGAACATCTTTGGCGACGGTCTGGATATCCTCAGGGTAGACATGTTGACGGTGATGCAAGAAGGCCTCGACCCTGCAGGCATCCCTGAGCGCCATGGTTCCCCGAGGTGACGCCCCCAGCTTCAGGCATCCCTCAAGTGATTTCAAGCCGAACTCTCCAGGGAAACGGGTTGCCCGAACCAGTTGGACGATATATTCATGGGCATAATATTCTACTGAGACTTCCTTCTTAATCTTTTCCCTGAGCCGACAGATGTCACCTGGCTCCAAGACCTGGCGAACAGTTTTCAGCTTATCCCTTTGATCGAGGTTAACATTGGTCAGAATATCCATCTCGTCCTTTGGACTGGGATATCCGACAACGACCTTGAAAAGGAATCGGTCTAGTTGCGCTTCGGGAAGGGGATACGTGCCATCCTGCTCCACAGGATTCTGTGTAGCAAGAACGATGAAGGGGTCAGGGAGCTCGAGGGTCTCCTTCCCCATAACCGTGACCTGGCGTTCCTGCATCGCCTGGAGAAGAGCTGCTTGAGTCTTGGCAGGGGCCCTGTTGATCTCGTCCACCAGAACGACATGGGAATCGATGAGAGGGCCCTTTTGTAGCGTGAAATCTTCTCCGAGGCAGAGGTAGGTGCCGATGAGGTCGCTTGGGAGCATATCGGGCACCATTTGAATTCTCCGAAAAACTGCGCCCATCGCAGACCCTAAGGCAGATACGAGAAGGGTTTTCGCCAACCCCGGAACGCCCTCGAGAAGGACGTGACCGTCGGCAAGGAGCGCCCCCACCGTACGCATGATCACGGGGTTTTGACCGACAATAACCTTTTGGATCTCGGCCACGAGCTTCTGAATCTTTTCGATGTCATCAGCCAGGTCTGGTTTTGCTAACTGGGACTCTGATTTTTTAATGTCGACCGCTAGTTCCATGAGACTTGCCTCCCATGCATGAATACTTTCAGACTACCAACCTAATTAGAATCAAACTCCATGCCGAATCCAGCCCTGTGATATCCCTAACATTCAGCGATTTGACATTTAACCTTTTGATCTTTTTATGCTTTTTACTTTAATAAAGCATTCAAAATTGAACACCTCTTGTGTCAATTTGTTCCTTTTTTCACTCTAAATCTTTGCCTATTCTGTTACTTCTATGAAAAATTTTCACGCATTTTGCCAGTTTTTCGCCGAATTGACATCGCTTTACTGTTTCACAAATAGGATGACACCTTACCTAGACGGCGCACGCCTTAAAAGCGGTTGAAGCGATTTTTACGGACCACCGCTCGACAAAATTTTCTTGACAGAGGGCAAGGACAACGATAAAAAGTATCATTATTCTAAATAGACAAAAGGAGAAACGAAACCATGGGTCATCAGGAAGAGATACTGACGGAGTTTGTTTCTACATCAGAACTCGAAAGGCGGTGGGGAAAAGTAAGAGAAAAAATGAAAGAGGAAAAAATTGATTTCCTGGTCATGCAGAATGATAACGAGTGGTTAGGGGGATATGTGAAGTGGTTTACGGACATCCCGGCCCGGAATGGTTATCCCATGACAGTGATTTTCCCCGTAGATGATGAGATGACCACCATCACCTGCGGTGGTAAACCGCCCGGTGATTTGGGACCCCCTGCCTGGACAATGAGAGGGGTCAAGAGGAGGCTCACGGCACCCTACTTTCGTAGCTTAATCTACAGCAATACATATGATGCAGAACTTGCAGTGGAAACATTGAAAATCAAAAAAAAGGGAAAGATCGGTATTGTTGCAGAGGGATCGATGTCTGCCCCGTTTTATAACTATATGATGAAGAACCTGCCTGAGGCCTCTTTCATTGACGCGACAGACCTTGTGGATCGGATCAAGGCCATCAAGAGTGGTGAGGAAATAGCTCTGATTAAGAAGACAGCCAAGCTCCAGGATGAAGCGATGGAATATGCAAAGAAGGTAATTCGTCCTGGGAGAAGGGATTTCGAAATCGTTGCTGACATTGTCCATAAAGTAACTGACTTGGGGAGCGAAGAACAGCTGGTCATCGGGGGGTCCGGTCCTCCGGGTAGACCTGTTCCCATGCAGAAAAGGCATTTCCAGAATCGTGTGGTAAGGGAGGGAGATCAATTCACACTCATGGCCGAAGTGAATGGTCCGGGAGGAATGTATGCCGAAATTGGAAGGATCTATTTCCTCGGGAAAGTCCCCTCCGAATTGTATGATGCCTACGAGTTATGTAAGGAAACACAGAGGGTGACATTGAAACTGCTCAGGCCGGGGGCAGACCCTGCGGAGATCTGGCGAGCCAATAATGAATTCTTGGTAAAAAAGGGTGTTCCGCCTGAAACGCGACTGTATGCCCATGGTCAAGGATATGATTTAGTCGAAAGGCCTGCCATTCGTGATGATGAGCCAATGAAGATCCAGCCCGGAATGAACATCACCGTTCATCCAATCATAGGTACAGATAAGATCTGGGTGTGGGTTTGCGATAACTATCTTGTTACAGAATCAGGAGTCAGTGAATGCTTACATAAAATACCCCAGGAGATTTTTCCCCTTTGAGGGTTGGATTTTAAAATATGGGGCAATTTGGGGTCAGGCCTCGCAATCACACATCCGGCTCTCTTCCTTTCAACAAGGAGGGGGAAAGAACATACAGAATGTCTTAACAATAGGAAATTAAGAAATGTCTTATTGTAAGGCCCCGCCCCATTGCATGCCCCCGTTCCGACGCTACTCCTGAATCGATGGCAGTGATTCCATCCAAGGGAGAATAGTCCCCAATCTACAACTCTAACTTAGCGATTTGTCTTGTCTGGGCCTCTCACGGCTTGAGCGGGCTCGGAACCCATCAATGCTGCGATCCACCAAGTGTCCTCAGAGCTGTCGAGAGCAATCTTGAGGGTCATGGTAAGCGGCACGGAGAGAAGCATTCCCACCGGCCCGAAGACCCATCCCCAGAAGATTAGGGAAAGAAACACGATGAGCGTGGAAAGACCGAGACCGCGACCCATCACTCTCGGTTCGACGATGTTCCCGAAGACAACATTCACAACAAGATATCCAATCGCCGTCAGAACCGAAGAAACGATACCGAGCTGGATCAGGGCTAGCAAAACGGCAGGGATTGCGGCGAGAATCGATCCGATGTTCGGAATATAATTCAGGAGAAATGCCAGGAGTCCCCAGAGAACCGGGTAATCAACGCCGATAATAGCGAGCCAGAGGGCGATCACCACACCTGTCCCGAGGCTGATCCACGTCTTGATCGCCATGTAGCGCTGGACACTCTGGATGAACCTCTCGAAATACAGAAAAGTCTTCTCCGGGTCGCGCAGGGAGCCCTTGAGTTTCTGGGGGAACCCCGACGTTTCCAGCAGGATGAATATCACGGTCAAAATGATCAGGAATCCGTTCGTCACCACATTTCCCAGCCCGGTCAGCAGCTGTGAAACAAGCCTCATCGCCACTCCGGGGTCAAATGCGTCAACGATGCGTCCCCTCGCTACCTCCATCCCCTTCCCTGCCAGCCAGGCAGACAGGATTTCAACCTTTTCCTTCACCCTCGCCTGATAGCCAGGAAGGTTCTGAGAGAAATCCTGCAACGACCCTCCGACAACCGCCGCTATGGCGACACCGATTCCGAGCACAGCAAAGACAACGATCACCATGGCGAGAGCCATTGGGACCCCTTTTCGCTTGAGCCAGAACAGAGGGTTTGCACTGATCACAGCAATGAAGGCAGAAAGGAGGATGGGAACAAGGATCGGAGCAGACACCTTCATCCCAGCGACGACGATCACGAACGCCGCTGCGGGTATAAGGAACCGGCTGACCGTTGAACGTATTTCACCATCCATGGTCGAATCCCAAGTGAGTAGGAAAACTTTTTTCATTATACAGGGGCCACGAGAAGAGAATCAAGCTCAAATCAAAAGTCAGGTCTATAATGTTAGACTCGCTCCACTGCTAGGTTAGAATTTTTGCTCATATCGCTAAAGTGAAATCCCAGGATGTAAGTTCGGAGGGTACTTAAAAGTCTTGAAATAAGGTCCGATAACCAGGATAATTGGGTCTGTGAAACATCAACCGAAAATGACTGTGGGGATCATGGATCGGCAGACTGAAGTCTGCGGTCGTCTGGATGGAAATTTCCGCGGGGAGGGATTCGGTCCTGTATCAGGGCGATTTTTGGCAAAGGTTGAGGCTGGAAGGATCGTACTCTTAGATGAGGTCCATCGTGAAATCTGCCGTTTTCCATTAATCAGACTTACAGCCGAGCAGGACTCATCCCTTCCACTGCGCCAACCGAAAAAGGCCCGCTCAAGGCAAGCTTTTACACTCATCAATGTCACGATTGGAAATCGGTTTCACTGGGAGAGGAAGGAGGACCAAACCTTTGAGGGAGACCTGTTTCTCCAACTGCGCGAAGATGGAACGATTTGCGCAGTCAATGAAATTTCTCTTGAGGACTATCTGAAAAGTGTCATCTCTTCGGAGATGAATGCTGCTGCCCCAATGGAATTTCTGAAGGCCCACGCCATTGTCTCCAGAAGCTGGCTTCTTTCAGGCCTGGGTCAAAAGAAAAAAATAGGGGAAACGTCGGTAGGGACAGATAAAGGCGCTGAAGGAGAGGTGCTACGCTGGTATGATCGGGAGCATCACGACCTCTTCGATGTCTGCGCGGATGACCACTGCCAGCGCTACCAGGGGATCACCAAGATTGTATCCCAACAGGCCGAAGAAGCTGTCGGAGAGACCCATGGGATGGTGATGACCTACCAAGATGCAATCTGCGACGCCCGATATTCCAAAGCCTGCGGGGGAATCACGGAAGAATTCGACACGGCCTGGGATAATAAGCGAGTTCCATATTTAGCAAGCATTTCGGATGCATCGGTCCCTCATCACTCGATCAAGACGGAGGAAGAAGCTTCGCGCTGGATCCTTTCGAAACCAGAGGCCTACTGCAACACAAAAGACGAAGGTCTTCTCGGAAAAATCCTTCCCGACTCTGACCGCGAAACGAAAGACTTTTTCCGCTGGAGGGTCGAATATTCCAAGGAAGAGCTAGAGGAGATCCTGCGAGAAAAATCGGGTTTTGATTTCGGCACGCTGCAGGAAATCGTACCCGTTCGCCGTGGCCCTTCGGGCCGAATCTCCCAGTTAAGAATTGTTGGTTCGAGGAGAAGTATGATCGTGGGAAAAGAACTCGAAATACGGCGATGGCTCTCCCGTAGTCACCTTTATAGCAGTGCATTCCTTGTGACGTTTGAAGCCGGGCAATTCATTCTTAATGGTGCTGGTTGGGGACATGGGGTAGGGCTCTGCCAGATCGGCGCTGCCGTCATGGCAGCCCATGGATTTTCAGGTGAGGAAATCTTAAAGCATTATTTCAGGGGAGTGGAAATAAAGAAGATTTACTAAAGACAAATGATTGGAGTAAAGGAGTAGTGGAGTACTGGAGTAATGGAATGATGGAATAAGGGAAATGAAAGAAAAAAATTAAAAAAATAAGACCGGATCCTCGTTTCTTGATTTTCATGTGGTCATACCCAATATTCCAAAATTCCATTTTTCCAATATTCCAGTAGTAGGAGATATGCAGACACAGAAACCGACATCGCGAAATCCATGGGCCTGGGTTCCTTCCCTATATATTGCTGAGGGAATCCCTTACACCATGGCGATGATGGTTTCAGTAGTTCTGTATAAGCGCCTTGGCATCTCGAACACAGACATCGCCCTCTACACAAGCTGGCTCTATCTTCCCTGGGTCATCAAGCCGCTCTGGAGCCCACTGGTCGACCTTTTCAGAACAAAGCGCTATTGGATTCTCCTGATGCAACTCCTCATCGGGGCATCACTGGCTTGCATTGCACTCACCATCCCGACCACCCGGTTCTTCCAGTATACCCTTGCCTTCTTCTGGCTTACGGCCTTCAGCTCTGCAACCCATGACACCGCTGCTGACGGCTTTTACATGCTGGGCCTTCCAGAGGATTTCCAGGCTGCCTATGTCGGGGTGAGAGCGACCTTCTACCGAATTGCCATGATCGCGACCAATGGTGGGCTCGTCGTCCTCGCAGGTATCCTAGAAGAAAGCGGTCATGGTATTCCCGCAGCCTGGTCCATCGCCCTCTTTGTGGCAGCGGCTGCTTTCGCAGCACTCTTCCTTTATCATCTTTTTATTCTTCCCTACCCTCTTCCGGATCGTCCGGCTAAGCGCGACCCATCGATATCCTTCGCTCGAGAGTTCGTCCGCATCTTCTTCCTTTTCTTTAGAAAAAAGGAGATCGTTACCATTCTTGCCTTCTTTCTCTTCTACAGGCTCGGAGAGACTCAGCTTATCAAAATCATCGCGCCTTTTCTGCTGGATCCACATTCAAAGGGAGGGCTGGGGCTTACGACCTCAGAGGTCGGGATCATCTATGGCACGGTGGGAGTCATTGCACTCTTGCTGGGAGGACTTCTCGGCGGATATGCCATTTACAGAAGAGGGCTCAGGTTCTGGATCTGGCCCATGGTCTGCGCCATACATCTCCCGGATCTGGCCTATGTCTATCTGTCGCAAGCCATGCCGGAAAAATTCCTTTTGATCAACCTCTGCATTGCCATGGAACAGTTCGGTTACGGCTTTGGCTTTGCAGCCTACACGATGTTCATGATCATGGTATCGGAGGGAGAGTATAAAACGGTCCACTACGCCATCTCCACGGGGATCATGGCCCTGGGGATGATGGTACCGGCCATGTTCAGCGGTTGGCTCCAGGAACAGATGGGTTACCAAAACTACTTCCTCTGGGTTATGGCCGCGACGATCCCGGGATTCATTGTGACGGCACTGGTGAAAATAGATCCGGAGTTTGGGAAAAAAAGGAGATGAGGAGATGGGGTTATAGGGGAAAAAAGGCGATTTAAGACGGCTTTCATCCTGGGTGCCGGATTGGGGACGCGTCTTTTCCCTCTGACGGAGCGATGTCCGAAGCCGCTCCTGGAGGTCGGAGCACGTCCTATCATCAGCTATGGGATGGATCACCTCCTGAAGATCGGTGTCGATCGCTTCATCGTGAACATCCATTATCACCCGGAAGTCTACTCTGAAAAGTTTCCTGACAGGCGATGGCGGGGTGTACCCATTAGCTTCCGTCATGAACCCATCCTTCTGGACACCGCAGGGGCATTGAAAAACATTGAAGATCTTCTGGAGGAGGATGAGGCCATCCTCTGCTACAATGGCGATGTGGTGACCGATCTTCCCTTGCAGAGGCTCCTGGACGTCCATGAACAGAAGCGACCGGAGGTAACGCTTGCCTTGCGAAGCCGCGGGCCTCTTCTCAATGTGAACATCAATGAAGCAGGTGAGATCTGCGATCTTAGGCACACCCTGGGAAACCCGGGTGTTCAAAGCTGTCAATTTGTTGGAATCTACGCTGTGGAGACATCTTTCCTCCGGTTTCTTGAAGCTGGTAAGATCGAATCCGTGGTTCCGGTCTTTATCAGAAGAATCTTAGAAAAGCCGGGATCGATCCGGGGGATCGTCATCGACCAAGGCGACTGGCACGACATTGGCTCTACCGAGGCCTATGAAAAGATAGCAAAGCGCAAGAACCAGAGCGCATAGCATGAAAACAAGTGCAGAACTGAGGACTTTAGATAAATGATTCCGCAATCCGAATTCCGAAATCCGGAATATGAAGAGATGATCCATTTTGCCCGAGAGGCCCTGGGACTTTCAACGTCCGTCCCCATAGAGCTTTCTCCCCTCGAAGGCAGAGGGTCGGACCGGACTTTCTTCCGGCTGAAATGGAACCGGAATGATTCGGCCATCCTCATCCACTACGACCCAAAGCGTGTGGAGAACACCTACTATGCCGACATCGCTGCTTTCCTCTGTGAGATCGATGTCCCTGCGCCCCGGCTAATCCGTCACGATCCGGCTCGGTCTCTCATCGCCATGGAAGACCTCGGAGATATGGACCTCTGGTCTCTCAGGAAAGCCCCTTGGGAAATTAGACGAAACATTTACCAAAAAACGCTTACCATTGCACACAGGCTACATGCCTTCTCCGTAAAGGATTTCCCTTCGGGGCGCGTGAAGCTGATGGAGAGCTTTGGTCCTGATCTCTACCGCTGGGAGCGGGATTACTTCAAGAACCATTTTGTCAGGGATGTCTGTGAAATCGAACTTGAGCCCTCCTTCGAGAAGGAACTCGAGGGAGAGTTTTCTGCCCTGGCAGAGCGGCTTGCAGGAACATTGGAGTGTCTGGTGCACCGGGATCTCCAGTCCCAGAACGTGATGGTCCGTGATGGAGAACCCTTCCTCATAGACTTCCAAGGGATGCGCTTCGGAAGCCCTTTCTACGATCTTGGCTCGCTGCTCTGCGATCCCTATGTTCAACTCCGAAATGGTGAGCGTGAGGAATTCCTGTCCTTTTATTACAAACTGGGAAAGTCGGACCTTCATTGGGCTAACTTTCAGAACATGTTCTGGGACGCTTCGGCGCAGCGCCTCATGCAAGCTCTTGGGGCTTACGGATTTTTGGGCCTAAAGAAAGGGCTTAAAGCTTACCTCGACCACATCCCTGTTGGACTCCGCAACCTTCACCTTGCGACTAGTAAGGTGGCGTCCCTTCACCGACTCCGTGAACTCTCCACGGAATGCCAGAAGGTGATCGAGCCAAAACATCGACCATAAGTCGTGGGGCTCAAGGGGTAAGGGATCGAAGTCCACGCAGAGCACCTGCCTGCACGTAGGCAGGGAAGGTGCACGACGCAGGGAGGGACAAAGGTCAGGTGCAATTGCTACTTTTAAACAATTTACGTCCATTGTATAATACATTCCATTGTTGGCGCTTGGTCATTCTTTTCCTGAAGGCCGGATCATTTTTCTATTTGTTATAAAGATGCAGTAGCATATTGCTAAAAATTGAATTTTCTTTTAAATAGATGGATGCAAATAGGGCGAAAGACTTATGGCCACCCGTTGAGAGCGGGGTGGCCGCCCAAATTTCTCAGCAGTGAAGGATGAGACGCGACGTCAACGAGGGAAAATTTCAACACAAAAAAATGGGGTAGGATGGTATAGACACCCCTAAGGGATTGGTTCGGTATGAAAAAAAGATTTTTGATTCT
>SMTZ1_10000406_pt1 | contig 40028 bp, 37 predicted proteins | sample DeeMarSWOR136_30_FD_25667 | JGI IMG/M metagenome (IMG submission 25667)
AAATCGTAGTTTCCCACCTTGATACTTACTTTCTCATTGACTCCAAGTGTGATATTTGCAGGGCTTGCTCTAAACCCCTCATTAAAAGCAAGTTTTGGTATGATGCTACCGTAAATTAATCCTAATAAATTTATTATAGGAAATGGTCTTAAATCTTTTAATTCTATTTTTGCTTCTGCAGTATTTACCTGTTGTATTACTATTGGGATTAGAAGTAAAAAAATAAGAATGAAACTTGCATATTTATGGTATTTTATAGGATGTTCCCCCTCTTATCTTGTAAGCTGATAATATATATTAATTATTTTTTTCTTTTTCTGAAATAACTCATTAGGAGAAATGCCACTGCTAAAGAACCGATAAATGCTATTGCTTCAAATCCTGGGGTTGAAAACCCTCTGCTTTGTACGAGAAATGATTCATAATAAATTTCGCCTTGTTTGGATGGATCATCTGCTTTAACAGGTTGCATAGAAATTCTAATCGTTTCTTCGTCGTAATGGTATCCGAATCCTTTTGGTGGTTTTATCACAAGATAGGCGGTCCCTGTCGACCCTTCTCCTTCCTCTAAAGTGATTTGAGAGGTGACGACTGCATTCCAGCCTTCTGGTACACTTACGACATTTAAGAGTACAAGCGTCCTCGCATTTCCCAGATTCTCTATTTGGATAGGAAACGTAGCGGTATCCATCGGTCCGATTTCCTTTGCATTGGTCTGAGGTAATGAAGGTTTTATCAATGGTTTATAGTCAGGTATAAAACTCAATGTAAAGGTATTTTCAAACCCTTCTATAACCCGAAACGCTTTTTGTGCTGTTGCTTTTATTTTGATATACCCTAATCCATAAGCAGGTGCGTTATCTGCTACTTGCATTGATAATTTGGTTCTTACATATTGGACTGTATCAGGTTGAAGAGTTACTGATAACGTCCCTTGCGCGATGTTTGCCGTACACCAAGATGGTGTTTCAACAACATCTACATTTATGATAATCGGAACCCCAGAGAGAGCCAGAAGCAGGCCTTTGCCAAACGCTCCTTTTGTAACGGTATGTGAGATTACTATATCTAATGTTCGTAATTCTCCACGGGGAAGAACTGGTTGATCAGTTTCATTTCCCCAAGAGACATTTAGTATACTCTGAAGATTAAATATAATTCCAGCCGATGTGGTGGGGAACGCCGCAACAATAACACTAACAAGTACTATTCCGGTAATGATACTTGCTTTGACCGCTTTGAATCTTTTTGTCATTATTCCACCTTTATTCCTGTTTTTGCACATATTACTCTCTTTTCTAAGTATTTAAATATTGTTGTACACTTCTTACTCGAAGAAGACGTAGTATGTACATGTTAATATATAACTTACTTGATATAAAAATATTTGCATGTGAGGATACCTCTCTTAACGAAAAAAGTAAAATGAGAGGGAAACAAACACAATCTCTACCTTCAACCACGTGAAGAATGACATTATTTTATTCAATCATGTCGATTTTCTGTTCTTCTTCTTGTGTTTTTTTCGTCTTGTCTGACTTCTTCTCTTTCTTTGTTGTGATTTTCCCAGGGAAGTTAGAGAGTATAATGATATCCCCAACAGCGTTAACCCAACGGTATGGAACAGCAACATCGACACTCCCTTCCACCAATGATGGGTTTGTATTGGTGACAAGTAAGCTTCCGACTCTCTTTTCATCCAACTCTAAAAACACGTTTTTGACATGACCAACGTAGACACCATCACGAGTATAGACAGGTAGTTTCAAAAAAGAGGTGACCTCTTCTGGTTTCCAAGTGTCCTTTTGCATCATGTAATCAAAATACATTTACCTATATTAAAATGTGATGGTTTTTACTTCTCCTGTTTTTAGGATATCATAGTTTTTTTACTAGAAATAACTTAATCATAAGAATAAAAAGGAAGATATAACCCATTAGGAGAAGGAAAGCAGAGACCGGCCAACCTCCTAAAAAAATAAAAATTATCGAGATGGTGCAGAGAAAAAAAATTACACTTACAGAGATTCTCAGTTTCATCAACGTGTTAAACTGCTGCAGTTTAGGGATATGAAAGATGTTTTCTTCTTTGGGCATACTTTCAACTTTTTCTTCTTTTGGATGTAAGGAGTCACCTTGTTTTGTTTCTTGTTTTTTATTCTTAGAATTCTTCTTCAGAATCTTTTCTTTCATTATTTTCCCACAGTTTTACTATATATCTCCAGTTATAAAAATATTGTTATGTATATTTTCTTAAAAATCGTTGGCTCTCTGATTCCTTCTATTCTCCCCTAAGGACCAGGGATAAAAGATTATGTAAATGTATTTTCATACCCATGGATGAGTCAGTATATTGATTGATCCTTTTTTATCCTCTATACTACCACGGTTTTTCACCCACATTATCTTTTTTAACTACCATGTCTTATCCCTTGCAATGGTCTCTGTTGATAGCCAAAAAAGACAAAAGATTTTCAACGAACTATTACGTTTTCAACAGCGTGATTTCTGTTTCTCTAGTGGCCATATCCTTGGTTCCATGTGCACTGTACCACACCCGATAGCAAGAGAAGCGTACATACAATTTTTAGAAACAAATCTTGGTGACCCTGAGCTTTGCCCAGGGACAAAAAAAATCGAATCCCGTTTCGTCGCTTTTATCTCAAAGCTTCTTTATGCACCAAAAAATTCTATTGGACAAATTGTTAGTGGAGGAACAGAGGGAAATATCACTGCAATGTGGATAGCGAAACAGCTCTCGGGAAAAAAGGAGATACTCCTTCCCCAAAGTGCCCATTTTTCATTTCAAAAAATCACATCACTTATGGACCTAAAACTGATTGAATTACCTCTTACGAAAGAATATGTAATCGACGTTACACAATTGAAAAAGAACATCACAAAAAAAACCGCTGCTATTATTGGTCTTGCGGGCTCAACTGAACTAGGGGCTATTGATCCAATCCCGCAACTTAGTGATATCTGTTCTGATGAACAGATTTTTTTACATATAGATGCTGCGTTTGGTGGGTTTGTTATCCCGTTTCTTAAAAAACTTCAATACAACGTGCCTGATTTTGATTTTCGTTTAAAAGGTGTCTCTACGATTTCAGTTGATTCACATAAGATGGGATATTCTGTTATACCACTTGGGACGTTAATGATTCGAAACAAGAACTGGCTTGAGAGTATCAGTGTGGAATCTCCCTATATCAGCTGTGAGAAGCAAGCCGGGATTCTTGGGACACGATCTGGTGCCCCTGTTGCTGCTGCGTATGCGGTCGCTCGATACTTAGGAAATGAAGGTTATAAAAACATGGTCAAATCCTGCATGGAGGTAACAAAATATACTCAGAAAAACATCACTGAGCTTGGGCTTGACCTTGTGATGGAACCGGCCATGAATGTACTTGGGGTAAAACTATGCAAACCAGGGCTTATTGTAAAAAAGCTCTCTGATAAGGGATGGCGGGTAAATAAGGTGAAACGACTTTCTTGTATACGACTCGTAATGATGCCGCAAATCACAAAAGAGATTATCGATGAATTCATTCCAGTTTTAAAAAAAACATGCAAAGAGGTTGGAGAACTATGAGGTTGAAGCATTTGGAGAAATCCATCTATGAAGCACCTATAGTGAAAAAAGGTGAGTATGATTATGTGATTCATCCGATCACGGATGGAGTTCCTTGTATCACACCAGAACTCCTAAAAGAGGTCTCTGATGAGATGAAGAAACATATCAAAGTATATGGTAAAATCGACCGTATTGTAACTATGGAGGCTATGGGTATACCTCTTGCGTCTGCGTTGTCACTTGACCTGGGGATTCCATTTACTATCATCCGTAAACGGGAATACGGCTTACTTGGTGAAGTTACTGTTGAACAGGTAACTGGATATTCGAAATCGAAGTTGTATATTAATGGACTAAAAAAGGGAGATACAATAGTCATCGTCGATGATGTTTTAAGCACAGGTGGAACATTAAGAGCAGTTCTATCGGTTTTGAATAACATGAAAGTGATTATAAAAGCAGTTTGTATTGCAATAAATAAAGGCTCCCATCTCAAGGAAATAAGTAAAGAGTATAAGGTTCCTATCATCCCGATCGTTACCATTGATGTGGTCAATGGAAAAGTCGTTATTGAGTCGTAATACTATAGTTCATATAGTTGAATTATATATGGAGCGTGATTGAAATGACCGAAAAAATCCCACAACATATGCATTGTCAGATTTGCGGGAAGGCAATCCCTGCCTCAGATACAGAGACGATGTGCTCTGATGAATGTAAACAACGGTACAAAACACTCACAAAACGACGAAAAATGTGGGTTTATATCATGTACGCATTGATTTTCGTCATGATAGCAGTGTTATTTATCGCACCATTAATAGGACAATAATTTTTTCTTTTTAATGAAAAATAAGATCAAAAATCGTAATTATTCGCTAAGTTCTTCCTGAAGATCGATGACCATTTCCGTAAGGACATCCTCGAAGATTTGATGGCGGTACTCTTTTACTGAACCGTTCGCAAGATGCGCTCGTGCGACGAAATCTCTCCCATCTTTTAGGATTTCAATATGACAGACTGTCTCCATGCTTGTCCCGTCCTGTTTTACTCCGCTATCCATCAATGATATTTATATGTTTTGTGCGCAAGGTTAATCTGTTTCTGGCTTATGTCAACTTTGGGACGTGGTTTTGTGAATATCATACGAAATGCTGTGGTCGCAGGCCAGTTTTATCCAGGAAATGAGAAAACCCTTCGACAACAAATCGAGCAATGTTTTTTTGATAAAAGGGGGTTTGGGTCAATTCCTACAGTAAAAAAAGAGGAAAGCATCCTGAAGGGACTGGTGGTTCCTCATGCAGGATTTATCTACTCGGGGGCAATCGCTTCGCATGCGTATGGTCGTCTTGCTAGACAAGGGTTTGCTGAGACTTTCATAATCCTTGGACCAAACCATACGGGAATGGGTTCTGGCGTATCAGTGATGATCCAAGGCTCCTGGAAAACACCTCTTGGAGTTGTCGATCTTGACGAGCCCCTTGCACAAGCTATTACAACCGGTATTATTGATCACGACTCATCTGCACACACATATGAACATAGTATCGAGGTTCAGCTTCCGTTCTTACAATATATAGCGAAAGGTGAGCGATTTACATTTGTCCCAGTTTGCATGATGATGCAGGATTACGAAACTGTACAGGAAGTAGGTGATATCATCGCAACAGCAGTCCAGCGATCAAAAAGGAAAATCGTTCTTATTGCTAGCAGTGATTTTTCTCATGCGGGATTTAACGATCAAAGTCAGCCACCAAAAGGATTGCGTGTCGATGAGTACGCAACAAAGCAAGATGCTCTCGCGATAAAGGAGATACTCGCATTGGATCCAAAACAACTTATCAAAACCGTGGAAGAACACCATATCACGATGTGTGGTTTTGGACCGGTCGCTGCAATGCTTATTGCAACAAAAAAACTTGGTGCGAACACTGCAGAACTGTTAAAATATGGGACCTCCTATGAGGTCTATCCCGATTCCTCTTGTGTGGGATATGGAGCAATCGTTGTTTCGTAGGTAAGACCATGAAAAAACAACCTGTCAAGGACGTTTCTTTAAAGGAAAAAATGACGACAAATCAATTAATTAAAGAATTGTACAATTCTGGCGGTTTTACTGCGAAAAAAGTTGCAGAGGGTGTCGACGCTTTAGAACAGATGATAAAAGAGAAGGATTGCATAAAGTTCTTGTCTTTTCCCGCCTGTATCATCTCGACCGGGACACGGGGCGTTATCAAGGAATTACTTCGGAAAAAACTCTTTGATGTCGTCGTCACCACTGCAGGGACCCTAGACCATGATCTCGCCCGCGTCTGGAAAAACTATTATCATGGTTCCTTTGCGGCTGATGATAAAACGCTTCATCAGAAAGGAATCAATAGACTTGGTAACATCTTCATCCCACTTGAGTGCTATGGAACAATTCTTGAAAAAAAACTGCAACCAATCTTTCATGAACTATATGGAATAAAACAAAAATGGTCCACCAGGGATCTTATTTGGGAATGTGGGAAACGACTCGGAAAAGAAAAAAACGGCAAAGAATCAATCTTGTATTGGGCATGGAAAAACAAAATCCCTGTATTCGTCCCAGGGATAACTGACGGGGCGTTTGGCTCTCAACTCTGGATGTATTATCAAGAACATCGGAGTCTTACCGTTGATCTCTTCAAAGATGAGCAAGATCTCTCAGGTATTGTCTTTAATGCGAAAAAAACTGGTGCACTTGTGATCGGAGGTGGGATATCGAAGCATCATGTCATCTGGTGGAACCAATTCTCTGATGGATTGTCTTACGCAGTGTATATAACAACAGCAGTGGAGCATGACGGCAGTCTTTCTGGCGCGCAGACCAGGGAGGCTATCTCCTGGGGAAAAATAGCGGAAAAGGCTTATAACGTGACTGTTGAAGGGGATGCAACGGTGCTCCTTCCGTTGATAATCAGTGCATTGCTCGATAGGTTATAAATCAATTATCATCTTTGAGCATAAGCAGGTCTTTTCTTCTCAAGGACGCGGTCAAGAATATCTGTTTCATCTGCCTCGCGGACAAATTCCTCTGAATTGTTATCTTTAAGGTCAGAGTCCTCTAGAGAGTCCTGTCGTTGGTGTCTGTGTTTTGCAAACATCCCAAATGCTTCATTTATAAAATCTAGTTCTTCGTTGGTGGGGCACCAGGAAATTGAGTTTTTATTAACAAAAAAGTTTGGTGCTGTTTGGTCAAACTGTATGTTTAATACAATCTCTCCTGATGTGCTATCCTTACCAAGTTGGAGTGAAAGATATATATCTTCTTGTTTTTTCATAACGTTCCCATCCTCGCAATATGACCGATAAGCCGTAGAAGGATTTATATTTTTCTTTTCGAGCAAGTAAAAAATCTAAAATTATTGCACTTGATTATGTCGTTAAAATTATAACCCGTTTTTTGAAAAAAATTGAAAAATAAGGGGAGAAAAGATAGGCTTACCTTTTTATTCTTTTTTTGTGATTTCTTTTACTAGACTACTTTTTTTTGCTGAGGAAGCAAGGAATTTTAGAATTAAGTCTTTCTGTTGTTGACTTAGTGTCATAAGTCCACCTTTACAAACTGAAATAATCAAGGATTTCGAAGAACTCTTTTTTAATAATATATCCTTGATTTGTCTTCTTAATCAAGTCGTGCCTTAGACAGAACTCAATAATCTCATTTTGTTCGTTTGGTTCATACATCATTTTTGTTCCACCTTTTTATTATAGATGTTGAAGAGCAACCGCTCTCTTATTATGTCACATGTTGCCAATGATCATATATAAAGGTAATTTGGAAAAATAGCAAAATGAAAAAGAACCCAAAAATGCTTCTCTTTGCAGAATCTTTCTTTTAGGACCATTAAAGTTATATGAAAAAACTAGTTCACTTTTATGACGTTATGATTGGAATTCGCACCACAGGAGTAGTTCTTTCCAAAACTCTCGTCTATGTGAATGTTCTTTGTATCCTTTTTTCGATCCATTTACTTTCAGCAAACTTTGGATTTGTTCTTTCTTCTCTATTTCATCTCATCACCATATACCTCATTCTTGCAGTAATTCTTCTTAATATCCCCCTACGACACACATTTTACTTACTTATGAAAAAAAAACCACACCAGAGCGTACTTATAATAGCAATACTACTCTGCCTCGCTGGATATCTTCTTCTCGTCCTTGCAACAACCCCTGTTCTCCGACTAAGCAGCCTTCCTGTGATTCTTTCCGGGCTGTATTTATGCTGTAAAGTCACTGACAAAAAGAGAGACGAATTTTTTCTTCTTACTATTGCTTCCTTTGCATATGCACTTGTTTTTCTCATCCTACAAACCATCCCGTTTTTATGGTTTATATACCAACAAAGCTCTTTATTACTGTCTAATGCTGTTGGTTGGATTACCGGGAAAGATTTGTTGCTTGGACCTACGGCAAGCGGACTGGGAATCGTAATTGTGACCTTTGTCTTACTCATCAGTGCTTTTTATCTTACACCAACAAAAACAAAAAAGGTGATTCTTCGCAGTAGCCTATGTATCGCAGGATTATTACTCGTATGGCTCTTTTACCTTATTACACTTAGTTTAATTTCATATATCTCCATTGAAGCGGTAAACCTCCACCCCGTATTCTTCCTCCTCTGTCTTATTCCCGTCTTTAGCATGCTCTACTCATACCAAAATAAAGAGCCCTCTACAGATTTGATGATACCTCAAAAAAACCATCTGAAGCGATTTTTTAAAAACGGAGCAGTGTGGACCGCTGTCTTCTTGCTTCTCTCGACAACACTATTAACTCTGTTTATTTACACAGGAGCATCCTTCGTTGATCAACAAAAGGTTGTTTTTTATGGAAATCATATGGTTGGGACCTGGGATGTTCCTGAATACGGCAAATATGGGAGGGATGCAGTTGGAATGTTCGGCCTCTGGCCGGTTTATCTGACGACGCTAGGATATACAACAGAGCTAATCGTTGAAAATAAAACGACATTTTTATATTCCACACAACCACATGATCAGAATATCACCACATACCTAAATCTCACGGATTATACCAATGTGATTGAAGCAGAAAAAATAACAGATACATTACTAAATGGAGCTGCTGTTTTTGTCGTGTCCAACCTAAATGTCTCATTTTCAAATGAGGAATATACGAGTATCTGGGAGTATGTGGGTAAAGGAGGTACGCTTCTTGTCATAGGGGATCATACAAACGTCGGTGGTATTCAAAACCCTTTAAATGATCTACTTGAACCAGTTGGCATCAGGTATCGTTTCGACGCAGCATTACCTCTTGACGAAACATTTAAATGGCTCACCTGCACGCATCTTCTCCATCATCCCATCACAACCTCATTGACGAGTATTGATGAGCTGCAGTACGGCATTGGGGCTTCCTTAGATATTTCCTACCCTGCATTTCCCATCATCGTTGGAACCTCCGCTCTCTCTGACAATGGAAACCGATCAAACGAAGACATTGCCTACCTTGGTGATTATGAATACAACAAGGGGGAACAGCTAGGGGATGTGATCCTTGTTGCAGGTGCGTATTATGGTAAAGGAAAGGTGCTTGTATTCGGTGATACGTCCACATTTCAAAACCCTGCACTACCGTTTTCATATTCCTTCATCCAAGGCACATTTTCCTGGTTGAACAGTCAACAAACAGGGGAAACCGTTACGTTTCAGATAGTATGTTCGTTGATATTGCTTCTCTGTGCTGTGCTAGTTTATCAGTTTTTTAAGATGAAAAAGATATTCTTCGGAATATTTCCTGTTCTACTATGCGTGTCATTACTCTGTTCAACAGCACTAAATCCATTATTGCTAAACGACGATGATGATACAGTATCTGAAAATCTTGTCTATATTGATATCTCTCATGGTGAACGGATCAGCCTTGGATCATTTACCGATGAATCCGTCAATGGTCTCATCATCAATCTTCATCGAAACAACCTTCTCCCAGTTATTCTACGGGAGTTCTCCCAGGAAAAAATCCTTGCTAGCAAACTACTGATTTTAAATTCGCCAACTAAAGCATTCACAACTGAAGAAGTGGTTTTTTTACAATCATATATGGCAGATGGTGGAATCGTTATCGTCGCCACCGGCTATAATGATAAAGACGCATCAATGCCACTTCTGAATGCATTTGATGTTAATGTTGAACCTACACCGCTTGGTCCGGTTCCCTATGTTGAAGGTAATCTGACGTTTTATCAGAACGAACCACGGTTTGTGGATAGTTGGCCTTTGTCATTTCAAGAAGATCAGGTGGTCTCATACTATAACTTCACCTGGGAGAATCTCACATTCCATCTTGTCATCTTTGTAAAATATGGTACTGGTGGTCTGCTTGTGATCAGCGATAGCCAGTATATTCTTGACAGAAACATAGAATCTATTTATGACTACTGGCCAGGCAACATTCTTTTTTTGAAATATCTTCTAGATGAGTTACCCATAAAAGGAGGATCATCATGAAACGATTCCTTTGGCTTGGGATATTATTTCTTTCAGCGAGTTGGTTGTTTTTCATCCCTCAGTTCGCACTACCAAACTTTTACATCGGAATGGTCTTGCTGATTCTTGGGATACTCTGCATGATTGGTGGGATTTCACATAACCTCCCAATATATTTCGATATCAAATATGGCCTACTTCTTGTTGTTTTGTTTCCTACGCTTATCATTGTCCCTTTTCCATATAACCTTGGACCTATAGTCTTAACCGTGGGCTTTTTATGCTTTATCCTCCTTTCAAAACAAAAAAAAACACATATGATTTCCCTAGGAATACTGTTCTCTGGAGTTGTCCTTCTTTTTCAAACCGCAATCTTTCCCTTCTATATGTCTTTTGTCTCACATGGACATCGTGTTGATCTTCTCTCACCAATAATCTCTCTAGTGGCAAATCCTCTGGGAATGCATACATCAACAAATACTGGTCTTCTGTTTGTTCAAACGGTTCAACAGACTTATGCAATAAGTATAACCTGGGAGAAACTTGGTTGCTATCTTTGTCTGAACATGTTACTTGCAACATTTCTTCTGTTTGTGTTACTCTATGAGAAGAAAAAAATCCTGAGACATACAATACTCTTTATGGTTACAACTGCTGTCTACATTATCTTACGATTTATTGGAATGCTTTCTTTATTTCTAGCAACAACAGATCTTTCTGTCTTCTGGAACCCGGTCTACATGACACTGAGCTTTCTTCCGTTCGCGTTCTTACTCATGAAACTCCTTCCCCTTAAAGATACAAATGAGCAATCCATACAAGTTCCCCCACTTTGTTTAACAAAAAAACATTTTCTTGCTTCGCTGCTGATGTTTCTGCTTGTTTCTTCTTTTACAGCAACCATTCTTTATCAGGACCCTGGATCAATAAAAAATGGTCGTGTACTAATCGATGAATATCATAGCCAATGGGAAGATACTCTCAGACCACTGGATACAGACTGGTATGGTCTTCTCTCTACCTATAATTATTATTCATGGTCGCAATGGATAAGTCACTACTATACTGTTTCAAAAAACACTGATAATCCTCTGACAAGCGAACTGCTTGACAACTATGATATACTCATTCTTAAATGTCCTACAGAAAGTTATTCGATGCCGGAGATTCAATCCATTAAACAGTTTGTTGGCAACGGTGGCGGTCTATATCTTATTGGCGATCATACAAATGTATTTGGGATGAATACCTTTCTCAATCAGATTTCCGAAGAGTTTGGAATTCGATTTAAAAACGATGCGACCTATGAACTCGGAACAGGGAATCTTACCATCTACCATTCTAATCGCTTCTATTCCCATCCGATCATGCAACATGTCAGGCAATTAGATTTTATGACCTCATGTACCTTGGAACCCACCTCAGTTTCTGCATCCATTTACATGGAAAACGTCATCATTGGCAACCGCATTATCAGCGAACCAGGCACCTATTCGACTGAGAATTTTTTTCGGGAATCAGTCGCTTCGCCTGATTCTGAATACGGTTATATGCTGCAAGTAGTTGCTATGAAATATGGGCAGGGCAGAATCGTTGCTTTTACTGATAGCACCGTGTTTTCCAGCTTCTGTATATTTACTAACGGATATCCCTCCTTTACATTAGGTGTTTTAGATTACTTGAATCGGTCAAACTCATATCCCTTCAATCCCATTCTTCTTCTCTACATCGCTCTTTTTTCTCTTTTTATTCTTACTGTTCTTTTTGTTCTTTTAAGGAAAAGTAAGAAGATTACGCTGCTGTGGATGTTCCTTTTTACAGGACTTCTTGCGTTTTCTACCATATCACCATTGTGTTTCTATCTAAATGACCTCTCGTATCCGCTCCCAGTGGCTCAAGGAGAGTATAGACATGTCTCTTTTGACATGCAGCATTCCTCCTGTAATGTTTCTGTAAAGCCTACGGCTGCACTTGGTAATACGAAAAATAATTATGGAACGTTCTTTGTGTGGACACAACGGGTTGGATGCATTCCCTCATTGGAAAAAACATTTAAAGATGCTACAGCAAAGGCTGATATAATTGTGATTATTAACCCAATAGCGCCTTTTACGGAATCGGAAATACATCTTCTGAAGAGGTATCTTGAACAAGGTGGTAGGATTCTTCTCATGGACAGTATCATGAACACCCAATCAAGTGCTAATGAACTTCTGGGTAATTTTGGGATATGGCTTATGCCTATGACCACAGACCAAACTTTATATGCTGATGGAAAGGAAGATGTAAACCAGACACTAGTTGGTAACAACACTGTCCCCTACCTTGTTGTTACTGGTGGAAAACCAATACTTCATAACAAGGAAAACGAAACATATGCAAGTATGGATGAATTTATAAATGAAACAACTGGGAATGTGGGAAAACTTATTGTTATTGTGGATTCGTATACGTTCAGCGATGTGATCATGGGTGGACCCTTTACAGAACCTACGGAACGACAACGTCGAATCTACAATACCCAGTTTTTCCTTTTTGGAGAGGTTCTTCAAAACTAACGATACCTTTGTACCAGGTCTTTGATATTCTAAACTCAATATATCCTAGTATTATCATATAATAATAAATAATAAAAAATAAAAATTAAACACAGGAAGTGAGATAAGTTCTATTGGGAAAGAAATATGGAGAAAAAACCATTGTTTTAAGTGTTTCCGCAGATGTTATTTTAATGGTAGCATCTTTTAGTTCTGTTATTTGAACTGATACCAAACAATCCTCAGAAAAAATAATTTCACCATTATTTGCTATCCGAACACAACGTTCAATAGATACAGAAAGGCAACAAACGGTACAAACTTCATATCTTGGAAAAGGTTTGTACACCCAGCTTTTTTCTTAGCTCAAATCCCTCACTTGGGATAGCGATAGATCGAACCGTGATACTGCTTGCTCAAAACCCAGCATTTTTCGCAAAGTTCATTGAGACAGTTAGCTCTCATCCACGTGTTATTGCCTTGTTACAAGAGCAAGGTATTACGATGATTGAATTCCAGACTCAGTTGCATCGCATGAAAAACGACCCATCGTTATTTATAGAAGAGATTAAAAGGGTTGAACCAAGACTGTTATCAAACCAAATAAATACACCATTACCACTTGGTTTGAACACCTCAAGTGTCATAGGATGTGTCATCACTGCTATTGTTTTGGTTCCAATCGCGTTAATTATCACCTTTATTGTGGTATTATTCACATTGCGCATTATTCAGTGTCTTAATATAGAAGAAGTCATGCAGCAGATTTTTGATCAGATGATACAGGGGCTGTATCCATCTGGCTTTAATATCTAATCTTTTACTCTTTTTTTATTTTCTCTACGATATATTTAAATAGCGTTCTCATCAATGGGTACTGTAAAGATAATGAGATCTAAACTGAGACAAAAAACACTTGCAATATTCCTTCTAATATGTCTTCTTTATAGTCTGGTCTCTGTTGAGGTGAATGGGTTTGACCCATCCCCGGAATCATCTTGTTTTATTGCGTATGATAAGATTATTCAGGATGGGATGGATTATGTACGTATTCAACAAAATGTGTATAAAACCTATTCAGAACATCTCATTTCTTTAGAAAAATGGTACAATCTGCATCCATTTATTACTTATGCAAGCCTTATAGGCACCTCGATTACAATAAAATTCATCGATGGTTCTTACACCGTTCTTATCAATCCTGATTTAAGCAAACCCAATTACTTAAGAGATTTTATATATACACCTATTCATAAGAGATATAAAGGTGATAGAAATACTACTGCTGTTATTCTCAATCCAGCTGAACATATGTATGGTCATTATCAATGTAAGAGAATCATTTCAATTTTTCTTAGACAGGACTATTCTTTGGAATATCTCGCAAATAAAGCAGTGAATCTAAATTATATCAGAAGTAATCTTTCTGTTGATATTATTTTTATAAACACGCATGCAGGTTATTTTGATATCGATGGAGACCAGCAAGCAGATACTGTCGTCATCGCTACTGGTGAGTTCTGGACCAATGAGACCGAAGAAAAGTATAGTTTTGATTACCAGCATAATTTCATCGTCAAGGGCTTGGTTGGAAACCAAGCGTTTGTCGCATTTACCCCTGCATTTATCGAATATTATTATTCAGAACGGGCTTTTCCTGATTCCCTTGTATTCATGGCGACTTGTTACGCCTTATATGATTCCTCTATGGCTGAGAAGTTTCTTGATGCTGGAGCACGTGTCTATATGGGTTGGTCCAATAACACCGTGTTTTGGATAAATAGTAGAACCTCAGTACTTACATTCCGTTTGCTATCTTACGGGTTAACTATACAGCAGGTCTGTAGACTCATTCGATCGGGTGGGTTCTATAATTGGCTGCTTCATTCAAAACTCGTCTACAACGGAGATGGAGACTATCGTATTCCATAAGAGGTTTATTTTAACCAGAACATTGAGCGCATGAGCATTTTTGTATGTTTAGGAAGCTCTAGTGTTTTTTTTCCATCCAACATATCTACCGTCGCTTGTGCGATTGTCTCAACGATTTGTTGGAAATACCATCGTCCATAATTACTATCTGCCCGAGCAGGACTTCCTACGTATCCTTCCTTGATTCCGATCTCCTTAAAAGTTTTACCAAGCACACCTGGTGAATACAAGTCCCGATAGATGTTCTGCAGGTCCTTGTAGGATGGATCGACTAGATATGGGTATTGATAATTCATTAAAGAGGTTTCTCGAAAGCACGCGTGAATTTCTTTTTTCGTGTCAAACCCAACCTGTGGTTCCTGTTTCTCCACTTCTTTGTGGTAGAAATATGGTCCCCATGGTTCGATGACTTTAATGTCATGGTTTTTCATTGCTTTAGACATACCACTATAGATACCTTTGAGATGCCCTAAATCCATATGGAAGGTGCAGAGAACAAAATATTTGAATTGAAATTTTGCAAGGGAGCTGCATACATCGTTAACAATAGACTTAATCGTTTTTATTTGTGTTGAAATAGTGCCGGGAAAGTCAGATGCCATTTTGGAATAACCAAGAGGAATAGAGGGGAATAAAATGCTTAGAATCTCAGGGTTTTTCTTATTGATTCTCTGAATCGCTTCTTTTGCGGCATCTCGTGCAGTTAGCAAATCAGTACCAATTGGTAAATGAGGACCATGTTCCTCTAACGGACTAAGGGGAATAAACACGATGGTGTTTTGCCGGTCAAGTTGGTCGAGTTGTTTCCAGTTTAGTTTTTCAAGTTGGATGATTTTAAATCCGTTTTTAACATTATTCTTTCCTGATTTTATGTTATCACCTCACATCCATCTTCTCGTACAATCACCGTATGTTCTCTCTGTGTTACAATCCCACCTTTCGCTTCCACGAGTTGCGGGTAATGTTTCATGACGCCTAAAAATAATAGTTTTTTCATTACGATTTCGTCTTTTGGGAACAGATCATGGTACCATCTTTGAGCAAATGGGAGCGTCCCGAAATGATTTTTTATTTTGGTAAATAGAGCTTTCGTCTTATTATCTCGAATAAATTTCGCTTTCATTGAATCTTTGCAAAGGTAAATATTGCTGCCTTCACCAGATATCACATGTCCTGTCCCGTTGGTTGCAAATGGCTCGATAGCCACCACGTCTTCTTCTTTTAGTGTGTTTTTGTTGCCTAACGCTGCAACATTGGGAATGGAGATTCCTGAATGCAGCTGATATCTCTTCAATCCATGGCCCATCAAATTTTCAATAGGTTTATACCCATGCGATGTGATAGTGTTTTCGATGGTTTTTCCTGCTTCATGTAACGGAAGATGCGTCGAGAGTACTTCAATGACTTTTGTTAATGCTTCATCTGACGCGCGGATCATATCGTCATAACGGTGTGTTTCAAGTTCAATGGTAATCGCTGTATCAGCGATATAACCATCTATATGGGCACCGACATCAAGTTTTACAACATCTCCTTTTTGAAAAACAAGTGAGTCGTCGTGCCGTGGGCTGTAATGAGCCGCAAGTGTGTTTAGCGCGATGTTTACAGGGAATGCAAGACCTGCACCATTTTTTATTATTCTTGTTTCAATCGTTGTAGCAACGTCGAGCAACTGCATCCCTGGTTTTAGTAAAGAAACACCAAAATCTCTTGCATCAGCTGCAATCTTTCCTGCACGTTTATAATTCTCATACACTGCATCATCCATGTGAAATCACATCCAGAAGTTCTTTGTCTGTTATAGAACCTTTACGCACAATCTTTGGCGGTTTAGTTGAAAGATTGATAATCGTCGAGGACGTATTTTGTCTTTTACCATCATCGAGGCAAATATCGATATGCGTCTGCAACTGTTTAAGAATATCCTTTATTGTTGCTTGGGTTGTTTTCTGATGAAGATTTGCACTGGTGACAGTCAATGGACCATATTGTTCTAGTAATTTTAAAGCAAGAGGATCGTTTGGTATACGTATTGCTATCGTGTCCATGCAACTAGTGACAACATCAGGAACCTTTGGTTTTTTTTTCAAAATAATCGTTAAGCTACCAGGTAGATACCTCTGACATATTCTCTGTGCTGTATCGTCCATAAACGCAAGAGGTTCAATAGCTTTTACACAATGAACCGCGACAGGTAAGGGAATCGAGTATGGGCGTTGTTTAATGTCAAATATTTTTCTTACCGCTGTTTCGTTATAGATGTCTGCGCCAAGTGCATAAAGCGTATCTGTAGGATAAATAATGAGCTCTGCCTTTCGTAACGCTCTCAATGCCGCTGAAAAATCGTTTTTTTTCATGCGTCTTGCTTATCTGTTTTGATAAAATCGCCAAGGGTAAATCCGCCTTGAGCGCGTGTCTGCGATCCAGTTTCAGTGGAAACACTTTTAATTTCTTCCATAAGTTGAATTCCTAGTTCTTTTTCCAGCTTTGCAATGGTCTGATCTGATGGGCGGAGATCACCATTTTCCAGTTTAGCGATTGTAACAGTTCGTTCACCGATTCTAAATCCAAGTTCCTCTCTGCTTAATCCTTTCTTTTTACGTGCTTGTTCAATGAGATGATTCCAGTCACTTACCAGTTCCTTTTCCATGCTTCTTTCCTTATAGATATCCCGTTCTGTTCTTTGTGTTTTTTTAACAATGAATCGCTGAGGATGAGGTGGACTAATTGTTTTCACAGGTTCCTGTTGTATACCGCCTTCCGCATATTTGATACAATCTGGGCAGACAAACATTTTCGCACCATCAATAATTACCTCTTTGCCACCTTTACACTCTCTCCCACAAAGTTCACAAGGCATTTTAAAGTCCCTCCAGGGTTATGTTACCTATTACAATAATTGTTATAATAATCCTGCTTTCTGCAAAATCATCAGATCTTCAGTACTAAGTTTTTCTCCTCGCTTGAAACGCTCAAAGATATCATCTGCCTCTTTCTGGGCAGCAGAGACGTCAGCGATTTTTTTCTTTTTCTCTTTTTTCTTCTCTGTAGTGGAAATGTTTTTTTCTATATCATGAATATTGTTTACATGGTCGATGAATTCTTTATGCAGTTTATCTGCCTCTATCTTGGTTACGACGATGCTTTCTTGGATTTCGGTTGTTCGTCTGACGAGTTTATCAAGTAGCTGTAGTTGTTCCAGCATTCCTTGATGTTCTTCTTGGGCTTTTTTTGCCATTTTTTCGACAAGTTCATGTTGTTTTTCTGCTTTCTGTCGTAGCAATTTTCCTTCTTCTATTGTTTTTTTCAGTTTGGGATCCTTATTTAATTTCTCCTCAGCCTCTTTTAATTTTAAGTGAGTTCCCTTGATGGTTTCAATCAATTTTTTTTCTTTCTGAGCAGACATTGGTTGGGTCATCTGCTCATTTTCAAGTTTTCTCAGATACTGTTTTAATTCATTGACATTTACACCAGTGTTTGAGGTTCTTTCTCGTTCCAGTTCCTTAACTTTCTTTTTTAGTTCGATATGACGTGTTAAAAAATCATTTCGTTGTTCCTTTGCGTGTTTTACACGTTCATTATACTCATCACGTTTTTTCTTATGGTCGCTAATCTGGTTTCGTATCTGTCGAACTCTTGCATTTAGCTCATCACGTTCTCTAGCCATTTTTTTTGACTGATCGTGTAATTCATCTCGACTCTTCTTTAATTTATTTGCTCTATCTTGCAGTTCATCTTTTTTTCTGGTCATTTCTTCCAGTGAGTCATGATCCATTTTCTGCCTCTGAGTTAAATAAAAACATGGATGTAAAATAAAAGGTGTTTATTAAAAGTTTGCTGACAATTATATAATTTGCCTCCTGTCTTTCTTTCTATCCCAAAACAAAAAAGTTTATATAAACGATTCGGTAATACTCCGAAAATATTTTTATAAGATAAAAGATAAAAAGTGTCTATAGGACTTTGAAGTGGGTTAAACCGAATTTTTTTTATTAACCTTTCTTTTAAACCTCTACGAATCTCTAATACGCCTCTATCTGTGAATCGTGTCCATGTATCTGATTCAAAGAAGTATATTTTTAAAAAAGGATGCTTTATTACAAAACAATAACCTCCTTATTTATATGCACGCACTTTAATACTTGTAATTTTACCTGTAAGCCTATCATCCATTTCTTTTTCAGAATAACGGTTTTGACTTATAATTTCAACATTATGAAAACCTGCTTTCTTTATCGTATCCAGATATTGATTTTTCTCCAATGCACCAGCAACACATTCACTCCATGCATCAAAACTTTTTTTAATATCTTCTGGAAGAAAACCTTCTGTTACTAAATCAGACACCATTAATCTACCTCCTGATTTTAAAACTCTAAAAGCCTCCTTAAATGTTTGTAGTTTATCTGGAGAGAGGTTTATGACGCAGTTACTGATGATTACATCAATAGTATTGTTTTTTACCGGGAGATTTTCTATCTCACCTACTCGAAATTCCACGTTTTTGTAATTGTTATCTTCTGCTATTTTTTCCGCTCTCTTTATCATTTCTTCAGTCATGTCAACACCAATAACATGACCGCTTTCACCTACCTTGTTTGCAGCCAAAAATACATCTATCCCCGCTCCAGAACCTAAATCAAGGACAATTTCTCCATTTTTAAGTTCTGCTAAAGCAGTTGGATTTCCACACCCTAAACCAAGGACAGCAGACTCTGGAATACTTTTCAATTCATTTGCAGAGTATCCAATGGACTCTGCTTGTTTTGTAATATTATTCTTTGCTGAATTACAAGTTGGACAATAAGAGATATTGTCCCGAGCAAATTTTGCATATCTCTTCTTTACTGCTTTTTTAATTTCTTTAATTTTCATAACAACCTTCAACTCCTTATAGTAGTAAAGTTTTTAATCCATGATCTAACAATGACCCGTGAAATAAAAAACGGACATATTAATTATCCGATGGTCTTAAAATAAGATTCATAGACACATTAAGAAAACATGGATAACATGCAAAGGCCCTAATGGAGTTTTAGGCAAATTATTTTTATTTTAGGAAGGAAAAGTTTTTTCTACTAGAAAATATTCTTAATATAATATTTCACATGAACATTTATGAAAAAATCGTAAGATTCCTTGTCTATACATGGGTTGCTTTATTATTTACAATGGTATTAGTTATTATTAGTAAACCTACTCCCACACCAACATGGTTTCCAGCGTTAATGTGGATTCTGATGTACATTTGGGTAACCCTTCTTCTACCAATTTCACTTGGCTTTTTATACATCATCTGGAATAGTATGAAGAAAAGATTATCGAAGATGACTGAGAAAGAGTTAATTGAATATTGGTTAAAAAAACATTCTAATTTTAATCCATAAGCTATATCTAAAGAAAAGTAAGAGGCGATTACGACCTTTCGAAATCCTCTAAACTCCTTTTTGCTCTTTCTCTTATAAAAAAAATTATCGGAGGATTAACGAATTGTTTATAAAGATTATTGGAGAAAAAACTAGTGTGATCAGATAGTGAAATTATTTTTAAATAAATAATTTCTTTGTATCCTCCGCTTATTATCATATTTATATTTATATATACAAAAATCCTTACTACGTTGCTAATGGATGGATTGAAATGGGTGAGAAGTCAGACGCAAGCAAAAATGAAATGAAAGGTCTTGCATGGAGTATGTCTTTCTCCATTCTTGTTGTGGTCGGATGGCTTGTATTTCTTGTGCTATGGTTGTTCTTTTATGCGAAAAATTACGCATGGGAGCGAAATATCGCGGTTTTCCTTCTCTCTGTCCTCCTTTTAGCAGCAGCCTTAGGTATACCCTGGACATACTGGGCTTTTAAAAAACAAAACACAGCTGAGAAGGAAATGTGGAAGCTGAGAGGATTCCGCTGGCGTGTCTGGGTCTCCATTATCGTTATAGTATCTGTCATTATCTTTTTGATTTATTGGTTCTGGATGATAGCAGAACCATACAGTATCTATCAAAATCTCGCAATCTTCATCGTCGCTTTTTTCATTGTAGGTGGTCTGCTGACCGCGATGTGGCTCCCATGGGGGATGATGCATAATCCCAAACCTCATTGTGATGAACAATTAAAGAGCAAGTAACTTGTTCATCGAAGAAATCGCAGAAACATCCATTCATAAATCTTTTTTTCGTTTTTTTTGTACAATGAAGATACCATCAAGGAACACTGCAAGAATCCCTGTTATAAAGACCATATCAAATACATGAGCTCCTCCAATAACCGCGTATCTCGTAGCCTGTATCTCATATTGGATAAGACTCATCAAATGGAAACCATCTGCTCCAAGAAGCACCCCAAGCGTACCAATAGTATACGCAAGAGGTGCAGCTTTGTTTTTTTCTTTCAAAGAAAATAAAATAGAAACAAAACTTGTACTAATAATTGGAAGTAACCAGAAAGGAAACACTGAGATAATCCCTTGATCTGGGTCAGGATAGGTTACAAAAAAAGTCACCACAGAAATAATTCCTATCCCAAGGAAAACCTTAAACGGTTGTAATTTATTTTTAAAGGATAAATAAACGCTAAGAAGAATAGGAATTACTGCACCACCGACATTAATACCAATTACCCAGTGGGTTTCGTATATAAATAAGGTGATATTTGAAAAACTGATTCCTACATACTCATCAATTATTCCTGATCCAAGTAAAAATGAGATAAACACAATAACAATTGCTTCAAAGGATGAAAAACCCATATCTTTGAATGCTTTTGTGATAATAAGATAAATAATATATAATACCAGAATAGGTAAAAGGATAATAAAAAGATATCCAATAAATTGATTTAGAAGCGAGGCAACTCCAATCATTATACTCATTATAGTTTGGATGAATAAAACCTTTATAAAGATAATTAAACCAACACATGCCTTTCACTTTTTTTAAGATATGATATGAATATGATATAGAAGTTGTAGTAAATATCATATAATTTTAAAATACAACAATCAAACTTCTCGTTCTTAATAATAGAAACTTATATATAATGGCCAATCATATAATCATTATATTCAAAGGGGGTAAAATATGAATAATAAAAAACATTCAAAAATATCAAGAATAGAAGCAGTTGTTATAGCACTGCTATTTATAGGAGCTGCTGTTATTGTTCCTATAAGTACAATTGCTACGACCACACCAATAGATCAAACAACGAGTAACAGTTCGGAACAAAGTTATTACACTGAAGGTGATAAAAACGTTTTTATCCTAGACAGAAGTTACCATTTAATCGACCCAAACCCTGCATCAACGAGTTCTGCGGATAATGATGATGCTGGACATAAAAAGGATGCAGGAAAAGACCTACCAAGAGCATTAGCATTATATCCTGGGGAACTTATTGATGAAACACCAGGTCGTGGGAGATCAGGAAAACTATCATCAACCGATACAGTTGATTGGTTTTTCTTCTCCGCTTGTGTAGGTCAACAGATTGTCTTCTCTGTGACCCCTCCTACTGGTTTTGATCTTAATGTATCTTTATGGACTGCCGACTCCGTTATGGTCATCTCATCCAACAATTCTGGCAGCACTCAAGAAATCATAAACTATGTACCTACATATACTGGGAAATGGTATGTTGTGTTACAATACGTCAGTGGAAGTGGACTTGGACAGTACACCTTTAATGTAACCCTTATCGGACAGAACGATGCAAACACTGCTGGCGATGCTCCAAATACCCGTACTGCTGCATTACTTCTCACACCTGGAACATACTTTGGATATCTCGATATAAATGATCCCTATGATTGGTATAAAATCCAAGTAACTGATGGACAAGGGATTCATGTCACATTGAAAATGAACGATTTGGTATATCAAACTGATTTTGACCTTCAACTCTATAACCCTAGCGGAACACTCGTTTATGAGGGAAATTACTACTATGATGATGAGTTTAACTATCCTGCTAATGTCACAGGGGAATGGAGTATCCGAGTGGATATCTTCCCCGGATGGGTCGATTGTCCCCAACCAACAGAATGGCAATATTATTCGTATGGTGCAGGTCCCTATAATCTAACGATTGCCGTGGAGACCAGTGGATCTGTCCCTGGACCAATCCCACAACCACAAATCACACCTATCGCAAAGACGTTTAAGGTAACAAATGACCCGGAGAGTACTAAAGACGATTTCGCATACCTTGCCGCGGTTCCAGCCTGCAACTACATGGCTGATGGAAAGCGGTATCTCGCTCCAATTATCTACACAGGGGATTCAACTCCGACAGCCTACTATGATGATCCAACTGAATTTGGGACAGTTGATGATTTGACACAGTATCTTGTTGATGATTGGAATGACTATCTTGCATTATTTGGTAAGATCCCAGAACAATACACAGTTCCTACAGATCCCATTGAAGCAGCCGCTGAAATAGCAACCAATGGATGGACATCCTCCGAGACAGCGGTTGTCGCAGTCGATGGCAGCTCATTTGAGGATACAACAAAAACTGTGTTAAGTAAAACAAGAACATTATCCCATGTTGCTGAAGTGGAAACGATCGACGGTAAAGATCCAAGACTTCAAAGTCAATTTGGTTACATGCAGTTTGTTGGACCGAAATGGTGTGCGATGAGTGTTAATGTTACAGGTATTACCCTGTCAAGTCATTCTATAGTTGGTTCCATTCTTACACAGGCTTTCCCGAAATATATGGATCTCGGTTATGATGACTGGCCGGTACCGTATGATGGGACTGGATATGCAGGGGATATATATTTCCCTGTTACCCGTGTAGGATTTTGGTCAGCGCTTTCAGAACTTGCAAACACATCACATGACTCTGTTATTGTCACAAAATATGCTGGTGACCGATATCGTTTCAGAGTGAATTCAAATGATGCAGTAATCAACGCGGTAGTTACAACAGATGAACCATCTGATGTGCTCGTATTTCTTGTTGACCCGCAAGGAAACCTGAGAGCACCTGTGACGCCTGCGTGGAACGGACCAGTTAACCCAATTCATGTCTGGAATGGTTTTGAAAACCCACCGTATAACCCCTGGAGAACCTGGAACCCTGATCCTCATACGGAATTTACCGCGGAAGTCCTTCACCCTGAAGAAGGAATATGGACTGTAATTGTAGTCCCACGGAATGCAGAAGGACCAAATGTGAGGTATACCCTTACCACGACACTGAGAACCATAAACCCTGACCGAGCCGATGCAACAATTTCAGCGGCGAATGCTGCAGTTATTGCATCATTAAACCATTATCCTTTACTGTATGTCACTGAAGATAGTATCCCTGCAGCTACTGCAAGTGCATTTACCACTCTGGGTGTGACAAAAGTCATCTTTGTTGAACGAGGAGGAATCGGTGCAGATGTACGCAGTAAACTACCAACGATTGAAAAGGATTTACAAACCATGCAGGAAATCGTTGATGAGATTAAGAGCTATCCGACTTCTGAGAACTATGTTACAGCAACATCATTAAAAACCGGCGAAGGGTATTTTGCCTCTGCAGCGATGCTTGCAGCATACCATGGATCACCTGTTATCCGTGTAGAGGATGCCCCTGATGGAGACCCTGCTGCTTTAGCTGAACGAATCGTCCTGTGGCTACGATGGGCTGGGGATTACTACCATGGATCTCGTGCGAATGGACATTTACCAATTCATAACGCACCTGTTGAGCAGAATAAATTCAAATTGTTGTTCAATTTCATAAAGTTTTTACTGAATGGAAATACAAGTGTCCTTCCGCCACTTGGTCTTGATGCAAATCGATACTGGAATGAGGAGATGTTCACCTATTTCCATAACTATATTGACAGCCTTGGACTTGACTTAGAGGGTCAAGAAGCATATGCTATTGTTGCGCCACGATCCGATATCAACATGGTACTACATTCTGTGTTAAATGGAAACAACTCCTACGCTGGGCAAATCCCTGGAATTACCCCTGCGTATTCAAGTAATCTCATCGTCCGAAGCGTTCTTTATCCAGCATTGATTTTTGCTAACCCGAATCGGAATGCTACAACAAGCTCCCTTATGAACTACCCAGAAGCCAACTCATTTGTTTTAAACGACGGGATCCGATATTATGCATATTCATCACGTGTCGTAAAGGATACCTTTAGTTCTCACCTTCGAACCTACTATGGACATACATTCTGGAAAGCGCACCTGGAACGAATGAACGCAGGCGCAAGCGTGTATTACTACTCTGGTCATGGAACCGGTGGAAGCGGTATGTCCGCCATGTATGAACAGACTGAACACTCGAATTATCCTGATCAGATCTGGTGGGACGCCTGGCGGGGATATATGTATGATAACTGGAGGATGGTTCGAGATGTGATATCCGGAAATGTCTGGTTCAACCCGGAACCCCCGAATTTATACGATATCATTCATTACAAATGGGTTGATGAGAATTTCCAGAACCTCCGCAGTAACGCGATATTCTATATGTCCTGTACAACAGGAGATGGAGATGGTCCCTTGGTCTTTTTAGATCATGGAGCTGTCCTCTTTTATGGAAATGCGAACACAGGGCTATGCCCTGAGGCGGATATTGCCGACGACGAAGTCTTTATAGAAGCCCTGGTCCATGGAGAATCTGTTGGTGTTGCTTGGTCAAAACAAGTCTGGCTCCATGGTAGAGACAGAACGACAGGTGACAACACGTCCATGTATGGACCTGCAAGTATGTATCCCATCAACTCCATACAGGTTATCTACGGTGATCCAAGCTTAGTGATCTACAGCCCTGAATGGCAAGCACCTGAACCAATAGATGCATAAACACATCACCCCTCTTTTTTTTTTGATTTCTTAAAAAACTTGCTTTATCTTACGATATCGTTTTTTTCCAAACCTTTATACGAAATCACAGGATAACAAACCATCTGATATCATCGTGAGGTGGTTCAAAAGTAATATGAAAAAAAGGTTATTTAAGTTGTTTGTTTATCTGCTGCTGATAGGTGCTTTGTTCGTCGGACTCCCCGATAGTCTCTCCGCAGATCAGGATGGTGACTATACATATATAACGAATGGGATTCCCTTGGTAGCAACCATTACGGGTTATACTGGCACTGGGGGAAAGATAACAATCCCATCTACGCTAGGAGGGTATCCAACGGTTCACATTGGTGATAATACGTTTAATGTCTGCCCCACCCTAACTTCTGTGATCATCCCGGACAGTGTGATGACCATTGGAGCTGGTGCGTTTAATAGCTGCAATAACCTTACCTCTGTGACTATCCCTAGCAGTGTCACCACGATTGGACATTATGCGTTCTATTTCTGTAATTCTTTAACCTCGGTGATTCTCCCAAGTAGCGTTATTACGATTGAGGATTTTGCGTTCTACTACTGCTTGTCCCTTTCTACCGTTACTATTGGTAGTGGCGTCGTTACCATCGGGGACTACGCGTTCTATTCATGTACTTCTCTGTCTTCCCTAATCATCGGAAGCAGTGTCACTACTATTGGACATGCTGCTTTCTCCTGTTGCACTTCTCTAACCTCGGTGAGCATCCCTAGGAGTGTCACAACCATCGGATCTGAAGCGTTCTCCTACTGTACTTCCTTGTCCTCTCTAACGTTCTTAGGACTTGTTGCACCAGAGAACGTTGGTGATGAATGGATCTCTGATACACCTGCTGAAATACGAGGGCATGCCTATACTACATCAAACTTCCCTGTGCAAGGAGACAATTGGAATGGATTAACGATGGGCGCTCCGATAGGAGGTGAGAATACACCACCTGTTGCTGGATTCACCTATACCCCGCCAAATCCTTCTGTAAATCAAACGATTGCTTTTAATGCCTCAACAAGCTACGATTCTGATGGTTCTATCATATTATATGAGTGGGATTGGAACAATGACGGCGTATTCGAGGAGTCCTATACCATTCCGACAACAACACATTCATGGACACTAGCAGACAACTACCCTATTTTAGTACGAGTAACTGATAATGCTGGTGCAACAAGTACCAAGAGTATAACTGTCCCGGTTGGCAGAGGACGAGGGGGAGATAAAGGTACTCCTGGTTTTGAGCTTGTCTTTGTCTTAGGTGCGATTACAGCATCAATCCTTTTTTTGAAAAAGAAAAGAGACATACAAACATCTTGACGACAGGGAACTAGATAAAACTAATCACGAGTGAAAACAATTTTAATACAGGACTGATAACAGTGTGTTACATCTACTTACGTTGCTTAAACTTATATCCATAATAAATAGCACCCGTGTGTCCGTCTTGTTGGATTTTCCGAAATGTGCTTTCGACTTTCATACCGATTTTAATCTGATCGAATGGACAGTCCACGATCTGAGCAGTTATATAGGGGCCTTCATCAAGTTTAATGATTGCGATTGGATAAGGTGTTTGCTCTTCGAACCCCTCAGGACCAATATGGACTATCGTATAGGTTACCACTTCACCTTTTCCGGACAGTTTTGTTTTTTTCATTTTTCCTATACTTTTTCGCCGGCAATATGGACATGATTCCCTTGGCGGGAAGTAGACTCTATCACAGGATTCACATTTATTTGCCATAAAATTGTAACGTTCCGGAATTTGTCTCCAGAATCGTGCCACACCCTCTTTCATTGTTACATCGCCTCCAAAATATGAACCACACCTGACGCTCCAGAACCACCAATGTTATGTGCTAGGCCTCTCTGTGTGTCTTTTAGCTGTCGTTTTCCTGCTTCACCTCGTAACTGCAACGTCACTTCAATTATTTGTGCAACACCTGTTGCTCCGACAGGGTGTCCTTTTGCTTTAAGACCCCCACTGGTATTAATCGGTAATGAACCATCTAAGGTGGTGATTTTTTGGTCAATTGCTTTTCCACCCTCTCCTTTTTTTACAAATCCTAAATCTTCAATAGCACAGATTTCAGCTATGGTAAAACAGTCATGGACCTCAGCAAAGCTAATGTCTTTTGGGGTGAGGTTCGCTTGTTTATAGGCCATTTTTGCTGCGTGCACTGTTGCATCAAGGGTGCAAATATCACGTCTTCCGTGAAGGGAAAGTGTATCTGAAGCTTGTCCTGAGCCAATAATCTTCACTGGTTTATCGATATAATTCTTTGCTTTGTCAGCAGAACAAAGAATAATCGACGCAGCGCCATCACTTACTGGCGAGCAATCCAATAACCCAAGAGGATATGCGACAGTAGTGGCTTTCAAAACAGATTCAAGTGGAACCGGGGACTGATACTGGGCATATGGGTTAAGCGCTCCGTTCGCATGGTTTTTTACCGCAACTTGTGCAAGTTGTTCTTTTGTCGTTCCATAATCATGCATATGTTTTGTCGCAATCATCGCATAAAGAGCCGGAAATGTTGCACCAAAGAATGCTTCCCATTCTTGATCTGATGCGGTAGCAAGGATATCTGTTGCTGCAGTGCCACTAACATCATTCATTTTTTCAATGCCGCCGACAACCACGATATCGTTCAGACCTGAAGCAACAGAGAGATATCCTTCTCGGACAGCCAAACCGCCCGATGCACACGCACCTTCAATACGGGTAGCAGGGATATGTAAATGTGAAAAACCTGAAACCTCAGCGACAAGTCCACCAATGTGTTCTTGGTCAACAAATCGCCCGGAACTCATGGAACCAACATATAATGCATCGATGTCTTTTCCTTCTATGTTTGCATCAAGGATTGCTTTTGATCCTGCTTCTGCGATGAGTTGTCTAAAGGACTGATCCCATCGTTCTCCAAATTTCGTTAATCCTACTCCTATGACAGCGACATCTCTCATTTTTTTCTCACTCCCAAAATAACAGGTTGGTCATTTTCGTATATTGTCCATAGTCAACATATTCTTTATCAGCAACAAGTTGTGCGATTGTTGGTGCGTTCTCTCGAGCAAGTTTTGTTATTGTATCCGTAACTGTTATATCAAAACCGTCACTTCCTGCTCCAGAACCATAGCTTGTCATAAATATACGGTCACCTGGCTTTGCTACATCTAAAACTGATGCAAGCCCAATCATTGATGCACCAGAATAGGTGTTACCAATATATGGAACCATAAGACCTTGTTTTACCTGATCAATAGTAAACCCAAGTTTCTTTGCGACGTTGACTGGGAATTTTCCGTTTGGTTGATGAAAAATCGCATAGGTATAATCCTGTGGTTTTGAACCAGCCTTTTCCATAAGCTTTGTCGCACAGTTGGTGATATGTTTAAAATAAGCAGGTTGTCCAGTGAATCGTCCTCCATGTGAGGGATATTTCATTTCAGCTCGACGCCAGAAATCTGGAGTATCTGTCGTGTATGAAAGGGTATGGTTTATTGTTGCGATCACGTTGTTTTTTCCTATGATAAATGCAGCACCACCTGCTGAAGCCGAGTACTCCAATGCATCTCCTGGTGCGGCTTGTGAGGTGTCAGCCCCAATGGCTACCCCATACTTTATCATTCCTGCTTTTACAAACCCTATACAGGTTTGTATTGCAGCGGTTCCCGCTTTACACGCAAACTCATAGTCAGCAACCATGAGATCTGGTGTGGCACCGATTGCTTCTCCTACGATCGTTCCCGTGGGTTTTACAGCATACGGATGTGATTCACTGCCAACATAAATAGCACCGATTTCCGTTGGGTTCAGTGTTGTACATCGTTTCAATGCTGCTCGTAATGCTTCAACGCTAATTGTTGCAGTATCCTGATCAATTGAAGGGACTGATTTTTCAAAAATTCCAAGACCCCGGCTGATGGCTGCTCCATCCTTACCCCAGACTGCTGCGATTACTTCTGCTTTGATACGATAGCGCGGGATATGGCTTCCATAACTAACTATGCCTAGTTCTTCCATGATGAATCCAACAAAGCCCAAAACAAAAAAGACTACTTAAAAGTGCCGACTGATATTCGACAATTGACGTAATATTTTTTAGCCTGAAAGCGTTATTTTTTTTCCTCCCTTTAAGGCTTCCACAGATTTCTCTGCAACTTTCTCAAGTTTGTCATCATCCATGAGTTCTTTGCGGGCTTTGAGGTTCTGGTTTCGAAGGATTTCTCTGCTTTCCTGGAATCGTTGCATTCGTTCTTTTTTTACAGAGACTATCTTCGCTCGCATCTCAGAAGCTTTTTCATGATTGCTTTGTGCCTCTTCTTTTGTTTCAATGTATTTCTTATGTTTTTTATTCGCTTCACCGATGAGGGTTGCAATTTCGTTTACGATTTTTTTATATTCCTCGTGTTTCTGCTGACTTTCCTCGTAATATTTTTGGACTTTCTCATGTTCTGCATCGGCTTTTTTAAAGAGTTCTGTAATGGCTTTATCTGTATCGGAGAGATCGACCTCGATGAGTTGTTGCTTCTCCATTTGTTTTTTGACATCATTAAATTCTTTTCGTTTTTGTTTTATCCGTTCGATTAATTTGTTTTCTTTTCTGGTGTCTAATATTGTTGTTTCTTGTTCATATTCCATCATTTGAATGTCTGCTTTTGTTTCTTCTAATCGAAGGGGGAGGTTTTTTATAACGTCGCCTTTTTTCTTTCGTTTCGCATCAATCAGCTCTTTTGCCTGTTGTTGATATTGATTTCTTTTTTCTTTGTGCGCCTTCATCTTTATGACAAGTTTCTCTCGTTCATTCTTAAGTGTGTCCATATCCTTCTTCAGTTCCTTGCGTTTTTCGTTAAGCATGTCCCGTTCTTCGCGGAACTGCTTTGCCACCTGGTTTAACTCGTTACGTTTCTCAATGAGACTTTGAAATTTCTTCTCTGCGTTTTTCAGTTGTTCGACATCTTGCTTCTTTGTAGAGTTTTTATCAATCACAAGAGACACCCTTTTTTCAATACCGTAGTATTCTCCCGTTATAAGGTTTACTACTACTCTTTTACTCGTATACGGACCTTGTTTTTACCTTTTTCTGCAATCCAAGGCATCTGGATATCTGCAATGTTACCTGCTGGTATAGTGACCTTTAGCATCGTTTTTTGTTTTCCATTTAGATAGAAAAAAACTTTCGCATTTCGCGCGGTAATTGTTCCAATATTTGAGACACTAAAAGAAGTCATAACCTTTTCCCCGGGGTTAAATGTGGTAGGCCAGTGAGAGACGTTATGGATCTTAAGAAGCGTTTTTCCCTCCTTTATCATTGCCAGTAGTGTGATAGATACTGTTTTCTTCTCCCCTGTTTTTTTGACATGGACTGTTACCTGAGTCCAGTCCTTCGATTCAGTTTTTTCTGTTGGTGTGACGAAAATCTGAGCAGTCGTTGATGCTTTCCCTTCTACAACGGTTGTTACAGGGTCTATGGCAAGTATCCATTTTGGCGAAGATTTTGTTTGTGACGCGTTAATTTCATATGATTGTGATTTTTTGCTTGGGTTTTTTAATGTAAGCTCAAAGATGGCTTTTTCTGTTGGTTCGATTTCTTTTATTCGATCTGTGCAGATGAGATGAACGGGTTTTAAGGTCAACACCAAAGTAAGAATGATAAGAATAAATAAGATTATTATCACAAGTATACTTGCAAGCACTATCGCACCATATGAACCAAACATTTCTTTCAAACCAAGGCTTTGTGCCGCACTATCAAATAAGTTATAGATGCTCTCAAGGAAATTTCCTGGAATGACATGGACAGTCACAGAAATGGATGCAGAGGTGCTTGGGTCGCCAACAGAAGCGACGGTAATAATGATGGTATCAGAACTAAGGGTTGTATTTTTGGGCACGTGTATAACGACTCTGGCATCATTGGAGGCAGTACTTTGTCCGATACCAACGTTTCTGATGTTCTCTCTTGGAATAACCGGCCAGTGGTTTTTGGAGGTGGCAGTCACCGTATAACTATCGACATCGTCGATAGCGCCTGTGTTGTTATTTTTTATGATGAAATAGAAGGTACGATTTTCTCCTTTACTGACGTTGATTGTATTTGAGTATCCAAGTATTTTTACATCATATTTGATGGCATTAGTAGATATTTCGGCAAAGCCGGCCACGCGAGCAATTCCTGTATTTCCCTTGACTACTATGATAAAGTCGATGCTACTGTCATAAGCTTCTTTAAGATTATTCTCCGACTTGATATCTACTGTAAGGGTGGTTTTGCTATTTGGTAAAACCGTCGTGGGTTCAGGAACGATGATTTCCCAATCACCCAGTTTTTCCCGTTCGATGATCTCAACTTGTATGCTATCTGCATAGTTACTGGTGACATTGAAGGTATATTCAACAGTTCCACCTGGGATGATTTCATTGTTTTCTGGTATGTTTGTGATGTTAGTGATTTTTATGTTTTGTGTTTCTTCGATCTTCACTCGTAATGCTGAAGGGTATTGATAGGAATCGTAGAATAATTTTACCCATCGTAACCCAAGTTTTGTGCCATTTTGTAATGATACCCCCAGGCGCAGGTTATGAGTATAGGTGATTTCAATATCTGAACCATTGAATGAGAATGTGATCGGTTTCTTTGGTTTGATTAGTATGTCAATGATTTTTGTCCGGGTCAGTTGCACTTCAGATGATGCGATGGTCGTATTGTTATCATAAAGGGTTACAGTGATAGTTATTCTCCCGCGCAATAGGTTAAATATTCGTAGTAAATCACGGTGACTAAGATATAAGTCTATGAATGAGTTTTTCACTTTGAGGATTTTGTTTCGTTCGAAAGTTGGAGCAGTCCATAGGAGTGGTGTCGTTCCCAATTTCGATTCGGATTGATTACCTGTGGTTGGTGGTTTTTCATCCATGATGCCATCGGAATGAAGATAATAAATCCGGATATCTTCTTCCGATATTTTTGCTGGTATGGAGACCGATGAAGGATGTTTTATTGAATCGTAAATAAACGATGTTGATCGAATAGTATTCGCTATTGCTGCGAGATCCTCAGAGGTGATATTGATAAACCCCTCCTTGAAGATTGATATGATCTCTTTGAGGGTTGTTCCTAATTGCTGTAATTTATTAAGTTTGCTAAGGTTTTCCAGAAAGTTTGCTCGTCGCTCCCATCGCTCGAGGAATCGGTTCACATCAATGAATCTTGTTATAAGATTAGACAATGTTTTATTAGTTGGGATGATTTCAATACTAACTAATAAACTAAAACCAGGTTGTAAGATGTAGTTAACATTAGGTAGTATTATTTGTTGTTTGTAGATATCACTGCCGAGTTTGGGGGTTAATTCAACCGTTGTATTTGTTATTCGTTTAGGTAGTGGCAGTTCAGATTCAAAATTTACTGAATACAGGTCCACTTTGACTTTGTCTCTAAATTTTTCAAGTTTAACTTTTGAATTGAAATATAAATTGAAAATATAATCTCCATTGATATTAACAGAGTCGTTGCCGTAATAGGTGTAACCTTCAACGATACGATACGGATGGGGGAAAAAAAGCTCAAGCCCAGGGAACATTTCGCTTAAATTAAACTCTGGAGAATCCTGGAAAAGATAAAAAAGCCATGAAGTACCAAACCACGTAAGCCATTGATCGGTGTTAAGACTGTATTTCAGAAACGGTTTGGATGTATTTTTAATAAACAGGCTTGGTGGATATTCAGAATCATTTTGCTTTGTTGGTGCAGTTAATGCGAGAGGTATGAATCCAAATTCAGAGATGTTCTCGTCATCTAATAAATTAAGTGCCTCGACAAAATAAAGGGTTGTTTGACCGGTTGAGGATTGAGCCCGGATAGGAGGTGACATAAAGGCAGAAATAAAAAATCCTACGGTAAGAATTACTATTAATATCATTGTTCGGAGCGCTTTGTGCGCTTTCATTAGTTCTCAACCTCGATAGTATCTATCTTTTTTGTTATTATATAAATCTTTGTTTACAATACTTACCATCTTTTTCTAATTATAATATGTAATATATTTAATAATATTATGGATTTATACAATCTATAAAAATGGATGTTTTATAATATTAAAATTAATTTACAATAGCGGTGTTTTTCGGAGCCAATCAAGATCGCTGATATACAAACTTCGAATATCTGAAAGACCAAATCGTAGCATCGCAAGACGCTCAAGTCCAAGTCCCCAGGCGAGCACCGGATTTTTCACACCGACCGGTTCTGTTACCTCTGGTCGGAAGACCCCACTCCCACCAAGCTCCATCCATTTTCCATTCCAAAAAACTTCAACTTCCATGCTTGGTTCAGTATAGGGGAAATACCCTGGTCTGAACCTGATTTTTTCAAATCCCATCCGACGGTAAAACTCTTTTAGGATGCCGATGAGCTGCCGGAAGTTTGCGTTCTCTTCATGGATGATCCCTTCTATTTGATAAAACTCAGGAAGATGCGTCGAGTCAATGTCTTCTTTCCGGAAGACCCGTTCAAGTGAAAAAACCTTGCATGGTGGTTTAGGATGATTATAGAGATAACGGATGGTATTAACGGTGGTGTGGGTGCGGAGTAGCGCTCGTTCTCCTTCGTTTTTTGAAAATTTATACCCCCAGCCAGTCGACCCTGTACTGCCCCCGTTTTCATGGACACATGCGACCTCTTTAAGTAATTCCTGTTCGGATATCTGTATTTTTGATGGGTTTTTACAGTAGAATGTATCCTGCATCTCCCGTGCAGGGTGATCTTGTGGAATAAAAAGCACATCCATATTCCAGAAACAAGATTCAACGTAATCCCCCTGAATTTCCATAAATCCCATTTCGACGAAAATCTGTCTGATTTCTGAAATCAATGTCACCAAAGGATGTGGTTTTCCTCCATATAACGCAGGAGCGAATGCGTGGATGTCATATGGTCTGATTGTTTTTTGTAACCATTCTTTATTTTTTATAATGGAACTGGTTAGTTGAGAGATTTCTTCGTGGATTTCAATTCCTTTTTCCACAAGTGTATTTCCTTGATCCGTTAAAATAATTGTACTGGTGATAATGTCTTTTTCTTTGATAACTTTCTTTCGTGATACAAGGGGTTTGATGGAATCTTTTTTTATTTCTTGTTCTGGGTGTTCATTAAGCAGATTTAATAGTTTCTCTGCATCTGTCACTTCAGAGAGCGCTTTTCTTCCTTTATCCGTAATTTCAATGATTGTGTCTTGTTCTTTCCGGATAGTTGCCCATCCGTTGGTTTTTAGCCACCCTATTGCAATCGAGATTTCATCAGGAGAAAGTACCGCTGTGAGATCCTGTAATGTTATAACACCCTTTTTATCAGATAACAATTTTAATGCACGTTTCTCAGGAAGCCCGATATCAACAAATTGTTTTCCTTCTCTACCAAGAGAATAGACAGTCTTAATGGAATTTTCGATAATAACAAGTTTTTTAGATTGGAGCCATGACGCTGCATTGAGCACTTCAACATCTAACGAGAAATCCTCTATCTTGGTGATTTCTTGCGGTGATCCTTTTCCATGAAGTTTTTTTAGTGCTAATAATACTTTTTTCTCGTTTTGAGAGAGTTCTTTAAGGATTTTCTCTGTATCCATTAAAACCTGAAATTGTTTTGCTACGTATTAAGATGTCGATGTTCTGTGAGAGCAAAGAGTTATAAAACAGTATCTCTTCCACGGTCAATACCTGGAGAGTTCGCTATGATTGGAAATTTACCAAAAAACATTTTACATGCTGTTTTGGAGACTATTCCCCTTGAGTTTTCAGTCATCGACAAAAACGAAAAGGTCCTTGCATGGAACAAACATCACACCCGTATTTTTAAACGACCTGAAGCGGTTGTTGGACGTGATGTACGGAATTGTCACCCGAAAAAAAGCCTTGAGAAAGTTGAACAAATCCTACAAGAGATGAAAGAGGGAAAACGGCAGAAAGCACGGTTTTATATTGATCTTCCCTTAGGACCACAGGATGCAAAGGAAAAAGTCTTAATTGATTATTACGCATTGCGGGATGAAAAGGGAAGGTATCTCGGTTGCCTTGAGGCGTCCCAGAACATTTCTGAAATACAGAAATTAAGTGGTGAAAAACGATTACTTGACTAATAATATTTGTGACGGTATAATCTTTTATAGGAAAAGTGTGTTATCACCCTCGCATCTGGGCCCGTAGCTTAGATCGGTTGGAGCAACCGGCTGATAACCGGTAGGTCGAGAGTTCAAATCTCTCCGGGCCCATTTTTGACAAAAGGAGAGATTGGTGTCAACAGCCTCAAAAACGGCATTCTGTTGGTTTTTTTGTCTATCAAAAATCTTGTGCATTTCTGCCACTTTTTTTTGTTGTTCAAGTGGTTTCAGGGCACAAGAGATCCAATCACAGGGTAATGCTCGGTAATACTGTTCAGCATATCTGATATAGCCTTCAGTGGTGCTCATTCTCTCATGATCAAGTCAGTTTTTCACAGGAAAACAATCAAAGTTACCTGTCTCGATCCTGGTTCTTATGAGCCTTGCAACAGCACACCAATGCCTCATATCATAGGGTTGAAAGTCTTTCCAGATCATTTTTCCTATCGGACTGATCTTGTGACCAAGATGCCTGACTTCAAAGGGTTTTCCGCTTGGTTGGAGAAACAAAGCATCTCCTGAGTATTCATTAGCTACTCGGGCCCTCCATGACGTCAGCCAGTTCTTGAGTGATTTATGCACTCTTGAGTTAAGAATGGCTTTCTCAGGTATCACATTCCTCTGTGAATCATGCTTTTTCCTCTCAGTTATCACCACATAGCCTCTGTTTTTTGCCTCAAAATGAACATCAGTGGTTTTCATCAGATAGATCTCAGTTGGAATCCTGATACCCATCAGGAAACCAAAAAAAGAACATATACTGATACAGTGCTGTCTCATATTTCCCTGTCGCGTACTCGTAGATGAAAAACTTTCTCACAGTTTCAGGATAGGGCAATACTCTGACATGGCTTTTTGGTGCACTTGGTGGCCTGTATTCCCACAATTGGATGCCATAAGCCTTCAAGAACATCTAAATGGCTTTCCATTCATGGATCAGGGCATTTGCTGATGCTTTTTCGATTTGCTCTCTGTAATCCATATGTCTCATGAAATTCTCCAGTGTTGTTTTTCTGAAGTCAACAGAGCATGCATGAGTCTCCATAAATCGAGCATATCTCAGATTCTTATCGATAGTGCTGATTTGGAGTCTTTGCCTGAGTTTTGCATGGATGCAAACATCGATGAAAGAGGCTGTGTTTGGGTCTAATGTGATAGGGCAATCAATTCTATTGATGCTTTGAATAATTACATCAAGATTCCTCAGATCCATTCCTTCTGTTAAGAAGGTAGGTTTTTTTGGTCTCTGGTCGTCTATTTCCAATTTCGATTTCCATATCTTATCTTTTTTACCTCCATCAGCACCATCTCTGTATGGTGCTAATATCTTATTTCCATATTTGACATCATGATGAATTTTATTATGATTTTCACTAATAGGCTTCAATTAAAAATAACCTCCCAAAACGAATCATTTAAGAAGGAAATTGACTTATCAGAAAAAGAGGTTTTATATGGTAAAATGTCCACATTGCGAAGAGGAATATGACAAAAATGAAATTGTTATTGAAAAAATAAGCAGAGGATTGGCGAAGAGTTCTCATTGGCTTTATTCTTGTCCAAGATGTGGGAAATGCTTGGGTTTGTCTCAACTAATTTATTGATATTCGACATCATAGAGCTGTTTAGAAATCGGGCAAAAAATGAACATCGATTTTGAGAGGGTTGTTCAGGTATCAAAACACATCCTCCTTTTGTGAACATCAATTAATGATAACCTCCAAAAATGTTTAAAGAACGTTTTATAATTCTTACAAAGGAAACCCAATGACAAAAAGTTCGTTAATTGACATGATATTCGAAAAATATGACATGAAAAAAACCGTATTAATTGGGTGTATATCTGGAATAATCGGTCTTTTTTGGTTTTATTTCTCAGGTTTTTGGGAAAACCCACAATACGTTGATACAAACGAATGGATTGTTTTTTTCGTTTCTTGTATCTTAAGCGTAATAGTATGGTATTTATTTTCAAAAAAGAAAAAAATATAAACATTACACAATCACTTATCTTCAATTACTGAAAACCTCCCGAAAAAATTAATAACCAGTATTTTATACCAAACAAACGAGGGATTTAAAATAGCACATTGCAAATGTTGTGGGCAATCTTTTTTTAAAAAGGAAAATGTTGAGTCTATATCGGACCGTTGCCCATTCTGCAATTCCGAAAGAATTGTGAATAAATAGTCATTTGGATCTTTAATAGGGTTTTCGATAATAGGTATCAATTATGAAAAACCTCCAACTATGGTAAAATGATTTATGCGATGAAAGCAATTGGAACTATCTTTATACGGAAAATACGGAGAAAAAAATATGAAAACATCTTCAAAATATAAGTGTATGTATTGTAGAATGACTTTTTCTGAGTTACATACCAAGTCACCTAAAAAGGGAAAGAAAGAATTGTGTTGTCCATATTGTGGTAGTAAACGATGGAAGGTTGTAAGGAGTAAATAATCACCTGATTTTTTATTGTACATTTATTCTCGTTAGCAACAAACCCATTTTTACGGGAAGTAGTTTTTTTACTAAGATTTTAAATAGTCTAATTTGATTAAAGTAAATGGTGAGGTTTTGAATAATGATTAAAATTTCTATTGTCATCATTTTAGTTGGTCTGATATCAGTTGTTTTAGAACTATTAGCAATAGTAACTATGTTTGGAATCGCATCTGATACATGGCAATTTTCAATGATTTCTTTAATTTTAGGAATAGGAATGTTTACTCTTGCCGTCATGTTCGTATTAATGAGGTTAGAGCAGGATAGAATAGCATTTGGGAAGTCAATTCTTGATAAAATACCATTACGAAAGGTGGTTCGAAGGAAAAAACTATCAAAAAAGTCAGTTCGGAAGAAAAAACCATTAAAGAATTTAGCTATGAATGAATAAGTTATTATCATTTCTTTGCCAACCTTTGATAATAACCAGATTTCCTTCTGTTCTTAGTGTCTTTCTTGCCTTTTGGTCTTCCGAGAGACTTGTCTTGTTTCTTTGCTCTATCCAGACCAAGATTAATCCTCTCAACAATCAATTGTCTTTCAAATTGAGCAATAGATCCAAAAAATCGATTCTGTTGGCACTCTCCCCTCCTGTTGGATTTCTTACATCTCTCCAAGCCCACTGTATATTATTTAAGATGTGGGGTAGTTAACAATGGAAATAATATTTATAATCCTGGTCTGTGATTTCCCCCATGTAGTTGTGCCATTCTTGTGTTTTTGTATCAATAAAAAGCTCGGCACCATCACGACCGATCGCGTCCGTAAGCACCATATCATGTCTGAATTCTTCGAGTGCCTCCATGAGGTTTGTAGGTAATCGCTGGATGTTATGTTCTTTAATTTCATTCTCGCTCATCTTATAGATGTTTGTAGTAATAGGTTCATAATTGATTTTCTTTTTCACACCATCAAGACCTGCATGAATTAATGCTGAGAAGAGCAGATACGGATTTGCTGCAGGATCTGCATTTCGTACTTCAATGGAAATATTCTTATTAGAGGGGATCCGAATAAGGCTGCTGCGATTATGGGGCGCCCACGCGAGATAGATAGGAGCTTCATAATGGGGAATTAAGCGCTTATATGAATTCAACGTTGGGTTAGCAATAGCTGCAATCCCTCGTGAATGCGCAAGGATTCCTCCAATGAAATACCGTGCGGTTTGAGTTAACCCAAAAGGATCATTCTCATCAGCAAACATATTTTTTTCTTTTTTTAGCATCGTGATATGAGCATGCAAACCACTTCCCGCCTCATTAGAAAATGGTTTTGGCATAAAGGTGATATCAAAATTATACGTAGTAGCGATGTCTCGTGAGAGGAATTTGAAGAATGAACAAAAATCAGCTGCAGGGATTGTAGCAAGGTCTGATATTTCAATTTCATGTTGTGATTTCCCAGACTCATGATGATGGTATTTAACTGGGTACCCACATGTCATAAGAATATCAGATAGTTTATTTCGATACTCCTTTGCAATATCAAGCGGTGGTGCAATGAAATATCCCTGGTTTTCTTTAATTTCAGTAAATTTATTGACATTATGATTAAAAACATAAAACTCGATTTCTGGTGATATCTTAATGCTGTCGAATCCTTGGCTTTTTGCAATCTCTGTTGCTATAATGAGAATATGTCGTGGTCCGGCGCGATAGGCATTAAGGTCAACATCAAAAAGGTTCGCTCTAATGAGTGCTTCTCCATTAAGATGGGGTAGTATCAGGAATGTATCGGGATCTGGGATAGCAATCATATCTGAACGTTCCACTTTCCTAAATCCAACTGAGGAACCATCAAAACGTGAACCTTTGGTTAGCACATCGTCTTTTATAAATCGATTTGCAGGAATATGAAAAACTCGGAGTCCTCCCATCAAATCAGTGAAATGGATTTGTACCCATCGAATATGATGCATCTCTATTTCTTTTTTTATGTGCTGTTGGTTCAGTTGGTTCATTAGAACATGGGAAAT